>Ga0310695_10002485_pt1 | contig 38788 bp, 68 predicted proteins | sample RumenRJG_04DNA_FD_203882 | JGI IMG/M metagenome (GOLD analysis project Ga0310695, IMG submission 203882) | Bovine rumen microbial communities from Lethbridge, Alberta, Canada - RJG_04 (v2) (version 2) | ecosystem: Host-associated > Mammals > Digestive system > Stomach > Rumen | place: Canada...
TTGACCTCGGTCGGCATCATGTCCAGTTCATTCTGCTGCTTTTGCTTTGCACGGAAGGTCCGCATGAAGTTGGAAGCGACCACACTTTCTACCGTATCCGCATCCATCTGAGCCCAAGCCTTCAACTGTTCCGGTCCTCCGATCGAACGCTGAATCACTTCCGGCAGCTTCTCAAACTCTTCGACGGAGTGGTAATATCCGTTCTGGCATGCTTTGCTGACCAGTGCCCACGCCTCTTGTTCCGATAGTTCATTCGGACTGCTCAATTGTGATAGCCTTGCTTTTACTTCTCCGATCGTCGGCGGGTACCCTTCCGTCCTGGTGGTTATCAAAGCTTGCACAGCCGCCATCACAGACTTGAAGTCATCATCCTCGAACATTTTGGTCCACAGATCCGCTATGTCTTTTGCGGCTTTCTTTCCGAGTCCACGGTAGAAGCTCGGGAACGCACTTTGAAGTGTTCCGAGCACCAGATTAGATTCCAACACATTCATTGTTCGTCACCATATCCCTTGCGTTCTGGAAAAATACATTCTCGGAAGTCATATTCCCGGAGGAAGCTTGTCTGTCGTCATAGTTCCCCTCTAAGCACTTTTGAAAGTTGCTCGGCCTTATAAACCAGTCATATGTCGCGGTCCAGCCCTTTTGATTGTCTCCACTGCAGAATTTGCTGTTTCCAATCTTGTTGATTGCTTCCAGAACAGCATCCACGCCGTAATCTACAACGCGCTTTCGAGTCATTTTTCCCCTGTCAGTATCCGGACTGATCGCAACGACCTTTTTCAAACCGGTTGCATTCCATGCATCCATGATGCGTCGCACGTCTTTCGTGCGACATACCCTCTCGTTAGAGAGGGTTTTAACCTCTTCTTGAGACTTAGTAGTAGATATACCCTTATCTATACTTATCTCCTCTATACCTACTCTATTCTTATCTATACCTATATCTGCGGTACCAGATGGTTGCCATGTGGTTGCCATGTGGTTGCCAGACGGTTTACCACTGGTTTCCACTTGGTTTACCGGTGCCTCTTCTGATACCTCAATCTCTGGTGGAATTTGTCGCTGTTCCTGTCTTCCAAGCATGCAAACAATGTCAGGATTGGACAGATCATCCGTGTAGGACTTGTTCGATTTCAGCCCAAGCATTCTGAGCTCTTCGACGTACTCGGTCGGATGATACCGGTCGGCCCTGAGGGTGTTGTGCATCCGCCAGTGCTTGATAACCAAGATGCCTGAGGCATCAAATGCGATCACAAAGCGCTTTGCGACTAATAGCCTGAGGTCATCTTCTGCCGCGCCGATCATTCGCGTAATTTTCTTCGGGTTTTTTACAAATCCGTCATCATCTGCGTGCATATTCAGATGGAAGTACAGTGCTTGTGTCGACAGCGGCATTTCCTGAAAAGCATCTGTGTCCGTGACCTGTTTTGTGAACATCCGCTTCTCGGCCATTTTCGCTTCTCCTCTTCAAGCATTTTATAGATGCTCCTAAGCATCCGCTTGTCAAAAAATATAGGTGTCCTCAGAGCGGTGTTTCTTCGTCTCCCGCACTGTAATAATCGGAATATCCGCCATAGTCCGCTTCCGGTACGTGGTCCGGTGTTGGCTGTTGCGTTGTTCCATCTGCCCGGTCACGACGCCGACTTCCAAAATAGATGTCGCTCTTTGAAGCAGACACCTCAAATTCTACTTTCCGTCTCTTGTTTCCGTCTTTGTCTGTGTAATTGTGAGAGACTGGCCTTGTATGCGATAGGGTGATAAGATCACCCTTGCGACAGTTTCTCAAACACTTAGCCGCAGAACGCCAAGCAACGAAGTCCCAGAAGTCGGCATCACGACTTCCGTCTTCGTTTTTCTTGTCGCGGTCTACGGCTAATGTAAATGTGCAAAGCTCATGCTGTTCCTGACCAACGAACTTGTATTCCGGGTCAGCAACAAATCTTCCTGTGCAGTCGTAACTACTTAATGCCATGTGGATAATCCTCCGTGTGTTTTTTAAGCTGGCGCGAGCCAGTATTCCTTCCACTTCGTGCGGTTTCCGTCTTCGTCGACGTGATAGATCATCTCGCCGCGAATCGGGTAACCCTTCTGTTTCAGATCCCAGATTCTCGCTCCGAGCCTCAAAATATGAAGCTCCTTTGTGGCGATCCACTGGCTGATGCGACCATGCGTTCGCATGTAGTCAAGGACCTTCGCTTCCTGTACTGCGCTTGGCTCTGGCATATTCTTTCGCCTCCTCTTCTATAGCTTCCCAGTAGGCTTGACGGTCCGGAGTATCGCAGTCTATGCCGAACTGCTCCGCCTCGAAGACCACATTTTCGATCAGCTGTGACATCTGCTCTGTGTCAAATGTCGAACTTCCATAATAGACGATGATATCCGACGTCCCGTCCCCGAGTGGCAGTACCTCCGTCTGCCACCCGAGGCCCTGAGACTCCCACTGCTTACAGAAGCGATCTACAGCTTTATCGTTGCACCGGACCACCTCAGAGACACCGCCGATTTCCTTAATCTCTTGGCGATAGATTTCATTTTTTGTGAGATGCTGCACCTTTGCGAGTTTGTCTATCAGAGTCCAGAGATACCGGTTTGCAGCGCCGCTTCTTTTCGGACGCCAGAGCTTGATTTCAACGTTTATGAGTTTGTCCTTGAACTTGTCGAAGAACTCGGAGAAGTCGATATCGAATCGAAACGTAACCTCGTTCTTCTGCCAGTCAAACTTCACAATCTGCGCTCTCATAGTTCTTCTCCCTGTCTATGTGCTGATGCAGGTAGACATACTCCGTGTTTGGCCCCGCATTCTGGTAAATAAAGTCATCGCACTGAGCCCTTGACAGATGATACCGCATAGCTCTTCGCTCATAAGGAAATTCTCCGTTTGCAATCTTTGCATCCATTCTCGCGCGGAGCTCTTCTTCGACATAGTTACTTTCCAGCATGATAAGGTCATAGTTCTTTGCGTGAAGTCCCGACGTTGTGCCAAGATCGGTTGCGTAGAACACCTTCCCGTAAGGAAAGTGAAGCTTATATCCGCAGTTCTCTACATCGTGGAACGTCTCGAAAGGTATCACGTTGCAGATCCCGTAGTTGTATGCAATCTTCTCTCGTAGAATGTCTATTTGAGATGTTGCTACACCAGAAGAAACAAGCGGCTTTACCATCCAAGGTCCGCAGCCGAACCGGAGAAGTGGCTTGTCGTGTGCCATTCTCCGGATCGTGCTCGGTCGGAAATGGTCTGACTAAGAATGAATATGGGTCAAGAGAAGAAGCTTCACATCTCGCATATACGGTTCTACCGTTTTATAGGGTACCCCGCAGTCGATCATGATATTTTTCTCAATAATGACGCAATTGCCGGTGCTGCCCGTCGCAAGGACCTCATATTCAATCATCAGCCATCACCACGCTTTCACATACTGTCCTAATCACAGGTCATCAAGATTGACCTGATTAACGGCACCTGAGAATTCTGGATTCGAAACATCCTCGATCACGACCGGCGACACCGGTTCTGGCATTTCGTCGATATCCGAAGTGACTATCTCCGTGCCGACAAGCTGGGTCATCTTTTCGTCCTTCATCACGACTTCTTGCATCTCGGTGCTCAGCACGCCCCAGTGAGAAATGAGGTTTCTGAGCATGGTCTTCTTCGCCATTCCGTCGAAGTCTTTGTACCAGTATGAGGAGTACTTCCATTCGTCGTCCTTGCTGTATTTACCGGAGATATACAGTTCGTAATCTGCCGCGTGGAACGCCGGAGAATATTTGTCCGCATGGGACATCATCTTCTCTTTGCTCCAATAGATCGCCTTCCGGAATCCGTTCAGGTATTCAAACATCGCGTAATACCCTGCTGTCGGAGCCGCCTCGCGCTTGGCAAAGTCGTCGATCAGAATGCACTCGATTTCCTCATTCAGAGGGTCAAAGTGCTTCAGCTCGCCTTCCTTGATCTCAATGACATTGAGTTTCTTGTACTGACCGGTTCTAAGGGCGAGTTGGATCAGACCCTTGTATCCGATCTGGAAAGTCGCCTGCATTTCCGTTTCCGGAATCCACTTGCCTTTTTCATCCTTCAAAGGCTTTCCATCCGGTCCGCGCTTCCAAACCTTTTTCCCGTTCTCATCCTTGATTTGATTTTTATACGGGACAAGGTAATACTGCCCGAGCTGCGGAGACGGAGATAGATTCAGGCTTTCGCCGAGAAGGGCTCCGGCCAGAATTGAGCCAGCATTGCATTCCTGAAGCTGAGGATTAACTGCGACCGCTGAGGACACCGCAGCGATAAATCTCTTTGCCCTGTCCGGGTCTCCGAGCGTGTTGTTAATAAGGTCTTGGTAACCTTTCGTCTGTACCGCAACCGAGAATTTCGGCTTCTGTCGCTGTCCTACCAAAGCCTGACCGTTACTCGCATTTCCCATAACGCATTCCCTCCTGTTCACAATACTCAATCATGCAGTCAATCATCGCTGCTTTCATCCCGCGGAGCTGCTCTATGGTCCCGTAAATATCATATTTCAGATACGTGACCTTCAGAATCTCTTCCTGACGCTCTCCGGCTTCCTCTGGAAGCTTTTCAGCACTCGGAGGGGATAAAGGCACGTCTGACACTTCCTGCGCCCCAGAGGGCGTTTCTGTGGCTTCCTGGGCTTCTGCTTCCGCGAGCGCAGCAGCGACAGACGCCTCGTGCTCTTCCCGGGCTTTCCGTGCGGCTTCCGCCTCTTCACGAGCCTTCCTCGCTGCCTCTTCACGGGCAAGCCGGTCCTTCACAATCTGGATCGCATTGCTCATGTCCAGAGAGATCACATACTCCGCCATGATCTCGTCGCAGTTTTCCAGCGTGGAGATGGTCTTGATGTCGTTGGCAAGCCGGTCCAGATATGCTTTCGCTTGTTCCTTGTAGGATTTCAGGCTTCCGGTCAGTCCGACCTTAATTCCTGACCTGCGCGGATCAGCAATCTGCTCGTCAAGGTCCAGACTCTTCCGGTAGTCATCGTAGTACGCCATCAAGGAAATGCGCTTCTGGTCCTTCAGACCGTTCTCTGTGTCCTTGATGTTGCCGTCAAGCTGTGCAATTCCTGTGGAATAAGCTTCATCAACCTCTTTGCAGATCCCGTTCATGAAGTCATTCAGCGGAGCCATTACGACTTCCTTGATGTTTTTGATTAGAGCCTTAAACTCGGCATACTCCTTATTGAGCTGTGCCCGAGTTTTCTTCATGTCCTTGTAGTTTTCCTCGTTGACTACAAGGCTTGCAGCAATCTCACATCGCTGCTTGATTTCCGGAAGCACCCTTGCCAGTTGATTTTCGATTACCGGAAGCTGGGTTACTTCCACCAATGCCGTCACTCTTACTTCCTCGTCCATGTCTCGACACTACCTTCCCTTCCTCGTTTACTCGGCGATGGAATCGATGTATTTGGCCCAATCACTCTCATAGTATCTGTGACCGAAGTCGTCGAACAGATAGATTTCAGACGGCGTCCAGTAGAGATACACAAAAGCCGTATCCAGTGGCCTGATGCCTCGGTGCCAGCGCTGTACTTCTTCCAGCGCGATGTTATAGAGATGATCCAGCACCGGGTTACCGTCTGACCATCCCATAAACGCCTGATCCGCAGAGCAAACGCTGTATAGATCATCGGAATACCTGACGTGGTCTACCCTGTCAAAGATAGCCCAACAGGCAAGATGCAGCCCGGATTCCCGGTTGTCCCGCATTGCATACAGAACTTTGGCGACAACCTTTGCTTCCTCTTCCATAACCATCTTTTCCGCGTTCGCCGCGTTTATGCCGTACTCTTCCTTCATGCGGTTGATTGTTTCCTGCTCGACACGGAACGTCGCCGCTGAAAGCTCCTCGCGGAACTGTGCTGTCAGACGCTCAGTCGTGCGATGCTTTGTTGCTGCACACGATGCAATCGTCAGAATCGTGAAGAACACGATCAGCACGCGAATCACGATTTCCGGATTCTGCCGGAAGAATTTCCGAATTTGAATCCCATGCCCCTTTTTTGGCATCGTAAATTCGAACCTCGGCTCAGTCCTCGGCTTCCAGATTGTAAGTTCTTCGTCCATTTCTCTTGATACCTTTCCTTTCCACATAGTTCTTTGTCCTTTACAGCCTGTCCCGGATCACTTGCAGTTTTGAAATAATCTTAGAGAGCTCGCTCAGATCTCCGAGTATCTCATCAAGTGCGTCCACCTCATCATCCGATACCTTCCCATCCGCCGCGATGTCCTGAAGTCTGTGCTTGATTCCCTGTACCACGTCTTTGCGGAGCATTTTGGTCAACTGGACCGTTGCCCTTTCTATGTCGATGCAGTCGTCCGAGATAGAGCGTTTGCACCCGATCGGGCATTCCTTCAGGCAGTAGTAATTCAGAAGCTCCGGAGCATTGTACACATCGGCCATCGCGACGGCGGTTTCAACCGGCATGTGTTTGTAGGTATCTCGCTCCACAGCGTCTATCACGTCTACGCTGACGTGCAGGATCTCTGCTGCCCCTTCTCTGCTTTGCAGCTTTTCGTTCCACTTTGCGGCACGTTTTCTGGCTTCATACCAGACATTACCAGCCGCTATTGTAGCTCCACGACCCATTTATTCCTTCAGCCCTTCGTCGTATAATATTTCTCGCAAAGAAGCTTTTCTTCATCTATCGAACGCTTGTAAGCATCCGGTTTTCTTGAATAAAGCTCGAGTGTCTCCATCAAAGATATCCCGAGCGTGTCAGCCAATATCCAGACCTCATCTGCCGTAATCGGGGTTTCACCTCTTTCACGTCTCAGATAGGCCTGCATGCTCACTTTCATTCCGGCATCGGTCAGAGCCTCTGCAAACTTCTCAGCATTCCAGAATCCGCTCTTCATCCGTGCCATCCGAACATCCTTGGAGCGTTCTTCGCCCCACGATTCAAACTTTGGTTTCGGCATTCCTTCTCACCTCTGTCGTATAGCAATCCAATGGTACGCAACGTCTCGAAGAAACGGAAATATCGCCGGTTTCCAGTTCTTTGAGTCTTTCCGCACAATCCTCGTCCGTTTCGTATCCAAAGCAGAAGACCCTATCATCCGGTCCCCTGATCCGTTCCTGCAAGTCGATGATGAAGTAGAGCACAGTGTGACGCAGATTGAATTGCTTGGTACAGACGATGTATCGTTCGTCCCGGCAGCGCACCGTATACGGTCGCTTTTCGTTTGGAACATAGACCCGATCTCCAGCCTTGACGTTTTCCAGCATCGGAATCACCTCAGAGATGTGTGTACATCTTCGTGTGCTCCGTGAAGATTTCCTGGAGCTGATCAAAGAAGACATCCTCGTAAACCTTCTCATCGGAAATCTTGTCGTCCGAGAACGTCATGGTCTTGCTGTTGAACCTTGCCGGAGTGTACCGGAAGAATCGCATATCATACAGATCGTTGCCGTTCAATGTCACCCAGAGACGATTCGCACGGCTTCCGTTCCTCGGAAGAGACATCCTGAGCGTGTTTCCGTCGCCCACGAAATTCTTGGCCCCAGTCATGACGATGAACTTATTCCCGCCAAGCTGATTCAGAATTGTCTTCGGTACATTCAGTTCCATAATACCCTCCCTTTCGCAGCAGTTCCTACCAACATCACCAGCGTCTATATTATAAAATGCTTTTAAGCATTTGTCAATAACCTTTTAGCATTTTCGGGAAATATTTTTTGACATCGCGCTTGACGTGGTGTAAGATAAGAAATACCTTAGAGAAGGAGTGTTTACTATGGCTCAGAATCTCAGATATCGCAACACAGACGGATATGACTGGGAAGCTTTTCGGAGTAATCTGAGAAGCTTGATGGAAGCACACGGCTATACTGGAAAGGACCTTGCCCTTGCTTCCGGTCTGGCCCCAACTACGGTTACGAGGTACCTCACGGAGAGAACGCCGGACGTCACAGCGCTTTGGAGAATCTGTGACACCTTCGACGTCTCAATGGACTGGCTTGTCGGACGAGAGACTTCCAGATACGCCAATCTACCGGACAACATCAAGAGAATGGCTGACCTCTATTCCGTCGCCACCAAGGAAGACAGAGATGTGATCGATCTGATCCTCAAAAAGTATGCGGGATAAGAACAGCACGGTTCTGATTGCCAGAGATATTCAACTTACTTATAAGCTGCGTGCCAAGTCCATCTATGTAGACTCAGATGGCAGCGTGGCAATTGTTATGGAGCACTTTGGCCCGAAGACGCAGATCCCGGAACTGACTGTCGACTATCTGGATGCGCTCTGTTCCAAGTTCTACTACGGCGGATACACCCATCAGGACGCTATCGCGGATATCATGCTGCTGAATAGCGTCCTGACACGGGGCGACTACGGCAACTTCTACTCTGCTTTAGAATCTAATCTTCGTGCCGGGAATGTTTCGGTTATTTCCTCGCCGATATTTCAATGACTGCGCCAAGCAGATCGTGATAATCTCTGGCTATCCACAAAAGCGCGGCCCTGTCGTCCGGCTCCATGTTGCAAGTGTCGAGAACGCGCAGGACTGCGCCTAACTTTTCGTAGTATTCTTCCGTCATTCTCTGTTGTTCGTCCATGTGTACCATTTCTGTTCCTCCTGTTTTTTGTAGCAGAGTGCCGCGTCAAAGAGAAAAATTACAGACAGACGACTCTGAAATCAAGAGAAAGACCTATGTGCTCTTTAAAATGCTCTGAAGCATCTTGATTACAAATTTTTTGGCTGCGAGTTTGCCCACGCTTCCAGTTTCGTGCGCGGGATCACAACCCTTTCGCCGATTTTAAACGCGGGAAAATCCTGACGGTGCAGAAGTTCTCTGTACATGGTATTTCTGGATACACCGAGCATTTCGGCTGCTTCGGAAATATTGAGAGCGATTCTATCCTGCGGTTTGTAGCGGTTTTCCATGTTAGTATATCCTCACTTTTTTGTTTCTTCGGATATTATGATATACCGTTAGATGCTTTTTGTCAACACAAAAATGCTTTTTAGTTTCATTGGAGTATATTATGAAAAGACGTGCCAATAATGAAGGTACAATCTGCAAGCGGTCCAGAACGGTCAATGGAAAAACATATACATACTGGGAGGCAAAGGTGACGGTCGGTTACGATCCGATCACCGGCAAGGCCATCAGAAAGTCCTTCTCCGCTGATACGCAGCGCGAAGTCAAAGAGAAGATGCAGGATGCGTCTGTACAGGTCAGCAAGAAGGAATACTTCGACCCTTCCAAGATGACGGTATCAGAGTGGGCGGATCTCTGGATTGAGAAATACTGCGGAGATATCAAGTACCGGACGAAAAAGACATATAGGGCGCAGTTGGAAACACATATCAAGCCAGCACTCGGCGAAGTCAAACTGTCGGACCTGACAACCGAAAAGATCCAGTTGTTTTACAACGAGCTCGAAAAGACCGGAAAGACGGTGAGACGCAGAGACAAGGAAAAAAAGGTGACGGTTGAATCCAAAGAGCCCTTATCTCCGAAATCTATAAAAAACGTACATTGTGTTTTGTCAAAGTGCCTGAATGATGCGATCCGTCTGAAATACATGAATTACAATCCGGCTACGTCCACCACAAAGCCGCGTGTAGGCCGGTACGAATTCACACCGCTTGCCGACGACAAGGTCAAGGCATTTTTGGAGGCTCTGGACAAAGAGAAATACCGTTCTTTATATCTTGTCTATCTCTTTACCGGCATGAGAGAATCCGAGGCCATCGGTTTGACATGGGATTGCATCAATTTTAAAGCGAGCACGATCAAACTGTACCAGCAGCTTCAAAAACGTCCAATCAAGGACGGTGGATACACCTTCGCTCCACTGAAGAATGATGAAACCCGTTATCTGACGGTTCCTCGCTTCCTGATGGACGTTTTCACTGACCGAAAAACGGAGCAGGAGACGGAAAAGAAAGAAGCCGGTGAGCTCTGGCAAGGATATCAGGACGATAAAGAACGTAAGACTGCCCTGATCTTCACCAATGAGTTTGGGTTGCCGATCAATCCAAAGGTTGTTTATAAGCACTATAAAAGAATGGCAGCGGAATTTGATATGTCCGAAAGCCGTGTTCATGACCTGCGTCATACCTTTGCGACAATCTCTCTGCAAAACGGTGACGACTATAAAACGCTGCAATCGAATCTCGGTCACGCCAGCGCGGCATTCACACTGGATATCTACGGGCACACGACAGACCGGATGAAAGAAGAGTCCGCGTCCAGGATGCAATCATACTTCACAGACACTTTGACTCAGAAAAAGAAAACTGAAAACGAAGATGAAAAAACCGCCTCTGAATAGCTTCGGAGGCGGTCAAAATTTCCCGTTGTCGGAAAAACTGTCGGAAAAGAGTTCGGCAGCGCTGAATGATAGAACAATTTCGTTGTAAATATGTGCTTAAAATAGAAATATCGCCTGAAATCATAACAATTTCAAGCGATATTTCTGGCAGGGGAAGAAGGCTTCGAATTATTGCTATATTATTACTCCCCGTGTCAAAGTGTACCCAGAACGTCAAAACAGACGTAATTGTGTACTTTTTGATATCATTTAATATTTGCGCGTTGTCGGAAAAATTGTCGGAAAAATGAAAACTGTCGGAAAAACTGTCGGAAAAATCTGGGAGGAAATCACGTTAAATTGTACAGGAATTTGACCGTCTCCGCTTCGTCTGCGGTGAGAACTTCAGTCCACGGAAATCTTCTTCCCATCTGAGATTTTATAGACTCGTCACAGAAATGAACGAGAAGATATACTCCGCTCTTGGGCTCCAGATACAATTCCTCTGCCTGACCGGAAGAGTTGTATTTGTGCTTCCCGTCCGGGAAGAACGAGTCTGCAACCGGCATGCAGCGTTTTGTGTCGTAATAGACTCCCTTGACCGTTTTTCTGATTCGGTCGCCTTTTGCCGAACGCACAGGAATCTCTTTTCCGTCTTTTTCAAGTTTCACCTCTATGCCAAGCATATCAAGCGCTTTCAAAAGAGCATTTGCACGGAGTGTCCCGGATTTTACCTTCTTAAATATCGACTGTCTCGCCGGTTTTTTACCTGCGTCAGTCAGCATGACCGCCAAGCCGGGATAAGATATGCCGTTATACTTCATTGCACTTTCCAACAGTGCTATCAGTTGTTCTGTGTATTGGCTGTCACTCACATTGTTGTCCTCGCTTGTTTCACGGGCTTGTCATGACCAGTATATTTTACCTGATTTCCTTTGTCAATCAGAAAATCAGGCTTCCGGGATCATCCCACTGGCTGTACAGATGACCGTTCGGCCTCAGGATCGCATATTTGAGGTCGTCGATGTTGTCCTTGCTCATGCAGTTGTCGTCAATTACAGTGGAGATTCCGTGCACACTGTACTTGATATGTCCGAACGGAAGACGCAGAATCGGAACACCTTTGGAAATTACATAGTCCCGGATCGCATCGTACCGTTCCTTTGGAAACGTGTGCTCCGAGATCCATCTCGATTGCGCATTGTCACCGTCCGCATAGATTTTCCGGAAGGTGATCTGGTTAAACCCATTCATTTGGGCCCAGTCAAAATAATCGGCAGGTTCATACTTCGAAAAGGCATCCGTCAGATTGATTGACGCGCGGGTAACCATATTTTGGCGTTTTGCCCAGCTATGAACGTCATACAGATCTCTCTTGGCCTTTTCTGGCATACCTATGATTTCCGCGTTTTCGTCCGGGTCGAACGAACTAATGGAGAAAGAGATAGTTGTCAGTCCGAGGTCGGCCATTCCGGCGATATCTGATTCATTCAGGTTGCTGCCGGTTGTCTGAAGAGAGATATTGTAGAACGGGTTTTGCAGATAGAGCCGGTTGGAGTACAGCACTTGGCGAATAAAGGACATGTTCTGCTGTGGCTCTGTGTCTCCGGTTATGATCATGGCGTTGCAGCCTTCGTCTCGAACGAACCGCATTCTGTCCAGATACGCTCCCGGAAGATCCTGATCTTCTCCGATAATAGATTCCCCATAGTTTTCACAGTGCATTCTGGATACGCAGAATGGACAATGATTCCAGCATTTCTTTGCAGGTACAACAATAGATAGTGATTGTATCTTCATAGTCAGTCTTTCCTCTGATAGTGAAATTGGACCACCGGCTCCAGGAATTCTTCCAGTCTCTTCTTGGTGGCTTCTGTCGGGACCTTCTTATATGTATGGTAGCAGTACCTCGCTGTATAAAAGATTACCCTCTCGTGCGTATCCATGTCGTCGGGAAGAACTCCTTTACTGGCAGCTCTTTTGATTTCTTCGAGACTGTATTTCACTGCGGTCTCTTGTTCCAGTATGCGCTTCTCTCTGCAACAGCCATGTCGATCAAATACGCCACAGGCTGCTCGATGTCAGAATACTTGTTGCCAATATCATCCATGATCCGCTTCTGGATGTGTTCCGGATAAGTGGTCATCATGATATCCACAGACCAAGGTCCTGACAGTTCCGTTACATTACGCATACACTGAGATACTTTTTCGGCAACCTCGTCTTTCCAGCGCTCAAACGCGCAATACAGATAGTCCCGCATCTTGTCGAAAACAATCTTGTCTGTCGCGCACATGATGTGGCTCCTGCAGTAGTCGTAATCCCAGTAGTTGACTGTGAAAAGTACCTCGTGAGTATCGAAGTCGTAGAAAACGCGGAATTCCGGTCTCAGCGGAAGTCCGTTGTAGATACATGGGATCAGTTCGGAGTTATATCCGATCCGTTCGCGTATCACAATCTCTTCTTCCCCTCCCGTTTCATACACCAGGGAGTCGTACTGTATATTGCAGATGTGGCTCACGAGATCATACCTGTCATTCCGGCAAATGCATCCGTGGATTGCATCAAATTTGTTGGAAAACGCACCGTTCTTGATGAACAGAAGATGGTCAGTTATTCCGGATTTTTCAAGCTCCGGCATCACTTGCGCAACAACGAACTTTCCAACTTCCCGCTCATTCTCCTGTATGTTTTCCATGTAGAATACGCCGTTTTCTGTCATGGCGGTTGGCACTGGGATCACGCAGGACTTCGGCGTTGCGATTCCGCAGTTTTCAATCTTCGGGTACCAATAAGAGAAATTGTTTAGTGCCGCATCCCGTGAAAATGGGAGTAGGTTTTGATATCGGTCCATGTTTTCTTCCTTTCCAGATTATTCACATCCACACCAGTTTGGATTTTGTGTCTACGCAATCCTGCAAAATCGTTTTCAACCGCTCCCAGTCGTGGTCTGCTCTCGCTGCGTATCCGTATGCTTGATCATCCGTGTAGTTGCCGATTGCTTTCAGAATGTTCTTGCAGGCACCATAGTTGATGCTTCCTTCGCCATCGCACTGCAAGCAAAAGTCAACAATCTTGATATCGGCTTTCTTGTCTTTTATGAGCTGTTCCGTCTTCCAGTCAAAAGCTTTGAAAAACTCAGTCCTCTGCCCACGGAAGTCAGAAAACGGGGCATCATCAAGCGTCTTGTAGTGTTCCCACCACTCGCCGCCGTACAGTTCCGCAATCTTGTCCCGCCATCGCTTGAACCCGATATATCCCATGTCCAGTTCACGACCGGTTTTCTTGCATTTTACGGTTACACCCATCTCGCACTCCTAATCCTTGTCAATCGGCCCGATATATCGGACCGCTGCGTGTCGGAGTTCGTCGAACTCGTTTGGAAGATCTCCTGACAGGACCCCATTCAGAAGAAATGTGAGCGTGTCGCCGACCTTCTTTCCTTCTTTCACTCCGAGGCACATGATATCATATCCGTTCATTTTCAGGTCTTTGATGGTAAAGCACTGCTGTTCCTTGATAACTTTGTCCAGTATTGCTGCTATTTCTCTTGTAACGGAATAGTGCTTTTCTTGCGCAAACGGTGCATGGGCGGCAATATCCGCGTTTCTGACCTCAATCAGACGTTCGAACTGCTCAGGTCCAATTCGATTCAGCCACTTCTTGACAAACTTCTCAGTCGGTATGAATTCCGCGTCGTGGTATAGAACAAGCTGCGTAATATCGTGTTTTGATTTGTTGTCAAAGCGCAGCCTGTTCAATACCTTTTCCGTGATCTCCGCGCTGATGGCCCCGTGACCTTTGAAGTGTCCGCCGTTTTCGTCCTCGGTGTAGCATTGCGGCTTTCCGATGTCATGCAGGAGAAGAGCGACGTTCACAGCGGTGTCGTTTCCGTTATATGAACCTACAGCGTGCGCAATGTGACCGTATACTGTGTAGCGGTGATACGGATTATTCTGTGCAAATCCACGGCATGGATTGATTTCCGGTATAATCTCACAAATCACATCGCTGTAGGCCATCAGGACGTCACAGGCATTCTTTCCGGCCAGCAGCTTCACAAGCTCGTCCCTGATCCTTTCCTTCGCTATATGCCGTAATGACCTTGCGTTTCTGTGGATTGCATTTGAGGTGGAGTTGTGCACAGAAAATCCATACACCGACGAAAAGCGGAGGGCCCGAAGGACTCTAAGAGCGTCCTCCTCAAAGCGATTGTCTGGGTGCCCAACACAGCGAATCACTGCATTGCCGAGATCATTTCTTCCGCCAAACGGATCGATCAATCCGTCAGAATCGTTATATGCCATTGCGTTCATCGTGAAGTCTCTGCGTGAAAGGTCTTCCGTAAGACTCGTCGTGAACTTTACAGAATCCGGGTGGCGGTGGTCTGAATACGTTCCGTCTGTTCGATAGGTCGTAACCTCGTACTGTCCTTCGTCGGTGACAATTGTCACCGTTCCGTGCTTTATGCCTGTCCTGATAATGTGGGAACATGGCATACACGACATGGTTTCGTCCGGAGTTGCACTTGTGCAGATATCCCAGTCCTTCGGTTCAAGGCCGAGGAGGCTGTCTCTGACACAGCCCCCAACGATATAAGCCTCAAAGCCGTCATCATGAAGTGTTTTAAGGATTTCCGCCGCTCCCTGCGGCATTTGAATTCTGACATGGTCCGTGTTCATCACCACTTTCTCTGGCTTCATCTACCCAACTTTTAAAGTACCGGATCTTTTCCTCTAAGCAATCAGTTGTCCCGTCAAAGCGAATCGCTCTGTCGTCAACATAGCAGACCGCAGGCGGCTTGTCTGCAGTCACATCATAAACTGCGATCCTGTTGTGTTTGAGCCAGTCCTTTATCGCTTCTCTACCGGAATAATCTCGGCATCTGGTGGAAACGACAATAACCTTGTAATCCTTATTCAGGTTGTCAATTACTTCCCGTATTCCCGGGACCGGTGGGTCCGGAATAATGCTGTTCCCTTTCCACCCGCTCGTATACGAGTGAATCACACCGTCGAAGTCGAAAACGACAGTTTTCTTATCTTCGCCAGAAGACCATCCGCCCACAAGAACATCATCTTTCGAAATGAAACCATAAGGATAAAGACAGTGTCCTGTTTCAAGAGCACACCGACCGTCAACGCAGTCGTCGCATCCCGTACATGCCGGATTCTCTTCCCATTTCGCACACGCCTCACCGACCACAGCAACAAAGAACTGGTAAAACGGGGACTTTATATTGCAGCATCCATGGTAATTATGCCCGTATCCATCCGTGAAACCTTCTATCGGCCTGCACCATTTACAGGACCGGCATTTTATTTCCTTCCAATTAGTGACCGGCTTCTGTGTTTCATGATTCTCCGTCATTTTTGTATCCCGAGGACTTTATGTCGTCCAGATTAATCATGTAGCTACCGTCGTCACTCAGAATAGTCGTAGGCAGTTCCCCGTTCCACTGAGCAATCCACTTGTACTTCGTAAGCTCAGGCGTAAGAGACTCGGAGATTCTTTTGTTCATTTCAGCCTCTTTTTCACCGGCATACAAAGCGGCTTCTGCCTGTACCTTGACTACCTCAAGGTCGGCATTCGCGGCGATAATTGCCTTATCCGCATCCGCCTGGGCCGCAATCTTGGCACGCTCGGCGGCGGCTCTTTCCTCCATCGTCTTCTGTTCCTGCTCCGTCTGGGCAGTCAGCTTGTTCTGGGCGGCAACCTGTTTCGCTTCGACGGCGTTTGTAAAGGCGTCTGTAAAATCGATGTCCTCAATTGCCACGGATACAATCGTAATACCATAGCGCTTCAGGTCGTTCGCCATAGCCTCCGCGATCTGATCCGAGAGGGTGTCACGCTTCGCAATCAGGTTTTCCGCCGAATACTGCGAGAACACAGCTTTCGTGTTTTCTTGGATTCTCGGGAACATGACGTTGTCATAGTAATTGATGCCGACAGTCCTGTACAGTTCTTGCGCCGTTGCCTGATCAATGCAGTAGTTAACGGACATCGCAACATCGACCTGTTGAATATCGCTCGAAAATGCAGACGTGGACAACTGCACCTTTTGCGTCCGGTTATCCATTTTCACAATCTGCTGCCACGGCGCAATAAAGTTGAAACCGGAACTGATTGTCCGGTCTTCAACCCTTCCAAATGTCGTAAGAATACCGGTGTATCCAGTAGGCACAATCGCCAAGCAGCTTACTATTATAATTATAGCCGCCAATACAACGCCAGCGAAGAACGGAAGCCTGACTTTGCTCTTGTCGGGCTCATCGTCAGAAGGCTTGGACCTATATGCTGGATTTTCATTGTAATAGTCCCATTCCTTTTTCCACTCTTTCCAAGTCTTTTCCTTGAGCGCGGTAAGCATGCAAGACGCAACGATACCGGCAATAATGACAACAACTGCCAAAAAGATTCCTAACATTTGCTCCTCCATGTTTAGATATGGGGTAACGGTTTGTTACCCCGTGGTTTTCCTACAGGGCACCGACTTCTTGGAACGTTTTCATGAGTTTAGGGAACTGGACCGAAACCCAGTCCACGTATGTCTCATCGTGTCCGGCCTCTGGATGCTGAAAGTTCTCGTGGAGTCCGGACTCGAACAGGTATGCGTGGATGATCTCGTGCCGGATACACTTCTTGACGTATGGCTCCCAGTCGCCGAGTTCGGAGTCGTCTGGCGGGAATCCACAAACAACAATCTTGCGTAGAGTCTTGTCAGCATATCCATCAGCCGTCTTCAGATACTTGTCGTCCTCTTGACGCACAATTTCCAACGTCCATTCGGTGCCGAGGATGTTTATGATGGTTTTCGTATTACTGCATTCCAATGCGGTTTCCGTTTCGTCACGCTTAGCTGCGGTGGACGACACCATGTAGCCGAGCAGACAGCCTTTCTTTAAGTGTTGTGTGTTTTTGAAGCTCTTCAAGATCTTCGTATCTTTTCAGAGCGTCCGCTATTGGACCTACCAAGAAACGCTCGTGGTCGTAAGAGTACGGACCGCCTCGAACGGTGATCCACTGGAGTTCGTTGTCAAAGTCACACTTGACGACTGCCTGACCGTTGATTTCAGATGTAAGTCTTTTCATCGCCCAGTGCTCCCAAAACCGCCGTCGCCACGCTCAGTATCTTCCAATTCGTTCACAATCTCTATCACCGGTGTAATGACCGGAAGAATCACGAGCTGCGTGATCTTCATTCCTTCTTCCACCTTGACGCCCTCTTTGCCGTGATTGTACATCACGACGCCAATGCTCCCGGTGAATCCGGAATCAATTGTTCCTCTCGTGGTTATCCCAGATTTCATAAGCCCTGACTTACTTGTGAGAAGCCCCACATAGCCACTTGGGATCTGCACATGAACACCCGTGTCCACGTATTCTTGATGCCCGGGATGAAGCCAGAACGTTCTGGTGGACTTCAGGTCAAGCCCCGCATCGCTCGGATGGGCTCTGACCGGCTCGTAGGCAGATTCATCCAGTTTTACCTTTAGAACGCGGGCGTCGTGAGATGCAATGTGATTATCCGCAATCTTCCTTGCTTCGCTCGCTGTTTCTGCATATCCGACCAGACTGTCATCTACGTAAACGCGATATCTGCATTCCCCGTCCATCCACTCTACAGCGATGGTGTGCCCGTTCGAAAGCTTTGATACCATATCGTCAGTAGGAGGCATTTTGTTTCAGGGCCACTCGCCGAGGGGAGCGCCAAGTCTTTCTCCGTCGTAGGTCTCGTCTTCAGCCGTGTCGGTGCAGAAGAACACTCCATTCGCGTTTTCGAAGATGTCTTTCGCGATGTCTTGGAACAGGGCGGAGTGGACACCGAAGTAGTCGCCGAGGTCGTCTGTCCAGTACTGGACCACTTCCTTCTTGAACACAACGTAGGTCATCGGGTTCGTCATGATGCCGGTGATGGTCCGGATAAATGACAAAGCGCTGTTCTCTTGCAGAGCGACATCAAGAAGATTCGCTTTGTCCACAGCTGTAAATCTGTCGTTCGCCGGAATAATGCTGATTTTCAGAGCAGTTCTGCCAAACTTCTTGGATGGTGGGATCAGTTCGTCAAGGGCGTAGGCTTTTCCACTGTCGTCCACATAGAGCTTCACGGTCAAAGTGTCCTCGTCAAAAATGACGCGGACGCCGGGGTCTCCACGGAACATTGCTTCGATTTCGCGATAGTAGATGATCCACGGTGCAGAAAGTTTCAATTTTGCCATTTTTCATTCTCCTTTTTTGTATTGCTATCGGCGTAGTGTGCAAACAGATTATTGCAAGCTTCAACGCACGTCCGACAAGCTTCTTCGTATTTCTTTCCAAAGTACGAATCTCCGTACTTGTTCCTCATGTGCTCGTAGTAATCTTTCCTGTTCAAGGCTACAAGCATAGACGTTTCCAGTATTTTTTCGCTATTTCCTTTGATGCAGATAGTTGATCACCGCTTTCGTTATCTGACTCGAATCTCTTTAAACAAGTCGTCGGGATCTCTCCTGTAGATTGGAATGTCCGGATACTTTTCTACGACCTCGTCAAACGTAATGTACATGTCGCTAGACCACCAGCGAGTCTTCCCCTTCCATTCCGGCCTGCGGAAGTCGTCGTTATCTCTGAATTCGAACTTGCCAAGTCTTCCGCACACACGACAATGCGTAGCCCAGTAAAAGCCGTCTGTTGCGCCGTTTACGGTGTTTACCGTCATCTCAATTGATTTCTCATACTCGTGCTTGTGGTCAGACCGCTTTTCAGCTTTAGACTTCTGACTTTTTTTCTTCTTGTACTTTCCGATCTCGTCCATCTTTCTTTACCTCCCAGCATTCGCAAGCACGATCGTCCGGATACGGCGGATTTCCGCCCCTCCACCTACTGTCGCCGTTGCAGCAGACTCCAAACCAGTCCTCGTACCAGTCACACGACTGGCAGCAGCGGTCAGTCGTCATCCTCTTCGTCGGAATCATCCGACTCCGACCAGTCGTCTTCGTACCAAGTGACGCCGAAGTTGTCCTCGGTATATTCCAAAAACATCCACCCGAACTGCCCTTCCACTTCTCCGTCTTCATCGGGGTATCTGCGAAAATCTGAATACGCTTTGTCGTAATCCAGTTTCTCCGGTTCGCTGCCGCCCCTGTGTACTAAGAGCGTGTAGGTGTAGTGTTCATCGGTCAAAAGCTGCGGGAAATTATTTTGAACCCATGCTATCGGAGCCGTAATGCACCAATTCTCAGACATATCGATCGTACCGGCAAGAACGCAGAGTTTGTTGTCCTTGCACCACTGATCGTCGTTAAATTTGCTCTCGTTGACCCATGACGCAATCGGTTCGCAAGAAGGATAATCTCTCCCTGTAAACCAGTTATTCAATTCGAAATATACGATTTCTTCCATGTTATTTCTTCTCTATCATCTGTTTTCTCGCCATGCGGAGAAAGTGTTGCGCAAGACACTTGGCGCACACGCCGTCTGTGGAAAAGTTTTTGTCGCAGATATACCCCGCATAGTGTGTGCATGCACCGGATTGTTCGAGCCATTTGCATGCGATATCCAGAGCCACCCGTTCTTTAGATTTCTTCATGCGGACAACTCCTTGCAATAACACCAGCTCTGCGGTGCACGCAGCAAACCAAGTTCTTTCAGTGCCTTTGGCTGCTCATACACGGCAAGGTTCTCAATGCTCCACGCGTGTACGCCGCAGTACATCGAATTTCCCTTGATCTTCGGCTTCTCATATTGCTTGATTTCCTCTGTTGTCAGGCAGGAACGCGTCAGCATCTCATCGTCAGATATATCACTCCCGAAATCCCAGAACGCCGTGTAGTCATAGATCCTACCGCATGTGAACTCTCCGATGACCATTCCTTTTCTCTCATACCACTTCTCTCGATTCCACAAGGCAACATCACCGTGCAGGTCAGTCTGAAAGAATTCCTTGCTCCCTGATAATGTGCAGTAGATGTAACACTGGAAAGGAGTTTCGAGACTTGGCTTGGTTTTCCGGACCTCGATAGTCTTCTGTCCCGAGAGAATCATCCGACACCACCTCGGCTGAATACTGAGGAGCACGGCCTGCTTGTTTTTGTCCTGCTGAATCATGAAAACTCCGTTTCTGGTAGAACCTGTTCGTTGTCGGAGATCTGGACCGTCATATCGTCGATCACCTTCACCCGCATTTCTACCGGCTTCGTGGTGAATGGATTGAAGGCACTACACCGTTTTTCGCACACAATGTAGTCTCCGTCAAAGCGCCAGACACTTCCGTTGTTGTCTTTGTATTCTGCTTTTCGACTGCATGTTGCCAGCTTTGCCCACCGACCAACCCAGTTTGGCCTGATATCCGCTTTTTCCGGATGTGCCGTGATATACTCTTGGTATTGCTCCGGGTAGATCATAGACAGTTGATACAGAAACATCGGAACCGTCTTGGATTGGTAGTCCCTGATCGTTCCTCCCATCAGAGCTTGCGGACGGAAAGCCACGATTTTATGGATGTTCTCCACGGAAAGCATGTCTTCCGGAATAGTGGCCGGATACCCTCCTCCAAAGCCCGGATCTTTTACCTTCAAAGTATCTGACTCTGTCTCGATGTTGATGTAATGGACAGACAGCATTACTTTGTCATCGACTCGGGCAATCAGGTCGTGCAAAGGGTATTCAAGCTTGTGATAAACAGGACTCGCCTTCGCGTCGTGCCACACTCTGTTGTATTTCTTTGTATTCCTCGTTCCGCCGTCAATGCAATTCACCTGTCCAAGCTTGCAGCGACGTCCAAACGGCACAGTGACATTGAAGCACTTCCCGCTCTTGCACAGAGAGCACGAATCCGCGTATTCGCAAAAAATGTACTCTGCCCTTAATTTGCTGTTTCTTGAACCGTCCCCATAGAGATTGACATTGATCGCCTCTGTCACGCACGATTCCCCCTTCTTCAGCTCACATTGCCGTCCTCCGACTTTTGCCGGAGGGCGGCAACTTTATGCAGTTACTCTTCCAAAAGCTTCTGCAGCTCTTCGGTGGAAAGACCGGCCAGCGCCTCATCCTGACGTTTGGCAAGCAGTTCCTTGATGCGCTCGTTGCGCTCATGCTTCTTGGCGGCTTCGCGGCGCTCCTGAATTGCAAGCTGCTTCGCAGTGTAGATGTACCTCACGATGTCGATCTTGTTGGTCAGAACGACATCGGCCTTTGTGTGCGTAGTGGTCAGCAGCGACTCTTCCTCAGAACTCTTCTTTTCCTTATTTAGGGCCTTGAAGACGCTGTCAAGCTGATTGACGTCCAGGTCCCACAGGTCCTCAGCGCTGATCATTCCCTTGAACGGAAACCGATACTTCTCTTTTGTTGCGAGCTCAAAATCAACAGCCATGTTATTACTCCTTTTCTGATTATTATTTGTTAGTCGGATAGATCTTTACAGGCTGGGCTCCGTAACCGTCGCGGACAAAGATCTCTCCGTCGCGGAAACTCATAGAGGTCTTGAATGGGAAATTATATCTTTCAATTCCCGCCTCCTCCGCAGCGTCGCGGAGAAACAGCCCGGGGCCGTAATCGCAGTGAAGTCCTCCGAAGGCAAGCAAACTTGCGTTGTTCTCGTTTAAAAGCTCGGTAATCAGAGCTCCTTTAAACTTGTCAACCTGTTCTTCTGACGGTGCTTTCATCAGCGCGTCAGCCAAGAACATGCCGATTGCTCCGGCGCTGCTCCGGTCTCCGTTGTCATGATGGTGACGACCATCAATTTTGGATGCCCACCACTCGGCGGCAGCAGCGGCTTCCTCCCTTGTCAGACGGAACTCTTTCATGTCTTTCAGAACTTGATCTTCATCAGGCGCTCTGTGGAACCCTTCACCTTCACGATGAGCTCATTCCGAAGCGTAGAACTGAATCCGAGTCCGGAAAGCTGATCGTCTGTCGCTTCGACAGCCATCTTTCCGCCAAGCGCTTCGAAGACCCTCTTATGGTCTGCAAGCTCCTGTTTCAGGAACTCATTGTAGAACCCGTTCGGGTTTTCCGGGTTGACGCAGTCTTTCAGCATGAACATGTAGTGCTTGTTACCGATCCCGTTCTGCTCGTCCCAGTAGTTCGGGCTGTACATGACGACGGTAACCGGTGTGAAGTTCATCGTCTTGACACCCCAGATCTCGCGGACAGCCGTTGTGGACTGGAGATGCTCCTTGATGGAGAACGTTCCGTCCTTTTCGAAGGTGATGTCGGCCACCGGAACCTTCTCACCCTGACGCAGCTCTTTGGTGTAGTTGTACCGGAAGATCTGACCGTCCATCTCAATCTCGGCACGGAAACCGTCTCTGCCGCCACGGTTGCTAAACTGATGGACATAGAACCGGTAAGTCCCATTGGTCATTCTATCTTTGGAGACGTATACGATGTTCTCTACGGCAGGAACGCCGCGTCTCGGATGAATGATATCCACATCCAGAGTTCCGCCTGTCTTGGCAGAGTGCAGATGTCCGAAGTAGATTTCCTCACCGTGCGGTTCAACGCAGTGTGCATCCAGATCGTTCTGGCTGTATTCCGCGTCATTCCACTGAATGGAGAACCGGAGCACGCCGTGGATGTTGCCGCCAGCGGCCTTGACGTTCCTCGCGATATCGCTGTCGGCGATGTTGCCGGAATAGGCCCAGCTGAAAGCGTTGTTCCACTTGAACATTGACGGAGCATCCGCGTTGACCGGAGCAATCAGAGAGCACATGTTCTTCTCATGCTTGTTCTCTACATAGGCCTCGATAGAAGTTGCATCAGGGAGAACGTCGGAGATGAACTGCTCGATCCCGATTTCCTGTACGCGGTCGAACTTTTTAGGCGTTGCCTTAGCTTCGCCCATCATCTCATCGAACACATTTCCGCCCTGAATCCGCTTGGAAGCATCCCTATTGGAAAACAGGATGTTATTCACCGTGATGTCGTCCAGTTTCGCGTACCTGCGGCGCAGAGAGTCCATGTACCCGAGCTCTTGCACGGTTTTCTGCGCCTCTTCCAGCATCTTCTTGGTGAAGATAGCCTTCGGGCGTTTGTAGTTCGCGGGTGCCACAATCGCTTCGTAGCGTCGGACGGCCTCATTGAGATCCGTTCCTTCGGAAATATCCGTCAGAAGCGTTCCGATGGAATGATTGCGGATGCGGCTCATCACGGGGCCGACACTCGGCGCGATTCTCCACACATAGAGTTCTCTCTGCTCTTCCGGAATCTTCTCATAATCGGTCTTCATCTTCCGGAGGTCCGTGATCTGCTTCTCCCACTCTGCGCCCTTATAGAGCGTATTGGACCGGATCAGCTCAAGGACAGTGTCGATGGAGTCCATTGTGATTTCTCTGAGAGCACGACCGAAAACCTCTGCGGCGCTCCGCCTCCTCGACCGCTCAGAGTCGATGGTATCTCTCCCGCGATACCGCCACTCCTTCGGAACTTTGAGATAGAAGTGCTCCCACGTAGTGACAAGCTTGTAGTCCTGATCGTACTCCCGGCTTTCCTCGGTGCCGAAGCTGTACTCGTTGGTGATAAACTCCTGAGTGATCTTGGAGCTCTTCACAAGAGCATCCACCGCGTCAAGCACCACCTGATATCCGTCATCAGGAACAGCGAATCCCCAGATGGTGTGAAGTTTCTGCTCTTCGTCGATAAAGACGATTCCGCCGATGCGCTTGATGAAGTGGCGGCAGCAAGAGCAATCGTGTTCGCGTCTTACCCGGAAGATCGGATTTTTCTCTGCCGGGAAACTTTCAAGGTAGGTACTCCAGAGCGTGTCCGGGTCGACGTCCGTCTGGTACGCAACCTTGTATTTGTTTACCTGTTCCCAGAAGTTTTTGTGCAGTGCGGCCTGCAAATCGTGAAACTGCATTACTTTCCCCTTTCTCTGTTGTTCGTTCCTCTATTTAATAGTTACATAGCCCGCTACAGTTTTTATCAAAGCATCTTCTTCATTTCATAAACTCCTTTACAGATATTCCGGTATCAACTGATGCACGTTTGAGCATGTCGCTTAACAACTCTTGCTCTTCCGCTGTCCATGCTTTTTGCTGTCGCAATACGACATCAAGATTACTCTGCAATTCGTCTACGCTCCTCGTCTTTCTAAGAAGCAACCGACAAATTTCTTCATCGTCACCTTGGACGATTGCGCCGTCAATAATTGCTATCATTTGCTTCTCCTTCAGCGCTATTACCCTTGCTTTTTCGCTATTCTTTCCAACGTTCTAATGGCATCAATGGCATCCAGTAAATCTTGTCCTTTCAGCCGTGATCCAGACAGTGCAATCCTCATTTCTCCTTTTCCGAAGATTTTCAAGCACGCGTCGCCATCTACGGATTGGGTAATCATCAAGAACGTGTCCGGATCGTAATCACTATACAATCTTGCCATGTTCTTCTCGCTCACCTACTTCATCATCTCTGCCCTGAGGCTTTCTTTGATGTAAAAGTCCATTCCAAGATCGATACAAAGCTTTTCGACGTCGAAGCCGAACTTCTTCCAGTCGATGTCTGACGGATGATAATTGAGCTTTCCGATCTTGGCTCTGTCGATGTAGTTATGATACACGCGGATCACCTGAAGGACATCTTCTGCAACGAGGACAGGCTCAAACGACACCCACGTCTTGATTCCTTCGTGCTTCGCGTCTACCAGTTGCCACAGTCTGGCCTCCGGAGTCAAGGCTCCTGGCTCCGCAATCTCCGCCAGTCTTCCCATGCACGAGATTGTGACACCAAACCAGTCATTCTCATCCAGAAGCGGAAGCGCTGCTCTTCCGTCGCCTTTGGTCAAGATCTGGACATGATTGCCATATTCTTTTAGCAGACGGATGATTTGCAGAGTCGGCGTGTTGTCTGCGCGACGTGGAAATGGATCGCAGGCAAACGAAAGATGAATGAGTTTTCCAGTAATGTTTTCATTTTCGACCTGACGTTTTGTGGCCTCCACAATCCCTTCACGGACCCTGACCGGGCCCCAGAACTGTTCTTTTGCCTTGTGGAGTACGCTCGGTGCAAAGCAATAATAGCAAGCGTTATCGCAATTCTGATAAATGTTTAATGCAAGATCCCCGTATTCCTTCGCCGCCCCCTTGGGCTCATAAATCGGCTTCACGCTAAGCCCTCCTTGTAATACTTCAGCAAAGCTTCCCATCTCGTGGATGACATAAGGTATTCAACCAGCAGAGAAAGAGACGATCCAGCTTCAGCCGCTCTTTGCTCTCTCTTATTCGTCACCTGCTTTTCAGTGACATCTTTCTCTGTGTACCGGACAACGATTTCCACGTTTCCGCGCCCCTTCCAAATCTCAATGTATTCGTTAGGGCTGTCGGTTGTGCCGTACCGGATATACCGTTCCGGTGGGGAATACGTATCCTTCTTGCCTACCAACTCGTTCGCGAACGTGTCGTAATACAGTTCGGTGACCTCTGTGATTTCTACCAGCGAATCATTGTTAGTCATCTCCATCTTCTCCCTTATAACGATATTCCAGATCCCCCGGGTGATTCAGAAGCACAATGATCAAAAACCACAGCAAGGACCACTTATCGAAGTACATGGCAGCGTTCACGATTCCGGCTATGAGCGCGACATTTACTACGGCATAGCAGAAATATATGAAGCGAAATACAGATGTCATTTCTGATCCTCAAAGTGGAATTCCACGCCTCGTCCCTCGTAGATCTTTCGGACTTCTGGAACTTGCATCGCCTTTGCGTTTCGGAAACCGTTTATTTTCAGAACAGGAGGAATTCCCGCCTTTTCAATCAGTCTTTCCAGAGCGTTCCATTTCCGGTTCTGCTCGTCAATCACACTGATAGCTGCATTCAGGAACTTAATGTTCCGATGATCGATCATCTGATTGAGCTCAGCTTGGAAGTTCAAGTAAATGGCGTTTGTAACAGCCAGCAGCTTTTGATTGTCGTCTTGACATTCCTTGATTGCATCCACGAATTTATCGAAGTAGTCTTTTGCCTTCATTCTGCCTCCTTATACGCGTTTCTGTGCAGAATACCGATCACTTCGTCCAGAATCTTGCTGTAAGTGTCGTATTGCTCGTCGGTCATGGCATCCATCTTGATTGCCCCCTCAATAGACACTCGGTAGGCCCCTCCGCGCCGCTTGTGCGTCGCTTTTTCTTTCTGAAAGCATACGCGCCTGATGAGTTTGCTTACATCTGCGAGATCACCCGCACTCAGAAATTGCAGGTCGTGAATGAAATGACCGGAGGTCAGTTTATGTCCACCGTACTTTTCGCCGATCCAGTCCGGGCAAACGGCTCGACTTGGCTTTTGAATCTTGACCCGTGCGCGAAGCATCGAGTTTTCCGACTCCAGTTCTTCAATCCTCCGCAGCAGTTCTTCTTCGCTCACTGTCCGTCTCCTTTCTGAAAATCCATCCACATCCGGCTCGTTTGAATCCCGGTGTTTTTCTGGTATTTTCCATTTCGATACTTCATCCCGTTATTTCCTTCCACGGTGTGGAAATAAATCTGACAGATCTCGACATTCGGATAAATAACCACCGGCTGCACGCAGGAGATTTCCAGAGTCCAGAACCCGTCAAAGCCGATATCCCCAAAACCGGCAGTCACGTGAATATAGATACCGAGCCTTCCGACCGAAGACCGACCTTCCAGCATCGGAACAAATTCGTCCGTGAAGGTCCTTTCGACTGTCCGGCCAAGATAGAGTGTGCCCGGAAACAGCGTCAACCCGGTTTCTGGGATGACCAGCGTCCGTGCCGGATTATCCTTTTTCATATCGAGCATCGTGTCCGTGTAGACCAGAAGTTCATTGTGAAGTCGAAGGTTATAGCTGTTCGGATTCAGCCGCTTTATATCAAAGTCCTGAATCTCTATCTTTCCTCTTTCGATCTGGTTTTCAATTTCCTTTCCGGACAGGATCATTCTTTGCTTCCTCCTACCGTCCCCATTTATTGTTTACCTTGATTCGGCTTCCGATACCGTTTTGAAATCTCGCCGCCCAGTCAAGCCGATTGCTGACCAGAAAATCTTGGGCCTCTCTGTACTTTCTCACTTTGGCCGCATCCTCACGATATGCAGTCAGCCACTCTATATACTTGGCACACCTCGGATGACACCCTGGCACTCTGTCCTCGCAGCCTTTGCACGGAGGCTGCTTATACTGCGTGAATCTCACCTTGCAGGCTCCTCTGTTTAGCGTTTGTTGAATGCTTTTAAGCATCTTGAATTCAAAAGAAACAGCTGTTTCCAGCATTGCTATTATACCGTATATATGCCGGTTTGTCAACGTTTTTGGAAACTTTCAGCGTGTTTAGGCGCTAAATCCTCCCTTCTCCACTGGGAACCGTCAGGAGATCCGCAAAGACGAACATCAGAGTATTTGCTTTCCCGGATTCAGCTCTGGATTCTGCTGCCCTTCCGGCTTCGCCGCGTTTCTCTTCGCGTTTGGCCCGCCGTGTTTGCTGATCCTGATAGCAGCGCAGCGCACGGATCACGACCTCTTTTTCCGCAAACGTCATTCAGTGCCGCCCCCATTCTCTTTACTCATTCTCACCAACGCCACCGCGATCTTTTCCGAAATCTTCTCTCGGACGGCGTCGAAGTTTTTGCATCTTCCGAGGCTTGCCGAGCCCACGCAGCGATATCCGCTTGTCTCGCTCGGTCTGCACCAGATCATGCAGCTTTTCGGGAACCCGGAAGCATGCCTTATTTTAAAGTCTTTTCCTGCAATGATCAGGAAATTGTCTTCGATCACAGTTGTGATGTGACTGGTCTGTTCCTCTGCCAGAGTCAACGCTGTTTCGTAGTCCATCCGTCATCACTCCAACGAATCGAAGTACTCCATCTCGGCCAGCGTGTTCTCGATGTAGGCCCATGTCAGCCAGTCTTCCTCATCCCAGTTGCTCCGGCCTTTCTTTTCCAGACGGTCCAGTTCTTCGTAGACAAACATGTTAAGTCCCTCCTTTCTCGGTATAGATCTCGATTTGGATATCATCAAAGGCTTCCGTAAGCAGTGCTACCAAGTCCTTTGTATACCGGTACTTTGCCTTGTTGATTCGAAGCTTTGTGAGTTTCTGGTACGGAGTGTCGTAGATGTTACGGTGCCAGCCGCCCTTTTTGTTAAGACCGAGGCAGTTCTTGGCGTGCTGCTGATCAGAGAAGAATCCGCAGACATCGTACTTTTCCTGTCCGTCGTCTCCGGTCCACTCGTGCGTCATGATCAGAAACGCATTTCCCTGATACAGTTGCAGCTCAAACTCTCGGTCTTCCTCGTCCGGATGTTTCTCGACCAGTGTTGCAGTCCCAACTGTTTCCTTCCATTCCCATTCAAGTGCCATAGCTGACTCCTTTCATACCGGCTTGCTTCGTGCAGCCGCAATCTGCTTCATTCATCAGACCTTCCGAACACAGAAAGAACATTTTTCTTGTCCGCTTACTCACGAGAGATTTGCAGTTTGTGCACATTGTGCACACCTCCGGGAGATCATCGAATTCCCGCATCTGCCGGAGGATCTGTACAGCCTCTATGTTCATCATGCGGCGTCATCCTCTCTTTTCCGGTAGTATCCATATACACACCGGTCAGTCGTGATGTCGTTTCCGTATGCATCGACTGTGCATCCTCTGTCGCTTGGATTGAAGGTGTCGTGAATGACTCCATCAATTACCGCTGTTTCATGTCTGGCGATGCTGACAACGAGTCTCCCGCTCGGAAGCTCATCCGCTCTGAGATGAACCTTGCAGCCCTGACCGATCTGCATGGTAGGAATCCACTGCCACCCGTAGTGTTCCATGACCTTTCTGATTGTTCCCTTGTAAACGCCGGTCCGGGCATTGCTTTTGCCGCGCTTCCGTTTTCCGGTCCTCTCTGAGTTGGCAAACTCGTTAATGAGGTCATACACCTCTTTGTACGGTCTCTCTGCCGCTATGGCAATCGCTCGGCACACGCAGTCACCGGTCTTTCCTTTGAACCCGGCTGCTTCCCGACCGCCGTCATCATACACCCAGTCCATCGTTCTGTAGCTCATAAGCACGCTCCCCTTTCAAATGCTTCATCCATGACTGTTTCCTTCCTTGCATCCGGCTCATGCCGATTCGCAGTACTCCATAAAGGCATCAAATGCTTTTTCCGCTTCGGGATTGTACGGCTTGTGTTCTTTCTCGCCGTATTCCACCCGGCATCTTGTGAGCTCGGTCTGCTTCACGCCGCGATACTCCTTGTGTTCCTTGACCGTGCCGGTGATTTTCAGAACCGGAAGTTCCTGATCCACCCAGTTTCCGGTCTTCCAAGTGAACACATTGCCGGAATCATCCACGAACTTGTACACCGTCGTAACTCCGAACTGCGTTTCCCAGCTTGTCAGAGCCACAACCTCAGTCGGCTTGAAACTGACGCGCTTTCCGACTTCGCCGACGTGCTTGCTCAGTTCTCCGGACTCTCTTTCCTTCCGCTCGCGTTCGAGGCGCTCTGCCTCGCGCTCAATCTCCCTGTTGTGAGCCGGAAACGCAGAAGCCAGAAGGCCGAAGTTTCTCGCGCTGCTGTATTCCAGAGACAGCGCAACCTTCATGTTGTGGAAGTAATTGTCGTCTCTCTCGTTGTTGGTGATCCAGTCGATGACCTCACCAGCCAGAGCAATGCTCTCCGGATTCTCCGGATTGAAGCCCTTGCCCTTTGCCTCTTCCCGTTCTTCCAGCGCTTCCTCAGCATACTTCCCGCGAAGCATGTTGTGGTCAACATCGTAGTACGTCTGAGCTCGATCAGCCGTGCTGTACAGGCTGTCAGTCTTGGCATACCCAAAGACGCGGATGGTCTCGGCGAAGTAGGTCATCAGTTCTTTGGTCTCGTAGTACTTTTTGCCGAACCCGTAGTACCCGCCAAGTCCGGTGGCCTCTTTGATCTCTTTGAAGAAGCTCTCGAAGTACGCTGCATTGTCAGCGCTCAGTCCACCGGTGAAGTCCTTCAGGCAGGACTTTCCAACCTGTTTGAACTCTCCGGTCTCTTCCTCGAAGACCACGAAGCTGTATTTCCTGTCGCGGTTGGTCTTGCAATGTTCGCACCACGGTCCGCAGTCATAGAAGCGTTTCGGAATCTCAATTCCGGGCACCGCATCAATGATGTTTCCCTGCTTCGTGTATTCCAGAGTCGCAGCGAAGCGCCACCCGTTGATCGCGGCAGTTCCCTCAGCCTCCACATCAATGAACTTCACAACCTGCTTGTAGCGCTTTGTGGTGCCGGTGAATTCATCGACGTAGGAGAAGGTCACTTCGTCGAAGTGCTCCCCCAGCCGCTCGTACTTGAACTCGCAGCCGTACTTCTCGCACTTGTTCCGGATCTTCGTGATCTTCTTTTCCAGAGACTCGATGTTCCACTCAGGAATCTGATACCGCATATTGACACCTCCATCAAGCAGGGCACAGGATGCCCCTCAGCATCTATAGTATACCAAATAGCACTCTATAATTCAATTGACGTTATGTACAAATATTTGAACATAATTTTATACATTTTGACATTTGCTACAAACGAAAAAAAGCCCGTCCTGCTTGACTTGCAGGACGGACCGAGTTGCCTTGTGTCAGATCTTCATTTCGAAGATTTTGCCACATTTGTTGCACATGAATTTGATTTTTTTCTTGCCGCTGAATCCGGATGCAGCACCGGCCAGCAAACCAACCGGGCCGAGAGCGACAGCGCCAACCGCACCGCCGACAATCCCTTTTCCGGTTTTGTATTTGTTTTTTTCTGTCAGGGGTGTACAGTCTGTGCTTCTGCATGTAACGGAAGGACATCTGACTTTTGCCATTTCAATTCTCCTCTCGATATAGTTTGGTCTTTCCTGCTACATAGTATACCACGGTTTTCGGATAATATAAAGACCAAATTGGATCAAAAAGAAAAAGCCCGCCCCAGCACAGGCCGGGACGGGCTAAATCTATACCGATCCGCAAGCAAGGGAGTGGCTTGCGGAAAACGGCTGCAAAACAGGCTGGAGGTAAGAGCCTGTTTTTGCCTGTTATGTATTTGTTACGGCTCGACGATGCTGAGCTTATAGCTCACTGTACCGTAGCCGTCTGCCCAAAGCGTGAACGTGTCCTTCGACTTCTCGCTGTTGTCTCCTGCAAGGACCAGATCAGCAGCAACCCAACGGACAAAGTAACCGGCAGAAAGGCCGCAGGTGGTAGCTTCGCTCACGTCTTCGGCGCTGAGTGCAGTTCCGTTGTATTTCAGGCCGGTGATCGGGCTGATTCCTGCACCGATACCAATACCGAGCCACTTGTGGACGCCCCAGCCGTTCTTGCCGTCAAAGTCTTTCAGATTGGACACCTTTTCAGACAGGGTAATGGTAATCACGCCGTCTTCCTCCGCCACAGAGGAAATCTTGCCGGTGTTATGCTGCCGGTCGGCGTGTCCGGCGACACTGTCGGTTACCGTGGCAAACTGAAGGGTCATGGTATCTGGAGTCATGATACCGGCATTCTTCATCTTGTTAAGCAGGCTGTTGAAGTCGGCAACAATCCCTGCTACATCGGCAGCAGTGCTCGCGGCCTGATTCTCAGTACCCCCACCGACTGCTCCGCCGCCCTCAATGTGATCGGCAATGCGCTGGAGAGAGTCGGCAAGGCGATTGCCTGAGAGATTTTCGACGTCATCTGTACCGGTGAGAACGTCGGCGATACGGTCGACTTCGACGATGACTCTGTTGTACGGAGACGCATGGTTTTTACTCATTTGTAATCATTCCTTTACTATGTTTTCTTCACGGATCACAGTTCGATGCTGATACTTGTAGGGCTGAATTGTCGATACACTTATTCTGCGTCACCCCCCTCTGCTGGTTTTGGCTCCTCTGCTTTGGGTTCCGTGTTCTCTTCCGCCTGCGCCTCTTCGTCAACGCGCTTGGCATATTTCAGGGCATATTCCTTCATCGTATCAAAAACCTCCTGCGCAATTTCCTGCAGTCGGCTTTCTGTGAAGATGCTTTTCAGAGGGACCGGGATCAGGGCAAAAAGCTGAGAGACCACATAGGCCATTTTCTCAGGACCGACAAGACCGGAGCTTTCAATTTCCGCGATAAACTGGCTGGCAGCTTCGAACACGCTGCCCCTGGTCTTGAAGTAAAGCCGGAGACCGTACAGCGCGGCGCAGAGAACGATCAGAACGATATTGAGAATGACAGATTTATCCATTGTTTATATCTCCTTTATAATGATATTGGATCAGTCGTCGTAGTATTCGTGTTCACGCAGGACCGCATCTACGACAGACTCGGCGTCATAGCCATAAATCTTTTTGAGTTTAATCATGTTTTCCGCTTTTGCCTTGATAGAATAGGTCGTGTAGACAATCGCCACGACCGCATCGACGCTTCCGACAATGTACATGAGCCCGGAAACGTCCAGTGTGATTGCGACCATGATCATGCTGAATGCATTGACCAGAATCCACATCACAATAGCGATCACGGCAATGACTTTGGAAAATTCCAGCCGATTCGGCGATACGACAGTGCCGGGAATCGTTTGGATCTGGTCTTCGACGGACTGGAGGTCCGATTCAAGAATTGCAGTTTCGTTCTGCTCTCCCATCTCAGATCACCTCGATGTCAGCCTCGTCAACCCAGCCGTATACATTGGAGCCTCCTCCAGCCACTCTGACGAGATGGAAGGGATGCTTTGCCCCTTCCAGAGGATAGATCATCGTGATTTTCGCCTTTCCGGCTCTGGCCTTAGTGCCGATCTCCGCTTTTGCGGAGACATACTGCATTCCGCCCTTGAAGTTTACGATGTTGCCTTTTTCTTTCGTCTTTTTCTCTTCGCTCGGCTTGGTTTTCAGAGCCGCAAGTGCTTGTTCCAAAGCAGCTTTCGTGTTTTTGCCGACGACACCGTCCCACTCTGCTTTGTTGTCTGGGAAAGCGTCCTTCTGAAACGCAAGGACGGCCTTTTCGGTATCTGCTCCGAAGTCTCCGTCCGCGCCGTAGCTGCCGCAGTCATAGCCGAGCTTGATCAGGTTTTCCTGAAGCTCCTTGACCTTTGCGCCTTTGGAGCCCTTCTTGATGAGGCTGTAAGACGTCGTGGTCTGTTCAGTTGTCTTCGCAGCCGTGGAAGAACTCGCAGCAGTTCCACCTCCCGGATACCGCAGGACGCAGTTCCACGGATAGTTCCAATAAGACTGGACACGGATCTCGTTCCCGGACTGATCGCCGGACATCGCATTTCCTTCATCCGTCCTTGCGTGGACGACTCTGCCGTTTCCGGTGTAGATTGCGGCGTGGCTGGAATCATTTAGGAGAATATCCCCCCGGACCATTCCGGAGCCGTTGCCAAGATTGCAGGAAGCCGTCACGTCCTGAAATCCGCAGCGCTGAAAGGCAGAGCGCATGTTCCCTGTGTAGGAAGCGCCGTTCGTCCGTACCGGAATCCCTGCGTTCTGGACCACCTGAATCACGAGAGAACTGCAATCGTAATCTGGTCCCCACCTACTGTTCTGGCTGTAGCCGTGGCTGTTGTCGGCGGCAATTCGTTCCGCCTCCTGGGTGTATTGTTCGACTTTCGACACGGTACCACCTCCTTTTCCTGATGTGCTTGTTGTGCTGTTCGCGGCGGCTTCGAGCTGGTCGACCTTCGCATACCATGTCCGGGCCATTTTCCTTCTGTTGGAGTAATCCTTATACGCAGGGTTTTCCCAAACCGCCAGCAATTTGTCCGTGCAAGCGTCGATGTCCGTACTGGTGCAGATCATCTTCCAGATTCCCGCAAAGTCTTCTTTAAATTCTTTGATCAGGAATTCAACCTGCATTTTCTCGTCCGCAATCGACCGGCCTGTGCTCTTTGCAAACCGGTAGAACTTATCTTTTCTCGCCCCATAAGTCCACTGGGCCGCGCCAAATCCGAGGTCCTGCGTCATGAACAGGGCATAGTCCCCGGCGTCGACACGCCGGACAAACTCTTCATCAGAGATCCCGAGTCTTTGATTGAAACTGTCTTGCAGGTTGTTTGCCCTAAATGCGCTCTCTGCTTGGACATTGCCCAGCACAGCGCAGGCCCCTTCTTTCGTCACACCGGCTTTTCGCAACTGCTGATAGATATACTCAGCGAATGTCAAAGCAAATCACTCCTTGTTCTTAAACTCATTTTGGAATTGCCGCGTTTTCACGGCAAAACGAAGAATGAGTCTCACTTTTCCACTCTGAAAAGTTAAACTCATTCAAATCTAAGGTTTCCTGTTTCTTCTCAAACATCCATGTCATCCAGTGATACGCCAAGTTCCTCTGCCATCTTTTCGTTTTCCAGCGCAATTTCGTAGTTTTCCACCGCGACTGACAGCGTTGCTCCGATTGCAAGAAGCTGTCCGGTCTTCGCGTCCCGTACCATCCAAAGTGCTTGACCGTCACGGCTGACCTTTTCTGCATAGATCCCGTTCAAGGTCGGTCCCACTCTTCCTCGCTGATCAAAAAGCTTCGTTCTGCACGGCATTTGTCGTAGAGACGCCGGATGTCACGGATCGCGGATTCTATCACTCCGTTTTTGATGTTGTTATCCTCGATGTATTGTTCGTACTCGTCACAAAGAGAGATGATAAATTCAAATTGCTCCCTCGTATGCCTGCGCTTATTCAGGCATGCGTTTGAAAAATCCAGTATGTCGCGGCGTTTTTCCTGAAGTGCTTTGTCCTCTGATTCCCGGATGTGAGAATCCAGTTCGTTTTGAAGTTTGTCGACCTTGTTCTCCACGGACTCGATCTTCTTCATCGACTCAGAGACCTTGCGGTCTATTTTGTCGTTGATCTTGCTGCCGATCCAGAGAAATAATGCGCTCCACGGACTCCACTTGATTTTGGGGATAATCTCGATTCCGATTGACATTGCAAACGCGAGAATTCCCCAGAAAGTTGTGTAGCTTAATCCGATTTTTTGAAGGAAATCAGCAAAATTCATGCAGACCACCTCCCGCATTCCGATGACAACTTAAAATCGCCCATTGGACCATACCTCGTACTTTCATAAAAATAGAGCCGCACGCGCGGCTTTTGATGATAACGCTATGGCTCAGATGCCGTCTCAATGGAATTTTCCGCAGACTTGGCCGTTGTGCTCACGGATTCTGCGACCTGCGGAACGTGATTGCACTCGCTGCTGCATGTCACTTGGTCGTACTTTACTGTCCACCAATCCGGAATATTGGTGTGTGTGTACGTGAGATTGATTGATTTTGACCCTGCGTAAAATCCTTCGTTGTAGCCCTGCTGATATGCGTCTGAGATAATCTTGTCAAGCTGTTCCTGCGTCAGGTCCAGCTTGCCGTCTGACTTAATATAAATGATTACCGGTTTCATGATGTCCTCCTACACATCAAGTATCCACCGACGCTGTTCTGCGTTGTACCGGAACAGCATGCAGGTATCTGTCTCGTAATAGGTTTGACCGTCCTGTGCGGATTCCGGTCTGTCTGCGTGCGGCCCGTACAGGTTTCCTGTCGAATCGCACCGGAATTGATCGGTTAACATGTTCACTTACCTCCGAAAGTGATTGTTCCTGTCATTCCACCAAAACGATGCAATGACCAGAATAATGATCGCTCCAAATGTAAAGGGTGCCTGCATTGGTTTTTCATCTCCTCTTGTCAACACGCCTCCAGCAGCCAGTTCACCCATGAGTCAAGGTCGTCAGATGTCATGTTTTTTCTCCTTGTTGGAATAAATGCGCCGACAGGACCGAAATAGCCGGTCCTGTCGGCATTTGTACTGATTTTCGATTATGCTGCCAACATCTGGTAGTGCGATTTCACATTAAGGCTCTGAACACAGATGTACTTCATCGTGGTGTTGATGTTCGCGTGTCCAAGGATATAGGCGATCTCCTGGATATGCATTCCCTTATTGGCAAGGTTCGTTGCAAGAGTCCTTCTGAAACGGTGTGGATGAATATTGGTTACTCCGGATTTCTTTTCGAGCCGTTTCATCATGATCCTTATTCCGCCCGGTTGGAATCTTTCTTTGCGCTTCCCGATAAAAAGCGCAGGCAGATCATCTTTTCGTTCATCCAAGTACCGCCTGAGCGCAGCACATGCAATATCATCCATGAATACAGTTCTCTCTTTTTTCCCTTTTCCGAAAACCGTTACCTCTTTTTTGACAAAATCAATATCCTGCCGGTTCAGGTTCGTTGTTTCCTCAATTCTGCACCCTGTCGCAAGAAGAAACAGCACGATTGATTTATCCCTCGCACATTCGCAGTTTTCTTTGATCATTTCAATTTCGACAGTGGAGAACGCCAGTTTTTTCATGTTTGGCGTCTTGATCGTGCTGATGTTTGCAGCTGGATTCTTTCTGATTAATCCCTCTCTCCAAAGCCATCCGAACATAGCGTTTAATATTTCATGTCTGTTTTTGACAGTGCTTTCCTTGATCCCCCTGTCAAGCTCTGCTGCATAGTAAGCTCGGATATGTGTAGGCGTCACGTTCCCAATGGCGGTATTGGTAAACGACAGAAACCGTCCTATGGTCCGTTTGTAATGATCTATCGTCTTCTCTGACAGTCCTTCCGTTCTCTTCGCCTGTAAATAGGCAGAAAGAAGATCGTCACTTGTCAAACTGCCGTTTTCTTCCCGGTACAAGATCTCTACTTCAACAGCACTGAGAGCATCCTGCAGCACGTCCATTACATTGTTCAACTGCCTCACAGTCAGAATCTCTTCCAGACCGGTTCTGACCATCTCAGTGAATTCCAGCTTGCTTTCTAATGACATTTGAAGATCCCCCTTTCAAATTATACCTCTATTATACACTGCATAACAGTATATAACAACTGTTGAAATATACTGCATACCATGATATAATAAAAGGTATCATTGAAAAAAGGGGGATGATCAAATGCCGGTATCAGAAGCACAGAAAAGGGCAAACCGACGTTATGATTCTGAAAACATGACAACCGTTGGAGTCAAGATCTCAAAGAAAAAGGCCGCAGAATTCAAGGCAGCCTGCCAAGCGCTCGGAGTAACTACATACTCCGTGTTGAAGCAATCCGTCGAAGAAACGATTACTAGGGCGCAGCAAAAATAATAATCTTTGCCACATCCAGGCAGGGCAGCGATACGTCAATTTTGAGGCGTATCGCTGTCCTGTTTTTTTGGATTTCTTGGAATTACTTCAAATAATTGAGACTTTAATTGTTCTCTAACAATTTTGGTTGCCCGAAAAGGCCAGTAAATACTGGGGTTTTCGGGGTTTGTCGGAAAACCTCAATTAGTCAGTTAGCATTTACCATGTTATAAAACGCTGTTTTGAATCCATCTCTTGTAATCGGAGTTACCCCATATTTTTGAGTGAACAGATTTGCAACAGCATTCCATTTCTTGTTTTGTTCCTCAACCACCGAAACAATCCCACGGTCAAACTTGATGTGCCGTTGATCCATAATAGTATTTACTTCTTCAAAGAACTCCATAAACATTTTTGAAATCGGGCCATCAGTATGCACCTTTTGGTCTTTTGCTTCTGCAATGATCGCTTCGTCATATTTCTGGAAGTAATCTTTTGCTTTCATACATCCTCCTTGACATGTCGTGGTAGAATGTTGTCGAGGTGATGCCCTGTGAGCGAGAAAGAAACTCGCCGTGGTCGCCCTCGCTTCGGATCGGAAAAGGAAAAGGCTGAGAAATTCGTGAAGTTCTCATGCACTCTTCCACCTGACGTTTACAAGCGGTTGGAGAAATACTGTCAGGACAATGAGAGGTCTAAAGCGTGGGCATTGGGAAAGGCCATCATCCCTTGGCTGGAAGAGAGAGGTTACTGAGGGTAGCCCCTCTCTTTTTTCATTCTATCACGTTTGGGGTTCTCTGACAATAATTGGGTTCTCCGTTCACCCTAAAAGTTCTCGTTCAAAGTTGCGCATTAGTGTGTTTTAGTGTGTTTTGATGCACATTTGCCCTTAAAAAGTTCCGAAATCGCGAATGTGTATTGACACACACCCTATAATGAAATCGGAGGTGTGTACCAATGGGCATCCGTGGAGGACGATCATTGCGAGGCATTGAGGAGGAAGGATTCAGTCGGTTTAACATCACGCTTCCTCCGTCAATCATCGAGAGGCTGAACAAGTTCATGGAAGCAGAAGACCGTAACCGCTCATGGACAATCCAGCAAGCTCTCGATATGTACCTCAAGAAGAAGGGTTACTGAATGGTAGCCCTTCTCTCTTGTTTAGTACGGCAGGAACGGGATCGCTCTGTTCTCGAACTTTTTGTAAGCGTCCAGATACCACTCGTACTTGTCACCATTGTAGGTCATCTCGTAATACATGCCGTCGTTCAGAGTGCTTGCCAGCAGATACTTCCAGTTCTGAAGCGTCTTGCATTTCCATACGGTATAGACCTCAAACTCTGGGACAGGATCACTCTTGTCCAGATGCTCCAAGATATACGCTTTTACGATTTCGATTACTGCTTCGTCCATCATTTTTCCCTCCATCAATACGCATTGATACACATCAATAGTTCTCTTTTGGTTAGAATCGTCAGGCTTCCTCCAATCTCAATTGGTGAGTTAAAAAATCC
>Ga0310695_10002487_pt1 | contig 38764 bp, 22 predicted proteins | sample RumenRJG_04DNA_FD_203882 | JGI IMG/M metagenome (GOLD analysis project Ga0310695, IMG submission 203882) | Bovine rumen microbial communities from Lethbridge, Alberta, Canada - RJG_04 (v2) (version 2) | ecosystem: Host-associated > Mammals > Digestive system > Stomach > Rumen | place: Canada...
AGAAAAGAAAAAAGAGTTACGAATTTGTCGTAACTCTCTGATTTTCAGCGTGGACCAGCCAGGGCTTGAACCTGGGACCTCCAGATTATGAGTCTGTTGCTCTAACCAACTGAGCTACAAGTCCGATGAAAGGTACTTCTGGAAGAACGAAGTCTGAGAAGGAATCTTTCAGGTTGCAAAGGTACGAAGTTTTGGTGAAACCGCCAAATTTTTCACGAAAAAGATGAATAAAAGAAGGAATATTCGTAACTTTGCAGGCGAAATGACAGACTTGAAGAAAACAACATGACAGATTCAGAAGTAATTGTCAGTAGGGCGAAACACGGCTCAAATGTGCTTACGCCGCCTCCAGAGACTCCGCTTTGGAAGCTTTACCTCGAGAAGTATCAGGATCCCATCATCAAGATCTTGCTGGTGGCGGCCTGCGTCTCGTTGGTACTGGCCTTTGTCGATCAGGAGTTCGTGGAGACCATCGGTATCTTCATTGCTATTTTCTTGGCCACGACGGTGGGATTCGCTTTTGAAAGAGATGCGGCAAAGAAGTTCCGGATCTTGAACCAACTTGATGAGGACAAAGCGGTGAAAGTCATCCGTAATGGCCAGGCAACCACCATTCCACGACGCGACGTGGTGGTGGGCGACACGGTGATTTTGGAGGCAGGAGACGAAGTTCCTGCCGACGGGCTACTGACAGAGAGCAATGGTCTGCAGGTGGACGAGTCTTCGCTCACGGGAGAGCCTATCACAAACAAATCTGTTGACGGGCATCAGGGAGAACACACTTACCCACAAAACATGGTGTTGCGGTCGTCGATGGTGATGGATGGACGGGGAGTCTGCCTTGTGACGGCGGTGGGCGATCAGACAGAGATTGGCCATGTGGCTCGCAACAGCACGGAACAGACGAATATCAAGACCCCCTTGAACATCCAGCTTGACCGATTGGCCAAGCTCATCAGCAAGGTGGGTACGGGCGTGTCGATGGCGGCTTTTCTGCTTTTCCTTGTTCACGATATACTTGTAGACGATGCCATTTGGCGCAGTGGCGACTATCTTGGCATGCTCCATGTGGTGCTGAACTACTTCATGATGGCTGTGACACTCATCGTCATGGCCGTACCCGAAGGACTGCCGATGGCGGTGACGTTGGCTTTGGCCCTGAACATGCGACGCATGTTGAAGAGCAACAACCTGGTACGACGACTCCATGCCTGCGAGACGATGGGAGCCGTAACCGTCATTTGTACGGATAAGACAGGAACGCTGACGCAGAATCGGATGAAGGTGGTGGAAATAGAGGAGAGAGGAGAGAGGAAAGAGGAAAGAGGAGACAAAAGAAAATCGGAAACGAGAGATTTGTTGTATAAAGCTATTGCTGCAAACACCACGGCGCATCTCAACGACAAGGGGGGCGGTATTGGAAATCCCACCGAGGTGGCGTTGCTGCAATGGATGAAGTCGCAGGGCGAGGACTATCTTGTCCATCGCCAGCAAGCCAGAATCGTGGAGCAAATACCCTTCTCTACGGAGCGGAAATACATGCAGACCACAGCAGTGGTTGACGGTAAGGAATACCTTTTTATAAAAGGTGCACCAGAGATTATATTAGCTCGCTGTCAGATGGCCGACGAAGAGCGTAAGGCTGTTGAGGAGAAACTGATGGAATGGCAGCGAAAAGCCATGCGGACATTGGCTTTTGCCGCTGTCGCCCTCTTATCCCCGCAAGATGAGAAGAAGGAACGAAAAGACCTTTGTTTTCAGGCTGTGGTTGGTATCAGTGATCCATTGCGCGATGATGTGCCCCAAGCAGTCAGACAATGCAGGAAGGCTGGCATCGAAGTGAAAATCATTACGGGCGACACCTCGGCCACAGCCCTTGAGATTGCAAGGCAAATAGGGATTATAGAGGAGAGAGGAGAGAGGAGAGAGGAGAGAGACTGCCGATCAAACGAGGAGAGAGACTGCCATATCAGTGGAGCGGAATTTGCGGCATTGAGTGATGAGGAAGCCCTGCGACGTGCACCTTACATCCGGGTGATGAGCCGTGCGCGGCCCAACGACAAGCTGCGTCTGGTGCAAATGCTCCAACGGCAGGGCGAGGTGGTGGCTGTGACTGGCGATGGCACCAACGACGCGCCGGCCCTCCATTATGCCCATGTGGGCTTGTCGTTAGGTTCAGGAACCAGTGTGGCAAAAGCGGCTTCTGACATCACCATCATCGACGACTCGTTCAGAAGCATCGCCTCAGCCGTGATGTGGGGCCGGTCGCTTTATCAGAATATCCAGCGTTTCCTTTACTTCCAACTGGTGGTCAACGTCACTGCACTGCTATTGGTGCTGGCGGGCGCGTTCATCGAGACCGACCTGCCGCTGACGGTGACGCAGATTCTCTGGGTGAACCTCATCATGGATACCTTTGCCGCGATGGCCTTGGCCTCGTTGCCCCCGTCGCGCGAGGTGATGAACAAACCTCCACGCCGACAAGACGAGTTTATCATCACGAAACCCATCCGCCGTGCCATCCTGATGGTGGGGCTTACTTTCTTTGCAGTCAGCTTCGGCCTATTGGTCTACCTTCGCCACTACGACAGCGATCCGGGAATCCTGCTTCACGACTTGAGCCAGTTCTTCACATTCTTCGTGATGTTGCAGTTCTGGAACCTGCTCAATGCCAAGGTGCTGGGCAGTAGTCATGGCCTATTGCATGGTTTACAGCGATCGCAGGGGCTGCTCTTGGTGATGGCCTTTATTCTGTTGGGACAATGGTTTATCGTCACTTTCGGCGGACGCATGTTCCGCACCCATCCGCTCAAGCCAGAAGAGTGGCTTGCCATTATAGCCGTCACATCGCTTGTCTTGCTCTTCTCGCCCCTGCTCAAGCAGCGCGCGACTCGCACAACATCACACCAAACCTATCAATCATAAACCGCAATAATAGCACCATGTATTCGGCAACTATCGGTTTCTTCGACGGTGTGCATCTTGGCCATCGTTTTCTCATCGACCATCTTATTGACGATGCGCAGCACCATGGCATACAGTCGATGGTCATCACCTTTGATGAGCATCCGCGTAAAGTGCTGGGCAGCAACTTTCAGCCCAGTCTGCTCACCACACCCGAGGAGAAGTACCACCTGTTGCGGCAGACAGGCATCGACCGTCTGGAGGTGATGCACTTCGACCGTACGCTCTCTGCCCTTTCTGCGCGTCAGTTCATGGCCGACGTGCTGTCAGCGCGTCTGCATGTCAGCCGCCTTTTCATCGGCTACGACAACCGCTTCGGCCACAACCGCGAAGAGTCGTTTCCCGACTATGTGGCCTTCGGACGCGAGTTGGGCATGGAAGTGATGCAGACACCACAGATGGAACTTTCCGACCATCACGTCAGCAGTTCATCCATCCGTAAGTTTCTTGCGGGAGGTTGTGTGGAAGATGCAGCTTTGTGTTTGGGCTATCCCTATTGTCTCAGTGGTGAAGTGGTGAGCGGCTGTCAGGAAGGGCGGAAAATAGGATTCCCGACAGCCAATATCCTACCCGACCATCCTGACAAACTTATACCCAGAGCCGGAGCGTATGCAGTCAGTGTCCGCATTGACGATGAGCCTATGGAACGGCCAGCTATGATGAACATCGGCCAGCGGCCCACGTTTGGCGGTCACACCACTACCCTTGAGGTGCATCTGATCGATTACCATGCCGACCTTTACGGACATCGGCTCACTGTCGGTTTCCGTCACTGGCTCCGCCCGGAGCAGCCGTTCTCTACGCCCGAGGCCTTGTCCCTACAGTTACAGAGCGATCGTGAAGCCGCCCTTCGTGTTTTGAGTCTTCAAACAACCAAAATATAAAACAATGAAAAATTCTATATTCTACATTGTGATGTTTTTCTTCCTCCAGGTGTTTGCATTGGCTGTGGCTTGGACTGGCACTCGGTTGATGAATGGTGCTGGCGCATCGATGTCTGTGACATGGGCCATTGTGATGCAGGCAGTCTTCACGATATCGTGCATCATAGTCTTTCTCTGGCGGCGTTGGTCGCCCATTGAATCATTCCGATTAATCTTGGCAAAGACACCCTCCCTTGGGATGTCCGACAAGACACCGTACTCCGATGAACGTCGCTCAAGCAAACGCCTGATCCGCCTGTCGGTATGGGTGTTGTTGGCTTGGGCTACAATAGCGGCACTGGGTAGCATTGTTCCTTCGATGTGGCTGCAGGAACATCTCTCGTTTTTGCCTGACCTGACTTCCGACGACATGATGGAACTGATACATCATCCATTGGGTTATTTCATTATTGGCATTCTGGCACCGCTTTCTGAAGAAATCGTCTTCCGGGGTGCCATTTTGCGCGAGTTGCTCTGTTGGTTGTCGGAACGTCCTGAAGAAAGTGGATCTATTCCATATTCACGCTCCCGTTCATGGATGGCCATCTGCCTGTCGGCCTTATTCTTTGCTGCAGCTCACATGAACCCTGCTCAGATGCCCCACGCTTTTCTTTTAGGAGTGTTGTTGGGCTGGCTCTATTGGCGCACAGGCAGCATCGTGCCTGGACTGGTAGTACATGTGGTGAACAATACCGTAGCCTTCATCCTGGCTCGTGCCTATCCCTATATGGACGACCTCACTCTGGAGCAGCTTTTCGGCGGTAGCCAGCGCCATGTGCTGATGGCCATCGGTTTCTCCTTATGCCTGCTGTTGCCTGCCCTTTTCCAGCTTCATCAGCGCATGCCTCATCGACGTGATGACCAATAAACCCGCAAAAAACACAAATAAATTGGGGAATTATTTGGTGTTTCCTTTTTTTTGTTTATATTTGCAGTGTCTTTTTGACGAAAAAGAAGGACAACCCGAACGAATTGTGTATTAACCCTAACTGAAAAAGATATGAGAAGAGTAATCCAAACATTGGTTGCCATAGCGGCGGTGTTGCTATGGACAACGCAGGCCTTTGCCGGAACCTGGACGGTTTATTCCGGCGGCGTCCGCTACCAGATTGATGGCGATAAGAATCAGGCCACCATCATGGGACTGCAATCTGGCTACGAGGACATCACCGAATTGGTGTTCCCGAGTTCGAAAGTGGCCGGTGGCGACAGCTACGACTACCCCATCACGAAGGTGAATATCCAGGCTTTCTACACCTCGAAGCTGCAGAAAGTGGACATGTCGAAACTAACCTCGCTGCAGGAGTTCGACTACAATGTCTTCAGGAACAGCAAAGACCTGAAGGAAGTCATTCTACCAGAGGGATTGACCAGCTTAGGTACCAGTACTTTCGATGGCTGTTCGAGCTTAGAGGAAATCACGCTACCCTCGACGCTGAAGACTATCGGGAGCTACGACTTCAAAGGTACGGCCATCACGGAGCTCACCATTCCTGCCAGCGTGACCTACGTGGGTCGTGAGATATTTGGCTTCTGGGACAACCTTCTGCGCATCAACATGGAGAACCCCGTGCCGCCCACGGGCTTCGACAAGGATGCCTTCTACGAGGCACTGCACCGCCGCCCTGACCTGGCGCTGTTCGTGCCGGTCGGCTCGGTGGACGACTACCAAGCCAGCGAGTGGTGGAGTTCGCGCTTTACCAACATCAAGAGCGACGACCTGGGCGACGTGTTCAACTACGGACACTTCCGCTATGAGCTGAAAGAAAGCTCTGGTACGCGCTATGTGGACATCGTAGGCGTGGCCGACGACAACGGCACCGAGTACGAATGGATGTTAGACATGGAAGGCGTGCAGTACAATGGCCGCATCTATCCCGTATGGAGTGTACAGCCGGAATCCTGCAAGGACTACCGCTGGGCGGAACTCGACCTGAGCCGCAATATGTTCAAGGACCTGATGACAATCGGCAAGGAAGCCTTCTTTGGCAATACCACCATCACGAAAGTGAAGCTGGCCAACGACATCTGGTGGATTGGCGAGAGTGCCTTTGCATGGTGTTCTAACCTGGAGTCGGTAGATATGCCTTATTATCTTAAAACGATTGACTACGAGGCCTTCAGACGTTGTATCAACCTGAAGAGGGTGACGTTCGGTCCGAAACTCTTGAACATCAGGGAGCGTGCCTTCGATGACTGCTGGGAATTGAAGAGCGTATATCTGCCAGCCAATCTGCAGGAAGTGGGCTATCGCGCTTTTTCAAGTACAGGCCTCGAGTGGATAGTCTTGCCGCCCAACACGAAGATGTCCTACGAAAGCATGCTCGGATGTAATAAGCTGAAATACATCTTCCCCATGTACAGCGACCCCACGGCCACCACTTCGGCCAAGAACATCTTCTTCATGAGCGATTCTCCCGGTACACTCGATGCTACCGTCATTGTGCCGTCAGGCAAGCTCAACGCCTACAAATCGTCAGACTGGGGTAAGGTGTTCAGCGACATACGCGACACGACCGTCGGACTGACCTTGGACAACGACACCGTCATCTACAGTCTCGATTCCAACATGCAGATGGTCGTATCGGGCGAATACATCGATACGGATATATCTCTTGGCTATGCCTCCATCATCGGTCTGTCGCCCAATTGCGAGAATTTCGATGTTGAGATTCATGGCATGAGCGGAATTGGGTTCAAAGGCGCTCAGCAATTAGGTCCGTTGACCATTTGGGCTACGAAAATTGGCAAGCGTGCTTTCAAGGACAACAAGCAGCTCAAAAGCTTTGATATCAGCGAAATGCCTTGGCTCGACATCGAGTACCAGGCCTTCGCCGGATGCAGCAACCTGACCAGCATCGGTGATGGCACCACAGTGACCTTTATCCGCGACGAAGCTTTCATGGGTTCGGGCTTGGAGCAATTCACCTACAATCACAACTTGCAGATTATCGGAAGTCGCGCCTTTGCCAACTGTCAGAAACTGAAGCGAGTGGACTATATCGATGATGGCTATGGAGGTGTAAGCATCGGCAACAGCGCCTTTGAGAACTGCTCTGCCTTGGAGTGGCTCAGCATTGGCTCAACGGTGTATGAGATTGGCTACTCAGCCTTCGCCAACTGCACGGCTTTGAAACGTGTCACATCGGGCATCAATCCGCCCTATGCCATTGACGAAAGTGTCTTCGAAGGCATCGTGAAAGAGAGCGTTCCACTCTATGTGCCATACGGAACCGTCGACACTTATAAGACTACAGATGGTTGGAAGGACTTCTTCGGCAACAACATCAAGGACACCAACGATGGCGTGCAGATAGACGATGGCGTGTTCGTCTATGAGATTTACGATTCTGGGACTTCTCCCGACAACGATGCCGACATGGCCATGATTGTCGGCTTGTCGCCTGACATCTCGCAGAAGAAGGCTGTCATGGACAAGCCCGCCATCACGTTGGATGGCCGCGACTATCCCGTGAACATGATCAACAGCAATGCCTTCCAGAACCTTGTGTTCGTGGACGAGATGGACTTCTGCGCCGCCGACCAAACATTGGAAGTGAGCTACCAAGCCTTCTATAACGCCAAGTCGCTGAAGCACATCAAGTTCAACGAGTCGGCCGGATGGACAATGGGCTCCGAAGCCTTCTCCGGTGCCACCAGTCTTGAGGACATCGTGGTCACCAGAGACGTGAGTCCCTATGCATTCTATGGATGCACCAAGCTGAAGGACGTCAGTTTCACTTCAGATTGTTCATATATCGGTGACTACGCCTTTGACGGTTGCACCAGCCTGGAGGAAATCTCGCTGCTGAGTGCCACAGAGATGACCATTTACTTCAATGCCTTCTCGAACAGCGGACTGAAGAAGCTCACCATCCCCGACTGCTACCCATTCTATATCCAAGGTTACGCATTCGAAGGCTCACAGCTCACCGAAGTCATCTCGTACATCGAGTGGCCCGAAGCCCTCGATGCCGATGCTTTCACGGGCATTCCCGCAGAGGCCACGCTTTCCGTACCCTACGAATCACAGTACCAATATGAGTATCAGACTGGCTGGGACCACTTCTTCGGTCACATCGAGGAGCGTCCGTATGTACCCACGGGTGTGGAAAGTATCAACCATCAGCCGTCAGCCGTGCAAATCTATGATCAACAAGGCATTCGCCAGAACGAACTGAAGAAGGGTCTGAACATCGTCCGTCAGGCCGATGGCACCACTCGCAAGGTCGTGATGAAGTGAGAGAAGAACCGAGCTTGCTCGAGTTCTTCCGAACGTGAACGAGCTCGAGCATCAGCTCAAGGTCGTGATGAAGTGAGAGAAGAACTGAGCTTGCTCGAGCTCTTCCAAACGTGAACGAGCTCGAGCATCAACTCAGAGCTAATATCAAATAACCATAATAAGCCAAGACAATATGAATAAGCAATTTAAAAAACTGCTATTTTTGCTCGTTGCGATGGCTGCGAGCATGAGGGTTTCAGCCGGCACTGCCACATCGTTTTACGCCAATTTCTACAACGGTGTGCTGACGTTCTACCACGACTCAAAATCTAATTCCCGTTCAGGTACGAACTATTCCTTTCTGGAGGATTGGCATAACTACGAATGGTTGACGGAACAGAAGACAACCGTCACGAAAGTGGTGTTCGACAGTTCTTTCCATGACTACAAAGCATCGGACTGGTCGCACATGTTCTTTGGGCTGGAGAACCTGACCACGGTAGAGGGCATGGAGAACCTCAACCTGAGCAAGGCGCAAGACATGACACAACTGTTTGACGGTTGCAAGAGCTTGGCCACCATCAACGTAAGCAACCTGGACATGAGCCATGTGACTAATATTTCCTTCATGTTCCGCGATTGTCAGTCGTTGGAGTACTTAGACGTGAGCAACTGGAACGTGAGCAACGTGTTCGATATGCAGTACATATTCAAAGGTTGTTCGAAACTGAAGAGAATAGATGTCAGCAAATGGAACGTCAGCAGCGTCATGACTATGGCAAGCATGTTCCAGAATTGCATGTTTACAGTCATAGATTTGGGCGACTGGAATACCTCCAGTGTTACGGATTCACAAAGTATGTTCTCTGGTTGTGAAAATCTTACGACAATCTATTGCGAGCATTCTTTCAGTACGGCGAGCATACTTTCCTCTCCTAACATGTTCCTCAATTGCTTCAACCTCGTGGGCGAAAGAGGTACGAAATACAACCCATCGTATGTCGACTTTACCTACGCCCGCATTGATGGAGGGACGGGAAATCCTGGCTACTTCACGTCAAGGTCGATTCCCATCGACGCAGCTCACTTCCCGGATGCCAACTTCCGGATAGAATTGAAGGGAATGGAAATAGGTGAGGACAACAAACTGACTGTTGATGAGATATTTGATACGGAAGACTTGGATTTAGATTATACCGGAGAGATGGAAGACCTGACGGGCATAGGCTACTTCACTGAATTGGAATATTTGAATTTTAACTACAACAAGGTAAAGTATGCTGACCTGTCGAGAAATACAAAATTGAAAAGTATCTACTGCATCTGTAACGAACTCTATGACGAGACGATGGACTACCTCGTCGCCCATCTGCCCAAGGTCGGCAATGCCCGACTATATGTCTACGACAGCTACCACGGAGCTTGGTTGGAACGAGACGACCATAACGAGATGACACCCGAACAAGTGGCTGCTGCCAACCAGAAAGGCTGGACGGTGAAGGTGTGGGATGAAAACATTGGCAATGAAGGTGAATGGAGTGAAACCCAGGGGTTCTGGCAGATCAACGAGGAGCGATTTCCTGACGAGAACTTCCGCCGCAACCTCCTTGAAAATGGGAACCTCCGCTGCATGGGCATTCTGACGAAAGAAGATGTCGAAGTTTGCAGTGAACTCGACCTGGGAGGTTGGGACATCAGCGACTTGACAGGCATCGAATACTTCTCTGCTTTGGAATATCTATACTTCACTCTGAACAATGTGAAAACTGCTGACCTGTCGCACAATACATCGCTTATTTATATCACGTGCCCCAATAACCAAATCAGCGGGGCCAACATGGACTTTTTCGTGAACCATCTGCCTTTCACAAACAATGGTATTATTCATGTCTACGACGGTAGCATTAGCAACTGGCCGGATGCCAACGAGATGACGCCCGAACAGGTGGCCATAGCCAACCAGAAGGGATGGAAGGTGAAGATATATGATGAAACCCAAGGATATCATGGTGATTGGGCTGAAACCCAAGGGATTTGGCTCATCAGCGAGGAGCGATTCCCTGACGAGAACTTCCGCAGCTATCTGTCTTCACGGTATCCAATATGTACGGGAGCCATCACCTATGAGGAAACGATGGAAGATGAAATGTTACCGTGCAATTCGGAAATAAGTGATCTTACGGGTATCGAACTCTTTATAGGCCTGGTTCATCTCGACTGTAGTTGTAACCGTCTTACCTCTCTTGACCTATCCGGCAATGAGAATCTTCGATGGGTTGACTGTAGCCAAAACCGGATTAAGGGCTCGGCCATGGATAACTTTATTGCCAGTTTATGCATCGTTCCAAGAGGTGAAGATGAGGGTCAGCTTCATATCCTAAATGATGCTGACAGCCATCATCCGGAAGGCAATGAGGTCACCGCAGCTCAGGTAGAGGCTGCCAAGAGAAGAGGATGGATTATGTATGCCTACGAAAAAGGCAATTGGGTAGAATATCATGGTCCCACGCCGACAGGCATCACTTCATCCCCCATTGCCCAGCATCCTGCACCTATCTACGACCTGCAAGGTCGGCGCATCGACACCCGTCAGTCCTCGAATGGCACCTTGCGAAAAGGCGTCTACATCGAAGGTGACAAGAAGGTGTTGGTGAAGTAAAAAGCCTTTTATAGAGTGCCTGATAAGATATGCCGCAAACGAATCCGTCGTTTGCGGCATATCTTTTGCCCGCTTGCGTCAATCGACAAATTGGTTTCAGCCAAAGAAGAGATAGGCGATGGCGATGGCGGCGATGATGCCTGCCAAGTCGGCCAATAGTCCGCACGGCACGGCATGGCGGGTGTTCTTGATGCCTACAGAGCCGAAATAGACGGCCAGGATATAGAACGTGGTGTCGGTACTTCCCTGGAAGATGCACGACAGACGGCCCACAAACGAGTCGGCTCCATATTGCGTCATGGCATCGACCATCATGCCGCGCGCACCACTACCGCTGAGGGGTTTCATCAGTGCGGTGGGCAAGGCACCCACAAAGTCGGTGTTGCCGCCGCATGCCGTGACACACCAGCCGATGCCGTCGATGAGCATGTCCATGGCTCCGGAAGCACGAAACACTCCGATGCCCACGAGGATGGCCACTAAGTAGGGGATGATGCGCACAGCCGTTTGGAAGCCTTCCTTGGCACCTTCGATGAAAGCGTCGTAGACATTCACCCGCTTGCGCACACCGGCCAGGATGAAACTCACGATGACCACCATCAGCAAGATGTTGGCCACCAGGGTAGACACGGTGTTCATCTGGTCTTTGGGCATCTGTGAGAAACCCCAGATGATGCCCGCCACCGCAGCACACAGACCGCCCAGGGTGAGAAGGATGGTACGGTTCAGGAGGTTGATGCGTTGGTAGATCGAGGTCACGACAATGCCTGCCAGGGTCGAGAAAAATGTGGCCAAGAGGATGGGGATAAAGACATCCGTTGGCTGAGCCGCTCCCATCTGTGCCCGGTAGACAAGAATGGAAACGGGGATAAGTGTCAGTCCACTGGTGTTCAGCACCAGGAACATAATCATCGAGTTTGAAGCGGTATCCCCCCTTCCTCCCCCTCCAATGGGGGATACCCCGGATGCGCCCTGCTCTTGAGCCTGCCTTTTGGATGCTTCCCCCTCTTGGGGGGGTGTGAGGGGGGCCTTATTCAGCTCCTGCAATTGCTCCATCGCCTTGAGTCCTAAGGGTGTGGCGGCATTGTCGAGTCCCAGCATATTGGCGGCGATGTTCATAAAGATGCTGCCTGTGACAGGATGTCCCTTGGGGATCTCAGGGAAAAGCTTGGTGAAGATGGGGCTCAACAAACGCGCAAAGAGATTGATGACTCCTCCCTGCTCGCCAATCTTCATAATGCCAAGCCATAGCGACAGCACACCCGTCAGGCCGAGGGAAATTTCAAACGCGGTCTTCGACGTGTCGAACGTAGAGTTCATCATCTCGGGGAAGACCTCCATGTCGCCCATGAATACCAGGCGGAACAAGGCAATGACGAAAGCTATCACGAAGAAAGCTATCCAAATGTAATTCAGTACCATGTTTCTAGCAAAGATTGGTTTTGGAGGGCAAAGGTAAGGTGAATTTCTTAAAAAACAAAAATTACTCAGCACAATTTGCCAAAAAACACATCTTTTTTGCAATAATTGTAAATTGTAAATGGTAAATTGTAAAATAATTCTTACCTTTGCACGCTGTATGCGCAAAGTGCACATACATTTTTATTTATAGATGTTTTAATTTTAGATGAACGTAATTACAAAGACGATTCAATTGGCTGATGGAAGGACCATCACCATTGAAACCGGGAAAGTGGCAAAACAAGCCGACGGAAGTGTGGTGCTCCGCATGAACAACACCGTCTTATTGGCCACTGTTTGTGCCGCAAAAGATGCAGTTCCCGGAACAGATTTCATGCCGCTACAGGTAGACTACAGAGAGCAGTATTCAGCAGCAGGGCGTTTCCCTGGAGGTTTTACACGCCGTGAAGGCAAACCGTCGGACACCGAAATTCTGACCAGCCGACTGGTCGACCGTGTGCTCCGCCCGTTGTTCCCCTCAAATTATCATGCAGAAGTTTTTGTCAATGTGATGTTGCTCAGCGCCGATGGCGTTGACCAGCCCGACGCTTTGGCAGGTTTCGCCGCTTCGGCCGCATTGGCATGTTCAGATATCCCGTTCGAATGCCCCATCAGTGAGGTGCGTGTGGCACGCGTCAATGGCGAGTATGTCATCGACCCGACATTCGAGCAGATGAAGCAAGCCGACATGGACATCATGGTGGGTGCTTCGGCTGAAAACATCATGATGGTGGAAGGCGAGATGAAGGAAGTGAGCGAGCAAGACCTGCTCGGCGCTCTCAAGGCCGCCATGGATGCCATCAAGCCCATGTGCGAGCTGCAGGCTGAGCTGTCTAAAGAGCTGGGCAAGGATGTGAAGCGCGAATACGACCACGAGGTGAACGACGAGGAACTGCGCCAGCAGATGAACCGTGAGCTCTACCAGCCCGCCTACGACGTGACGAAGCAGGCTCTGGAGAAGCACGCCCGCCAAGAGGCTTTCGACAATATTCTGGAAGACTTTAAGACAAAATATGCTGAGACCCATGCCGAGCTGACCGAAGACGAGATGGAGGAAAAGGTGGCCATGATGGAGCGCTACTATCACGATGTGATGCGCGATGCTATGCGCCGTTGTATCCTCGACGAAGGCATTCGTCTCGATGGCCGTAAGACCGACGAGATCCGCCCCATCTGGTGCGAAGTGGAGCCTCTGCCCATGCCTCACGGAAGTGCTTTGTTCACTCGCGGTGAGACACAGGCCCTGGGCACTTGCACCCTTGGTACAAAGCTCGACGAGAAGCTTGTCGACGATGTCTTGGAGAAGTACTACCAGAAGTTCCTGCTTCACTACAACTTCCCGCCGTTCTGCACGGGCGAGGCCAAGGCTCAGCGCGGCACTGGCCGTCGTGAGATTGGTCACGGCCATCTGGCATGGCGTGGACTGAAGGGTCAGATTCCTGAAGATTTCCCCTACACCGTGCGCCTCGTCTCGCAGATTCTTGAGTCGAACGGTTCATCATCGATGGCAACCGTCTGTGCCGGCACTATGGCCCTGATGGATGCTGGTGTTCCCATGAAGAAGCCTGTCAGCGGTATCGCTATGGGGCTCATTAAGAACCCCGGTGAGGATAAGTATGCCGTGCTGAGCGACATCCTTGGCGACGAGGACCATCTGGGCGACATGGACTTCAAGACCACAGGTACACGCGACGGTCTGACCGCCACACAGATGGATATCAAGTGCGACGGACTCTCGTTCGACATCCTCGAGAAAGCCCTCATGCAGGCAAAGGCCGGTCGTGAGCACATTCTGAAGTGCATCACCGACACCATCGCCGAGCCGCGTGCAGAGCTGAAACCCCATGTGCCTCGCATCGAGCAGTTCGAGATTCCGAAGGAGTTCATCGGTGCCGTCATTGGCCCGGGTGGAAAAATCATCCAGCAGATGCAGGAAGACACGGGTGCTACCATCGTCATCGACGAAATCGAAGGCGTGGGCAAGGTGCAGGTGTCTGGTCCCAACAAGGAAGCCATCGACGCTGCCATCAGCAAAATCAAGGCCATTGTGGCCATCCCCGAAGTGGGCGAGGTCTACGAGGGCACCATCCGCTCTATCATGCCTTATGGCTGCTTCGTAGAGATCATGCCGGGCAAGGACGGACTGCTTCATATTTCGGAAATCGACTGGAAACGCCTCGAGACCGTAGAGGAAGCCGGACTGAAGGAAGGCGACAAGATCACGGTGAAGCTGCTTGAGATCGATCCGAAGACGGGTAAGTACAAACTCTCGCACCGCGTGCTCATTCCGAAGCCCGAGGGATATGCCGAGCGTGAACGCCGCCCACGTCCTGAGCGTGGCGAGCGTCGTCAGCGCCCCGAGCGCCCCGAGCGTGGACAGCGCAATGGCGACCGCCGCAACAACCACTCCAACGGCAATTCCTTAGGCGACCGCATGCCGAAGAACTTTGGTCAGGAGCGCACCAGCGACTACCACGACCCGCAGGAACAGCATGAGCCGAAGGACTTCAGTGATGCCCTCGACCACATGGATTTCTAAGTAATCATCCACCACATGTATAGAAAACAAGGACTCCTTCCGGGTCCTTGTTTTTTTGTTTGGTGCTGATGCTGGTGTGTCATGTCATAAACAAAAGTTCCAAGAAAACTTATCGTCTTCTTGGAACCCTCTTTACCCTTTAAATGATTATGAACGTGTCGACACTTGGATTCGGACCAAGGACCCCCACCATGTCAAGGTGATACTCTAACCAACTGAGCTATGCCGACTTCTTGCCATCGCACCGGATGAAGCAAGCGCATATTGAAAGTAGCTTCCCCCGTCCTGTACCCAGAGCCGGGGTCGAACCGGCACGGGTTGCCCCACTGGTGTTTGAGACCAGCGCGTCTACCGATTCCGCCATCTGGGCAGAGGTATGTGGCGTCAGCCGTGCAACCTTTCAAATGCGGTGCAAAGGTACACATATTTTTTGAATCTCCAAATTTTTCGGCGCTAAATATGTTGTTTTCATTCATTTTTTGCAAAATAATCTGAAAAATAGGGGGTGAAACTTGCTGATTCTGTTTTTTGTGTGTATCTTAGCAAAGAAATAATGCTTATAGAATCTATCATCTGCAAATTAGGCTTATGGACATTCAAAACAACAACTATTGTGTCATTCTGGCTGGCGGTCGAGGAAGAAGGCTTTGGCCGTGCAGTCGGAGCAAACATCCCAAGCAGTTTCTGGATTTCTTTTCTACCGGCCGGACGCTTTTGCAAGCCACCTTCGATCGGTTGAGCAAGATGATTCCTGTCGACCATATCTACGTCAGCACCAACCACGAATATGCTCATTACGTGTTGGAGCAGTTGCCAGAACTGCCCAGAGAGAATGTGCTGAGCGAACCCATCCATCGCAATACAGCTCCCAGTGTGGCGTGGGCTACTTATCGTATCTGGCGGCGCAATCAGCAGGCCAACATGATTGTAGTCCCTTCTGATCAGGCTGTTTTCAAGGAAGACTTGTTCTTGAAAGACATCGAAGAAGCGCTCAACATGGTTCACGAGAGCGATTTTGTGATGGCTCTTGGCATCAAGCCCACACGGCCAGAACCTGGATACGGCTATCTGCAATTGGGCGATCCCGTCAATTCTGGCGTCGTCTACCGCGTCAAGTCGTTCACCGAAAAGCCCGACCGTGAGTTTGCCCGCGTGTTTATGGACAGCGGCGAGTTCTTGTGGAATACGGGTATCTACATTTCCAGTGTCCGTCACATGCGCGACTGCATGCACCGCATCTTCCCCAATGTGATGGCCGAGACCGAACAGTTGTCTACGGCCATTGAACTGGAGCAGGAACTGTTGTTCATTGAAGAGCATTTCCCCGCCTATCCCAATGTGTCGCTCGATTTTGGCCTGATGCAACACCATGAGGATGTGTGCGTGATGAAGGGCGACTTCGGGTGGGCCGACCTCGGCATGTGGCACAGCACCTACGAGAGTCTGCGGAAGAGCGACGACGACAATGTGGTCATCGATTCGAAGGTGATACTCGAGGAAGCCAAGGGCAACATCATCAAACTGCCGAAGGGCTGTCTGGGCATCATCAACGGTCTCGAAGGCTATATCGTTGCCCTTGAAGGCAACGTCCTGATGGTCTGCAAGAAGGGAGATTCTTCTGCCCTTATCCGTAAGTACGTGAACGAGGTGCAACTGAAATACGGCGACGAATACATCTAACCAGATAACCTCACGCGTTTCTGCAACAAACGTTCCGCCCCGTCGTTCCCATAGAGGAGCGGCGGGGCGGAAAAGTTGTAGGTTGCGTTTTCCTTAGAAGGCGGCGCGAATCTTGGCGGCAATCTCCTGGAACTCCTCATCGGAGAGTTTCAGCTTGGGGTTGGCCATGTTCATGTCCTTCTCGCTCTGCATGGGAATGAGGTGGATATGTGCGTGGCGCACTTCCAGTCCGATGACCTCCATACCGACCTTCTCGCAGGGGAAGGCCTTCTTCAGGGCTACGGCCACCTGCTTGGCGAACTGCATGAACTCGCCGATTTCCTCGTCGTCCATGTCGAAGATGTAGTCCACTTCCCGGCGGGGGATGACCAGCGTATGGCCTTTCACCAGCGGGTTGATGTCAAGGAATGCGTAGAACTTCTCGTTCTCGGCGCATTTGTAGCTGGGAATCTCCCCAGCGGCAATCTTACTAAATATACTCATAAAAGTAATGTTGGGGTGAACGTCAAATGCTGATGCTGTCGATGCGCAGATGGATGGTGCCACGCGGAATCTTCACTTCCACCTCGTCGCCGACCTTGTGGTTGAGCAATCCCTGGGCAATGGGGGTGGTGATGCTGATCTTCCCTTCGCGCAAGTTGGCCTCGCTCTCGCTGACGATGGTATACTTCATCTTCGCCTTGGTAGCCAGATTGGTCATCTCCACGGTGGAGAGTATCTGCACACATTCGCTGCTCAGCCGTGAGGTGTCCACGATCTTTGCCTCAGCCAGCGTTGCCTTCATCTGGTTGATCTTGTTTTCCAACTTGAGCTGGGCCTCCTTGGCAGCCTCATACTCGCTATTCTCGCTCAAGTCGCCCTTGTCGCGGGCTTCGGCAATGGCAGCCGATGCTGCGGGGCGCTCGATACTCTCCAATCTTTGGAGTTCGGCCACGAGCTTGTCGTAGCCCTCTTGTGACATATAAGCCATATTTTTATTTGTTTATTGATTTTCAGTATTCACTTAGCATAACGACTAAAACACGAGGAATTCCGACATCATTTTCCAATGTCGGAATCCCTTTGTGCAAAAGTCGTTATTATTATTCGGCTGCAAATTTAAGTAAAAAAACTGAGCCGACCATCAATTGCAATGAAAAATTAATCTATTTTATCAAATCATTGGAATCAATACATCTGACGAACTCGCACCCGCATACGCATGATGTCTTGAATATTGCTGACAATGCTGATGAGGCCACATGTCATCAGCAGAGAAAGGGCTGTCGTGGTGATGAGGCGTGAGTTCTCGGCAAGCCACAGCAGCACACCTGACTGCACGTGGAGAGTGAAGAGGGGAGCGTCCGTCGGCAAGGAAAGGACGTGCGTGATGGTGACGGCGCCGCTGATGATTCCCACGACAAAGGCCATGACCATTGCCATTTTGTAGCGGCGAATCATTGCTTCCTGATGCTGTTTGATATACTCCACGGCATCCAAACGCTTTGTGAGCGATGCCATGAAGGCGTCGCTGTCCTCGAAATGTGGCTTCTGTGCGAGGAAAAGATTCTCAAGAGCTTTGTCTTTGTTCATCATTGATCATTCATTATTTCCTTGTCAACTTGTCAACTTCAATACCTCCTTTAATTTGTCGCGTCCGCGTGAGAGCTGTTTCTTGACGGCATCTTCCGATGTGTCGGTAATCAAGGCAATTTCCTTGATGCTGTGGCCGTTGAGGTAGAACAGCGTGATGGACGAGCGTTCCTTCGGCGGCAGGGTGCGCAGGGCGAGGTATAGCTCTTGGTGTTCGAACGACGATTCCGCTGAGGTACTGCTGACCAGTGTCCGCGCCTCGTCGATGCTCTCCATTGTTCGACTGCCCGCCTTGTGGTTCAGGAACGTGTTGTAGGCTATCTTGAAGAGCCATGAGCGGAAGCGCCCTTTGTCTCGATAGCCCGCCGACGAGAGGTAGGCCTTCACCAACGCATCCTGCGCCAAGTCGTCGGCATCGCCCTTGTTGCCACAGCAGAGGGCGAGCAAGAAACCTCGAAGTGCCTCCTGCTCGCGCTCCACGTGTGTGATGAATGCTTCGCGAGTCACGGTTCAAGCCTTTGCGGTCAGTTTGCGTTCCTCTGCTTCAATCTCCTTGGCAAGCATCTTCTTGCCTATGCTATAATTAATCAAGAAGGCAATGCCGATGGCCAACAGTGTCAGACCGAAACACACGGCGGTCGTTGGATCGTCGCTGCCGCCTATGTTGTTCACGCCGAGATAAACGCCGAAGCCTACCAGTCCGAGGCCGACCAAGAAGGTGATGCATCCCCACAAGAGTTTCGTCAGCAGTTTTTCCTTCAACAGTTTCTTTTTGGGAGAGATTTTCCTGAGCAGCTCCTCGATGTCCATATCGGGATTCTTCTCGATGGCGGCCAGCACAATCTGCGTGTGCTTGTTTGTGTCGTTCATTTTTTTTCGAACGGTTAACAATATGGCCACGATGGGGAGAATACACCCGCAGGCAATGGGAACTAAAACGAATACTAATTCTTTAGACATAATTCTTTTGTTTTATGATGTTAGACTTTTGTTTGCTGAAACAGTTCACTTATATAACAGGTCTGATCGGCAAAAGGTGACATCGTTGATAAAGTTTTTTCTAATTTTGATTTCTTTTGTTGCTACACAATACGAATAATTGCCGAACCATACAAACAATTGGGATGTTCTGCATGATTGTGTGGTGAATAATGCATTATTTTTAGCGAAAGCTTTCCAAAGAAAAATATACCTTTGCAGCGGAAAAAGATTTATTATTTCGTAGCAGTCAACCGCATCAACAAAAAAAGGCCATAGGTAGCAGGTGATTCCAGAAAGTTGCTTAAAACAGCTTTTTCAGATGTTCGTAATATTGGGCGATAACCTCGAGCATATCGTTGGGCAGATACTCCAAGGCTGTCTTCACAAACTCCTCTGGAATCTCATAGAAAGCCTCGGCCAGCGCACCGGTGATGTCGGCCTTGGTATCGGTATCTCCGTCGGCCAACACAGCGATGCGAATGGCATCTTCGAAATTCTGCGACTCTAAGAAACAGCGTAAGGCCATCGGCACGGTCTCCATGCAGGTGCCGTCGAAGTGGTTTTCTGCACCTATCTTATATATATCGCGCAGGGAGGGCAGCTCGTAGCCCCAGAGCGAAGCGGCTTTCTTCTCCACTTGATGGCGGGTGATACGTGTGGTGCGCAGCCAGTAAATAAGCGTGGCTATGCACTCCGCACCTTTGATGCCCTCGGGATGGTTGTGTGTGGGCATGGCCGATAGCCGCGCTTGCTCCTGTACGTCGTCGATATTGTCGAAGAGCCAAGCCACAGGACTGACACGCATGGCTGATCCGTTGCCAAACGAGTCGTAGGGTTTGGGATGGTCGGAAAGCACCCAGTCGTGGAAGCGTCCGCCATAGCCTCCCATGGGCGACGGGTAGCGACGGCACCACTCGTGGAGTGTCTCGCCATAGTCCTTGCCGTTCAGCGCGGCATCCGCCACGGCAATGGTACAGATGGTGTCGTCGGTATAGTTGCATTCCGGGGTGAAAAGCTTGAAACCCGGCTCTGGTGCTTCGCCAAATTCGAAACGCGAACCTACAATGTCGCCTATGATTGCTCCGAGCATAATGAAGATTCAAGTTAAAGGATGAGGTATGACGTAATGAAAAGTAGTCCCACCGAGAATCGAACTCGGATCTAATCTTTAGGAGAGACTTGTTCTATCCATTGAACTATGGGACCAGGGGTATTCAATTAATAGATTAACTATTTTGGGTGCAAAGATACTGCGTTTTGGCCGTTCTTCCAAATTTTAGATGGAAAAAAGTTGGTTTACACCGACTTTTTCCTTGCCTCGGCATAGTCCAAGCGAGCTGGGCCTCTGCTCTCGGCTGCAAGAAAAAGTTAAATAATGGGCTGGTTTATGGGCTGTTTGTGGAAAAAGTAGTAACTTTGCGCACTTGGAAAGAACAAAGTGCAATCATGGCAAACCTGAAATCGTTAGCTAAAGACACCGCCATCTACGGTCTGTCGAGCATCGTGGCACGATTCATTAACTACTTGCTGGTGCCTATTCAGACGGTGCGCTTCGCTGCATCGGGCGGTGAATACGGCATCATCACCAATGTCTATGCCTATGTCTCGCTGTTGATTATCCTGCTAACCTTTGGCATGGAAACGACCTTCTTCCGCTACATGACCAAAGAGGGGGAAAACCCGCAACGCATCTACTCCACCTCGCTGCGCATGGTGGGATTCACCTCGCTGACCACCATCATCCTCGTGCTGCTGTTTCTCAACCCCATAGCAGCAGCCACTGGCTATGCCGACCATCCGGAATACATCGCGGTGATGTACATAACCGTGGCCATCGATGCCTTCACGGCCATTCCCTTCGCTTACCTGCGCATACAGCACAGACCCATCAAGTTTGCCTCGCTGAAGATTGCCAATATCCTGATGAACATCATCCTCAACCTGCTTTACCTCGTGGTACTGCCAGAGCTGAAGATCGACCCGTTTGGCATCTACGACGACAGTTTTACGCTCAACGTGGTGTTTGTGTTCTACATTAACCTCATCTGCACGCTCTTCACGCTGTTTTTGCTCTACAAGGAACTGCGCGGCATCACGTCGGGCTTCGACAAGTCAGCCTGCCGACGCATGCTCTCCTACGCATGGCCTTTGCTGGTAATGGGGCTGGCGGGGCAGCTCAACCAGGCAGCTTCGCAGATTTTGTTTCCTTACTTCTACGATGGCGACATCAGCGAGGCCCGTGCCCAGCTCGGCATCTATGGTGCCTGCATCAAGATAGCCATGATTATGGTGATGATCACCCAGGCGTTCCGCTTTGCCTACGAGCCCTTTGTGTTCAGCAACAAAGATGCCGACAAGCGCGAGACCTACGCCAAGGCCATGAAGTATTATGTCATCTTTACCCTCTTGGCATTCCTCGCCGTGATGGGTTACATGGACATCCTGCGCTTCCTCGTGGGCGCAAGTTACTGGGAAGGACTGCGTGTGGTGCCCATCGTCATGGCAGCAGAGATTATGTTTGGCGTATTTTTCAACCTCTCGTTCTGGTACAAGCTGACCGACCGCACCATCTGGGGCGCTTATTTCTCAGGCATTGGGGCGGTGGTGCTGATCGTCATCGACATTCTTCTCATACCTCGTATCAGCTACATGGCCTGCGCATGGGCTGGCTTTGCCGCCTATGGTGTATCGATGCTGCTGTCGTATTTCATCGGTCAGCGATACTACCGCATCAACTATCCCCTTCGCGAAATGTTCATGTATGTTGGCATCGCCGCGGTATTGTTCATCGCCATCACCCTCAGCAACGACCGTTTGCCCGTGTGGGCAGCACTCACACTGAACACGCTGATCTTGCTGGCGTTTGCAGTTTTTGTGGCAAAGCGCGACCTCCCTTTAGACAAAATCATCAACAAAATAACCAAAAAGTAAATTGTAAATCATTATCATGAAGAAAAAGTTTTTCGTTTCCATCCTCATGATGTTGGCCGTGGCTGGTGCCAAGGCCGATGAGGGCATGTGGACCCTGATGAACCTGCCGCAGGCTGTCTACGAGCAGATGGTGGCAGAAGGGTTCTCGCTGAGCTACGACGACCTGTACAAGTCGCCTGATGCCATCAAGAACTATGTCGTGAACTTCTCGGGCTATTGCTCGGGTGTGGTGGTGTCGCCCAACGGACTGGTGTTCACCAACCATCATTGCGGCTTCGAGAGCATTCGCAGCCATTCCACCGTCGAGCACGACTACATGCTCAACGGCTTCTTTGCCAAGAGCTATGAAGAGGAGTTGCCCAACAAGGACATGTTCGTGGCTTTCATGCGTGAGGAGATTGATGTCACGCCGAAACTCATGGCATTGGGCATCGACGACATGGAACGCATGGATGCCGAGGTGCTGATCGACTCCCTGGAGCAAGCCATGAACGACTCGGTGAAGAAGATTGACAAGACGCTCTCCGTGGAGATTAAGCCTTTCTACGAGCGCAATGCCTATTATGCAACTGTCAATCAAATCTTCGGCGACCTGCGCCTGGTGTTCGCCATCCCCAAGTCGATGGGTAAGTTCGGTGGTGAGACCGACAACTGGATGTGGCCGCGCCAGACGTGCGACTTCTCCGTGTTCCGTATCTATGCCGACCCTGAGACTAATGGCCCGGCCGAGTACAGCGAGCGCAACGTGCCTTATCACCCCGCCTCATGGGCACCTGTCTCCATGCAGGGCTACAAGGATGGCGACTTCTCCATGACCCTCGGCTATCCCGGCAGCACCAGCCGCTACCTCTCGTCGTTTGGTATCCGTGAGATGCGCGATGCTGAAAACAGTACGCGCGTGCAGGTGCGCGGCGTAAAACAAGAGGTGATGAAGCGCCACATGGATGCATCCGAGGCCGTGCGCATCAAGTATGACTCGAAATACGCTCAGAGCTCCAACTACTGGAAGAACTCCATGGGCATGAACAAGTGTATCGACTCCATCGGCATCATCCGCCACAAGGAAGAGACCGAGGCCAAGATTCGCAAGTTCCAGCAAGAGACAGGATTCCTGAAGGACAAGCTCGACCTCGACAAGATGAAGGAGTGCTACGCTCAGCGCTTTGATGCCGACCGTGCGTGGATGTACTTCACTGAAACCTTCTGGCGCACCAACGAACTGACCTCGCGCGCGCTGGCTGCCAATATGGGCATGGTGGAGTTGAAAGGTCCGGAAGACAATCTGAAGAAGCAGTATTTTGAGTTCCCCGACAATAGCGAAGAGTGGGACGAAGCCCTCGATAAGGAGGTGCTCGCCGTCTTGCTGAAGAACTACCGCGAGCATGTCGATGCCAAGTACCTGCCCGAATTTTTCCAGACCATCGACCGTAAGTTCAAGGGCAACTACAAAGCCTACGTCGACCACCTCTTCAAGAAGTCTCTCCTCATGAAGAAGGGTGCCAAGATCTATCCCGCCAAGAAGAGCTTCCAGAAAGATCTCGGCGTACAGATGGGTATCGACCTGGCCACACTGATGGGTCAACTCCGTGGCGAGATGAGCGAGAGCAGCGTGGAGATCGACAAGCAAGAGAAGTATCTCTGTGCCGCCAAACTGCGCATGGAGGAAGACCTGCCGCACTATAGCGATGCCAACTTCTCGATGCGCATGAGCTACGGACAGGTGAAGGAGTATCTCCTGGGCGGCAAGCCCTCAGGATGGTACACCACCGCTGAGAGCCTCTTGGAGAAGATGAAGCGCGTCAACGAGAACGAGGAATACTTCGCTGAGCCCATCATGCACGAGCTCTTCTCGCAGAAAGATTATGGCAAGTACACTGACCCACGCACTGGCAAGTTCCAGCTCTGCTTCCTCACCACCAACGACATCACGGGTGGTAACTCCGGTTCGCCAATGTTCAACGGCAAGGGAGAACTCATCGGACTGGCCTTCGACGGCAACTGGGACAGCCTCTCGAGCGACATCAACTTCGACAGCCGCCTGGCACGCTGCATTGGCGTGGACATCCGCTACGTGCTGTTCATGATGGATCAGTGGGGACATGCCGACCGCCTCATCCGCGAAATTAGCCCCCGTTAAACATCCTTTTCCATCGATTGTGGAAATGCTTTGAGAATTGCGTCGATTCTTTCTGAGATTGGCGCAATTCTCTTTTTTTTGATTAGCGGCAGTTGTTTTTGACACAGGAACTACACCACACACTACTAAAGTGGAACTTCTCTTAGTTGTCAAAAAAGACGAATGAAGTTATTTTTATTGAAAAAATATACATTTTTGGGAAAAAGTTTGCAAGTTACTTTTATTATTTGTATCTTTGCCGCCGTGATACCAACAGCATTTTACTACTGCATTTAGTGTTTAATCAATAATATTATTAATTTAAAGAAAAGAAAGCTTATGAAAAAACTGACTTTCATGTTTGCTATGTTACTCATGGCTGTGGTTTCTTTTGCTCAGGAAGTTACCCTTCCCGAGGGCTTAACTACAGAGGAGTATGAGTTTACTGCTACGAAACTCGCTTCGGGCTTCGGTCTCGATGAAGAGGTTTCCCGCACGGTGAACGTTGCCTTTGATGGCAATGATGTCTACGTGCAAGGTCTTAGCAATAACGAAACCTATGCTTCCAGTTGGGTGAAGGGTGTTGTCAATGGCGACCAAATCACCTTCGAGAAGGAGCAGGAACTGTATGTGCTGGATCAGGGATTCCTGTTGATTAAAGGCGTATTCAATCCCAACAGCGATGTTGTGTTCGCTTACGACGCAGCCAACAACAAGATGACTGCCGACGCTTACGAGATTAGCGAAGACAACGGAGAAGGCTACCACGCTATTGAGCAGTATGCCAACGTCGTGATTGCCAAGGCTGGCGGCGAGACTCCCGTTGATGAACCCACTGTCGTGACTCTCCCCGAGGGCGTAACCGCTGTTGACTATCAGATGACAGCTACTACGCTGAAGAACTACAACCGTGTCGATGTGAACCGCACCGTAAAGGTGGCCGTCGACGGAACTGACGTATACATGCAGGGTTTGGCAGAGTGTCTGCCCGAGGCTTGGGTAAAGGGTATGCTTGGTGGCGACGAGGTTGTGTTTGAGGGCAGCCAGCTCTTAGGCGACAACGATGGTTTCGATGCTATGTTCGAACCCGACCACGAGCACATTGCTTTCACTTACGATGCAGCAGCTGACAAGTACACCATCAGCGCTTATGAGCTGCAGGCAAAGTCTTACACTTGGGAACAGTACGAAAGTGTTGTGATTACAAAGGCCAACGGCGATGAGCCGGGCGACGATCCCATTGAGCCGCAGGGCGACTTCACCATCAGCCCCGAAGGTGTGCAGCAGACTAGCCTCAGTACATTCGTCATCACCTTCAACAACTACACGGTGAAGTCCTTCATGGGCGAGGCTACGGCTACACTGACAAACACAACCACAGAGAACATACAGACGGTTGCTGTGGAAGTGAGCGAAGATGGCAAGACTGCCACGATGAACTTCGAAGAGACCACCGAACCGGGTAAGTACACGCTGCAAGTGGTTGATCTCTGCACAGAAAACTTTAAGTTCCTTGACGAAGAACTGGTATTCAACTATGAGATTGCTGGATTCGAGGAACCCATCGAATGGACCGCTACTCCGGAAGCCGGTGAGGTTGAGAAGATAGAGATAGTCACCATCAACTTCAACAAGATGCTGGAAGTGGCCGATGGCACTCAGGCTTATCTGTTTAAGGGCGAAGAGGAACTTCAGGCCAAGGACATCACGCTTACTGGTGGCGACAAGGCCGTGTTTGTGGCATTCGACGAAGTGACCGAAGCTGGTGAATATCAGGTGGTCATTCCTGAAGGCATCAGCACCATAGCTGGTGAGGCCGTTCCCGAAATCGCCATCAACTACACCATCGCCGGTTCTGAGCTTCAGGACGACTATACCATCAGCCCCGAGGGCGTACAGCAGACCAGCCTCAGCACATTCGTTGTGACCTTCAATAACTTTGGCGTTTCCACGCTGGGATCTGAGGAGAATGCTACACTGAAGAACAACACCACAGGTGTCGAGCAGACTGCTGTCATGGAGATCAGCGAAGACAAGAAGGTGGTCACCATGAACTTCGAGGAAACCACCGAGCCGGGTAAGTACACCCTGACTCTGGGCGACCTCTGGAATGCTTCTACTTACCAAATGCTCGATCCCATTACTGCCAATTATGAGATTGCAGGTGCCGTTGAGCAGCTGACATGGACCGCTACTCCGGAAGCCGGAGAGGTTGAGAAGATTGAGATTGTTACCGTTAGCTTCAACAAGATGGTGGAAGTGGCCGATGGCACTCAGGCTTATCTCTTCAAGGGCGAAGAGGAACTCCAGGCCAAGGACATCACTCTTACTGGTGGCGACAAGGCTGTGTTTGTGGCATTCGACGAGGTGACCGAAGCTGGTGAATACCAGGTGGTCATTCCTGAGGGCATCAACACCCTCGAGGGTGAGGCTGTTCCTGAAATCGCTATCAGCTACACCATCGTTGGTGAGGCTCCCGTACTGGCTTGTGAAATTGATCCCGCAGCAGGCGAGGTGACCAGCATCAAGGACTTCACACTGACCTTCAACGGTGAGGTTGGTCTTGACGCTTACGAGGCTCAGGCCGTTCTGACTGGTGGAAACCTCGAGGAAGCTGTGAAGGCTCCCCTGGCCATCAGCGAAGACCACAAAGTGGTGACCTTCTCGTTCGACGAAATCACCGAGGCTGGTGAGTACACACTCACTATCCCCGAAGGTGCTATCTTCAACCGCGCAACCTTCGAAGATGTGGCAGAAATGACCTTCAACTACACCATCGTTGGTGGTAGCGAAGAAGATGTACTCGTTGAGGTTCCTGAAGGCGTGGAGCAGGAAGACTGGCACATCGAGGCCACCTATTACACCTCGCAGGGCGGCAACGACGTCAACGCGAACAACAAGGTTGCCTTCGACGGCGACGATGTCTACATCCAGGGACTGGCTTACTACTTCCCCGAAGCTTGGGTGAAGGGTAAGATTGTCGATGGTCAGGCCGTGTTTGCTTCCGGACAGTATGTCGGTGAAGATGACTATGGAAAGGAATACCTCAATGGTGCTTCGCTCGACGAGTCGTCCAACTTTATCTTTGAGGACAGCTATGTGTTCAACTACGATGCAGAGGCTCAGAAGTTCACACTCGTCAACACCTATCTGACAGAGTGCGACACGAAAGACGCCATCAGCGCATGGGGCTACTACGCTCCCGACGCTCTTAGCATTATCAAGGGCGAGGCTGAACTGCCAGAGGCTGTCGTCGCTCCTGAGAACCTCGTGACCGAAGACTACATCTTCAAGGCACAGGAAATGTCGTTCGACGACAACAACGAACCCGTCTACGAAGACTACGAGGCTGAGATCAAGATTGGCTTCGACGGCAACGATGTCTATGTGCAGGGTATCTGCAGCGGCTGGTACCTGCCTGAAGCTTGGGTGAAGGGCGTGAAGGACGGCTCTACCGTCACCTTCCCCACCGGTCAGTTCTTCGGAACTGTCTACAACCAGTACAACATGTACTTCGTCGGATATGGTGAGAGCGGTATCGAGGATGTCGTCATGACCTACGATGAGGCTACCGGTGAGTTCACCACCGACAATTGGATCTTCATCAATGGTAAGCAGAACGAGCTCTACTACTATACCATCTACACCAGCAATGTGTTCACGAAGATGGGTGGTGACATCACTGCTATCGAGAATGTCAACGCTGAAGAGAGCAATGCCGTTTACTACGACGCAATGGGTCGCCGCACCAACAGCCAGGCCAAGGGTCTGCTCTTGAAGCAGGTTCGCATGGCCGACGGCTCGGTGAAGACCGTGAAGATTGCCCGCAAGTAAGTAAATCCTAATCATACAATGTGTCTCCCCCACGCTGCCAAAAGCTCCGTGGGGGAGATTCTTTTTGGACTAACTTTATACTGTCGGCCCCAAATGCCGCCTCACCTGGGTGGTGTCAGCTATCAATATGCGGCAAACTGCAACCGTAGGTTAATAATCTACGCTGCCTACATTATTAACCTACGCTGCCTACATTATTAATCTACGCTGCCTACATTAATAACATAGCATTGGGATTCAACTTGTTTTACCAGCCGAAACGACATCGGAGAGCCTCGGACAGACCATCCATAGGAAGATCGCTAATACACGAAAAGCGCATCTTTTTCTCGCTTTTTCTTGCGCCTCTCCGTGATTTTGCTTATCTTTGCACCGTGACTTAATCACTAATCATCAAATCAAAAGACCAATGAAAACAATCCTCTCTATCTGTCTGTCGCTTCTGACAATGGCTTCCATAGGTGCACAGACCTCAGAAAGCCCAGTAGGGGCGGCGCAACATATCCGCCTGCAGACAAGCGAAACGGTGCTTCCGCCCGCTGACCTTTGGACAGATGTGTTCACGATGGACTATTCCCTTTCCGATGTTTCCGGGGAGAGCCATGGCCAGTCGCTTGTCAATGTTGGCATCTACGATGGCTATTGCGACCTATACAAGCACATTTACAGTGGCTCCATCTATATGCAGGGCCTCTGCCCGCAGTTGCCCGAAGCTTGGGTGAAGGCAGCAATTGCCAACGAGATTCTTGAGTATGGCGTGATGCAAGGCTCCATAGAAGTTTACGCCCACCTGAAAATCAGCCTGCCGCAATATCTTGGTCATGATGAACAACAAGGCGACCTATATCTGACGGCTTTCGACCCAACCACAGGCGAATCGCTCAGCGAGGTGGATATGGAGTACCGCCCGTTCTATAATACCATCAACAATCTCTCGGCACCCCTCTGCATTGGCAATTCCCCCACAGAGAAATCCAGTATCATGGAATATACCTCCCTGTCGCTGCAATTTGACGTCAAGATCATTGAAGACAGTCCGGCGGGTACGGAGTTCGTTTATAGCCGCAGTGGCGGTGTGGTGAAGGAAGTGGAAAAGCTGCCTGGCAACGAGGACAACCCTTACGAAATCACTTACGCCACACAAACCGGCACCATCAACATTGTCTTTGGTGCCGACAGCAAAGTGTATCTTCAGCAGCCCATTTCAGAGATGACCTATTATAGCGGTTGGGTGGAAGGGACGCTGAGTGAGGACGGGAAAACCATCACCGTCCCCACAGGCCAGTACCTCAGCTATACGCGAAGCTTCAACATGGGTGTTCAGATGTGGATGTGTCGCTACGATGAGTCGTTGCAAAGTTTCGTGGCCGACCGTTCCATCCAGGAAGTCACCTATACCATAGACAATGATGCAATCCGATTGAACGGCTCATCCACAACCTGTGGTTTGGGGTGCGTGAACCGTGCATTCGGACTGGTGTACACCTATCTGAATGGCGAATGGCTTCAGACTTGCGACTATGAGTCTGTCTATACCCCCTTCGACGAGGAGCCGTTGGAAGCCCCCGACGACCTGCTGACCGATACCTACCACCTGACCACTTGTTACTTTATCGCTGAATGGAGCCCCTTGGATGTCGACGTAGAGATAGGCTTCAACGGCGACGAAGTGTGGCTCAAAGGCATCTGCCAGTATCTGCCCGATGCTTGGATTAAGGGCTGGCGCGATGGCGACAAGCTGGTGTTCCCCTCTGAACAGTATTTGGGTTCCGCGTCTGGCGTGCCCGTTTATTTTAAAGATGTGAGATCGGAAAACGGTAATACCGTCGTGAAGGACATGGAATTGATTTTCGACGGCACCGACACCTATACCACAACCGACTATATCTTTATTGTCACCGCGAAGGGAACGCTCGAGTACCTGAACTACTACATGGGTGCCACCATCTCTAAACACACCGACGAACTGGTGGAAGTCCCAGAGGGTATCACCACTTCATTCTATACTTTCTCTTACGAGACCGTGCACGATGAAGAGGGCACCCGGGTGGAAGCTCACCATCGTGTGCATGTAGGCTTCGACGGCAACGATGTATACATCCGTGGCCTATGGGAAGGATTGCCCGATGCCTGGGTGAAAGGCACGCTTACGGCCGACAATCTCTTGGTGCTCAGCCTGCCGCAATACATGGGTGCCTATACGGATGAGTATCTCGGCGCCTATCCCATCTACCTGACCGCATTCGATGAGCAGACGGGCGAACTGCTTCCCGAATTGACATTCTGCTACAACCGCTACGGCTCCAATGGAAGCACCGTTCGCTTCGACCAGCCCTCGCTCCCCATCAGCATCGGTATCTGCAAAACAGGCTACTTGGGTCTGCAGGATTTCTACGAGCAGGTGATTGCCAACGGCGAACCCACGGGAATTGGAAACAACTACCAATATGCAACCACCAATACCCATTCCGCGCTCTATGATCTTCAGGGGCGTAGGGTTGCCAGTGGCACTTCGCTTGTCAACAGTGGTCCTTGTCAGAAGGGTGTGCGCATCATGCGCATGGATGATGGTGCAGTACGCAAGGTGATGGTGAAGTAACTATTAAAGAATCCTAAAACAATCAAGGCAGGTGTACCCCATCTGCCTCTTTTTGCGTTTTAAGAGTAAAGCTTTCTTTTCATAAATAACCAAAAACAACACACACTCTCTCAATGACGACGGTCGCCGTGCGGCGGCTGTCGTTTCTCATTGGATTCGCTTAACTTGCCTTTTTCTTCCCACACCTCCTTCATAAGCCCTTTATTCACAACATGCAGGGGGAAGCGTTAATTATTTCAAAAAGTTTGCAGTCTTCAGTACCACTTTTAGGTGTATGAACGTATTTATTAGTAACTTTGCAACGTCGTAATTTGCTGTGGCATAAAAGAGAGATTCTTCAAAACAAGAGATAATGTAACCTATGATTACAAAGGAAGATAAATTACAGATTCTTCAACTGATAAAGGAGCAGGTGGTGCCTGCCATCGGTTGTACCGAACCCATCGCTGTGGCCCTTTGCGTGGCCAAGGCAACGGAACTGTTAGGCCAGAAGCCCGAGCACATTGAGCTGCGCCTGAGTGCAAACATCCTGAAAAACGCTATGGGCGTGGGCATCCCTGGCACCGGCATGGTGGGACTTCCCATCGCCATTGCCTTGGGAGCGCTCATCGGAAGACCCGAACTGGAGCTGGAGGTCCTTCGCGACTGCAACCGCGAGGCCGTGGAGGCAGGCAAAGCCTATATTGCTGAGGACCGCATGCATATCGCTCTGGAAGAGAACGACCCCGACAAGCTGTTCATCAATGTCATCGTGACCGCCGACGGCCATGAGGCTGAGGCACGCATCAAGACCCACCACACGAATTTCGTCTTACTGAGGAAAGACGAGGATGTTCGTGGGTGCGAAGGTGCGGGGACACGTGGTAGCGAGAATAATGTATGCCCAGAAGGTAATCTCGCCCCCTCGAATAACGCCCCAGCACCCTCGACATTCCTCACCCTCCGCAAGGTATACGACTTCGCCACAGAGACCGACATCGACGACTTGCGTTTCATCCTCGAAGCCAAGCGGCTCAACGAGGGGGCTGCAGAGGCTGGCCTGCGTGAGAACTATGGCCACCAGTTGGGCAAGACCATGTGTTCGCCGCTGGGTCGTGGCATCATGGGCGACAGCATCTTCTCGAAAGTGCTCTCCGTCACCAGTTGTGCCTGCGATGCCCGTATGGCTGGGGCCATGGTGCCCGTGATGAGCAATTCTGGCAGCGGCAACCAAGGCATTTGCGCCACCATGCCCGTGGTGGTCTTCTCCAAGGAGAACCACAACACCGAAGAAGAGCTTATCCGCGCCCTCATCATCAGCAACCTTACTGCCATCTATATCAAACAGAGCCTTGGTGCTCTTTCTGCGCTTTGTGGCTGTGTGGTGGCTTCCACGGGGTCAGCCTGTGGCATCACCTACCTCATGGGCGGCACCTACGAGCAAATGTGCTACTCGGTGAAGAACATGGTGGCCAACCTCACAGGAATGATCTGCGATGGAGCAAAACCATCGTGCGCCTTGAAACTCACCAGTGGCGTGAGCACTGCCGTGATGAGTGCCATGCTGGCCATGCAGCACAAGTATGTCTCTTCAGTGGAAGGCATCATCGAAGACGATGTAGACCGCTGCATTCACAACCTCACCGCCATCGGCTCAAAGGGCATGGACGTGACCGACCGCTTCGTGCTCGACATCATGACGCATAAGAAAAATAAGTAGTGAAGGGTGAGATTTTGTGCGTTAAATTAATCAAAATCTGCCCCTGTCGTGTACCCATTATAGCTTAATGCGCGTATAGAATGTAGTAAAGAAATCTAAATCTATTAAATAAACAAAGCATGAAAAGAACATTCGGAATGTTGACCCTGTTGTTTGCAGTGGTTGCAACCTGGGCACAGATGCAGGATCCGACACACTTCAAGGTGTCGCAGAAGCAGGTGTCGCCAACAGAAGTAGAAGTCGTTTTCTCTGGAACTATCGAGAAAGGATGGCATGTGTATTCAACCGGTCTGGCCGACGACGGTCCCATCTCTGCCACAGTAACCACCGAGAAGGCCGAAGGTGCCAAGCCCAAAGGCAAGCTTCAGGCTCGTGGTAAGGAGATCAACACCTTCGACAAGGTATTCGAACAGCAGTTGCGCTATTTCGAAAACTCCGTACAGTTTGTTCAGAAGTACGAAATCACAGGCAAGACCTACGACATCAAGGGCTTCTTGGAATATGGCTGCTGCAACGACGAGATGTGCATGCCTCCGGGCAATGTGGAATTCAGTTTCCAGGGCAAAGGTCCCGAAGATGCTCCTGAAGCCACAGAGGAAACGACAGAGGAAAAGGCGAATCCCGACTCTCTCGCTGCCGCCCTCGTGCCTGGCGATAGCATTGCCGCCGACACCACTGGCGTAGCAACGGGCGACCTTTGGAAACCCGTCATCAAGGAGTTGCAGGCTTACAACGGCGACGACAACAAGAACAGCTCCCTCTGGTACATCTTCCTGATGGGAATCCTTGGCGGTCTCGTGGCCTTGTTCACCCCCTGTGTGTGGCCCATCATTCCGATGACCGTCAGTTTCTTCCTCAAGCGTGCCAAGGACGACAAGAAGAAAGGCATCAAGGACGCCATCACCTATGGCATCTCGATCGTCGTCATCTACGTCACTCTCGGACTGCTCATCACCGGCATCTTTGGAGCCAGTGCCCTGAATGCACTCTCCACCAATGCTGTTTTCAACATCTTCTTCTGTCTCCTCTTGGTGGTGTTCGCCCTCAGCTTCTTTGGCTGGTTCGAGCTGACGTTGCCTTCGTCGTGGACTAACAAGGTCGACTCGAAAGCTTCGTCCACCAGTGGTTTGCTCAGCATCTTCCTCATGGCATTCACCCTTTCGCTGGTAAGCTTCTCCTGCACAGGCCCTATCATCGGTTTCCTGCTCGTCGACTTTGCCACCAGTGGCAGCTTCTGGGGACCCGCCATCGGCATGCTCGGCTTTGCCATTGCGTTGGCTTTGCCGTTCACACTCTTCGCTATGTTCCCCACTTGGCTGAAGTCCGCACCGAAGTCGGGTGGCTGGATGAACACCATCAAGGTGGTGCTTGGTTTCATTGAGTTGGCTTTCGCCCTGAAGTTCTTCTCCGTGGCCGACCTGGCATACGGTTGGCGACTGCTCGACCGCGAAGTGTTCCTCTGCCTGTGGATTGTCATCTTCGGTGCCCTCGGTCTGTACCTCATCGGCAAACTGAAGTTCCAGAGCGACTGGGAAGGCGGTGAGATGGACAAGCCCATGCCCGTGATTTGCATCATGATGGGCCTCTGCTCCATCGCATTTGCCATCTATATGGTGCCGGGTCTGTGGGGCGCTCCCTGTAAGGCAGTCAGCGCATTTGCACCGCCCATGTCCACACAAGACTTTAATCTCTACAAGGCCAACGTCGTAGAGGCTAAATATAAGAACTACGAGGAAGGTATGGCTGCCGCCAAGGCGATGGGCAAACCCGTCATGGTCGACTTCACGGGCTTCGGTTGCGTGAACTGTCGCAAGATGGAAGCTGCCGTTTGGACCGACCCGCAGGTAGCCCAGAAACTGGAGAACGACTATGTGCTCATCTCGCTCTTTGTCGACGACAAGACCCCGCTTGCCAAGCATATTGAGGTGACCGAGGAGAACGGACAGAAGCGCACGCTGCGCACCGTGGGTGACAAGTGGAGCTACTTGCAGCGCTCGAAGTTTGGTGCCAACGCCCAGCCGTTCTACGTGACGCTCGACAACGAGGGCAACCCCCTCGGTCCGTCAGCTGTCTACAAGGAGGACATCAACCTCTACCTGAAGTTCCTCGACACGGGTTTGAAGAACTATCGTAAACAGTAATCAGCATTCCATAATGTTGGGGCGCATCGGAATCAGCCGGTGCGCCCCATTTTTTGTAAATAGACTTTCGGTCTGTTATTGTCCACTTACCCAATAGCACTGAGCTATAATTACCATCAGAATTTAGGTTATTTAAACTATTTTATAGGATTCAATGCTGCATATTGCAGCCGTTTTTGAGAAGAAACGATCGTTTCTTTCGTTTCGAAGTAACAATTTGAAAGCCTATTTGAAAGCACTCGGCATAAAAAGCACTTCGAATACTAATATGCTGATTACAGCCCTATTTCCCACAACATCTTCATTAAAAAAAGCCGTATTATCCATCTTTCTTGTCTTGAATGAATATAGATAAGACAGAATCATTACAAAACCAACTGCTTTTTAGTTAAATCGTCGATTTGTTTGTCGATACAATCATCGTGATTTTATGTAAAGAAATCTCTAATTATTTTACTTTTTGCAAAATCGTTCCCTTATGTTCAAGATTGTCGTGAAAAAATCAAAGAACCATATTAATAAAATTAACAATTGTAAATAACAAGCGCGTTAACAAACGGATATAAGCCAAAGACTTAGAAATTTCAAGACAAAAATCAGGGATTAGTCATAAACAACAAAAGTGTAAAATAAATTCAGAATAAATAGCAAATGCTCTCTGAGCAGGCAAAAAACGAGAAAAAACAGAAAGAAATAAGAAACACCATTAGTGAATAATAATAATAATAATTGTATTAATAATTTAAACTTTATGAGTATGAAAAAATTTATGTATTTTGGCATCGCCGCCATCGCACTCAGCATGGCCGCATGCTCCAGTGACGACGAAGTCGCACAGCCCGAGAATTTCGGCGAAGCTGTAAAGGCTCAGTTCACCATTTCGTTCCCGACCAAGCCTGGAACTCGTATGACTGATGATGTTGTACAGAATGACCCGGCTGTAGCGAAGTTCCGCGGTATGGACTTGATTAATCTGATTCCATTTGGTTCCTACCCTAATGGTGGAATTACTGCAGAAATGAACCGCATCGGTGACAACATCTCTCTTGTTTCAATGTTGAAACCAACCGAAACAAATGTTAACAATTACATTCCGAAGTCGGTGACAAATCAGAACGGACTTCTCACTGGTTCAAATGCTGTTCTTTATAAGGATGTAGAGGTTTTGGTAGGTACAACAGGCTTCCTTTTCTACGGAAAAGCTATTGATGATGCACCAGGAACTGCTGCCAGCACCGACGAAACCATGCACAAGTATGGTTCGCTCACAGCTGCAGGATTGACAGGACAGACACCTGCTGGTATCACCTTTACTCCGAAACCAATTCGTGAAATAGTATCACAGGAGACAACTGTGAAGAATGCGATTACGACTTATTTGAATCGCATTGCTGGCTCTCAGTACACATCTGGTAGCGAAACAAAGAATTGGAAAGGTACAGACAACGAAGCATATCAAGCCCTTTATGCCACATTCACAGGCACGAAGGCTGGTGCATCAAACGATGTCAAAGCTCTTGTTCAGGATTTATACGAAACCTTGTATAAGAATAGTGACCCTTTGGCACAGAGTATTTGCACAAACATCCTGACCAAAGCATCCGCTTCTGTTACTGAAGGCGTTTTGACGTTTAGCTGGCAAGATACTTCGCTGGATGGTTATCCTGCTGACAACAAACTTCCCGATGGAGCTGCTGTTTTGAACTTTGCCAATGACGCATTTTCCTATGTGGAAACTGAAGTTGATGTTGACAACACGGGTTTGAATGTAGCTGCCCTTGCCGACTATGTATATCCGGCTTCTCTCTACTATCGTGCAAATAGCCCTATCAAGGTTCACAATGCATCACGTGCAGAGTTTTATGTGGATAACACTACTTGGGACGGAGAAAACGGTATTCTTTCAAAGTATACTGATGGAAATTCTGTAAAGGTTAACACAAAGTCTATCGCTATTACTGATCCCATTCAGTATGCAGTGGGCCGTTTGGACATGACCGTTACAGTTCAGAATCAAGAAATCAAGGATTCTAAAGAAACTGTGATACCAATTGCAGGTTTACCAGTATCTGCAATTTTGATTGGTGGTCAGAAGCCTGTCAATTTCCTGTTCCAACCTACCACAGGAAAAACATATACAATTTATGATAATACCTTCACTGGTGATGAAGAAATTGTTGCAACAAAGACAGCGACATCAGCTGTTCACCATACACTGGTACTTGAAAATGGTACGGAAAACGTATTCATTGCTCTTGAGTTTACCAACAACACTGGTGCCGACTTCTATGGACAGAATGGACGCGTTCCCGCAGGATGTAAGTTCTACCTCGTCGGTGAGTTGAATCCTACCAATGGTACTCCTGCTGTTGAGGGAGGTGCTGCACTGGGACAAGTTTTCAAGCAGGACTACATAACTTATGTTAACTTCACCATCAAAGATCTCAAGAAGGCTTACAACGTGATTCCCGACCTTACTGCACCTCAGTTGGAGCTCGGCCTGAGCGTCGACCTGACATGGCAGCAGGGTGACACCTATACAGTGGAACTGAAAGCTGAATAAGAATAAGGTGATACATTATCATTAAATCAATATTAACTAATTAATTATTTAAGTATGAAGAAATTTTTTGTATTTGGAATGATCGGTGCCATGGCACTGTCATTCAACGCTTGTACTTCGGACGACGAAGTGGCAAACGAGAATATTGATCAGAAGGAAGTGAAGACCCGCTTCGCCCTCTCTCTGACCAATAGTGTGAAGACCCGTATGGACGCTGACCTCGCACAGGTTAACCAGCAGTTCCGCGGCATGAAGGACATCCAGCTCTTCCCCTTCTCTTCTGACATCTCGGCAACTACCACCATCCAGAACAACCCCATCGCTCTGGCTCAGTTCGACGAGTTCTTCGCTGAGAACGTGAACGCTAAGGTGTACACCGACGTGACCATCCCCGTGGGAACATCTGACTTCCTCTTCTATGGTAGAATTGTTAACAACGGTGGCCAAGGCCAGCTCAAGGCTTCTTACGAAGAGAACACCCTGAAGTCGGGTTCTACCGTTGCTGATGCTATCAACTTCGACCTCGTACCCATCGTGGAGACTCCTTCGTTCGAAGGTGGCCAGGCTATCATCGACGGTCTGAACGCTGTCTATGCTAAAATTCCCGCAGATGCTTCTTGGGACGAAGTTCGCACAGCTTTCCAGAGCCTCAAGGCTGGTTCTTGGGCTTCTGTAGCTGCCTTCATGGAAGACCTCTATGCAGCTGTCAAGGCTGGTGATGCCGACGAGACCACCATCACTGGTGCCATCGTGGACGCTGGCTTCGTGACTGCTGACGGCAAGGCTGTGGAGAAGGAAGACGGCTTCCCCCGCACTCTCAACATCCCCGATGGTGCTGTGCAGGTGGCATTTAAAGACGGTGCTTTCGCATACGTCGACGGTTCTGTCGATGGTATGAGAGTTCCCACAATGGACGTTTACACCAAGCCCGCTGAGCTCTTCTACACTGTGAACTCTAAGGGTGTCATCGATGAGGCTACCACTCACGCTGACAACTTCAAGAAGCAAGAATACACAGAGTGGGCTCAGGTCATCGAGGGCGAGTATGCCAACAAGGTGGCTCCTGTCACTCTGCAGACCAAGTCTGTTGTTCTCCAGGATCAGGTTCAGTATGCTGTAGGTCGTCTGGATGCTACCGTAAAGGTGAGCGCAGAGACCGTGAAGGACAGCGGTGCTGAAGGCAAGGAGGCTAACTTCGTGACTGTTCCCGCTGGCGGTTACACCATAACGGGTATCCTCATTGGTGGACAGAAGCAGGTTACATGGGACTTCACTCCCAACGATGCTCCTGAGCAGACCATCTACGACGCTAACGTAACAGGTACTGCCGTTGTAGGCACACCTACTGCCCCCATGTACACCCTGGCTCTTGAGACAGCTAAAGATCAGACCATCAACGTCGCTGTTGAGTTCGTCAACACGGGTAACGACTTCTACGGCATCAACCATCAGGTAATCCCCGCTGGCACCAAGTTCTATCTCGTTGCACAGCTCATTCCGAGCAAGGCTAAGAACTATGATGCTGCAACGCTCAACAAGGTGTTCTTCCAGGATCACGCCACGAAGCTCGACCTCACCATCGGCGAGACTTCTCTGCAGAACGCTTACAACGTGGTTCCCGACCTCCGCAGCCCGAAGCTCGAGTTCGGTCTGAGCGTGAACCTCGAGTGGCAGCAGGGTCTGATCTTCGATCACATTTTCTAAATCTCGACTATTGCATTTAGCTTAATAGGGAAGCCCGCCGTCAACAAGGGGCGGCGGGCATCCTTCCCCAAACATCTAAAAAACAACCAGAATGAGAAACCTGAAATACTGGGCACTCTGTGCCTGCTGTGCCATGGGCCTCGTGCCCGCAATGACCGCCTGCAACGGTATCGACG
>Ga0310695_10002488_pt1 | contig 38761 bp, 25 predicted proteins | sample RumenRJG_04DNA_FD_203882 | JGI IMG/M metagenome (GOLD analysis project Ga0310695, IMG submission 203882) | Bovine rumen microbial communities from Lethbridge, Alberta, Canada - RJG_04 (v2) (version 2) | ecosystem: Host-associated > Mammals > Digestive system > Stomach > Rumen | place: Canada...
ACTGATTTCGGTCTCACAATACTCCTTGAGTATCTCCAAAATCTCATAATCCGTTCTTCGTTTTACTGTTCTCATTTTAGTCCTGATTTTATCTGACATTTTTGTCAAACTATTTCAGGACGATACAATCCGCGCCCCTGACAACTCAAACAACTCTCACAACTTTATCATTCTGTTGTCATTAGTTGTCCCAGTTGCCTTACCCACCGCGGCCGCAGTTTTGGGAAGACAAGAAAGACAACCAAGACAAATCCCCTTTTTAAGCAAAAAAGTTTCCCTCACCTAGTGTGACGGAAACTTGTGAGTCAATCTTTTATGAAAACTTATTGTTTCTCTAAAGAATTGAAGAAATCCTCGTCAATCTCGTATGATTTCACTTCATTCAAACCTATACCATACTCTGCCAATTTATTTATCAATTCTTCTCCATCCATCAAATCAATAAGCCTTTTTCCCTCACTTGACGCTTCGTCTTTTGCGGCTTTAGTAAAAGCGCCTGTAGTTATTAGAACACCTTTCTCAATGTTGGTGCCCAAGGCCCCCCTGAAGTCACGTATAGCAGGTGCTCCTACCTGGCCTTTATACCTTTTGCATTGGAAAGCCACATTAAAACTGAAAATTCCTTGTATACGGAGTTTTCCAATGCCATCTATCCCCCCATCACCGGAACGCTTTGTTACTTGTACATCCGAGAAGCCACATTCACGAAGTAGTCGTTGTGCTAACCTCTCAAATGCATATGGCTCAAGGTGGCGTAGTCTATCAGTGATTTGTTCTCGCCAGTTGACTGATTCAGATTCAACCAGACATTCTTCGGGAGAGGGTTTCGATTTCCCACGCTTTTTTTGGGTAAAACTATAGATTTCTTTAATGTCAATATTTTCTTCTTTCAGCATTTTGGTTCCTTTTGCCGTTAAAGACCAAACTCTGTGTTTGCTATTCTCTATGGCACCATAATTCTTTAAATATGTCCTGGCCCAAAACAGCCGATACTCAACTTCAGTCATAGTGAAATTATGCATTATGTTAATGACATCAGTTGAAAGTTGGGTGTTAGTTATAACTCGATTATAAATCTCCTCGTTGGACCCTGAACCACCGAGTTCGTCCAAAGCCTTAAGCGTTGGAACAAAGAAGAAAGGTATTTGAGGACAATCATTAGCAATTGATTGTTTTTTAGTCTTCGTCTGTTTTTTAGCCATATTAAGGTGTTTTTTACTTATTCATTTTATTAAATGTAATAGAATCTTCGTACCAAGTTGTCCAATATGTATCACTATTACCATCGTCATAGAGATAGTTAAATTCCTTATCAGTTAGATGTTTATGCAGGCACTCATCTGAGCAATACGCATCACATCCATCAACAACATATCCTATAATCATGGGCTTTCCACATTCATCGCATATGCGAAAACAGTCCAAATGCCTTGATAAAGAGACCCAAAAATCAATGTTTGTTGTTTGCGAAATAATGCCATCTCTAAATTGTTCCCACAATTCCGATTTGTTTCTGCATTCCTCGGCTAGAAACTCAAAAACATCATCATTAGTGTATTCTTTTACTATTTTATTGTGGCAATCCATAAGGGTGATGGTTGAATAGTTTTGATTGCAGCACAAAAGTAATGTATTTTTCTTACAAAGCCAAATTCAAATAGCGGCTTGGCGTGAGGGTGAGCCGTGTACGCGCGGACGAAACGGACGAAACGAACAACAAAAACTATGGCATCTGCGCACATGGTGTTAAAGACAACTCAAACAACTTTATTATTCTGTTGTCAATAGTTGTCCTCGTTGTTTTTAAATTATCGGCGTTGATGAATTGTTTGTCCTTGTTGTCTTTCTTGTCTTCAACAAACAGCGAGCATCAATGCGTCAGCCTCTTTAACCTCTAACCCTTAACCTTTAAACTGCGAGCGCAGCGAGCCTAACTACCATGAGCCGTAGGCGCTGCGGTCGGCGTCGATGCGCAGCAGGATGAACAGCAGGAAGGTGAATCCCCACAGCGAGGAGCCGCCGTAACTGAAGAAGGGTAGCGGGATGCCGATGACGGGGCATAGGCCGATGACCATGCCGATGTTGACGGCGAGGTGGAAGATGAGGTAGGACGCGACACAGTAGGCATAGACACGCGCAAAGGTCGAGTGGTTGCGTTCGGCCAGCGTGATGATGCGCAGGATCAAGGCCAGGAAGAGCACCAGCACGGCCACGCTGCCCACGAAGCCCTGCTCCTCGCCGATGGTGCAGTAGATGAAGTCGGTGTGCTGCTCGGGGACATACTTGAGTTTGGTCTGGGTGCCGTTCAGGAAGCCCTTGCCGGTGACGCCGCCGCTGCCGATGGCGATTTTGCTCTGGTTGACGTTGTAGCCCGCGCCGCGCAGGTCCTCCTCGATGCCCAGGGTGACCTTGATGCGGTTCTGCTGATGGGGCTCAAGCACCTTGTTGAAGGCGAAACTCACGGTGAACATGAACACGAGGGCTGCTGCGGCAAAGCACACGGTGATGAGGACCTTCTTGAGGTCGTCGTGCAGCATGCCCCACAGCAGGTAGATGAGCGAGAAGATGATGACGGGCAGGAAGAAGGCGTAGCCGTTGACATGGACTCCCGCCAGCGCCAGTCCGCCGGCGATGGCGCCCGCGGCCAGGTAGCCCAGCAGCACGTTGCGCCCGAGTATCCAGGAGCGGCAGTAGATGAGCAGCATGCCCACGATGAGCACCATCACCAGGATGAAGGCAATGACCATGCCCAGGGGAATGCCCATGAAGGTGAGGGCGGCAAACTTCAGCACCACGACAAAGAAGACCACGGCCATCAGGGCGGCAAACAGCACGAATCCCGACATGCCCTCGCGATAGAGCACGAAGATGAGGGCGGTGTAGACCAGCGCCGTGCCCGTCTCGCGCTCGAGGATGATGCACAGGATGGGCAGCACGATGATGCCGATGGCGATGGCATAGTTGCGCCAGCCGTTGAGGGTGAAGCCATAGGTGCTGAACAGTTTGGCCAGGGCCAGCGCCGTTGCCGTCTTGGCAAACTCGGCGGGCTGCAGGCTCACCGAGCCAAACACGAGCCAGGAGCGTGAGCCCTTGATGTCCGGGGCGATGAAACTGGTGACGATGAGCAACAGTATCATGAACCCGTAGAGAGGATAGGCATAGGCCTCGTAGATGCGCCGGTCAATCAACAGCAGCGAGAAACCGATGAGGAACGACAAGCCCGCCCACATGAACTGCTTGCCCGAGAACTCGCTCAGGTCGAACATGCTGGCCTTGTCGTAGTCGTAGGTGGCGGCATAGATGCTCACCGCCCCGGCCACGATCATGATGAGGTAGAGGATGATGGTGAACCAGTCCACCGACCTCAGCAGGTTGGTATTCTCGTCGTCGTTCCTAATCTCCATTGTCGGCAGCGGGTTTTGAGGATGACTTGTTGGTCTTATTGTTGTCGGCCTTGGTGCCGGAAGCGGTTTTCTTCACCTTGGGGGTGGTGATGGTGTGGCGGCTGGCCATCGCGCGGCCCTGGGCCTGCAGCCCGGGGGAGTCGCCGCGCAGGTAGCGCTGTATCATCAGGGCGCCGATGGGCACACCAAAGGCGGCGCCGAAGCCGGCATTCTCGACGTAGACACAGACGGCGATTTTGGGGTCGTTCATCGGGGCAAAGCCCATGAACACCGAGTGGTCGCGGCCGTGCGGGTTCTGGGCCGTACCGGTCTTGCCGCACACGTCCAGCCCGGGGATGTTGGCACGGGTGCAGGTGCCGCCCAGCACCGCCATGCGCATGCCCTCGACGATGTCGCTGTAGTAGGCCTTGTCGATGTCGGTGTCGTGGCGCTCGAGGCAGCGCGTGAGGATTCCCACACCCTCGATGTCCTTGACGACGTGGGGCGTGATGTAGTAGCCGCGGTTGGCGATGGTGGCGCTCAGGTTGGCAATCTGGAGCGGCGTGGCCAGGATTTCGCCCTGCCCGATGGCGTCGCTGATGATGGTCTGTCCCACCCATTTGCCCTCGCCGTAAATCTTGTCATAGAAGGCCGTGTTGGGGATGAAGCCTCGGCTCTCGCCCGGCATGTCGATGCCCAGTTTGTAGCCGTATCCCATCGACACCATGTGGTTTTTCCACACCTCAAAGGCCTTGCCCGTCGAGCCGTACTTGCTGCGCTTGTCCATCATGTACTTGAAGCCCCAGCAGAAGTAGGCGTTGCACGAGGTCTGCAGGGCGGGCTTGAGCGGGATGGGGGAGCCGTGGCCGTGGCAGCCCACGCGCAGGCCCGCATTGACGTAGCCGCGGTGGCAGGGATAGACCGTGCTCGTGGTGATGATGCCCTCCTGCAGGAAGATGAGGCCCTGGCTGGGCTTGAAGGTCGAGCCGGGAGGGTAGGCCGCCATGATGGAGCGGTCGTACAGCGGCTTGAGGCGGTTGTTGACCAGGTCGCGGTAGTTCTTGCCGCGTTCCTTGCCCATGAGCAATGCGGGGTCGTAGGTGGGGCTGGACACCAGGGCCAGGATTTCGCCCGTCTTGGGCTCGATGCAGACGATGGCGCCCACTTTGCCCTGCATGAGCAGTTCGCCGTAGGCCTGCAGTTCGATGTCGATGCTCAGTTTCAGGTTGTTGCCCGCCACGGGGCTCACGTCGTCGGCCCCCTCGTTGTAGCGGCCCTTGATACGGCCCGTGGCGTCGCGGATGAGGATTTCCTTGCCCTTGATGCCGCGCAGCCACGACTCGTAACTCTTCTCGATGCCCAGGTCGCCCGTGTAGTCACCGGGGCGGTAGTAGTCGTCGTTCTCGATGTCACGGGCGTTGACCTCGCGGATGTCGCCCAGCACGTTGGCGGCAACGTTGTAGTTGTACTGGCGCAGGATGCGCTGCACGACAAAGAATCCCGGGAAACGGTACAGTTTCTCTTGCAGACGGCCGTAGTCCTCGGGGGTGAGGTGATTCATGAACACCTGCTGGGTGAAGGCCGAGTAGTTGCGACCCTTGGACATGTCCTGCCACCGCTGGTTGAACTCCGACTTGCTGATTTGCAGCGTGTTGCACAGGTCGATGGTGTCAAAGGGGACAACATCCTTGGGAATCACCATCAGGTCATACTCGGGCGCGTTGTAGACCACGAGTTTGCCGTTGCGGTCGTAGATGAGTCCTCGCGAGGGGTAGATGACCTTCTCCATGAAGGCATTGTTGTCGGCATGCTGCTTGTAGGTGTTGTCGAGCACCTGCAACTGCACCAGCCGGGCAATGTAGACCAGCACGATGACGACGATGAAGCCGCTGATGACATATTTGCGCTTCTCGAGGTTATAATCTTTTCTCACGGCGGGTGCTGACTAAACTGTCCAACGCAAAGATGATCATAATCGACAATGCGCTGCTGGCGGCGATGCGCGCCAGGGTGAGCACGATGTCGTGAAGCGAGAAGGCCTGGATGAGGAAGATGAGCGAGCAGTAGAGCGTCACGAGCGTCGCCATGTACTTGAAGTAGTCGCCGATGCCCATCGAGTCGACCGACGGGATGGGTATGTTCATGTCGTTCTCGCGCGAGACGAACATGTTGAACACGGGCCGCCTGACGGCAGCCATCAGCGTGCAGGCCAGGGCGTTCATGCCGGGCGTGTTGTCAAAGATGTCGATGATGAGTCCCGAGAAGAACGCGATGGTGAGCACCCACCCGCCGTGCAGGTTGACGGGCAGCCTGAGGATGAGGTAGATGAACACTACCGGCATGGCAACGCCCCACAGCACAATCTTGTTGCACACCAGTTGCAGCACGGTGAGCACGATGAAGAGCAGGATGAACTGTATCACGGTCTTGGTCATGGCTGTTCTGATGTGGCGTTTTCGGGTTCAACGGGAGTGGCGGGCTGTGCGACGGGCTTTGCGGGCGCCTCGGACTTGCCCTTCTTGTTCTTGCCCTTGTCCTTGGCCTCGGGGACGACGTCGACGATTTCGGGCTTGATTTCGGGACGCAGCATGATGTTGGCAGCGGTGTCGACACCCTGCTCGGCGCGCCTGAGCACGTCAATCTGCTCCTTCATGCTGTTGGTGATGATGCGCACGTTGCTCAACTGGCTGAAGTTGGTGGTCAACTTGATGCGCAACGACACGAAACTGGCCGTGTTGTTGCCGTCACTGCCCTCGACGATGCCCACGATGATGCCCTCGGGGAACACGGCCGAGTAGCCGCTGGTGACCACGGTGTCGCCCTTGTTATACTTGACGTGCTTGGGCAATTCCTCGAGCAGGGCATATTGCGGATTCTTGCCGTCCCACACCAGGCTGCCGAAGAAATTGTTGCTCTTGAGTTTGCACGAGAGCCTCATGTGAGGGTTCAGCAGCGAGATGACACGCGAGGCATGAGGCCCGACGACGTTGACGATGCCCACCACGCCATTCTGGTCGATGACGCCCATCTCGGGCTTGACGCCGTCGGCGAATCCACGGTCGATGGTGATGTAGTTGTTGGGCTGGGCGATGCTGTTGCTGATGACATGGGCCATGACAAAGGTGTACTGGCCCAGGGCAGGCTGGTGCAGCGAGTCGGGCGCCTGGAGGGCCAGGTCGGCCAACTGGTTGCGCAACTCAATCAGTTCCATCTCCAGCGCGGCGTTGCGTTCCTGCAGACTCTCGTTGATGTCGCGCAGGTGGAAATAGGACGTAACGCTGTTGAACGCCTTGTAGACGGTGGCACTCACCGAGTTGGCCGACGTCAGGTAGACGCTCTGCTGGTAAGGATTATCCTTAAACAGCAGTACGAGGCTCAATATCACATAGATAGCGAAAATGAACCACGCACTGTGTTTGACGAAAAAGTTGAGCAGATTGTTCATCGTGCGTATGTTAGTTGAAAGTTGTAAGTTTTAAGTTGTAAGTACATTTACTCTCGCCTGAAAAGACTTTTGGCTGTACTGTGATGACCTAAAACTGAAAACTTAAAACTAAAAACCTGAATTAGCGCATGAGGAACTTGAAGTGCTTGATGTTCTTCAGAGCAATGCCGGTACCCTTGGCCACAGCGTGCAGGGGATCCTCGGCAACATGGAACTCGATACCGATCTTGTCGGTCAAGCGCTTATCCAGTCCGCGCAGCAGGGCACCGCCACCGGTCAGGAAGATACCGTTGTGGACGATATCCTGGTACAACTCGGGAGGAGTCTGCTCCAGGGCGCTGAGCACAGCGGCCTCAATCTTGGAGATGGACTTCTCGATGCAGTGGCACACCTCCTGGTAGGTCACGGGCACCTCGAGGGGCAGCGAGTTGACCTGGTTGGGGCCGTGGATGATGAAATCCTCGGGAGCCTCGGCGCCCAGGTCGGTGAGGGCCGAGCCGACGTTAATCTTGATGGCCTCGGCAGTGCGCTCGCCGACGCGCACGTTGTGGGCGCGGCGCATGTGCTCCTGGATGTCCTCGGTGAGTTCATCACCGGCGGTGCGGATGCTCTTGTTGCTGACGATACCGCCCAGCGAGATTACAGCAATCTCGGTGGTACCGCCGCCGATGTCGACAATCATGTTGCCCTCGGGGGCCAGCACGTCGAGTCCGATGCCCAGGGCTGCTGCCATGGGTTCATAGATCATGTACACGTCGCGGCCACCGGCGTGTTCGCTGGAGTCGCGGACGGCGCGAATCTCGACCTCGGTCGAACCCGAGGGAACGCACACGACCATGCGCAGCGAGGGTGAGAACCAGTGGTTCTTGGCACTGACCTTCTTGATCATGCCGCGAATCATGTGCTCGGCGGCGTTGAAGTCGGCGATGACACCGTCGCTCAAGGGGCGCACGGTGCGGATGCCCTCGTGAGCCTTGCCGTGCATCTCGCGGGCGCGTTCACCCACGGCGATGGGCTTGTTGGTCTTGGAGTCAAGAGCGACTACCGAAGGCTCGTCGATGACGATGCGGTCGTTATGGATGATAATGGTGTTGGCTGTTCCTAAATCGACAGCGATTTCTTGAGTGAATGAAAACCATCCCATGATTGTTATCTATATAGTTGATAGTTAGTTATAAATGCTTAATAATATATTCCTTCTTAAATCGGATTGCAAAATTACTCAAAAAACGTCAAACAGCCGCTATGATTTCACAATTAAAAATGAAAAAATATCGTCGCTGGTAGTATGGCTTGAAAAGAGGGTCTGCGGGACCTGAAAGATAGTCACAGACTTAGAGCAATTCCTCCAGGCTTTTCACCGCATTGCGCACGCAGTCCTCGCAGGAGCACAGCGGCCCGTGGTCGGTGCCCACGCCCTTGAGGTCCTTGCAGCGGGTGGCGCCGCACCGTTGTTCAAACTCGGCGCGCAATTGGCTGGCCTGGGGGTTCATGCGGCAGTTGTCATACTTGAGCAACCCTTGCACCATCTGTGCCCCGCACAGGGCTCCGCACGTCTCGTCCATGCTTCCCATGCCGCTGCCGAAACAGGCGCCCATGGCCAGCAGCCGGTCTTCGGGCAGTCCCAGTTCGGGTGCGTAGGCCAGCAGTACAGCCTGGCAGCAGTTGTAGTTGCGCTTGTGCATCACGGCGCGCTCGCTGCGCGGCATGCCATTCATCATCTCGTTCTGTTCCATTGTTGATGTTATATATAATATGTGTAAATCTCTTGCAAAGGTAATACATCCCCACGACATGACAAAAAGCCCCATCTCGCCAATAAAGCAACAGATTGATGAACAACCGGAATATCTGAATCATCCGAGGCGTCCGCACCACAGTTGTTTTCACCATTGAAATTCCTGGTCAAAAGGTTGGCGGAATCCTTCAGCATAATCAGAACAATCATTTGTCGGTTTCTTGCCAAAGACGAAATACGGGGAGAGTTTTGGTCTTCTTGAGGGAAAAATGCTATATTTGCGGTTTCAATGGAATAATTAACCAGCCAAATACTTCCTAATGATGAAACGACCAATATATTTCAGGATATCCACGGGCCGATGCCTGATGCTGTTGTTGCTGACGATGGCAGCAGTTGCCGGTTCAGCCCAAGAAGCCTACTCGGTTCTTACCGAGGCCGACAGCACACTGACGTTCTTCTACGATGACCAACGCAGTTCCCGCCCGGGCACTTCCTATTCGTTGGATATAATTGATTCTATTTCTTCTCCCGAATGGTATAAGGACAGGCTCGATATTTCTAAGGTGGTGTTTGACACCACATTTGTCGCTGCCCGTCCCGCTTCCACTGAAGGGTGGTTTCGCGGAATGAATAATCTTAACTCCATTACTGGAATCAACTATTTAAATACCGATTCAGTGACAAACATGGAAGGCATGTTCGCTGGCAACTCATTGGCCTCCCTTGATGTGAGCGGCTTCAATACAGCGAATGTGACAGACATGCAATTCATGTTTGCTGGCTGCGAATCCTTGACCACCCTTGATGTGAGTGGTTTCAATACCTCGAATGTGACAACAATGGGTGGGATGTTCGCTGGCTGCCAATTATTGACAACTCTTGACGTGAGTGGTTTCAATACAGCGAATGTCACGATTATGGCCAACATGTTCGGTGGCTGCCATGCACTGACAACTCTTGACCTGAGCGGTTTCAATACCAGGAATGTGACAAACATGCAAATGATGTTCGAGGAATGTGCATCTTTGGATTCCCTTGACTTGAGCAGTTTCAATACCTCGAACGTGACAGATATGCTAGAAATGTTCCAAGGCTGTAGGTCCTTGACATCTCTTGACCTGAGTAGTTTCAATACCAGGAATGTGACAAGAATGAGAAGGATGTTTTATGTCTGCAAATCCCTGAAATCTATTAACTTGAGCAGTTTCAACACCACGAATGTGACAGACATGGTAGACATGTTCAGTATCTGTCAGTCTTTGGATTCTCTTGACCTGAGTGGCTTCAACACCTCAAATGTGACAGATATGAGTGGGATGTTCGCTAACTGTGATGTGTTGGCAACTCTTGACCTGAGTGGTTTTAATACCTCTGATGTACAGGGCCTGAGCGGCATGTTTATGGGATGCAAATCCATGACATCCATTGATTTGAGTGGTTTCAACACCACGAATGTAAAAGGCATGGCATACATGTTCGACGGCTGCGATAATCTGGTTACAATCTATGTCGGCAAAGGCTGGTCTACTGATTCGGTGACCTTTTCCTTTGAAATGTTTCATGGCTGCACCAGCCTTGTCGGTGAGCAAGGTACAGTTTACGATGCGAGCCATGTGGATGTCGGTTATGCCCATGTAGACGAAGGCCCCACCAATCCGGGTTATCTCTCCAGAAAAAGAATTGCCTATGCATTGCTTTCCGACGACCAAACGACGTTGTTGTTCTACTACGATGACGAGCGTTCCCTCCGCCCGAGCACATCCTATTTGCTGAATACGGGCACAGTCAATCCCGGCTGGTCTGAATATGCCGAGAATGTCACACATGTGCAGTTAGACTCCACATTTGTCGCTGCCCGCCCAACTTCCACTTACGGCTGGTTTTATGGAATGAATAGGCTCGATTCCATTACAGGAATCAACCATTTAAACACCAGTGCAGTGACCGACATGAGAAGGATGTTCGCTGGCTGTAAATCATTGACCTCACTTGACTTGAGCGGCTTCAACACCTCTAATGTGACAAACATGTGGGCGATGTTCTATGACTGCGATTCATTGAAATCCCTTGACCTGAGCAGTTTCAACACCTCGAAGGTGACAAACATGGCACGAATGTTCGCCGACTGCGATACATTGACTTTCCTTAACCTGAATGGTTTCAAGGCAGATAGTTTGAAAGACATGGCGGGCATGTTCGCTGGCTGCCGATCATTGACATCCCTTGACCTGAGTGGTTTCAATACCGCCAATGTGAAGTACATGGGATATGCGTTCTCGGGCTGCAAATCCTTGACTGCTCTTGACTTGAGTGGCATGACTACCTCGAGCGCAACAGAAATGGAATACATGTTCCAGGGCTGCGATACCTTGGCATCGCTTGACTTGAGCCGCTTCAATACCTCGCGGGTGTGGAGCATGGCAGGCATGTTTGCTGGCTGCCGAACATTGACATCCCTTGACTTGAGTGGTTTCAACACCGCCAGTGTGACAGACATGAATAATATGTTCAGCAACTGTCAGTCTGTGGATTCACTTGACTTGAGCCGCTTCAATACCTCGCGGGTTCGGAGCATGGGAGCCATGTTCGCTGGCTGCAAGAATCTGGAAACGATCTATGCTGGCCGTGGCTGGGTTACTGGTGCGGTGAACGAGTCCAGCGACATGTTTAGTGGCTGCATCACACTCGTCGGCGGCCAGGGTACAGTCTATGATGCTAACTATGTGGATGCCACCCGTGCCCATATTGACGGCGGTCCCAACAATCCTGGCTATCTCACGGGAAGAATCAATATGCTCCTTGGTGATGTGAATGCTGATGGCGAGTTGAACATTGCCGATGTGAATTGCATTACCAGCGTTATTTTGGGAGACCCTGACATCTATGAAGGCCGTGCCGATGTGAACGGTGATGGCGAGGTAACTATCGCCGACATCAACGTTGTCATCGCCTACATCTTATTCTAGCCGGTGGTATTTCATGAATCCCACGCTTCTCGTGGTCGATTGTTCCGGCATGTTCCCCTGCGCCTTCGGCTTGGGCACAATCGGTGTCGCCTCGGGATAAAAAAGAATGAATTCTTTTTGCTCTTCTCTCGGCTTGAACGTTTGTTTCGTGGTCGGGGCAATAACCAGCGTGGCTACACGTTATATATTATAAATAAAGAGATATCAAGTGCGCACTATGAATAAGAAGTTAATAACGCTCATGGTGGCCGCGCTGGCATTGTTGTCGGCTCGCGGTCAGGTGTCATTTACCGGTGTTGGGGAGCATCCTGTTATCGAGGTGACTCCCGAGACGACCACCGGCTTGAATAAGATATATGTCGTGTTCGATACCGATGGGGTGGGGATGACCTTCAACTCGTCGACTGGTGAACCGGCAACATGGGAGAGTTATGACTATCATGATGGTCACTTGGAGATGGAGCCTATTCCCGGTGTCCGCTGGAACGGTATGGAAACCACGCTACCTCAGGTCATACCCAACATTGGCTACAAAATTACAGAGGGCACGACCCCCTATTTTTGCTGGGTGGTGAACTATGCCGACTATTACCTGGAGTTGAACGCAATGACCGAGAACAGCGAGGCACCGTGCAACCTGCTCACCATCAACGTTGACGGTCATGGCGACGCCATTCCTTATTATACCACCAACGGCTTGCGCCAGGTGCTGGACCGCGAGATTAAACTGAACTACAACACGCTGGTGTGGAATGAAACTGACTCGATCTGGAAGGAAGAGCCGGTTGTCGAGAATTTCGCCGCGCTGGACCAGGGCCTTGAGATTGTCCCGCCGTTGTGCAACACGGCATTCATGATTTCGGGCGACCGTTTTCTTGAACAATGGGGCATAGGCACCAGCGCCGAGGGCGATTATTACTATACCCAGGCAGTGGCCTGCCAGTCTGTCGCAGTGCAGAAAGGTATTGAGAACAACCCCGAGGATGCGGGCGGCAACGAACCGGTCTCGGCTCCTGCCGACTTTGTGTTCACCGGCTACCCGACCGACGCCGTGGTCTATCGCATCTGGCAGATGGCCACCGACCCTGAATTTGAAAACGTCATCCTGCAATGGAACCAGGACGTGGTGGATTACACGTTCATGGATGCGGGCTCCTACTATATGCGCTACATGGTGGCCAATGCCGCGGGCACTTGCGAGGACTATGGCGAGGTCTTCCAGATCAGCGTGAGCGAGAGCCAGTTGGGTAAGGGCGCCGAGGGCAAGATTCCCAATGCGTTCTCGCCGGGTTCTACCGAGGGCGTGAACGACATATGGAAGGTGGCCTACAAGTCGCTGGTCGAGTTCCACTGCTGGATTTTCAACCGCTGGGGCAACCTGGTGTATGAGTACACCGATCCCGACGGGGGATGGGACGGCACCTATCAGGGCAAACTCGTTGACCCGGGCGTTTTCTACTATGTGATTACCGCTCTGGGCAGTGATGGCGTGAAATACAAGCGCCGCGGTGACATCACCATCGTGCGTTACAAGCGAGGTGCCGCCAGTGGCGGTGGAACAGGCGGGTATTGATCTCCCGTGTTCATCATGCCGGACTCGAGATGGCCGTTTTTTGACCGATACAACCTTTTAACCAACCGACAACAATCATGAAGAAAGTCATAGCGATGGCAGTGCTGGTGATGGCGGGGGCCATCGTGGCGCAGGCGCAACTCAAGCGTGAGTACAGCAATATGGGCTCTACGTCGCCCGTGTTCAGTGTGACCGCCAGCCCCGACATACCTGCCAGTGTGACGTTTGCCGGCGAGAAGGTGAGTTTTGACCGTCTCGACATGGCCGAACGGCTGGACCGTGAGTTGACGAGCGTCATCTACGGCCAGACGACCACCGAATTGTGTTTCAAGCGCGCCAACCGCTATTTTCCCGCTCTGTCCAAGATACTGAAGGAGCAGGGTGTCCCCCTGGACTTCCTCTATCTCGCCGTGACCGAGAGTTCGATGGACTATAACGCCTACTCCAGCGCCAAGGCTGCCGGTATCTGGCAGTTGCTCGCCGGCACGGCCAGGGATTATGGCCTGGAGGTGAATGACGAGGTTGACGAGCGTTTTGACCCCGAGAAATCGACTGTGGCAGCCTGTAAATACCTCAAGGCCGCCTACAAGAAATATGGACACTGGCCCACTGTCGCCGCCAGTTACAATGCGGGCATGCAGCGACTGACCAACGAGTTGTCCAAACAGAAGGTGGACAATTCCTTTGACCTGTACCTGGTGCAGGAAACCTCGCGCTATGTGTTCCGCATCATCGCCTATAAACTCGTGATGGAGAACCCCAAGCGCTATGGCTACCGACTGTCGCGACAGCACCTGTACCAGCCTGTCGGCTACACCGTTGTCGACGTCACGGGACCCGTGGCCAGTTGGATTGATTGGGCCAAGGGCAAGGGCATCACCTACGCGCAGTTGCGTGAGGCCAATCCGTGGATTCGCTCCACCAAGTTGACCAATGCCGGCGGCAAGACCTATAAGGTGCGGGTGCCCAAGCAGGGCGACCTGTACCGCAGCAAGCGCACTTTCACGACATATAACAAGGATTGGGTCATCGACTGAGCCATTTTGCAGTGACTTATGAAACTGAACGGGAAGGAAATAGATAGCGTTGAGGTGCTCGGTGCACGGGTCCACAACCTGAAGGACATCGATGTGGAGATTCCCCACGACCGCCTGACGGTAGTCACCGGGTTGAGTGGCAGCGGCAAGTCGTCGCTGGCCTTTGACACGGTGTTCGCCGAGGGGCAGCACCGTTACCTCGAGACCTTCTCTTCCTATGCCCGCAACATGATGGGTGTGCTCGAGCGGCCCAACGTGGACAAGATATCCGGCCTGTGCCCCGTCATCTCGATAGGGCAGAAGACCGTGAACCGCAACCCGCGCAGCACCGTGGGCACGACGACCGAGGTGTATGACTACCTGCGACTGCTCTATGCTCGCGCTGCCGACGCCTATTCCTACCTGTCGGGCGAGCGCATGGTGAAATATACCATCGACAAGATCCTGAGCCTGATACTCGAGCGTTACCAGGGCCGCCGCATCTACATCCTGGCGCCGCTGGTCAAGAACCGCAAGGGCCACTACAAGGACTTGTTCGAGAACTTGCGCAAGAAGGGGTACATCAACGTCAGGGTCGACGGCACGATACGCGAAATCACCTTCGGCATGAAACTCGACCGCTATGTCAACCATAGCGTGGAACTTGTCGTGGACCGCCTCAAGGTTGCCGACAAGGACAGCAAACGCCTGGCCGATACCGTTGACCTGGCCTTCAAGCAGGGCAACGGACAACTGATGATTCTGGATGCCGAGACCGACGAGGTGGGCTATTACAGCCGCTCGCTCATGGACCCGGCCACGGGGCTCTCCTATCTGGAGCCGGCACCCCACAATTTCTCGTTCAATTCTCCGCTGGGCGCGTGTCCGCGGTGCAAGGGACTGGGTTATGTGAACATCATCGACCGCGACAAGATCATGCCCGACATGACATTGAGCATCCGCAACGGCGGCATCCTGCCCCTGGGCAAATACAAGAACGTGCAGATTTTCTGGCAGATATCGGCTATCTGTGAGAAATATGGATGCACCCTCGACACACCCTTGAACGAGTTGCCCGAGGAAGCCTTGGGCGACATCCTCAACGGCACCAACGAGCGCCTGAGCCTCAAGACCGAGACGATGAGCACGAGCAACTATTTCCTCACCTTCGACGGTCTGGTCAAGTATATCGAGATGCAGCAGGACGACACCGCCACCAGTGCCGCCCAGAAGTGGGCTGGACAGTTCTTCTCCAGGGCCGTGTGCCCCGACTGCGGCGGCGCCCGCTTGAACCGCGAGGCCCTGCATTTCAGGCTCAACGGCAAGAACATTGCCGAACTGGCAGCGATGGATATCAGCGAACTGCGCGACTGGATTAAAGACCTTGAGAATCACGTGACGCCCATCCAATGGGAAATCGCACGCGAAATCGTCAAGGAAATCGCGTCAAGGCTCGACTTCCTGCTCGAGGTGGGACTGGACTACATGTCGCTGAACCGCAACTCGGCCTCCTTGTCGGGCGGCGAGAGCCAGCGCATCAGGCTGGCGACCCAGATCGGGTCACGGCTGGTCAATGTGCTCTATATCCTCGACGAGCCTTCCATCGGGTTGCACCAGCGCGACAACCAGAGGCTCATCAATTCGTTGAAGACCCTGCGCGACGACGGCAACACCATTCTCGTGGTCGAGCACGACAAGGAGATGATGCTGCAGGCCGACTATGTCATCGACATCGGCCCACTGGCGGGACGCAAGGGCGGGCATGTCGTGTTTGCCGGCACTCCCGACGAACTGTTGCGCCAGCACACCCTCACCGCCGACTACCTGAACGGCACACGCTCTATCGCGGTGCCGGCCAAGCGGCGCGAGGGCAACGGCAAGCACCTGAGGCTGACGGGATGTCGCGGCAACAACCTGAAGGACGTGGACGTGGAATTCCCGCTGGGCTCCTTCATCTGCGTGACCGGAGTGAGCGGCAGCGGCAAGTCCACGCTGGTCAATGCCACGTTGCAGCCCATTCTGAGTCAGCGGCTTTACCGCTCGCTCACGGCGCCGATGCCCTATGGCAGCGTCACGGGGCTGGAGCACGTGGACAAGGTGGTCACCGTCGACCAGGCACCGCTGGGCCGCACCCCGCGCTCCAATGCTGCCACCTATACCGGCGTGTTTACCGATATCCGCAACCTGTTTGTCAATCTGCCCGAGTCCAAGATACGCGCCTACAAGCCCGGTCGCTTCTCGTTCAATACCGGCGGCGGCCGCTGCGAGGCCTGTGGCGGCAACGGCTACAAGGCCGTGGAGATGAATTTCCTGCCCGACGTGCTCGTGCCCTGCCAGGAGTGCGGCGGCAAGCGCTACAACCGCGAGACCCTCGAGGTCAAGTTCAAGGGCAAGTCGATTGCCGACGTCCTCGACATGACCATCAACCAGGCGGTGGAGTTTTTTGATGCCGTGCCGTCCATTCTGCGCAAGATTAAGGTGCTGCAGGATGTCGGGCTGGGATATATCAAACTGGGACAGCCTTCCAGCACCCTGTCGGGCGGCGAGTGCCAACGCGTGAAACTGGCCTGCGAACTCGCCAAGAAAGATACAGGCAAAACCGTCTATATCCTGGACGAGCCGACCACCGGTCTGCACTTCGAGGACATCAAGGTGCTGCTGGGAGTGCTCAACCGTCTTGTCGACAAGGGCAACACGGTCATTGTCATCGAGCACAACCTGGACGTCATCAAGTGTGCCGACTATATCATCGACATGGGACCCGAGGGAGGACGGAGCGGAGGTTGTGTTGTCGCCACCGGCACCCCCGAACAGGTGGCACAATCCAGCGAGTCGGTCACAGCCCATTTCCTCAAAGCCGAACTCACCCAATAAAAAAATCAACAAACATCAGACCCGTCTCTGCATCCCGCAGAGACATTTTTTTGTCTCGTGAGGGAGGGGGGATGACAAGATTGGACCATCAGGGTTCCGGAATGAGGTGAAGAAAATTTCAGGGTACGGCAACCCGATGAGGGGTGTCGTACCTGTTTTTTTCAGGAGCAAAACCATGCCTTTTTTGGGTGGTTGGTGGGTGGGGTTGGAGTGGTTTTTGGGGTGGGTGGAGTGGGGTAAAAGTTTCCGTTTTTTAAAAAATGACCTGATTTTGGGTCAGAAAATTCGGGCTTGAGGCCCCAAAATCCGACCCTGGAACCCCGGATTTGGGGTCAAAAAATCATAGAAATCCGCTGCTCTGATCCTCCCGAAATTTGGTCTTAACTGCTTGTAAAAAGGGTAGGAAAGGGGCTTTTTCGGGTCAATCGGTGTGGCTTGATTTTTGGTCTAAATGTCGCTTTTTGACCCAAAATGGCTCTTTTTGGCCGAAATGGGCGAAAAACTGCCAAAAATGTGCCCATTCAGGCTTTTCTGCCCACGATAATCACACCCGATTTTGACCTTAAATAATCATCGAAAATAACGTTGAATAAAGGGTTTTTGTCAATTATTGGAAAACTACTCAACTTGTCGAGATTGCTTAAAATCACGAATTTCGACCTGATTTAGGGTGGGCTGGAAAATATCGCAAGGAAATCGAGTTGAGCATCCAGAAAATCAAAAATGGTATTTTACCAATGCGGAATTCGCCTTTGAAAACCAGGTCTTGTTTGCGTTTCAGAATGGAGGGGCAGGGGAGTGATCGCCCAATTTTCACCCCCAAACAGGTGTTTGCATTTGTGCCGGCTGTTTAAAATCCGATAATTTACGGCCGTAAAATTTGCAAAAGCATCAAAAATAGACGTTAACATATTTTTGCAACCGCTACAATATGCTGAAAATGAGTAAATTACAACAAAAACATCGAGCACTGCTGCATATAATAAGGACAGGTGTCCAGATGTTCGATTTTCAGTGAATTTTGAGTATGCTAAAACACTGAAAAACAAGTAAAAACGACCATAAACATAAACAATCACTTTAATATATTTGATTTACTTTTGAAACGGCCCTAAATTTGTCAAATTTCGGAAAATTTAATTGCAAATTTTAAAATTTTCGTTTTTAAATTTGGTCAGTTCAAAAATTCGTTTTAAATTTGCAATCCCAAAATTAAGAAACGCAAATAGTGTGATTTTTGATTTTGGGTCGATTTCGGGGCATCCTGAAGTCGTGGTTTTGGGTCAGAAAATTTTCTGGCCGTGAAATAACCCACTGTCGCCCGTTTGAGCGCCAACACAAAATTGTTCTTAAATGGATATTGTAACGCGATTAAAAATGTTTCTTGAGCAGACTGATATTTCCAATTCTCAGTTTGCTGACACCTGCAAGATTCCTCGCCCGACCTTGTCGCAGTTGCTCAACGGCCGCAACAAGAAGGTGAGCGATGAGGTGATTGCCAAGATCCATAGCGCGTATCCCAGCCTGAACATCATGTGGCTCATGTTTGGCGACGGAGAGATGTTGTCATCGGGTTCCGGTGCCGAAGGCTCGGGCGATGCCCTGGGAGTGAATGGTGCTGATGGTGGCAATCGCGAGATCTCGTTCGACGATGATGCCGCTGTCTCCTATTCAGCCTCTCCCCGCCCCGTCCAGCGCATGGCTACCCCGTCCTCGGTCAACGAGGCCATCCAGAGCATCATGCGCAGCAACACCGTTGCCAGGGGCGCACGCGGCTCGGCCTCTCCCGAGGCTCGCCGTGTGGTCAACATCATGGTATTCTACAGCGACGGCCGGTTTGAGGAATTCGGCCCGTCGCAGTGACACAGAGGAACTATTGTAATAATGTTGATACTTTACTCACCGGGCTTTGCCGGTCGCCACACATTACACTTAAATAACGACTTTTGCCGCACATTAATAATAAAACATTCCAATACCTGAAAAAACGAACCATTGCTATCGATAGGTTGACCGGCAAGCCTGTGAGTAAAAATAGAGAAACAACGATCATTATTAAGCACATTAACGACCATTATCAAGCGCATTAATAATAAAACGAACCAACACTAAACACGCAACCGGCCCGGGGACTCCCCCGGGCCGGTCTATTTGTGTGGTGCTCGCTGTGTACCGTTATGTCAGTTCGTGTGGCTCGCTGCGCGACGGCGCGTCTGTTTGCGAGCGCACAGGGCGCCGTTGCGTCACGTTAGTGTGACGTGTCGGGTGTGGTGGTCACTTGACCACGTTGCCCAGGATATCGCGCAGGATTTGGCGTCCTGCAGCGGTGGTGGCGTTCTTGACGGCACGTCCTGCGGCATCCTTGACGCTGGTTTCCTTTTTGCTCTTCTTGCCGGTGACGGTGTCCGAAACCTTCTTGCCGATGATGGCTGCTATCGTGCCTGTGACGGCGGTAACGATAGATTTCCATATCTTGGACCAGATGGTCTTCTCCTTCTTTTTGGTTTTCTCTTCCTTCTCGGCTTCCTTGGCGGCAGCGGCCTCCTCGGCAGCCTTGGCCTCGGCTTCGGCCTCGCGCTCGAACACCTCAAAAGCGCTCTCGCGGTCGGTGGTCTCCTTGTACTTGGTGCGGATGTCGCTGGCGGCGTTCATGATGTCGAGGCGCTGGCCCTCGGTGATGGCGCCGATTTGGCTCAGGGGGAACAGGATTTTGGCGCGCTCGACGACGCTGGGAGCGCCTTTCTCGTCGAGGAACGATACCAGTGCCTCGCCCGTCTCGAGGTTGAGGATGGCGTCCTCGGTCTTGAATTCGGGGTTGGTGCGGAAGGTCTCGGCGGCCACCTTGACGGCCTTCTGGTCGCGCGGAGTGTAGGCACGCAGGGCATGCTGGACGCGGTTGCCGAGTTGCCCCAGTATGATGTCGGGGATATCGGTGGGCAACTGTGAAATGAAGAAGATGCCCACACCCTTACTGCGGATGAGCCTGATGACCTGCTCGATCTTGTCGGTGAGGGCCTTGCTGGTGTCCTCGAACAGCATGTGTGCCTCGTCGAAGAAGAAGACCAGTTTGGGTTTCTCCAGGTCACCCACCTCGGGCAACGTGCTGTAGAGTTCACTCAGCAGCCACAGCAGGAAGGTGGAGTACAGTTTGGGCTGCAGCATCAACTTGTCGGCTGCTAGCACGCTCAGGATACCCTTGCCGTCGCGCGTGGCCAGCAGGTCGTTGATGTCGAATGAGGGGATGCCGAAGAATTTATCGGCGCCCTGGTTCTCGAGGTGCAGCATGGCACGCTGAATGGCACCGATAGTGGCCGGTGCCACGTTACCGTACTGGGTGGTGTACTCCTTGGCATGCTTGGAGAGCCAGTCCAGTGCGTGTCTCAGGTCCTTGATGTCGTCGAGCAGCAGGCCCTTGTCGTCGAGGATGCGGTACAGGATGTTGAGTACGCCCGTCTGGGTGTCGTTCAGGCCCATGATGCGTGCCATCAGGTCGGGACCCATCTCGCCGATGGTGGCGCGCATGGGGATGCCTTGCTCGCCAAAGACGTCATAGAACCTCACGGGGCAGCCCTCGAAGGTGAGGTCCTCTTGGTTCATGCCGAACTCGGGCAGCCTCTTCTCGATGAAGCCTGAGAGTTTGCCAGGCTGACTCACGCCCGAGAGGTCGCCCTTCATGTCGGCCATGAAGCAGGGCACGCCTGCCTTGCAGAAACTCTCGGCAATGACCTGCAGGGTCACCGTTTTACCTGTTCCCGTGGCTCCGGCGATGAGTCCGTGGCGGTTGGCCATATTGCCCAGGATGCTGATGGGCCCGTTGGGCCCGTGGGCGATGTAGAATCCGTTCTCTTGAGTATACATGATTGATGCTGTATTTATTGGTTTTTGTATTCTTCCATGTCAACTTGGTCACAAAATTAAGTTTTTCTCTGCATAAATCCAAATCAAATCTGCAATTACATTGTTTTCTTGATGTTCCTGGACCGGAATTCATAGCCCGGCGGTAACCGATTCCTGTAGTTCTTCAGGTCAATGGGCCATTTTTTCCCGTTTTTTCTTGGTTGCAATCCAAAAGTGGTTATATATTTGCATCGATAACATAAATATGAGACAATAATGGCAATGATTTCAGCATTCTGGTGGTGGCGCAACTCAAGATCGAAAAAGTCGTGAGTCGCTTGACCATTTGGAATCATTAAGATTACGAAATAGAATAAAAGGTCTGTCGTTCTCGCGGCGGGCCTTTTAAACATTATTAATAATAATACATTAAGTAAGATGAGACAAAAGAGATTTATTCTGCAAGAGAACGAGTTGCCTACAGTATGGTACAACATCCAGGCCGATATGCCCAACAAGCCCATGCCGCCCATCCATCCAGCCACCAGGCAGCCCCTGGGTGTGGACGACCTGGCCCGCATCTTTCCGCGAGAGTGTTGTGTGCAGGAACTGGATACCGAGCACGACTTCATCCCCATCCCCGACGAGGTCATGGACAAATACAAGGCTTATCGTTCGACGCCCCTCGTTCGCGCCTATGCCCTCGAGGAGGCCTTGCAGACGCCTGCTCACATCTATTTCAAGAATGAGTCGGTCAACCCGCTGGGCTCTCACAAGGTCAACTCGGCATTGCCCCAGTGCTACTATGCCAAGCAGGAAGGTACCACCAACGTCACGACCGAGACCGGTGCCGGGCAATGGGGTGCCGCCCTGGCCTATGCCGCCTCGGTCTTCGGGTTGGAATCAGCGGTCTATCAGGTGAAAATCTCGATGCAGCAGAAACCCTATCGCTCGTCCATCATGCGCACCTTCGGCGCGGCGGTGACGGGTTCGCCCTCGATGTCCACCCGTGCCGGCAAGGACATCATCACCCGCGACCCGCAGCACCCCGGTTCGCTGGGAACGGCTATTTCCGAGGCCGTGGAACTGGCGATGACGACGCCCAACTGCAAGTATACCCTGGGCTCGGTGCTCAACCACGTGGCCCTGCATCAGACGATCATTGGCCTGGAGGCCGAGAAGCAGATGGCCATGGCCGGGGAATATCCTGATGTGGTGGTTGCTTGTTTTGGCGGCGGTTCAAACTTCGGCGGTATCGCCTTCCCGTTCATGCGGCACAACCTGAAGGACGGCAGGCAGACCGAGTTCATTGCTGCCGAACCCGAGAGTTGCCCCAAATTGACAAGGGGCGAATTCCGCTACGACTTCGGCGATGAGGCGGGCTATACTCCCCTGTTGCCGATGTTCACGCTGGGCCACAGTTTCAAGCCCGCCAACATCCATGCGGGCGGCCTGCGCTATCACGGAGCCGGCATGATCATTTCGCAGTTGCTGAAGGACGGGCTGATGCGTGGTGAGGATATCCCGCAACTGGAGTCCTTCGATGCCGCGATGCTGTTTGCCCGCACCGAGGGCATCATCCCCGCCCCCGAGTCCGGCCATGCCATTGCCGCTGTCATCCGTGAGGCCGAGAAGTGCAAACAGACCGGTGAGCAAAAGGTCATCTTGTTCAACCTCTCGGGGCATGGCCTGATTGACATGAGCGCCTATGAGCAATACTTGAACGGCGACCTGATGAACTACCATATCTCGGATGCCGATATCGCACAGACCCTCAAGAGTGTACCTGAATAAGAACGAAATAATTAGTTAAACCATGAATTAGAGTTGTGGGGGCGGAAAGTATTTTTCCGCCCTTCATGATGCTCTTGTGGACTGGATGTTGTACCTTTGTGGCACTAACCAATCCAATCTTAGAGAAGTGGCAGATAGCAGAAAAAAGGTTTTTGTATCAGGCTGCTATGACCTGTTGCATTCGGGTCATGTGGAGTTTTTCAGGCAGGCGTCGCAGTATGGCGACCTGTATGTGGGCATCGGCAGCGACCGCACGATAGAGGCCCTGAAGGGCCACAAGACGATGTACAGCGAGCGTGAGCGGCTGTTCATGGTGCGTGCCATCCGCTATGTCAAGGAGGCCTACATCAACGAGGGCAAGGGCATGCTCGACTTTGTGCCCACCCTGGACATCGTGCACCCCGACTGCCTGGTGGTCAACGAGGACGGCGACCGCGAGGAAAAGCGGCAGTTGTGCCGTGAGCGTGGCATGGAATATATCGTGCTGAAGCGTGTGCCGGGCGAGGGCCTGGAGGCGCGTTCCAGCACGGGCCTGAAGCAGGCCGTCTGCCAGTTGCCCACCCGCCTGGACCTGGCGGGCACCTGGATTGACCAGCCCTATGTGTCGTGCCATGCCCCCGGCTGGGCTCTGACCATCTCGCTGGAGCCCACGTTCGAGGTGCGTGAGCGTTGTGGCTTGTCGACCAGCACGCGCAACACCATCAAGCGGGTATGGCCTTACCGTCTGCCCGATATGGACCCCGAGATGCTGGCGCGCCTGGTCTTCTGCCTCGAGAACGACCCCGAGCGCAGCGACGGCATCGTGAGCGGTGCCCAGGATTCCATCGGCATCTGCGTGCCCGGACTGGCGCGGCATTACTACAACGGCAGTTACTGGCCCGAGAAGATAGAATACACTCAGGACCCTGTCCTGCTGGGCTGGCTGGAGGACCACCTGTGCATGATTCCCATGTTTCCGCGCCGCCCTGGCTGCAGCGTGGTCACGGGCAAGGACATCACGCCCGCTAAGGTGCGGGCGCTCGCCGCTGCTGCCGACGACTGCTGGAAAGCCATCCAAAGCCATGACCTGGAAGCCTTTGCCGCTGCCTACAAGGCCTCGTTCGAGGCCCAGGTGGCGATGTTCCCCGCAATGATTCAGCCCGGTGTGCAGGACTACATCGACCGCTACAGCGCCCTCGACGGAGTGCTGGCGTGGAAGATGCCGGGTGCTGGCGGTGGCGGCTATCTGGCGCTCGTGTGCCGCGACCGTGCCTGCTTCCCCGAGGGAGCCATATCCTTAACTATTAGACGAAACATCTTGTGAAATCTCACGCTAGGTCGCTAAGCATTGTTATTCACTCGCAAGAGGCTATTTTTAAAAATAAACTTAGCGCCTTCGCGTCTTAGCGTGAGACCAATTAATTGAATTTTAACGATGAAACGATATTGCCAAACCCTTGAATTGCGGGACGACCGCGAGATGATTGAGAAATATGTGGAGGCCCATGCCCATGTGTGGCCCGAAATACAGGCGGGCATCCGCAGTGTGGGCATCCTGGACATGCAGATCTACATCCATGGCAACCGCCTGTTCATGATTTGTGACACGACCGACGACTTTGACTGGGAGAAAGACAACGCCCGCCTGGCCACTCTGCCCCGCCAGGCCGAGTGGGAAGCCTATGTGGCACAGTTCCAGGGCTGCGACCCCGCTGCTCCCTCCACCGCCAAATGGCAACTGATGGAACGGATATTTAAGTTAGGAGTTAGAAGTTAGGAGTTAGAAGTTAGGAGTTTTTTGTGAAAATGATAACTGCCAACAACAACAAATCCCGTCTGCTGGTCACGCGCGAGGGCGTGAGTTATGTGCTGCCTTTTATCATCGTGACCTGCTGTTTTGCCCTGTGGGGCTTCGCCAACGACATCACCAACCCCATGGTGAAGGCCTTCTCCAAGATCTTCCGCATGAGCGTGACCGACGGCACGCTGGTCCAGGTGGCTTTCTACGGGGGCTATTTCTGCATGGCGTTGCCGGCGGCGCTGTTCATCCGCCGCCACTCGTTCAAGAGCGGCATCATGATGGGCTTGGCGCTGTATGCCCTGGGCGTGCTGCTGTTCATTCCGGCGCGTGTGATGGGCAGTTTTGCACCGTTCCTGCTGGCCTATTTCATCTTGACGTGCGGCTTGTCGTTCCTCGAGACGACGGCCAACCCGTGCATCTTGCTCATGGGCGACCGCGAGACCGCCACGCGTCGCCTGAACCTGGCGCAGTCGTTTAACCCCATTGGCTCGCTGACGGGCATGTTTGTGGCGATGAATTTCATCCAGGCGCGCCTCTCCCCACTCGACACGTCGCAGCGTGCATTGCTCGACGACGCCCAATTCGAGGCATTGAAGCAGAGCGACCTGGGAGTGCTTGTCCAGCCCTATGCCCTGCTTGGCGTGGTGCTGCTGGTGCTGCTGGTGGCGATGGCTTTTGTACGCATCCCTGCCGTGGGCCACAGCAAGGGCGCCAACCGCGGTCCCTTATGGCCGGCCGTGAAGCGCCTGTGGGCCAACCGTCCCTATCGCAACGGCGTGGTGGCGCAGTTCTTCTATGTGGGTGCCCAGATTACTTGCTGGACATTCATTATCCAATACGGTACGCGCGTGTTCATGGCCGAGGGTATGACCGAACAGGCTGCCGAGGTGCTGTCCCAGCGCTACAACATCGCGGCGATGGTGCTGTTCTGCCTGATGCGTTTTGTCAACATCTACCTGATGAAATATTTCAAGCCGGGCCGCCTGATGGCGTTCTTTGCCGCGGTGGCGTTGTTGCTGCTGTGTGGTGTGATTCTGGTGGGCGGCCGTGTGGGCATGTGTTGCCTGGTGGCCGTGTCGGCGTGCATGAGCCTGATGTTCCCCACCATCTACGGCCTGGCGCTGGGCAGCGTGCATGACGATGCCGAGGTGGGTTCGGCGGGCCTGATTATGGCGATTCTGGGCGGCAGCGTGCTGCCGGCGGTGCAGGCGATGATTATCGACAGTCCTGTACAGGTCTTGCCCGCTGTCAACCTGTCGTTCATCGTTCCTGCCGTGTGCTTCGTCGTGGTGATGCTCTACGGCCTGCGTCACAGCCGCTAACACCGAAACAGGAACTACGAATTTCGCGATTTCGGCATCCGCATTGATGCTCGCTGCGCTTGCAGGTTAGAGTTTAAAGGTTAGAGTTTAGAGAGGCATCCGCACTCCTGCGTCTCAGGCTTTCAAACAACTGATCGGTCTGATTGTTCTGATAGGCATCCGCATTCCTGGCAGAATGTGGCTGACTTAGTGTTCATTGTATTGATTGTTTTCCTCTTATCAGGAGCGCGGAAGCCATAGTTTTTCTTGTCTTCTACACCCGGCTGCTATGAACGTTCATCAACAAAAGCAGTCTGTTTCTTCTCGTTATCTTCCGGTTAGCAAGCGGGCGATGAGGGCGGTGACGTCGTTGATGGAGATGCCGCCGTCGTGGTTGACGTCGGCAGCCGCGAGGTCAATGCCGTCGACCACTTGGCCCAGCAGGTGGGAGATGAGCATGGTGACGTCGGTGATGTCGATATGGCCGTCAGTGTTAACGTCGCCTGCGGTCGTCACGGTGGATGTCACGGCGGTGAGTTCAATAGCCCTTACGGCTCCGCAGTTGTTGACGTCGGCCTCGCGCGACACGAAACGCAGCCGGGCCTGGGTCAAGCCGTTGGGGACGGCGATGGTGAAGGCCAACTTCTGGTTGCTGGACGCCGACACGGGATAGCAGGTCACCGAGTCGAGGGGTTGCCCCGTGGCGTCGTCGATGATTGTGGTCAGCCCCACGTTGGGGTCGCTGGACTTCCAACGGACCAGTGCGGCGATGCTGTCGATGCCGTTGCAGGAGAACGTGGGTGAGGTAAGGGTGAGCGTATGGCCCTGGCTGGTGACATACAGGTAGATGCCCATGGAGATGGCATCCTCGGTGAGTGTCCCGCCTGAGTAGGTCCAGCCCTCGAAGTCGTTGTAGGCGAACTGGGGCAACTGCGCCGACAGATGGAGCGCCATCATGGCGGCCGTGACCAGGATAAATGCTTTGCGCATGGTTCTGTTGAGGTTTGAGGGTTAATAGTGATGAGCAAAGATATGATTATTTTGTCAATTGACAACGAATTTTTAATGCGAATGACGCGAATTGTACGAATTACGGGAATAGATATCAATTGCCGAAGATAGGCGGCGTCTCAACAATGGGCAAGAAAAAAATGATTTTTTGTTTTGTTCTCCGCTCGGCTTGCACTACTTTGGCTTCGTCGAAGATAGGCTGCGCCTCAACAATGCTCAAGCAAAAAAAGGATTTTTTGTTTGGCATTGTGTTCGGCTTGCACTACTTTGGCTTCGCCGAAGATAGGCTGCGCCTCGGGATAAAAAACAAAAAAATGTTTTTTTGTTTTGTTCTCCGCTCGGCTTGCACTATCTTTGTGGCCACGAACTAAAACCATTAATTAACCTGCTTTTCCGCCATTGGCTGTCAGCCTATAGCGAAAGCGCAAAATCTTAATAGAGAAATAGTGGAAAACGAGATCCTGGCGTTGAACGCCAATCAGGTAGTGGCCTACCTGCAGAAAGAACCGCACGAGTTCACCAAGGCCGACATCATCCGCTTTATTGAGGAGAACAACATCCGCATGGTCAACTTCATGTACCCCGGCGGTGACGGCAAGTTGAAAACCCTGAATTTTGTCATCAGCAGCAAGGATTACCTGCGCACGATCCTGTCGTGTGGTGAGCGTGTTGACGGCTCCAGCCTGTTCAGTTTCATCCAGGCCAGTTCGAGCGACCTGTATGTGCTGCCCAGGTTCAGCACCGCCTTCCTTGACCCGTTTGCCGAGATTCCCACGCTGTGCCTGCTGTGCTCGTTCTTCGACAAGGACGGCAACCCGCTGGAGAGTTCTCCCGAGCAGACGCTGCGCAAGGCCGCCAAGGCCTTCCGCGAGGTGACCGGCATGGAATACGAGGCCATGGGTGAGTTGGAGTATTACGTTATCCGTCCGTCGGTAGACTTCTACCCCGCCCGCGACCAGCACGGCTATCACGAGTCGATGCCCTATGCCAAGACCAACGACTTCCGCCAGCGCTGCATGGACTACATCGCCAAGGCTGGTGGCCAGATCAAGTACGGCCACAGCGAGGTGGGCAACTTTGAGCAGGACGGTGTGGTGTATGAGCAGAACGAGATTGAGTTCCTGCCCGTTCCCGTGCTCGACGCCGCCGACCAGTTGATGATTGCCAAGTGGGTGATCCGCAACCTGGCCTTCCGCGCCAATCTGAACGTGACCTTTGCCCCGAAGATTACCACCGGCAAGGCCGGTTCGGGTCTGCATGTTCACATGCGCATGATGAAGGATGGCCGCAACATGATGATCAACGACAAGGGCGTCCTCAGTGACGAGGCCCGCAAGGCCATCGCCGGTATGATGGACCTGGCTCCCGCCATCACGGCCTTCGGTAACAAGAACCCGATGTCCTACTTCCGTCTGGTGCCCCACCAGGAGGCTCCCACCAATGTATGCTGGGGCGACCGCAACCGCTCGGTGCTCGTGCGTGTGCCCCTGGGCTGGACCGCCGGTGCCGACATGTGCCGCGTTGCCAACCCGCTGGAGCCCGCCAGCAACTTTGACACCACCCAGAAGCAGACCGTCGAGATGCGCTCGCCGGACGGCTCGGCCGACATCTACCAGTTGCTCGCCGGCCTGTGCGTAGCCTGCCGCCACGGCTTCGAGATGGAGAACGCTCTGGAACTGGCCGCCAAGACCTATGTGGACGTGAACATCCATGACGCAGCCAATGCCGACCGCCTGAACGAACTCGACTGCCTGCCCGACAGTTGCGTTGCCAGCGCCGACTGCTTGGAGAAACTGCGTGCCGCATTTGAGGAGCATGGCGTGTTCAGTGCCCACATGATCGACGGCATCATTGCCGAGTTGCGCTCGTTTGGCGACCGCACCCTGCGCCACGACATCGAACACGATCCCAAGCGCACCGCCCAACTCGTCAACGAGTACTTCCAGTGCGGATAATAGCCTTTGATGCTCGCTTCGCTCGCAGTTTAGAGTTTAGAGGTTAGAGTTTAGAGAGGCATCCGCCTTGTGATGCTCGCTTCGCTCACGCGAACGTAACGAACAACTCATGATTCCACAAGGGACAACCTGTCATCAGCGTTGTCCCTTGTCGTTTTTCTCTGTGTTGACGTATGATTGGTTTAAGAACTCTTTCGCCATGGAGTTTATGGAATAAGAATCAATGGGTTCCATGGCGATTTCCTCAGGTTCCAGATTGAGCAGAAACTGCATATAGTTGGGGAGTGTCAGCAACTTGTCGTCTCTTCCTATATTGTAGTCACCGAACTTGATGATTTGCTTGACATGATATTTCTCTGGGTGGTTTAAGACTGTCTTGGCGCTTTTGGATTTCGCCGTCTTTGCTTTAACTTCAAGTGGTACACATTCCCCGTTCATCCGAACCAAGAAGTCTAATTCTAATCCGGAATCTTTGTGGAAATAATAAAGTTTCTGGGCTTTTTTGTGAAGTGTGTCTGCCATTAAGTTTTCGTAGATGGCACCTTTGAATCCACCAAGATTGCCCTGAAGAATGTCGGCACGGATGCCTTCTCCCAACATCTCGGTCAGCAATCCAATGTCGGACATATAGACTTTGAATACATTTTCCTTTGCGTTGCCTTCCATCGGTAGGCCAGTGATGTCTGTGTTGTAACAACGACAGATGATGCCGGCGTCCTCCAACCACTGGAGTGAGCCAGCATATGTCTCACTTCGTCCACCAGGCTGAACTTTGCTGTACTGGAACTTTTTGTTTTCTTTGGCCAGTTGCTTGGGGATGGAGTTGAAGCACTCGCGGATGTGTGGCTTGTCTTTGTCTGGAGCATATTTCACCATATCGTCACGATACTCTTTCAAGATGGACTGATAGGCCTTGCTGACTTCATTCAGGTTGTTGGTTGTGAGGAACGTGTTGATGGCTTCAGGAAGTCCACCAATGGCTACATATAGATTCAGGAGTTTCCTCATTGCAACGTGGATGCCTGCAGGAACAGGCGTTTCTTCACAATAGCATTTTGAGAGCACTGCTATGACGTCTGTATTTATGCCGTTTGCCCAAAGAAATTCCTCGAAATCCAGTGGATACATTTCGACGATGTACTCAGAACCAACAGGGATTGAGTTTATTCCTGGCTCCTTTTTGGCAGCCAATCTGCGATGCTGTTTCTTCTGTTCGTCACCATAGCCTTGAACGCCCAGGAGTGAGCCTGTAGCAATCACGTCGAAACGGCCATCCTCTTTGAAAAACTTAAGCGCGGTACGGGCTTCGGGACAATCCTGGATTTCATCCAAAATGAAGCATGTATCACCGGGAGTGAATGTGACTCCAGGTATTTGCGCTGAGAGACTGAGCAAGATGGAGTTCACATCTTTCGAACCCAGAAACGCATTGATACGATCAGGCTGTTCGATGAAATTGATGTAAATGACGTTCTTGTAATTTGCTGCTGCAAACTGTTGTGCAATGAAGGTTTTTCCGCATTGCCGGATTCCCATAATCATCAACGGCTTATGCCCAGCGGTGTTTTTCCACTGGTTAAGCGTGTCTTCTATTTTTCTTTTCAGCATTTTTTATGACGAATATTTGCTGCAAAGATACACTTTTTTCAACGAATAACAATAATTACGCCGTAATTTTTCCAATGGATAATGGTTAGTTAACGCATTTTTTTCAACGAAACACAGTGTGCATTTGTCTCGGATCATTGAAATAGACAGTTGTCACATACGGGAAAACCATAGTGACAACACGATAATCAGCGTTGTCCCTTGTCGTTTGTTTTTGGAGTGATATATTTGTTGGACCCGACCCATGGGGACGTAAATTGTATCCATTCGTGAAATTCGGGTGATTCGCGAAATTCGCATTGCAGGCATTTCGTGGGTCAACTGCCGCAATATGGTATTAGCAAAAAGCACCACCTTGCTGCCTTGTGGAGAAGGCAGTCAGGTGGTGTGGTGAATGTGTTGGAAACGACGGTCTAGTCCTTCTTCTCCTCTTGCTCCTGGTCGTCCATCAGGCCGGAACGGTAGCCGCTCTGGGCGAGTTGCACGCCATACTGGTAGCCCAGTTGGTAGACTTGCCCCACGAGTTGTTGTATCTGCTGCATGATGGCTTGATACTGCTGCTGATATTGCTGCTGGTTGGGAGCCTGCTGCTGCGGCTGCTGGTAGCCGGGCGGGAAGTTAGGTGCCTGCTGTTGCTGTGGTTGCTGCGGCTGCTGGTCCCAAGGATTAGGGATCTCGTCGGTATTGACGTTGCCACCACTGCCGGGCTGCTGTGCTTGGCGTGCGGCCTCTTCCAATTTTCTCTGGAGTTCTTCAAGTAATCCCATAATATTGCAAATTAAATCGGTTAAAATAGGTTGTTGTGAAACATTGGATGTGTCATGTCTCAAGGAATGACCCACAAATATAGTGATATTTTTTTTGAAAACAACCACTTGTGACAAAAGTTTATTATTTTTTCCCGATTTTGATAAAGCAAGCGGGGCCAGGACAATCATGTCCCAGCCCCGTTGTGGTTTCAGTCTTGCTGGCAGTGTCGAGCACTTGGCTATTTTGCGCTCGTGTCGTCGTCCATGACGAGGCGCAAGCCGATGTTGGAGTTATCGGTTGCCGGGTCGACACCAGTACGGTAGGATACACGGCAGAAGGTGGGGTCAGGCCAAAGGTAGTCGCCACCACGAATAACGCGGCCAGTGCCTGATTCGGGTCCAACCGGATTGACGAGAGGCTCGCTGCCATAGGGACCGAACCAGTCTTGGCACCATTCCCACATGCTGCCGCTCATTTCATATAATCCCAACTCGTTGGGGGATGACGTCCTGACGAAAAGAGTGCTTTGTGGCTCATGGATGGCGACATCGTCAAGGTTGTTGCTGCCGGCGTATTTGTAGCCGTGGCTGTAGTTGCCGCCGCGTGCGGCGAACTCCCACTCGGCCTCGGTGGGCATACGGAATGTCCTGCCGGTCATCTCGTTGAGTTTGGTGATAAACTCCTGGCATTCATCCCATGAGATGAGTCGTGCAGGCATTCTGGGGTCGTGATTATGCTCTGGGAGATAGGACGGTATAGGACAGTAGCCCATCACGGCTTCCCACAATCCCACCGTCACCTCGGTCTGCCCGATGAAGAACGACGAGAGCGTCACCTCGTGAACCGGTCGCTCGTCGTCGGTGGCTTCGGGCTCCTGCTCGGGTGTCGCACCCATCATGAACGTGCCGCCGTCAACCTTGACCATGGCAAACTTCTCGTCACCCACGGTGAATTTCTCTATGACAAACTCGCTTGGGTTGAGTGTCACGGCGACGGTCGCCTGTTCGCCGGTGGTGAGATCGCTGACGGTGACAATGGCCGTTCCCACTTCAATGGCATCCAGCCGTATGGTAGTGTCTTTATGTGAGATGGTCAGGGCCTCGTTGTTGTCGCAGTCCACCTGATAGAGGCCGCTGCCACCCGTAATGGTCACCATGTCAAACAAGCCGTCGTTGATTTCTGTTTCGACTTTTGACAGCGACAGTGGCGTGTCATAGACCGGTTCGCCCATGGCAAGGCGTAGACCTCTTGCGGGCCAAGCGTATGAGCCCGGGACGCTTGAAACTAACGGGCCGGTGTTATTCCAACTGCCACCACAAGCCACATGCTCACCGTCGGTTGTTGGCATCATCGGGTTGGTCAACGGGTTAGTGCAGAAGTAGTTGTTGCCCCATCCGTCTTGGCAATATTCTTCTACATTGCCGCTCATGTCATATAACCCCAATTCGTTGGGGAGCAACTCGGCAACGGGATGAGTCCTGTGGCCGGAATTATTCCTATGCCAAGCGACCTCGTTTCTATCATCGCTGCCAGCATACTTGTAGCCATGACTATAGTTGCCACCACGCGCTGCAAATTCCCACTCGGCCTCACTGGGCATACGGAATGTCCTGCCTGTCATCTCGTTGAGTTTGGCAATGAATTCCTGGCAGTCATCCCATGACACCTGTTCAACGGGGTTGTCGAGGCCGCCGGGGTGGCTGTCGCCGTTGAAATAACTCGGGTTGCTGCCCATCACAGCCACCCACAAGGCTTGCGTCACCTCGGTCTGCCCGATGGCAAACGGTGACAAGGTCACTTGGGGGCTATGTATCGACTTGAATGTGCCTCCCTCGACCTCGACCATACTGAACGACACGCCTCCAACGGTGAAAGTCTCGACATGGCTGGCTTGCTTGTCAAGAATGAGGTCAAGGATGAAATTCACATCTGCGATATTGATTTCGCTGTCATGGTTCACATCGGCAGCAGCACTGAAGATGTCACCGTCAAGAATGATGTCGATGACCGTGTTCACATCGGCGATATTCACCTCGCTGTCGCTGTTCACATCGCCATTGACTGGCGCCACTTCATTTTGAGCCGGTGCTGCAAGCGCGACAAGAAATAAACAGAGCAGCAGCCAACTCGTTCTACTGAAAGAGTGTAATTTTTTTTCCATAATAATTTAAATAATTAGGTTGATCCAAACTGTTGTATGTTGTAAACTGCACATACCGTGCTCGCTATTGTCCAGCATTTAATCCTAAAAGACGATTGGCTTGATGCGATATAGTAAGGAATCGGGCCTCTTCGCGTCCAGATTGTCGCAAATGTAAGGCAAATTGTACGTATTTCCAAATTTTCGCTTAAAAATGTGATGAAGTGTGAAATGAAGCAGGCTGGAGGCCTGCTACTGCCTCGTGGCGACCAGCAATGAAAAGAAAACTTGGGGCCAGTCATGCTTCTTCCTTGCCATAGTGCAAATGATTCAGTTGATTACCTATTTAGCCAAAGGGAGAAAAAGCGATCATAAACCTGATAGCCGCCTTGGCAATCAAGAATCAATTCCTTTTCCACAAGAGACTGAATTGCCGACCTGATAGTACTGGTTGCACCCAATTGATGCTTACTGATAAATGATGAACCTAATGCCTGTTGTACTGTACCCTCCTTTGCTATCGCCTTGAGCAGTCTGGCCTGTGCTGGGGTTATCAGTCTCATAAAGGTTTGGAATGTAGCCTCATTCTCATCAATTATTTCATTTAATACCTTGTTGACAAGTGGCTTTGTAATTTGTTTTTGGCCACTCTCATACAAGCGGTTCATCACCATTTGAATATACCAGGTGTGACCTGCAAGCCGTTGATACAAATCATTAAAAACATCAGTAGGTATCTGCTGGTGATGTGCCTCCAATTTCTCCTTAGCAAACTGATAATAAGAGGACTCCTGTATCTCATAGAGGTTGAGGATTTGTGTGCTTTGGTAGAACGGGCGATTGGCTAAAGCGAACATGTTTTCCAATACATGACGTTGGCTACCTGAGAAAATGAAATGTACAGACGTTAGATGTTGGACATGAGAACGCAACAGCGCTTCCACGTTCTTCTCGCCATAATCAACTATCGTCTGAAATTCATCCATGGCTATAACACAAAGTTGACCAGACTGTTCCATATATGAGAATATTTCAGCAAGTGAATGCTCAGCCAGTTCTGGCTTGACATCAACCATGAAAGTAGGAACTCCTGTCAACGAATCAAAACTCAGCAATGGGCGAAGAGATTTGAAAAATGTCGTTACCTGTTTGATAATCTTTGCCTCAGTGGTATCAAGTGATCCTAAGACTACACTAGCCAATTGTTCGACAAGCGATGCTAAGCCATCAGTTTTATATAGGTCCACGTAATAGCATTTGGCTTGTTTCTCTGCCTCCATCTGATGGAAAATATGGCGAATAAGCCCAGTCTTTCCCATGCGTCTTGGGCTTATTAAGGTTACATTACGCCCATTTTGCAATGCGGAAATCAGTTTCTGGGTCTCTTGCTCCCTGTCACAGAAGTAGTCTGGCGACACATATCCAGTTAGCAGAAAGGGATTTATCGATTGGGTTGTCTTTTTTGCCATAGTTTCATTAAATATAAGTTATTGCGAACTTTTCGTTGCGAACTTTTCGTTGCGATTTTTTCGCAATGCAAAAGTAAGGTGTTTTTTTTTTATTGGCAAATCTTTTGAGCAAAAAAACAATGGTTTTTATGGTTATTGGGGTGCAGAGATGACAAATCAGGGCCGGAATATCACATTCCAGCCCTGATTGTGGTTAAGTGGTTGTTTGCGGCGATTATGCCTCAGGGTCAACACCCCACTGCTGGCGGGCCAGACGGCGGTAGTTGTTGTAGCGCCACTGGGCATTCTCCTTAGCGGCGGCAAACAGTTCGGCTGCCTCGTCGGGATACTGCTTCAGTACCGATGCGTAGCGTACCTCGCCCTTGAGGAAGTTCTCGAACTCGTCCCAATTGGGCTCGGGGCTGTCGAGGGTGAAGGGATTCTTGCCCTCGGCCTCGAGTTGCGGGTTGTAGCGCCACAGATGCCAGTAACCGCAAGCAACGGCTGCCTTCTCCTCGGCCTGGGCCTTGCCCATACCGGCCTTGATACCGTGGTTGATACAGGGAGCGTAGGCGATGATGATCGAGGGACCGTCATAGGCCTCGGCCTCGCGGATGGCCTTCAGGCACTGGGCATCGCTGGCGCCCATAGCGATCTGGGCAGCGTAAACGTAGCCGTAGGTGCTGGCAATCAGACCAAGGTCTTTCTTGCGGACGCGCTTGCCGGCAGCGGCAAACTTGGCGATAGCACCGATCGGGGTAGCCTTAGAGGCCTGACCACCGGTGTTGGAGTAAACCTCGGTGTCGAGCACGAGGATGTTGACGTTCTTGCCGCTGGCAATCACGTGGTCCAGACCGCCGAAGCCGATATCGTAACTTGCGCCGTCACCACCGATGATCCACTGTGAGCGCTTAACCAGGTACTGACCCAGTTCACGCACCTTGATGTCGGCGGGATTGTCGCTGTGCTCGATGGCCTCGAGAATCTTGTCGCTCAACTCGCGGGTCTTGTCACCGTCGTTGAAGTTCTCAATCCATTCCTTGTAGAGTTCCTTCACGTCGGCAGCAACGGTAGCATCCTCGATAGCATCCTTGACGAAGCCCAGGACGCGGCTGCGCATCTTCTCGTCGGCGATGGTCATACCCAGGCCGAACTCGCAGAAGTCCTCGAACAGGGAGTTGGCCCAAGCGGGACCATGACCCTTCTCGTTAACGGTGTAAGGAGTCGAGGGAACCGAAGCGCTGTAGATGGAGGAGCAACCGGTAGCGTTGGCAACGATCTGACGGTCACCGAACAACTGGCTGATCAGTTTCACATAGGGGGTCTCACCGCAACCCGAGCAAGCGCCCGAGAACTCAAACAGCGGCTGAGCGAACTGCGAGTTCTTGACGTTGGACTTGGTGTCCACGAGGTGCTGTTTGCTCTTGACGTTGTTGATGGCGTAGTCCCAGAGTTTCTGGTCCTCTTCGTGGCCCTCCATGGGAACCATAACAAGGGCCTTCTCGCCCTTCTTGCCCGGACAAACGTCGGCGCAGTTGCCGCAAGCCAAGCAGTCCATCACGTCAACAACCTGTACGAAGGTCATGCCCTCGAAGCCCTTGCCGATGGCTTTGAGTTTGTCTTCCTCCTTGAAGGGAGAAGCGGCAGCCTCGGCCTCGTCCATGACGAAGGGACGGATGGCAGCGTGCGGGCAGACGAGCGCGCACTTGTTGCACTGGATACAGTTCTCGGCCTTCCACATGGGAACGAAGGCGCCCACACCGCGCTTCTCATAGGCAGCGGTACCGGCATCCCAAGTACCATCCTCGCGGCCCTTGAAGGCGCTCACGGGCAGCAGGTCGCCGTTCTGGGCGTTGATGGGACGAACCACGTTGTGGACAAATGCGGGAGCATTGTCGGCAGCGGGACCCTCAACGGTCAGGTTGCTCCAAGCGGGATCAACAGCCAGTTCGGTGTACTCGTTACCACGGTCAACGGCCTGGTAGTTCTTGTTCACCACATCCTCACCCTTGCGGCCGTAGGACTTCACGATGAACTTCTTCATCTGCTCGATGGCCAGGTCAACGGGGATCACCTCGGTGATGCGGAAGAAGGCGCTCTGCAGGATGGTGTTGGTGCGGTTGCCCAGACCAATCTCCTGAGCGATCTTGGTGGCGTTGATGTAGTAAACCTTGATGTTGTTGTCGGCGAAGTACTTCTTCACGTTGTTGGGCAGGTTCTCTACCAGTTTGTCGCCGTCCCAAACGGTGTTCAGCAGGAAGGTACCACCCTTCTGCAGACCGCGGGTCACGTCATACATGTGCAGGTAGGCTTGAACGTGGCAAGCCACGAAGTTGGGCGTGGTCACCAGGTAGGTCGAGCGGATGGGCTCGTCGCCGAAGCGCAGGTGAGAGCAGGTGAAACCACCCGACTTCTTGCTGTCGTAGGAGAAGTAGGCCTGGCAGTGCTTGTCGGTGTTGTCACCGATGATCTTTACACTGTTCTTGTTGGCACCCACGGTACCGTCAGCACCCAGACCGTAGAACTTGGCCTGGAACATGCCGGCGCCACCCATGGCCACCTCTTCCTTCATGGGAAGCGATGCAAAGGTCACGTCGTCCTCGATACCGATGGTGAACTGGTTCTTGGGCATCGGCAGGGCCAGGTTCTCGTAAACGGCGAGAATCTGGGCGGGCGTGGTGTCCTTTGAACCGAGGCCGTAGCGGCCACCCACGATAACGGGGGCATTCTCGGTGCCGTAGAAGCAGTCCTTCACGTCGAGATACAGGGGCTCGCCGTTAGCGCCGGGCTCCTTGGTGCGGTCGAGCACGGCAATGCGTTTGGCAGTGCTGGGAACGGCTGCGAGGAAGTGCTTGGCGCTGAAGGGGCGATACAGGTGAACAGCAACCAGACCGACCTTCTCACCCTTCTCGGTCAGATAGTCGATGGTCTCGCGGATAGCCTCGGTCACACTGCCCATGGCGATGATGACGCGGTCGGCATCCTTGGCGCCGTAGTAGTCAAACAGACCATACTTGCGGCCGGTGATCTCGCTGATCTTGTTCATGTAGTCCTCGACGATGGCGGGAACTGCGGTATAGTAGTCGTTGCACGACTCGCGGTGCTGGAAGAACACGTCGGGGTTCTCGGCAGTACCACGGGTAACGGGCTTGTCAGGATTCATGGCACCCTTGCGGAACTTAGCCAACTCTTCCATGTCGATGAGGGGACGCAGGTCTTCCTGGTCCATAGCCTCTACCTTCTGGATCTCGTGAGAGGTGCGGAAACCGTCAAAGAAGTTGACGAAGGGCACGTGAGCCTTGATGGCGCTCAGGTGGGCAACACCAGCGAGGTCCATAACCTCCTGAACACTGCCCTCGGCGAGCATGGCAAAACCGGTCTGGCGGGTAGCCATCACGTCCTGATGGTCACCGAAGATACACAGGGTGTGGCTGGCCAGCGTACGGGCTGAAACGTGGAACACGCCAGGGAGCAACTCACCGGCAATCTTGTACATGTTGGGAATCATCAGCAGCAGACCCTGCGACGCGGTGTAGGTCGTGGTCAGGGCACCGGCCTGCAGCGAACCGTGAACGGCACCGGCAGCACCACCCTCGCTCTGCATCTCCTGGACCATGACGGTCTCACCGAAGATGTTCTTGCGGCCAGCAGCGGCCCACTCGTCCACGTGCTCAGCCATCGTTGATGACGGAGTGATGGGGTAGATTGCGGCTACCTCAGTGAACATGTAACTGATGTGAGCAGCAGCCTGGTTGCCGTCACACGTCATGAATTTCTTTTCCTTACTCATAAAATTTGAAAAAAAACTGATATAGTTAGTTATTAGTCGTTTTTACAGGGTGCAAAGGTACGCATTATTTTTTTAATAAGGTATATAAACTTGAAAAATTACTTTACACACCAACGGCAGACGGCGACCGACGCCTTGAACGCCTGCTCTAGTGCTGCCGCCATCAAAAAACAGCAGCAGGCGAGCCAGGCGCAGGGCTACGGCGAGGGCGGTTTCACCCGCAAAGGCCGTGCCGACGAGGTGGCTGGCGTGGTCCATGCCGGGGAATGGGTGGCGAGTCAGAAACTGGTCGCTTCACCCGTTGCCCGTCCTCTGATCGAGGCTCTGGACTACGCGCAGCGCACCAACA
>Ga0310695_10002489_pt1 | contig 38761 bp, 31 predicted proteins | sample RumenRJG_04DNA_FD_203882 | JGI IMG/M metagenome (GOLD analysis project Ga0310695, IMG submission 203882) | Bovine rumen microbial communities from Lethbridge, Alberta, Canada - RJG_04 (v2) (version 2) | ecosystem: Host-associated > Mammals > Digestive system > Stomach > Rumen | place: Canada...
TCATAACAAGATTAACAACATACCAATAGTTGTACTGACATAAAACCCTCAAAAAAAAACAATGAGTTCATATAACAAAATTTAACAGACAATTGCTTGTCGCACTAAAAAAAAGAAAAGCTATTAAAATTAATTAATAGCTTTTAATAATTTAATTTATAACTGGAACAGTCAATCTATAATTGTAATGATATTTGAAACACTTAAACCGTCATATGTTGCAGTTATTAAGTGTTTTCCCTCATCAAAGTCATAAAGATTTATTCTGGCTATTCCATCTGAGTCTGTACTTCTCATAACAGAAATACCGTCAAAATCTAATTTAATTCCCTGATTATCATATGGTTTTCCCCGACCATTAAGCAGTTTTACCTCGTAATAATCACGAGTGCGATACTCAGCAACTACATTTTTACCAAATAGAACATTTAAGACTTTTATGGTGTTAGATACCTTATAACCGTTGTATGATGCAGTTATTATATAGGTTCCAGGAATTAAATTAATGGTCATTTTAACGTAACCGTTTGCATCGGTTTGTCTTTTGTATATTACTCCATTAATGTTCATCTCTACAGTAACGCCTTTGCCTACAGGTTTTCCATTATTACCCAATACTCTAAATGTATATTGGGATGAATTCTTATAATATTTTGTCAAGTCATGATTTTCAACAATCGTCGGCTTTACAGTAATCTTATTTGTAAACATCTCATTTGTTTTAGGGTTTTTGGCTGTAATAATATATGTTTTCGGAATCAGGTTGATGTTCATTTTTGCAACACCCTTTGAATCTGTGGTTCTTTTGTAGAATACTCCATTAATATTAAACTGAACTTCAGTATTTTTAAGGAGGTTGCCTTTTGAATCAACAAATGTTGCATAGTACTGTGTTCCGTTTTTGTACATTTTTGTAATGTCTTTTCCTGCAATTGTAGCCTTTACAGTTATCTTGACGCTTACCTTTTCACCTCCGCATTCAACGGTTGTCGGATAGACTTTACTGTTAAGGCCGATGTTCATTGATGCAGCACCATTTTTATCAGTGGTTCTTTTATATGTTTTTCCGTTTAGGGTAATTTTGACTTCCTTATTGGCCAGTGCATTACCCTTGGTGTCAGTTACTTTAACGGTGAACTTTTCAGATCCGCCATAAAATTTGCTAAAGTCCTTAGCTTCAATCTTAAGAGTAGGAGGATTCCTTACGCTCAGTTTATTTTTAATCTTTTCTGATGTTTTAGGGTTGGTTGCTTCAATGGTGTATGTGCCTGCCTTCAATTTAAGATTTAATGTTGCAACACCCTTGTCATTTGTAGTTGCACTGTATTTGGTAGAACCTATGTTGAATGAAATTTTAGTATTTTTTAAAGGATTACCATTACTTTGCAATGCCGTGACAGAATATTTTGTACCCTGTGTAGTTCCTGATGCATCTTTTCCTGTGATTGTCGGTTTGATTGTAACCTTTGTGGTTATCTGTTTTCCACTATATGAACTTGTAATCTGATATGTTCCGCTTGCCTGATTTAGGGCCAGTTTAGCAACACCGTTTTTATCTGTTTTAACATTAGATGTTTTTTTGTTGATTGTTATTGAAACACTTGCACCGGATACCACTTTTCCGTTATTGGTTACAGTTACGCTATATGTCTGGGTTCCCTTATAGAATTTGGTCACATCAGATGCCTTAAGCTGAACAGGATTTGAAGAGACTGTTAATCTAGCTTTTCTAACATTGACGTTTGTTGCTACGCTTGAAGGAACCTTTGCAGTTACTGTATATACACCGTCATTCAGATTGCATGTGTATTTGTATCCGTTGTTATAGTTTAACTTGAACTTGCCAACTACCTTAGCATTTTTATCGGTTATCTGAGCTTCAATAAAATTATCCATACGTATTGGATTTCCCTTATCATCTGTAATTTTTGCAATTTCTATACTTTGTCCCTTTTTAACCGTTTTATCAAGGAAGTTTAAATTAATTCTGGACGTTATCGGGTCTTCTCCTTCATATAAAATGTAGTATGGGTTAGCACCCTTCATAGCATTATTTTCCAAGAAAAGCTGACCACCATTTTTACTGGAGATAAAATATATAAACTCAGTTTTACTTTTTGAAGTGAAACTTGAGTCAGTCAGTTCCAAATCACTTGTTTCAATAGAATTGGCATAACTAGCAGCATTGTTTGTAAATACACAATTTTTAACAGTAAATTTATTTCCACATAATGCTCCACCTCCAAGTTCGGCAGAATTATCCTGAAAAGTACAACCTTGTACTGTGGTAGCATATCTATTAAATACCGCACCACCCTCACGTGCTTTATTATTTATAAATTTACAGTTTATTATTTGGGCAGGTGAATACAAATCTAATGCACCACCAGTACTTTCAGTATATCCATTTTTAAAAATAATATTTTTTAAGGTAATGCCAGTGCAGAACAAACTAGTTTCAAATATTTCGGATTGGCCGCTTGCATCAATGGTGTGGCCCCTTCCATCTATAGTGATTGTTGCTAAAATATCTATTACTCCACTGCCTTTATAATCCTTGTTTAAATATATCGTATCGCCGTCATTTGCATTATCGATTATTTGATATAACTCCTTAAAATTACCAGTATATTTTGTCGCTGAAACTATTTCATCCTGACTGTTATCATCCAAAGTTAATGTATTCTGATTACCATTTTCCAGAGCCAATGTATCTGTAGCATTCAAATCATCACTAGCAGATACACAGCCTAGCGATATGATAAGCATCAATATGCTTAAAATCAATATATACTTTTTCATTATATTTTCCCCCTTATTTAACTTAAAAAGATTATGAATTTGTTTTAACCAATATTTGATGTAATTGGTTAAAATAGACAGTAATGTTGAAGGTTTAGTTTCAAATAAAAATTTGACTATTTAAAATGAATTTATTTTTTATAATCATTTTTTGCAATAGTATCTTCAATACTTTAAACAAATTTTCAAATGATTTTGTTAAAAGAATTTTATTATTTGGTGAAAACCTTTCAATCATATAAATAAAGGTTTATAGACTATTCCTTATAAAAGTTACTAAATCTTTTTATTTTTAGGGGTTTTTGTCAATAATTTAAATTATTTAATAGAAAAAATTTCTTTAATTTAAAAAGTTTGTTTGAAAAAAATTAAAAAGAATAAAACAAAAATAAAAGATAATTTAATAAGTCAAAAAAAATAGAAGCTATTAAAATTAATTAATAGCCCTTATGATATTTGAAGTATGGTATTGTTGTTTTTAGCAGTTAACTTTGAGATAACAAGATCTGAAGAAGGAAGTGAATCTGACAGGACATTCACCTGACGGATGATACCGTTTACGGTTAAGGTATTTCCTTCAATGGTAACCTTTGCATTGTTGAAATTCATTTCTTTAGTTTTATTTGAATTAAATTTAATGTCAACATTATTTGATCCGTTTAATCCTTCCAAAGCTTTTTTATCTGATTCATTGAGTGATGATATATCTGAAGTCACTGTAAATGTAATGTTTGCATCGACTTTTGTATCTCCGCTTGGAGAAGCAGATCCAGTATCACGGTTTACTTGCATTTTGTTTCCTGCCTGCTGTACAATAGACTGTTCAACATTAAATGAAGCGTTAGTCTTATTTAAATTTATGGTTTTTTGTTGTGGTGCTTCAGGAGCTTTTTCTTTTGAATCGAAAAGTCCTGCACTTGCAACACTTAAACAGCTAATTACCGCTAAGGCTATAATGGTTATAGCCAAAATCTTTTTTATATTCATTTTTAACCTCTTTTTAAATAAGAAAAAATAGATTTTTAGAAATTAATCTAAAAATCCTTAACTGTTTACTTTTTTGCTACCGGAGCTAGACTGTTAATAATTCCATCAATTTCATGAGTGTATAAGTTTGTAGATGGATTGGTTGTAGTGAAGCTTAAAACATAAACTTTGTCATCTTTTACAAAGTAAACGGACCTGAAATGATTTACATCGCCTTCATGTGGTGTGGCGAAATCAGGAGGGTATGTAGTCCAAGCTTCTCCTCCAGCGACTGCTTCTTTTTCAGATGAAACGTTTTTAAGATTATTTGGATGCGCTGCAAATTCATAGGCATTAGTTCCATTTACAGTTTTGTTTGTTATATTTTCATATCCTGAGTTCTTGCCGTTAACTGAAACAGCCTTAAAGAATTTATCTACAAAATCCTTGTTTGTAGTTCCTTTCTGTTCTATAAATGATACATTCAAATCTCCTGCATGTGCAGCAAATTCAGTATCTGCAGTATAATTTCCAGGTACTGTAACCTGTAAATCACCTGCTACTAAAGTTTTATCACCTATATTTAATATGAAATATCCTGCAAGAATTATTACAACTATTGCAATGATAATTCCAATTATTACTTTTTTATCCATTTTTTTATCCCCTTTTATTTAAGCTTATTTTGATTTAATTCAAAAGGTGTGACAGTTAAATTCGGTGTATATGTCTGAGATTCAGCAGAAAAAATAAAATTGTATCTATTTGAAAGATTTTCTATCTTACGCTTAATTTTCGATAATACAATCTGTAATGCATTAAACAATTTCTTGAAAGATTTTGAAAAAGGCATTATTTTATTTAGAAAATAGAACCTCAATATCATATAAAAGATTATTTGTCAGTATTACTTTATAAATATTGTTAATTAAATCCGGCATTTACGCTGATATTAAAACTTTTCAATTATTAAATCCATGATTTCTTCACTTAATTTGTCATCAATCTGCTTTTGGGATACTTGGATATTTCTTCTAAAGTCATCTTCGAGGGATATGATTTCAGGTTCGACTTTAACGTAAAGTTCATCACCTAAAATATCCGCTATGATAAGGGTCGCTTTTTTAATAAAATCCCCATAGGGCCTAATCAGGCCGGGATTTGAAAGTATATAATCAAGCATTATCCTTATGGAGATAATATCAACCAGTTCTATATCCGGATAGCCATAGTGCTTTAATTCAGTTATTAATTTATGGAAGGTTGTTTTTAGTTCTGGTGATGGTTTTGAATTTAACAGCTGATTGAGGTAGCAATCAATAATTTTCAACACACCCTGCAAAAAGCAATGCGGTTAAAATACAGTCCGTATCCATTAACGATAGAAAAGATATGTATCTGCTTGTCATGTATAATATTGTGGACCTGTTTATATATATTAAAAGTCCTAGAGAGCGGATGACAAGTATTATATGTCTTCTATTGCATAGCATCCATTGTCCTTTTTAAGGGCTTTTTCAATCTGGAAATCACAGATTCTGTTGTAAATGTCATTTTCAAATGATTTTGTTGAATATTCCTTTACCAGCTCGTCAAAGTGATTTGATCTTCTCATCAAATCCGCTTTCACCAGCATCATATCATCGCTGACTTTAAGAAAGTCTATGTAGTCCAGGCATTTGTTTCTCATTAGAAGAGAGTTTTTTTCATCATTTTCGTCATCACATGCCCATGCGCAGTGAAGCAGGGAGTAGAATTTTTCTTCATTGTCATCTGATATCATGTACTGGCGATAGAATATTTCTGACTGGTGGCTTTTAAAATTTAAATCATCACAGCTTTTATATTCATCTTTTTCAATAAATTCTCTGGTGATTTCTGGTGTCTGGTTAAAATCAGATGCTACGTATCCGCATTTTGGACATTCATGTGTCCATGTATCCATAGTGCTTCTTGCCATTTCAGGCGGTCTTAAGTCAAGGTCCGGTGAACCCATCTGGTTGGTTGAGGCTAATTGAATTATTTCAAATTCATTTTCACATATCGGGCATGTTGTTAATATTGGAAAAATCTGAGTCATTATTATCACCTTGTGTATATATTGTTTATTATATTATATAAACATATCTTATACACAAAGTAATAATATGGTAAAGCTATTCTTCACCATCCTCACTTTTATCTTTTTTATCGGAAGATTCTTCTCCAGATTCTTCACTGCTCTCAGAAGAATCTTCACCGTCATCAAATTCAATAGTGTTGTCTGAACAGTATGATTTAACGTCAGATAAGACTTTTATTAAATCAGCTTCAGAAAGTTCACTTGTAAAGTAATATATTACAGGAATAACATCATTTGCAGCAATGATTTCAAGATAATTGGCATTGAACACTACTTTTTGGGTATTGTACAATTCAATGTCTGAAATGACATCATCACCAGCCTCATCAGACATTACTTTAACATCAGAACCTTCATATTCCTCTTTTAAAGATGAAATATTTTCCTCGTCAGTTATTGAATCTTCTAGGTTTAAGTTGCTGAGTTTTTCTTTGAATAATTTGGCATTGTGCAGTTTTTCCTGGATTTGTGATAATTCCTGTTCCAAGTCCTTTTCATCTTTTAAAAGGGAATTTATAAACGCTTCACTGCCGTGATTATAATTTTCATATAACTCCAATACTTCACGTGCACTTAAAATTGAATTGTTTTTAAAGAATTCTTTTGTATGGGCTTTAACACGAATGCTTAAAGGTTTTAATTTCTCTTTTTTTGATTCAATATCTTCTTCATCAAATGGTATGAATTCACGACCTAATTTGTAAAGGGATTCGATGCGTTCTTTAAACATTTCTTCAAATTCGTCATATGGAAGTTCATCAGGTAAATTTATTTCCAATTCACCGGGCATGTATCTTCCTCCGAATTTTTCATTTCCAAATCTGAATTCTTTTGTATCTTTTTCACTCATAAGATAATCTCCTTAATGTTTACTTTTTTCAAATTTGTGTACACAATTAATAGTAGTGGCTTCTACTATATAAATGTTTGTATTCATAATTAAAAAAAGTATACATGAAAATGAAAAAGAATTCAAAAATAAAAAAAGTATGCAGTCAGTATAACTGCATTTCATTTTCCAAAGCCTTGGCTTCCTGACGGTTTTTCTCATGCTCTTCGGCAGGAGACAAATCCAAAGGTCTAGTATAATATAACTCCAAATCATTAATAACTTCACATATTGACATATGTAAAAGCTCCTTTAGGGCCAAAGACTTTTGAATGTCAGTCATATTATCATTATCATAAATTTCTGATTTGTCATGTTCATAATCAGCACGAATCTTATCCTCATCAAGAAGAACTTCAAGATCTTCTCTGTGGTATTTCTCATCACTTTCAACAAGAAAATTGATTAAAGATTCCTTATCATCACTATAATCCTTATCCGGATTTGCAATCACGTTTCTAAAATACATATTAACAGACTGGAAAATATCTCTTGACTCTCTTCCTTCAAGCAGATCATCACAAATTATATCAAACCCTGATGAAATGAAATAATTATCATCCTCAAATTTAGTGGCAAACACCAGTTCTATTTCCTCATCACCAACCGTTTGAATGAGATGAATGTCCTCACCTTTTTTGAAAGTTTCACAGTTGAAACTTGAATCCTTTAATCTGTAATCGCAGAATCCTGAATTCAAGGTCTTTTCAACCTCATTTATCATATCAGCAGAAATTTCAGTAAAATTATCCATATAAAACAACTCTCCCTATTTAATTACAATATCAGATGAATGAGCATCATTATACTTGCTGTCACCTTTAAAATAACTTTTAACTTCAAAAGAACCTTTAATAACAGTCAAATTGATTGATGCAGTACCGTTTTTGTCAGTGACTAAAGTATAAGATTCATTATTAAATTTAACAGTAATGAATTTATCCGCCAAAACCCTGTTATTTACATCCTTAAGCTGAACAGTATACTCATTGGATGCATCCAGATTTGAATTGGATATCATAGACAATGTAGTATCGGTTTTGGAACTGTGATTTATAAAAAAAACACCGGCAAAAAGCAATAAAACAATACAGATACCGGTTATTACAATCCACTTGATAGGATATGACTTTTTTGAACCTGCAGACATTACATAATTGCCGCATTTAGGACAGAAAAGTGATTCCTCACCAATTATTTCTCCGCACTTACTACATTTTTTTGTCATGTAAATTAATATGGATTTCAACAAGTAAAAATGTTATGATTATTTCTAATAAAATCCCTACTTATTTATATCAAAGTTAACAGACTTTTAACCATAAAAATAAATTGTGGAGTATTTATGAGTATAATTTATCCTGAATGTAAAAAAGAAAATGAAAATGGAGCTGAATTCTGCAAAAACTGTGGAATTAACCTGACTGAACATGAAAATATTTCACCAGCTCCTGAAAGGCGCATTTCAAAAACCCTGATAATATCAGCAGCTGTTTTTATAATATTTTTTGCATGGTCTTTTAGTGATTTCACAACCCATCCTAAATATTCCCATATGAACATATTTTCATCACTGATGGCATCAACTTTTGTGGGACTTTTTGTTTTTGTTCCGACATATGCCATAGGATATATGATTCGCAGATTCAAATCAAAATAAGCTTCGAAAAGAAATCTGGAAAATATTAAAGCTAAAAATTGTCCTGAAATATAGATTGGGCCATGATTATTTGTTGATTGTGATGACCGTATTGTTCAAGCCCAATATTTGAGAATACTCGATATCGTCTGAAATGCTGAGCAATCTGTCAATTTTTTCTGAATTTAAATCTGTATCCTTTTTTGGATTGTATCCGATACCGGAATACTTAATGGAAATAATTGTAGCATTATCATTGTCTCTGACAATAACATCAATCCAGTCTAGTTTATCGTTTATATCCAGAATATAAGTAAGCATTTCCATCATTGATGAACCAACTAACATGCTGTCCAAATTTTTTCCCGTCTTCTGTATCTGAATCTTTTAAATGCAATACGATGGGATTATAGCCTCTGTTGACTATGTCTCATATATAATTTTTTCCGGTTGATATGCATTCAACAACTATGATGTTTCTCATAATATTCCTCATAAATTATTATTGGATGATTTTTCTAATTTAATTTCTGTTGATTATATTATTTATTCTTTTTACAGATAATTGCTGTATGGTAATTGTGAAAATTTAAAAAAGAGTCGATATTATGTTATTTAAAAAAAATTGGTGATGGTGATTTGATGAAACTGTAATCTTTATTATCAGGTTAATTTTTTTCTGTTTTGGAAAAATTTAATAATTGCAGGATATATCAGGATTACAAAACTAAGCATTACAAAACTCTGCAGAAAACCTCCAAGAGGAGTTTTTCCAAACAAAGGTAATATGACAGTTATAACAAAAGTTAAACCAATATAACCGAATAGGAATCTTGCAGCTTTTTCTTCAACACTTCCATCAGCGGAAAAGTTGATAAACCTTCTTTCAATAGGCCACCATATGAATGTTGCTACTGCCGAACCTGCACACCTGAATGTATCAAGGGTTAGGATTGCCGGGTCAACAATTAACTTTCCTGCAGAATCATAATCCATAGGATATGATTTTGTCAATGCATATATGACTATCAAAACTGAAATTACTATAGCTGCACATGAAATAACAATATCCAAATTAGGTTTTTCTTCAAGTTTATCAAATAATTTTGAGATTATTATAAGCAGAATGAATGTGAAAATAAAAGCAAATATTACATCCAAAATAGAATGAACGCCCACATAATTACGGCTAAATGCAACAAGTATAAAACAGCAAATTAAACCAATATTTAAAGCCTTTGAGAATTTACCACGTAAAACTGGTCCGAGAAATAGAAAAGTGGCAGATGTTGCATGTCCGCTTGGAAATGAATAGCCTGTAGCACCGGCAATTGCTTCTTTTACCGGATGAACTCTGGAATCCATTATCCATGGACGATATACGCATGCAGTAACTTTTGCAAAACCGTTAACCAAAATAGAAAATCCTTGGGATACAAGTAAATATTCGCCTAATTTTTTATCCAAACACCAGTAAATTAGAGATATTATAAATATTACAGTTGTAGCTTCTCCAAAAATAGAACATCTGACAAAAAAGGAGTCGAAAATGCCTCCGGTAATGTCTCTTAGGAACTGCAGAAATAATAACGGATCTATAAAAATGTTCATTTTTATCACTTTATTAAATTTCTTTTACTAGATTTAAAAAAATAATGGTGATGGGAGTAGTGTTTTTTAGAAACTATAATCTTCTTCTTAATCCTCCAACTCCAAGAGCTAAAAGAGCAAGCAATACTACAGCTATTGGATTACCTGCTGCAGGAAGAGTTTTTTCACCAGCAGCAGCCACTTTATCGACTTTAGCAGGTTCTTTAGAATCTAATGAAATATTCAATGAACTTGGATTGTAGTTGTAAGGACTTGTAAATTCAAGCATCAGATTTTCAGGATCATCCAATTTAATGTCTATCATTTCATAGACATCATATCCGAAATATCTTAAAAATGCACACATTTCATTAAATGACATTTCAGGTGTTCCATATTCAACAGCCCTATGGTTTGAAAGTGATTCGCATGTAACTGAAGGTATATTGAAATCTAAATTAGCATAATCCTCAATTGCACCTGCATAAGGATCACCTGCTACAGGGTAGTCTTTAATTTCATAACCTGTTTGGGCAACAATATATTTACCGAGAACTGCACTTTCAGGTGTTGGTTGCTCGGAACAGAAGATACATGTAACACCAACATCACTGTCAGAATGACGTGTATTGTGGAAATCTCCAAGTCCGATTGCATTTACAGATTTGGCAAATTTAACAAGACTGTTGGAAATGGTACCGTTTTCGGCTGCTACAGCATTTAAGTTAATTCCATTATATATTCTTGTATTGTTAGCTGTGGCTTCCGGGAAAAGAGTTGGGAATATGTATATTGTTCCGTCAATCTCATCACCGTAATCAGCTAAAAGGTTGATTAATTTGAAACCTGCAACCTGTGAAGCAAGTTCGCCTCCGTGAGTTCCGACACTCATAACAAGTGTTGGGCCGTTTCCATTTCCAAATTTGATATATGGAGATCCCTGGGTACATAAATCGATAAGAGTATCAACCAATTCTGTGTGGTCAATTCTGCTCATCAATGGAGTGTTGACACGAATGTCTGCTTTTGAACCCCAGTCTATTACACCAATTTCATAAATAGCTTTTCCAGGTTCCTTATCAGTAATGTAAAATTTAAATTTGCCGTTTGCATCAACAGGAATCTTATACTTTTTATTGACAGTGAGCATTCCTCCAATAACATTGTTTCCATCTTCATCCACAACATCTCCTGTGACTAATTTTCTGCCGTTGTCCACATCAGTTACCTGGGCTTTAATTTCTGTATCCTTAGGCGGGTCAAATGTAAATAACTTTGAGAATGTTGATGGATTGAAATGTTTATCATTGTCTGAATATACTCCGGTAAAGTTGATAGTCTGGCCTATAAGGTTTCTTGATGTTTTCCAGATGTATACGAAGTTACCGTTAACATCCAAATCACATGTTCCTAATTTTTCACCGTCAACATAAACGGTTACGTGTCCGCGGGTTACTTCTTCATAGTCATCATACTCTGAATATTGTCTGTAATCTGATCTCACGTTTCCTGTGAAATATACTGCCTCATCGTATTTTGATGCAATAATATTGACACAGGAGGTATTTGCAACAGGAATAGTCAATGATAATGTCCCGTTGGCATTGCTGTAACCCTCTGCTCCAATATAGAGACAGGTTATATTGAATTTTCCGGTATCTCCAACATAAACCTTGGATTTTGCAATACCGTCTACCATGTCTGCGGTGTAATTCTGACCAAATACATCAACAAAGATTACTGATCCGCCATTCACTTTATTGCCATCCTTATCGGATGCTTGAACTGTGAGTTTAGTGTCTTTATTTCCATAAATTCCATATTGTTCGTCTGCAGTTAACTCAACTTCGATTTTAGCTGTTTCTGTGGCCGCATTATCAGCAGACAATATATTATCATCCGGATTAGCGGCTGCATCATTATCTGCTGCACTGACTGCAGAAAAAGCTAGTAAAAAAATTGTAAATATTGTAAAAATAATTAATGCCTTTTTTAACATAAACTTTTCCCCTATAAGAAATAATTTCTTACATTATTAATTATGAACAACTATTTTATATTAATGTTACTATTTGAATTTGAAAATTAAATATTATTAAATTTTTAAAAAAACAGATGAAGTTTTAAAATCCTAGGGTATTTAAATTTCCATATTAATAACCAAGACCTGGGATAAGAAAAATCCTAAAAACAGCAATTTCAGAATTTTAAAGTTAAAATTCAGTAAATACTTTCAAATCTATCCATATATCTTGAAAGCTTGTCCTTTTGACTTAATGCCTCACCGATTCCTGATGTAAGTATCACTGAAAGAGCATCTCTAAAATCATCCCCCTCCAGTCTTGACTCGATTTCCAAATCTAGTGGTTCGTAGTTCGGCCTGTCGTTTAGCTTTAAAAACTCATCCTTGATTTCTTCCCTTAAATCCTCATCAATATATTCCTCCATGATGTCTTTAATATCATATGCAAAGGTGTTTGCAAGAATCAGGGCGTAGTCAATATCTTCTTTTGAGTAGAGGTGGGATATTTCATCAAGCTTGTATTTGAATGAGGAATAATCCTGAAAGCCGTAGAGGGCAAATCTTCCCTCAACTGTATGGGCGCAGTACTCATCCAATAGGTAGTTTAAATCATTGTCCTCAAGAAGTATTTTGACATAACTTGAAATTAGCGGTGTGTCATTAGTATTGAGGATTTTCATCATAACTTCCTTTAAGATTCTTTCAAGAAGGAAATGTGAAAGTTCATGGATAATGGAGGTTATGATTAAAGGTGTGGGAAGCCTGTCATCGATTCTGATTTCGTTAAACGAATATGAACCCAGAAGCTTTCCGACTGATTTGTACTCAGTTTCTGTAAAAGATTTGGAGTATAATAAAATCCTGTCTTTTATCTTTAATTCATTTAAATCAATGGCGTTGTCTTTTATGAGTTTTAATCTGAGATTGTGTGCGTTTTTTGTGATGTCATGTAAAATTTCGGCGTAGTCATCCTGCGTGATGTCACATCTGATAATCCGGTTAATGGTGTTGTCTGTAAAAAGCTCATTTGGATTATTCATGTTATTTTCATACCTGTCGTATTTTGGATAATCAGCCGAAATGTCTGATATTTGTGCTTTTGAAGGAATAACTGCACTTTTACACAGGCATTCCTCTTCATCACTGAATGAAGAGTCATAGTTCATGCTGTACAATACATCTTCATCGGCAAAGCTTTTAAAGAGGCGTGAGAGAATGCGATAGACTGGAATTATTCTCTCCAAATCCCCATTCAATACTGTATTTTTTATTTGACTGTAGGCATATTTTTTGGATATGATTACACTTGAAGTATCATTTTTATCAATTACAAAATCATTTAAATTAGTGTTATCAAGATTTTTAATTAAAAAGTGCTTAAGGGAGCTATATTCACTTACATCTTTAAGCCTTAAAATTAGAGATAATGACATCACCTTTTTTCGGGTGTCAAAATCATACTGTAAAATAAGAGCCTCCTGGGCTGAATCAAATGATTTGTCTATTATCCTAACCCACGGACTTTTTGGCCATGAATTTAGGCCGCAGTAAGCCTTTACAGTGAAAGTGTCATCCAAAGAATTTGAAACTTCTTTTGGAAGTTCATTTCTGATTTTTAAAACCAGGTCATTACCCTTAAACGGTCCGGTCTTTTCATCTTCGAATCTCTCAAGTATTTCCATGAAGTAATTGTCTAACATATCAATCATTAATTAAAATTATAAAAGGATAGATAAATAATTTTTACTGTAAATTCTCCTTTTGAATAAAATACTCAAATCTGTCTCCAGACAATATCCTTTCATTATCTTCACCAATTATTCCAGATAAATATAATCTGTTATACACCTCTTTAACTGAATTATCTATTCGATGGGCAGATAATCTGTCTGCAGAAATATTTTCATGAGGTGCGTAACGGTTAATGAAAACAATCAATCTGATGTTAATATTATCCAGGTACTTTCTAAAATCTTTCATCTCAATTCCTTTATCTTCACAATAAAGTTCATATAACCAGGGAAGAGCAACAAAAATTGTTTCAACAGGTTTCATTTTTAAATCAAATTCAATACTGTCAACAAAATGATCTTTAATTAATTCAAAATTACTTAAAAATTTATCTGAAATAATTTTTTCATCAGAATAATCATCTATAGTCTTTTTATTTTTCTTTTTTAATGATTTATACATTGCTTCAATTTGGCTATAAGTAGAGTTGGAGCCAACCATATTGAAGTTTTTAAATTCAATTAAATACAATGTCAATTCATTATTCCCATCAATCTTAAATTCAATTGCATCCATTGTTTTTGGAAGATGATTTCTAATTAACTCATATTTTTTACACATATCATCAAAAGAAAACATCTTATGCTTATTCCAGATTAAAGGCCTGCGTGAACCAGACTTTGCTTTTGAAATTTCAGTTACAGAACAAAAATAATCATCCTTAAAACTATCTAAAAATTCAATGAAATCTTCATTGGTTAACTGATCCATCCAATCACCTAATCCATGTCTTTTTCAAGTCTTAAAATATCCAATTCAACATAAGGCTGTCCCAGATTAGAATATATTTCAGATAAATTACTTTCATCAATTTCACCGACATCAAATAGATTTGAGCCGTCAGATGATTTTGCTAAATGATAGGATGTTTTATCTAAAATATCATAATAATAAGAAAATGCATGGACAGATTCTATAAATAAAGGACTGTGGGTGTTTATATATACAGAAACATTCAATTTTTTAGCTATTAAAACCAGTATTTTAGCGAATTTGGATTGCCAGTCGGGATGCAAGTTTACTTCAGGTTCGTCTATGATTAAAAATGAATTCTCCTTTAACTTACGGTTAGCCAAAAGCAGCTGTATAAGACCAATCTGTTTGGTTCCTGATGCTGTATTGGTCATGTTTGACTTGATATCATCATTTGAAACAAATTTGAATTCACCGCGTTCATAGATAAATTTCCCATTAATGATACTGTTAATCTCTTTTTCAATAGCAATAATGTCTTTGTTGATTTTTGCATCAAAAACTTCTTTAGTTTCACGGGTCAGATTCCTTCTTAAATATTCAAAATGATCAATGGATTTTCTCTCAAGAATTCTGTAGATTTCAAATGTATCCAAAAAGGAAACGGAATCAATATAAAAAACATCATTAACGAAAAGTGCGGAATTTGATTTGAACGCATCATCATCATTAAAGTCATGATTTTTAAAATCTATTATAAAATCATCATCTATACTTATAAAGCTATTGAAAGTATCTGTTGAAAATTCCGAATTCAATAAACTTCTCATTAAAGAAATATACAGTTCATCACCGTCATTTTCAACAATATCGATTAAATCATCAATGGAATCGAATCTTTTTGAAAAATCAGCAATATCCTCATCGGAAATATCAAGGTCCAAAACAGATGATTTCAAATCATCATACTTTTCAAGTATACTGTCAAAATCATCCCCTGGTCTCATGCGAAACATTGATGATCCAAATCCCTTATTAAATTTGGAGAGATATTTTGAAATGTAGCGGGATTCACTCCTCATTAAATTAGCTATGCTTTCATATGAAATTTCCTGTCGATTCAGTGAATTTGATCTTAAAAATGAATATAAAAACTTGGATAATGTAGATTTGCCTGTTGAATTATGTCCGGCAACAATAGTAATTTTATCAATGTTAATATTCGCTTCGTTAATCGGACCCATACTCTCCAAATGTAGTTTCATTGTATCGACCATAAAAACACCTTAAAAATAGTTTAATTTAATATTTAATATTAATTTGCATTTATAGTTATTGGTTAATTAATAATATTAAATTATATTATTTGAAAAATGACTAAAATCATCATTTTTTACAAATCTTTCTATAAGGACAACCTGTACAGTCATCACATTCAGCTTTAAATTCATTGTTTTTAATTTTTTGAGCTGTTGAATGTAATTCCTCTTTTAAATCTTCAATATAATCATCATCTATATCAAATGAGAATAATTTATCACCTTTCTGATATTTAATTGCATATATTTGAATTTCTTCAATTTTATGACCTTCAAATTCCTTGTTTTCATCACGAAGTGCCATCACATAAAAATGAAGCTGCTTTCTATATTTTGCTAAAAATTCCTTTCCGACAAGCGAAGTGTTTTTATAGTCAAGTATTCCAAGTTTACCATCCTTTTCATAGATTAAGTCAACAACACCAGAAAATGCATAATTATCACCTCTGATGTAGAACGGATATTCACTGTCTATTATTGTTAAGTCATTTCCAACTTCATGATAGTATCTGATAACGTCTTTAGCGATTGTTTTCAGTTTATTTTCATATTTTTCAGGACGTTCTTCCTTGAACTTTAAGTTTGCCTTTTCAAATAACATTTCAACCGTTCTTGTTACCTCTTCATCACCAACATAATTGTTTTTGTTTGCCTTTATCTTTTTGTTGATGATTTCTAAAGCAGAATGTATGAATATTCCGTCATCGATTTCTTTTTTTTGTGAAACGTTAAAACCGAGTTCATTTGAGAGTTTATATCTAAACGGGCAGTTGTTATAGTTTTCAAGTGCAGTGAAACTTAAATTTATAATTTCCTCATCATCATCTGAATGTTTTGGATCAAGTAAATTAATGTCAATGTTTGCGGGATTAATAAGCTTGGAGTTATTGAAATTATCATCAATTACGTCATTGATACATTCAGGACCTTTGGTAATTGCTTTGACATTTTCTTTTGTGTAATTCTCTAATGTATTGTGGACATTTTCAGTTGAATCTTCAACGATGCTTGACAATATCAGTTCATCTTCTGCACGTGTTTTAGCAACATATATTACTCTTTCTTCTTCCTGAATATGTGAAGTTTCAGCGTCCCCATCATACTTGTCATAAGCGAAAAATCTTTCCGGAGTATATGTTACTGATTCAACATCTATTTCTTTGAATTTTAAAGGAAAACCATTGTCACGTAGTGATGCAAGAATTATTACAGGAAATTCCAAACCTTTTGAAGCATGAACGGTCATGATTTGTACTGCATCCTCATCAGGCTTAAATGCATCAAGTTTTTTAATTGAATTTTTAATAAACCAGAATGCACCTCTAAGGCTTCGCTCATACATCACTTCACCGTAGACTGACATTGAAGGAATAATTGCTGATAAATCATTTACAGCTTCCTCATCATTATTGACTAAATCTGGTGTTAAATAACCTGTAATATCACATAATAGTTCAAAATAAACCTCTGAAATTGTAGGTCTGTCATAATACATTTCGGCATTTACTCTTTTTTTCAACTCATTTAAAGCATGGAAAAACTTCAAATCTCTTTGGTTGGTTATGCCGTATTTTGTTAGGTTTTCATCTGAAAGTATTGGCTTTTTAACACGACTGAATACTTCCTCTTGGCGTTCTTTACTTTTTGAAAATATTCCCGAGAATTTTTTAATTCCTCTTCCCCATCCTTCGTTTTGTGAGCATACTGTTTTATCCATATCGATTACATTTTGTTCAAATTCATCCTGTAAGCTATTCAGGATTGCTTTTGTATCATCAGACAATTCAAATAGTGGTTTATTTTCATTTGCACCAGTTAATGTTTTTAAATTAAGCCAATCACTGGTGTCTCTTGGAACAAAAGTATAATATGGATCATCACCCTGAATTAAATGATACATCAATGTTAAAATATATTTTAAATCTTCATTATCTGCTAAATCTCCGGTTCCCCTTACCTGATAATTAATATTGTTTTTGTCTAATAATTCGGATAATGTTTTAAAACATGATGAAGAGGATTTAACTGATCTAAGTAAAATACCAATGTCTGATAATTTCATTTTATCATCAGCTATTACATATTTTATGATTTCTAAAATATTTTCAGCTTCACTCTTTTTATCCTCATTTACCATAAAATAAATTTCATTATGTTTACCGGACCCGCATTTAGCAGGAATTAAATCATCTTTAGAGTCATAATGAGCAGAAATGAAATCCTGTGAAAAGTTAATGATTTCTTCAGTTGAACGGTAATTGTAAGATAAGAAAACTTCTTTGAATTTATCCGGATACTGGTCAGTTAACTCCTTGAAATAGTTTTTGTTTGAACCCCTAAATCCATAAATACTTTGATTAATATCACCAACAACAGTTAATGATTCGGTTTGAGGATTTTCAATAAATTTAGCAAATAATTCCATTTGAACCGGGTCAGTATCTTGAAATTCATCAATTAATATATTAGTGTATTTTGACATGTATCCTTCATTGATTTTATCTAAAGCCTTAATCTGCATCTGATTATAGTCAATTGAATTTTCCTTTTCCAATAATTTCAAGTACAACGGATAAGATTTAGCCATTTGAATGTATTTAGCATTGTTATATGAATCCTTAAATAAGGTATTTTCATTTTCCTTATCGATTTCTTTAATCTCATCAATTGGAAATTCACCATCATTTTCATCCATATACTTATTGACATAGTCAACAAATTCATCAGAAACCGTGAAGTTTTCCTCAAGATAATCAACTAATTCTTCTGTATTTACATTAAAAGTTGAATATTCATTATACTTGCCGATTATAGTGTCAATTTCATAGGTTCTAACATAGCATTCCCTTTCAAATCCAAGGTCTTTTAAATGTTTTTTAATGAATAAATTTAATTTATCTCCATCAGAAACAATATCCAAACCAACAGTTCCAGTTTCCTCAAGGATTTTTAAACAGAATGAATGAATTGTTGAAATCTGCATCTTTTGAACATCACTAGCAGGAATTTCACCTTCAATTAATCTGTCCTTTAACTCATCAGCAGCTTTAGTAGAAAAAGTAATTATTAAAAATGATTCAGGTTTAACTCCCAACTCTTTAACCATATATTTAACTTTTTCAACAATTACACGTGTTTTTCCAGAACCAGGACCTGCCTGAACGCTTAAAAACTTATCTCCATCATATTCAACAATTGTTTTCTGCTCATCATTTAATTCAATTGCCATAATATTTAACTCCATGCTTAATTATTAATACTTTGTTAATAATGTATTAAAAATATTATTAGATTCAAATGAAAATAATCCTTTCAAAAATAGTTAAAGATAAAAATTAATTATTATGATGCTCATCAAATAACATTTCAACATCCCCTATTCGGGAATAAGTATCAGTTAATAACTCTAAAATACTAATATTATCATTAGTTAAAATAACATTGCCCAAATATTTTAAAACTTCTTTTTCATAGCCTAAATTAAATAATTTAATAAATAACGTATCCAATTTATCTAAAATAATATCAAATGATTTATAATCACCATAATCCAACAATTCTTCACAATAATCAATGATAACATCACACAATTCAAATATTAAATTTAACTGTTTAAATTCAGTTAATATCTGAATATCCTCATCCATAAATTTAATAACATGAAAAGAATCATTTAAAGAAGTATAAAGTTTATTAATATAAAAATTTGAATCAAATTCAGAATTAGTGAATAATTTAAATTTATTTGCCAAATCGTTGTTATTAGTTAATTCCAGAATTAAAAACTCCTGAAGCTTATTTTTGGAAGTATTTAAAACTAACTCATTAATATTATTCTCTTTTTTCAATAATTCCGGATGATCATCCAAATAATATAAAGTAGCTGCAAGGTGTTTACAATTATCCTCATAAGGACAATTACAATACATGGATACAATTTCACCTTCAATAAAATTAATTCTAACATTATAAAGACTAGAACCCATAACATTAGCTTCTATAAATTCACTGGAAGAGTTTAAAACTCTAACAGCATTACTTTGATAATAATCATAGCGCCTATCTAAAATTCTAGTTGAAAAATACTGATTCCATTTCATTATTTAATCCCAAAAAAAACTGATTATTAATAGATATATTTAAAATATTATATAAATAAATCCTCATTTACATAGCAAAATGATTGAGGAGCTCTAAAGTTCTCTAATGTATTAACATCAATAGGTTTTGAAAAAATATTTAAATTATGAATTTTAATTGCAAAACCAGAATCTTTTCCTTTAAAATAATCAAAAAAGGATTCTTTTGAAATTCCTGAAACATCTGAGAAACTATCCCATAAATTATTGGGCGTATCTTCAACATATCCAGTAAATTCAAAATATCCTACAATCTTTTTTTCAGGAAATGTGGAATAAATATAAATTTTTTCAACGTTTTGACAAAATATAGTTCTTCTAAATTCATATTTTTTCTCAAAACATAATATTTTTTCTACAAATTCCGGTTTAATAGACATTAATAAATTCATTTCATCAACTATCCTTATATATGAGTTTTGGAAGTATTAAATAATTCTCTAAAAATAATATTAATCAGTAATATTTATTTTGTTAGATATTAAAATAGACAATAATATTATTGCAATTATATTCTAAAGATTTTCTAAAATTAATTAATGAAAATAATAAATTTGTCCTTATATGGTTATTAAATTAAAAATATTTTTCATGAAATAATATTACAATTTATTAATTTTCTCTTTAAAATAACTCTGAAGCATCATATCCTCACAGTAAATATAACATCCTTTCATTCCACGTGTCATCAATGTACGATAAGTATTTTTAATTATTTCATCAGCTTCTTTTAAAGCTTTTGAAGAATCTTCTTTATATAATTTTTTTATTCCTTTTAATGACTGATCTGTTCGTGCACGACTGTTAAAATCCGTTATAATATGCTCACCATCAAATCGCATATCTTCACCAATTATAACACCAACATAGTCAAATTCCAGGCCTTGTGATGTGTGAATACATCCAATTTCATTAACTGAATCTTCATCTATTGCCCATGTATCTGAGTTTCCTAAATTCCAGCTCATTGAAAAGTCACCAATTTCAATATCATGTACTGTTGAATCATTTTTTCCTTCTTTTATCCAGTTCCAGCAGTATCCGGCAAGTAATCTTGCATTATTTTTTTCTTTATTTTTCTCAAAGATTAACTCCTTTAACTCATCTGCATCATCAATTACCTGAAAATCAAAGTCGAAATCGAAACCGTCATAGTTTGCAGTTTCTTCTATTTCCAATACATCCGTCAGCCATGATAAGTAACCATCAGAGCCATTGCATCTGAATTGTGACTCTAATTTAATTTCTTCTATTTCACAATTATAATACTCAGCAAACTTTTTAATTTCATCAATGCTTCCATAATCTTTTAATGTGACTTTTTGGTGCTTATCAATGAAAAATATGCTGAATTTTGCTGCATTAATTATTTCTTTAATCTGGTTTTCTCCTAAATTTGAAAACAATCCTGATTTTTTGTTTAAACGGTGCGCTTCATCCACAATTAAAACATCAAAATCATTTTCATTGGATTTTGTGAATGAGCCTGAACCTTTAAATAGTGTTTTTAAATAGCTTTGAGTAAAATTACTTCCCCTTAATCTTTCAAAAAATACATTTCTTGGAGCTGAATTTTTTGTAACATATAATGCATTTAACTCATCATTAATTAAATCGACCAGCAAATTAATAGCTACTACAGATTTACCTGTTCCGGGTCCTCCTTCAACAATTAAAACTCTTTTTTTATCATCAATATAAGAGTCGCGAGCCATTTTTACTGCAAGTTCATAAGCTACTTTCTGCTCATCAATCATATAGAAATACTTATTTCCTTCAAGCATTCCTTTTAAACAATCCTGCAGTTTTTTAGAAGGTCTGATTTTACCGTTATCAATACGATACAATATATCTGTTGTATCACCGGTTTTAATATATTTTTTTATAAATTCTCTTAATTTTAATGCATCTCTTTTTCCATATAACGGTGCCAAATCATAATATTTTCTATAAATTTCATCTGTTAATGTATTGTCTTTCGTAAAATCATAATTATGCAGGTATGCACAGGGATATAAATCAATTTTATCCTCTTCAACAGTTTCATTAAAGTTCTCAATCAGTGATGCATAAGTCCATGCCTGATATGACGGATGGGTTGTCTCACGGATTCCCCCTCCAAGAAATGTTTTTACAATACCGTCTTTTCCAGTAACTTTTTGAGCTGAATCCCATTGTTTTAACTCAATTATAACAACATTATCTGTTTTATTATCATCCTGACCGCTGATAATAAAATCGATCCGTTTAGATGTTGTTGGAATAGTAAACTCAATAGCTACACCAGAATCATCTGGAATTTCATCATCAATTAATATTTTATACATGAATTCCATTGAGTTTTCCCAGGATCTGATTTGTGACTTAGCCGATTTACCAATCTTCTGTTTGTAAACATCATAGATTTCATCAGTTATTGAACCTGAAAAAACAGAATCAACAAACTCCCCTTTAGTTGCTTCATAAACTATCATATTTAGTTGCAACTCCTTTTGATTTTTCTACAGGATACTTTATAGCATTTTTCTCCATTTTATTAAGAATGATTTCTTTAACATCCAAATCCAGTGCTTCAGCCATATATAATGAGTAAATCAATACATCAGCCAGTTCTTCTGCAACTTCATCAATATCATAGTCTTTTTGCCATTGAAAATGTTCCAATAGCTCTGCTGCTTCAATTGATATTGATTTAGCCAGATTTTCTGGTGTGTGAAACTTTTTCCAGTCCCTTTCCTCTTGAAATTTAATCAACTCTTTTTTTATTTCTTCCATATAAATCATTCTATCATACAAAAAAGATATTAAACTTATCGTTTCTCTCCCAACTTTTCTATAAAAAAGTTTGTTTGGGATAATTAATTAAATTTTTGGAAAGTCGTTCAGAATCATAAATTTGAAAAACAATTCAACATACATTATAAACTAATCATTATCTTAAAAATTAATAAATCTAAACGAAGATATTGAGGTGCAATACACTATCATTTATTTAGAATACATTTATCAACATCTAGTCTTTTGGAGTTGTTAATTATTAGCTATTTTTTCATAACATCCAGTAAAATACCATTACACGCCACCATACATGGATTCATTAGGATAAGCGGTTATTTATCTGTTAGATGATATTTTTTTTTGAATCTGGAAATGTTGCTCTGCTTACTTCAAATTTGTGTTCCTCATCCAACTATCTTCTGACACTTTCATCTGTTGCTCCTTTAGTTTTCATTACCTGTATTTCATCCAGAAGTGTTTCAAGGAAATCTCCTTTGGTCAGTTTCAATCCTGCTTTGAATTCCTTAAATGTTGTGAGTGAAACTTCACGGCCATATTTTCTCTTTAACAGTTCTATGATTTCTTTGTTGTCATTGCCTTCCTGCAGCAGTTGATGATTTCCTGTTCGTGACGGTCTAAAAAATAATGGGTATCTGAATTTACTCTGTCCATGGTGATGGTTCTCCTATAAATCCCTTAATTCTCTTTCAAGTTCATGTTTTTTCTCTTCAATTAACTTGTATTCCCTTTGTTTCATAATCCTTTCATAATTTGGATTGTTGTGTATTAGTGTTATGGTTTCCTGTGCATCTCCGATAGCTATTAGCATAGCTCCAAGTTCGTATGCATCCTTGTGTGTAAAACTAGATTCTTCTACTATTTTTTTGAGTGTAATTTCAACTCTTGCGCTGATGTTGGTTTTTTCCGGTAACGTAATACATATATTTATTATGTATTATATATAAAATTTTATTATAAAAAAATATAAAAGTAATAATAAATATTACTTTCACAATTGAAAAATAGTTTCTTTTGAAGAGTTATATACGTGAGATATATTTTTTGAAGTTATTCTCCATCATCCATTTCGTCAAGTTCCTTTTGGAGATCGTGGATTTGCATTTCCTTGTAAAATCTTTCGAACTTGCCTACTTCAATGAGATAAGCTGAAACTTCAAGAGCATCCCTATAGGTATAGTTGGACTCTTTGATAATTTGCTTTTTGTCTTCATCCATGTAGGATGAGGTATTATTTATATTGGCCATAGATATTACAACCTGTATATAATAATTAATATAATATTTTATTATTTCAATTATATAAAACTTCAGTTGAATTTCACTTTTGATTTTAAAAATTTTATTAAAATTGCTTTAGTTAATTATTTTTCTTAATAAATTCATATATTTTTTCAGTAAGCTCTTTTGCAGTATCTGAAAGGTCATCGTACTTATCTGTAAATTCTGGTTCCTTATAGCAGAACCTTTCTTTTAAAGTATCCTCATTAAAGAAATTATCAGGTATTTCGCCAGCGATTATTTTCTCCTTAATAAATTTATAAAAATTTGATTTTTGATATTCTTCTTCATCAAAATCTTCTGTGATTCCCAATTTTCTTATTTCCCTAAGACTATCCAATATTTTTAGTAAAACACCTTTTGAAATTAAATTTTCAACTTCTTTAACATCCAATATGTTATAATTGGTGTAGTTCATATCATTAAAAAATGCTTTATTTTTTTCAGATTCTTCTTCACTATCAAAATCCAATATGGTAAATATTCTTTCTTTTTGTATTGAATTGAATTCTTTAACTGTTTTTATGGTTTCTTTACCTCCTCCTCTTAAAAATGAGTAGTGAATTCCTTTTTTGAATATTCTCACATCATGGTTTTCATTTTTTAATTTTTCTTGATATAACTTAAGATAGAAATCATAATGCACAATATCATATGACCCTTCAACTAATATTGTACAATTATTTGCTAATACGGAAGAAGGAAGGGCACCTAATTTTTCTAGTGTTGGATAATGATTAAAATCAACTTTTTCAACAGTGAATTCATTAATTGAACTCTCTTCATTATTAATAGACTTATCAAAAGAATAAATGGAAATATCCCTATTTTCAAATTGCATATCTAAAAAATGATTAGAGTGTGTTGTAAAGAAAAATTGAAAATTTTCAAAACGTTTATCTAATAATGTTTCAATTAATGTTCTTTGCAAACTTGGATGAAGACCTATTTCAGGTTCCTCAATAAATACTAACACATTTGTATTACGTACTTTTGATATATCCAAATATAAAAATAAGGGCAGTGTAATTAAAATGATAGATTGTATTCCATCACCAAGATTATATATTGGCCTTTCTTTTTCATCTCCTATTTTAATAGTTAAAACATCATCTTTAACTTTTGGAATTAATGCAACTTCTTTTTCATCAAAAAATGTTTTAGATAAATAATTTTCGTATTCACGAATCATCTCCCTTTGTTCTAAATCACCTAATAAATAGTTTTTTACAGAGTCATAGAATTGTAAGCCCGTGATAATTGAATGTTTAGAAAAATATTTACTTTTTTTTAAAATGTCTTCTAAATGCAATACTCTTGATTCAGATTCATCTTCATCATCCTTTTCCAAAAAATCATTAACATCAATTATTATGTTTCGCTCATCTGGAAAATAATCATTTTTTATTCTTTCAGCATATAAATCATTAGTTTGTTCTTCTGACTTGAATTCCGAAGGACATAACGGTATTAATCCTCTCAATGAAGGAATGTATATTCTATAAAAATTGTATCTAAATAAATTATCAGCTATATCTATTTCATTGAAAAATTTTTTAAAGATTTCCTCACATTCATGTTCATAGCTCATAGGTTGCTTTTTGAAGTCATTATCTATATTATTATGAATTTTTATTAAATCAGGAAATGGGGCACTTGCTTCTTCAATAAATTCAGGATTATGTAAGCCTTTAAGAATGTTTGATTTTGCTCGTCTTTGGTCTTGAGAGTCTAAAAAGCCATTCTTTTTATTAATTGATTTTTTAAACTCTTCAGATTGTTTTAAAAAAGTATCAAACTGGGGGTCGTTCGGTAAAAATTTTAAAGTATAATCTTTATCTACATAGAATAATGACCTCATAAATCTGCTTTTACCAGTATTGTTCGCACCTACAAAAATATTAATCCTAGACAAGTTCATTAACCAGTCTTCATTAGGAGAGTTTATAATTGTATAATCGTCATTTTCAATTTTTAAATCTTTAATAATGCTCATTTTTATCAACAATTAATTTCTTTTATATATAGATTTATTTTCATATTCTTAAATAACCTTTCATAAATTAAATTTAATCCATTGAAAATATCTTAATGACTAAACCTCAAAGTCATATTAAAAAAAGAAAATGAGTTAACATTAACGTTAACTGCTATATAAGTCTGTAAATATCCAAGATGGATCATATGCTATGAGATATCCATCTTCACACCAGATTGCTCTGACATTTCCTGAAGTCGCATCTGCCACTGCAGCAGGGTCTCTGTTAATCCAGTTTCCTGAAGTATGCTTTTTATGTCTTAATCTCAATCTGATGTGGCCGGTTCCGGATACTCTGCATTTAACATGGACAAACTGCACATCATAACCCAAAGATTTAGCTATTCTGTAATACGCTTGTCCCCAGTCAACACAATTGGAACCCTTGCCCTGACTGGCATCATTGATTGTTTTCTTGTCTGTCTTTTGTGAATTAAAGTATTTGCTGTACAATTTCTTCTTTGCTATAATAGCTAAAGCCTCATCTATTGTGTTTCCTTTGTAGTTGAATGTCTTGATAAACAGCTTCATTATTGAGTCATTATAATCAGGAAGCTTTGACATTCTGTAAACGATTGCAGGAAGCCTTCCGTTTGCTCTTATGTAGCTTTCAGTCCTTATGGCCATGTCCACATATTCAGCTTTATCAATTTGGGTTCCATTTTTTAGCGTTACATAGTTTGGAAGGAAATCTAAAGATGTGTTGTCTTTGATTATGGCCATTGTATACATTGCCACTAGCTTATCGCTTCCAAGTTTTTTGGCTTTATTTTCTATATATTTACAGTTTCCTTTTAATGTTAATATTTGGTAATAGTCACGTTTCTTATACTTCTTTTTGTTTTGGATAATCCAGTACGCTATTGAATTCATAGCTTGGCAAAAACTTGTCCAACTAATATTATCATTTTTATTATCTAACATATTATATTATTTATATAACATGGCTATTATATTTTTTGCAATTTTGTTAAGTGGGCAAGTTTCTAGAAAAAAGAGTAATAATTTTAGAGAGATTCAAGTATTTAAATAATTTTTCAACAAAATAAATAATATGCTTAAATAATAACCAAACACATTAAATTAATCACATTCTTCATCATTGATGTCTTTCTCTACTTTCTGTAGCACTCTTCACTTTGAATAGGACAAATAATTTATAAAATAATTTAAATTATTAATGATAAATATTACCACAATGTGGATTGACAAATATTTTGAATTAATGTTTTCTTCAAAAAAAAGAAATATAAAATTAGCACATGAATTAAAAAATAATCATTTTCCAAATTCATTATATAAATATAAATATTTTGATGATAATAATCACACTTTAGATTTATTAAAAACTGATTTAATCTTTTTATCCAAAGCAAGTACTTTGAATGATCCTTATGAAGGAGAAATATTCTATGACAAAGATATATTATATGATTACTACTTTTACAAAGAAATCCTACCAAATTTTTTCAAAAAAGCTAAATTATAGTGTTCTAGAAAATTAAATTTATACATTATATATTATTTTATTATACTTTTAAGTAACTATTTCTAATTTTACTTCTGTATTGTAGCGTGGATGTAATTTTTTGATTGTGGGTTTGATATAATTATTTAAAACTTTATTCCACATTGTCTTTGATTTAACTGTATTATAAAATGAATTTTCAACTATTTCTTTTAATTTATTTAGTTTTTCATCTTTATCCATTTCTTTGAAGTTTTTGATTTTGTCAATTTTGTATTGCATGTTGTCTCTTTTGTTTTTGTACCATACTTTTTCTATTGGTTGTAATTGGGGCGAATATGGGGGTAAATAACATAATTCAATGTTTAATTCTTTAGCAAGATTTTTAACATCATTTGATTTGTGTGATGAAAAATTATCTATCAAAAGGAATATAATTTCTTTTGTATTTTGTTTTCTGATGTCTTTTAAGAGATTCATTATTGTTTCTTTGGTTGAATTTTCCATAAATGTGATGTAGTCTTTTCCTTCAGGAGTTAGTGAATAGAAACCTGCTGCTTTGCAGGAATATCTGTTTGTATCTGTTGCTAATTGTGGTTTGGTTAGTGAAATTACTTTAATGTAATTTCCTACGAATTGAAATGCAGATTCATCGAAACTGAATATTAAAACTTTTTTATTTGAATTTAGATCTATAATATTGCTTGTTTTTTCATCGTATTTAAGACAATATTTTCTAAATTTTTGAAATAAATTTAATTTAAAAGTTGATTTATAATATGGGCTTCTGCGATAATCTTTTCTATAGGGCTTCCCGTACTTTATATTAAATTTATTTTTGAGTAATGGGACAATATATGATAGGTGATAGTCTATATTGAATAATCTTTTTATTAATCCTTTTATTTCCCATACTAGCCAGTCGTCTCTTTCACTTAGTTTTTTTTAAGAGTTTTCAATTGTTTTTCTGTTAGTTTTGATTTTCTTCCTTGGCCTTTTTTCCGTAGTAATCCTTCATATCCTTTATTTTCCCAAGTTTTGAGCCAATTATTTCCAGTAACTGTTGTTACGTTTAGGAATTGTGATGCTTCTTTATTTGAGAATCCAATTTTTCTAAATAATAGGTATGATAATTTTTGATAAACAAATAGGTTTTTTTCTTCTTTCATTTTGAGTATGAGTTCTTTAATTTCTTTTTTATCTTTTTCTGAGATGTCTTCAAAGTTATCGATTACATTTTTTGAAATTTTTTTAGTATCACGTTCAATTTCGAAATAATTTGCAATTGGTACTTTTAATCTGATTAATATGTTTCTTACACTTTGATATTCGTATTCAACATTAAATTCATCTTTAATTAGTTTTTTAACATCATCAACAAGCCAACTTTCTTGAGATTTCAGTTTATTTTTTAAGTTATTTAATTGTTTTTCTGTTAGTTTAGATTTGCGTCCACCACCATAATGTGGTATTAATGAATTATAACCTCCTTCAGCCCACATATCTTCCAGATAATATCTGCTTGATTCTGGAAATCCTGCTAATTCACAGGATTTAATTTTTGAAAATCCCATTTCTTTGAATTTGAAATAAAGTAATTTTTTAAATACGTTGACATCTTTTTCATTATCTAACAATTGATTTATTTCATCTAAGGATAAATCAGTTCTAGATTTTAAATTTTCCATACTCATAATTATTATTTATGATAAAAATTAGTATATATACTTTTTTAGAAAAAGTTTTTTTAAAGTAAAATAAATTAATTTTTTAGAACACTATAAATAAAAATCAGATTGAACAGATTATATTTAGTAAAAATCCAAAAAAAGAACAACATAAATTTATTTACGAAAATGATTCATTGGTAAATAAAGAAATTCCCATTGAAGAACATTATAATAAATCTATGGAAATTAACAAAAAATATTTTGATTATCCAATTAAAAAAATAATTAAACAACGTAAAGAAGAAGTTTATTTAACTTGTTTTTCAAAAACAAATACAATAAATCCAATGTGGGCGCATTATGCTTATAATCATACGGGGATTTGTATTGAATACAATATAAAAGATTCAAATGAAGAATATGTTTCAAACTGGTGTTACCCAGTTAAATATGAAGATAATTATGATTATACAAAAGAATTAATGAATATTAAAGATAATGGGAATAAATTATTACATGAAACATTACTTAAAAAATCTACTGAATGGAAATATGAAAAAGAATGGAGGATTTTAATAGATTATGATATTCAATTAAGTGGATTAATTAAAAAAGAATCTGATTATTTTTTAAAATTACCAAAACCACAAGCAATATATTTAGGAATAAATATTTCAAACAAAAATAAAGAAAAAATATTAAAAATCTGTGAAGATAGAGAAATTTCAGCATATCAAATGGAAATTAATAGAAAAAATCATCAATTAAAAACTAGTAATATTAAAAAATTTCCAATGGGCAAATGGAATGAAACAGAATATATAATTGATTGTATCAAATATAAATCATTGAAAAATTTATTAAAAAAATACTTTTTTAAACATAAAACTAAAGAAGAACAATATAAAGATTTTTCAAGAATAATTAATTCCTTTTGTAAACTATCCCCTGATGAAATAACTTATTTTTTAGATACAATTTTATTTAACAATGAAATATTTCCAGTTTTATATCCATATTACTATAATGTATTATTATTTTTGAATCATTTAAATGAAATTGACAAATTTAATAAGTATAAAACTAGAGATGGATTAAATATTTCTGAAAATATAAAAAAATGGATAAGCAACATGATATCAAATTTTTATTTCAAAAAAATTATAAGATATATGATATTTTATGAAAAATTATTTATGAGATTCTATAATCGTTATGTGATTTTAGATAAAAAAGAAAAAGAGAAATATGAATCCCAATTGAAAAAATATGCTATTAAAAATGATTATGTGACATTAATTGAAAAACATGATAAAACTTTAATACATCCATTTTCTAACCCTTCAATAACTGAATTAATCAAAGAAAACATATTACATAACTTAGAGATACTAATAACTTCTTATTATAAGCATGGAATATTTAATGAATGTTTATGTTACAATGAATATAAAACATTTAATTCAATGATAATTAAATTAGAAAATTTAACCTATGATAAATACAATAAAATATATGAAAATTCAGAATTACCATTTATATATGACTGGATTTTTAATGAATACTATGATAATACATTACATTGTGCATGCAAAACCCTAAAAGATAATCCTCATTTATTAACATTAATTTCACTTAATGATGAAGAATTATTAAAAAATATTGCAATTATTAACTATAATAATGATAAACAAATAGCAAACTTTGCTGAAAAATGTTGTGATGAATTAAATTTAAATTATAAAAAAATAATCCCCCTAAAAGATATATTCCTAAATTATTTTAATCCAAAATTTAATCCATATAAAATATTTGAATAAGTTAACTTTTAATATAGTAAACACAGGAATATTAATTACCCAAATATTGATTTAACTCCTTTAAAAATAAATCAAAAAAATTTAGAGTTGACTTATCCTGTGTATTTAATTTAAATTCATCAATTACACTTATCAACTTTTTAAAATCATAATATTTTTTTAATTTTTCAAAATCAAAAGTCCATTGTTTTCTTGAAATTCCATTTAATAGATTAATGGATTTAGAACTTTTAATAGAACTAACTAAAAATTTGGCTAAATTTTCACTTGAAATTGAATTTAAATCTAGAAAATCATCAATTTCCTCTTTATTGCCCCATATTTCCCAATATTGAATTATTTCCAAAAGATGATTAGAATCAAATAACCGTTTATTATTTGCTAATTCTTTAATTTTCTCATAAATTATTTTTTCAAGTTTTAGCACATCCTCTTTAGAAATATATAACTCCTGTTGATTCTTTTGTTTATTGCCATATACTCCCTAATCACATTCAATTCCATAAATTAATCTAGAAATAGAGTATAAACTAAAATTTTTAGAAATTGATTCACAAATTAGATTAAAAGATAAATCTGGAGAAGATAAATTATAAAATAGAGTATCTAATAACTTTTCAATATAGATATAACTATCAGAAAAAATAGTTCCATTATCAATATTTATTTCATCAGCAATTATAAAAATTGCTTGAATTAAATTTTTACTTTGATCTTTTTCAAAATTTTTAGATTGATGTATTAATTTAGTGAATAATGATAAAGATTTTCCATCTTCATTCAATGATTTAATTTCGATAGATATTTCATTAGAATCATCTAAATTTACAATTTGATCTACTAAAGCATTACTTACCTCATCATCTTCAAGAGATAATGTGAAATATTTATCAAAATGATTGTTACTGCATAATCTCAATTCTTTATCATCCATACCATCGTGATTTAAGCTGATATTAGGAATCTGTATTCTATTAAAAATAGGCAAAATATAAACTAATAACGATAACAAAGACTTATTATCCACTTTAGAAACATTACATAAAACATTATAAAAATCATTAATCATTTCATTCTGTTTATCACGGTCATGCCTTTGAATTGAAACATAATCCAATAAAAATTTTTTATTATTTTTTATTTCATCATAACATTCCCTTTCAAATAATTGTAAAGTTAATAACAATAAAAAATCATTAATATTTATTTCATCTTTAAATGAAAATAAATAAAAATTAAAAACATTAATAAGTCTATTTAAATCTCTAATATTTTTAATAAACGGAATAATCATCCAATAGATATCATTAAAATCATCTAATTGGATTAAAGAATCATTACTAAACTTTTCATAAATTGGATAAACTCTGTTAAAAATTAGTGAATTTTTTCTTGATTGAGTAATTTCAGGAACCAATATTTCAATTTGAATAATTTTTTTAATGTAATCTTCACCAGAATATAATTGTAATTTATTTAATGTTTTAATAACAATATTCTGGTCAAAAGATAGAATATAAATTACATTTGGAAAATCTGCTAAAGATTTAACTAATAGGAATATTTGTTGAATTTCATCATCAGTTAATCTATCAATGTTATCAATGGAAATAATGATTTTATAATTTAAATTCGAAAAAATATCAAACAAATCTTCTTTAAATGAATTAAATTTTTTAAACTCCTCCTGTTTTAGAACTTTATCTAAATCCAAATTTGATGATAAAAATTTTAAATTTACATTAATAGAAATCCCTTTCATAAATTTAAACAATATATCTTTAGCTTTTTTTGTAAAATTATCAGAAAATTTAAGTTCATTTAATAATCTATTGAAAAACTGTAATATTAAATTATCTTGATTAGAGAAATACCATGGATTAAAATCAATGAAAATCCAATTATCTTTTTCTTTTTTAATTTCAGAAAAAGTTAAATTTAGAATAGATGTTTTACCACTCCCCCATTCCCCCATTAAACCAATTACCAAACAATCTTGAGAATCATAATTACAAATTGATTTTGATAATCTTTTAACAAATGGCATTCTATTTAATTCATCTTCATTTTCATTAGATATTGGCTTATCTGAGTTAAACATATTTCCACCAATAATTATTCTCTGATACTGTTTAATTAACTCCATCTATTGATATTATGTATAATTAATTGATAAATACTAATGATTAATAGAAAAGAATACTCTTTAATTCATGAATTCAACTAATTATCATTTTAAATTTTATTAATATATATGTTTTCAATATTTTATTTATTACAATTATATTATCCATCAATCCCTGAATAAATTTAAAATACTTTATTTAATATTACTTACATGTATCACAATATTGATTCTCTAAAATGAAAACCAAATACTGACCCTTTTTTAATTAAATAATTAAGGATTTTTAACAATTGATTATATTTCATAGTATTAGTTTTAACTACATTCCAATTTTTTAAAACATATCTTTTAACATATAATTCCAAATAATATTTTGTGTCATCATCCAAAGGTTCTTCCATTAATTTAGAATCATCAATGAGACTGCAAACCCAATTTATACCCTCATCAATAAATAAATCATCAATAATTACTTTTGAGATTACTCTTAAAATTTCCATAAATTTTAAATCATTTGAAATCTTACTGTAAAAAAGAATAGCTTGCCTTTTCTGTTTAATATTATCTAACTCATATTTAAAAGTAAAAGGTTTTAATAAATATGCGGAAATCGTACTTCTGTTGATTTCATAAGGTCTATAAGAATCAACTATTTTTTCATAAAATAAATTCCAAACATTCCAAAATTTACTAGAATCTAATCCCATATCAACAGATATGAATGATTCAAAAAATTGAGCAGAATCGCTCGAAAATTTAAAAGAATTAATAAATGGATTTATGTAGTTTATAATATTTTCCCTAGATAAAACAAATAATGCATATCTTTCTAAAAAATTTCTTTTAATATTTAAAAAATTAGCTGCATTTATTTCAGAAGTATATTCAAAGAGTTGATTAGAATAGACTCTAATAATTTCTTTAACCATATTTAAGTATTCATTTTCATCAGTATCCAATGGTATTAATTGAAAAATAATATTTAAATCTTCTAAATTCAAATTAGTTAATACAATTTCATTTTCTTTTTCGATTTTAAATATCTGATCTTCATATTCATTTACAAATTTATGAATTGCACAAATATATTTTTCATGAGCACTATGTACTTTAATATCATCATAAATATTTCTAAAGTGAGGTTTAAAGTAAATAAAATTAGATATTAATTTATTTAAATCTTCATCCAAAATACCATTATTTCTTATTGAAAAAATTACTAAATCATAACATCTATAAAAATGATCCAAGTGATTACTATTAAATAAAAATATTAACATTATAAATAATATTTCATCTTTTTCGTCAATCTGTATTTTATATAAACACATTAAAGAATTGAACAGGTGAATCAAATTTGAATCCCCTCTAAGATAATAATCCCCACTGAAAATATTAGAAAAAAAATCAAAAATTATTTTTTCGCAATATTCTAATTCATCTTTATTTAATTCGTTTGAATAAAATCTTATTAATACTGAAGAAAGTGGAATCAATGGGTTTTCAACAAAAAATAAATCATTTTCCCCAGATTCCATTTCTTGAACAATATTTTTCAAATTATTGAATATTAATTTTGGATTATTATCAAACTTGGAAGATTCCGTATTTTTATTATTTAACTTATTATTTGCCCAAAGAATTAAATCAGTGTACTTAAATTTTGAATCCATCTCTTTTTGGAAATTTTCATTATCTTCTTTTAAATCATGTGGCAAATCCACAGTTAGCATGAATTGTTCAACTTCGGAACTTTCATCTTCAATTTTCACTAATTTATGCTTTTTTAAATCAATTTGATGAATCAATAACTTATAATCAGATTCTTCTTTAATGACTAATTGTTGATACGTGTCTTCATGAATTTTAATCATGTGATTAAGAATTTCACTTCTATTTTCAACATCTTTATCAAAATCATCAATTCCCATTTGATAATGTAAAAAACAGTCACGCAATGTCCTTTTTCTGCAAATTAAATTACATGAGTCTTTACGTTCATTAATAAATATTTTAGGAGTACTCGGATAAGGAAGATTAATTAAACTTTTTGCTTGACCTTCCATTGAAAATCTGTTCAAATCATAGAAAAATAAATCTAAAGATGAAAATAATATTTTTGCAACATCAAAAAGTTCATTAGGAAATTCAAGTACAATACTAGTAACTACAGCAGTTAATGATGCAGAATAAGAATTTGATAAAATTTTTTTTAATAATTCTTCCAAATAATCAAAATTCCATTTATTTACATTATCTAATAAGAATTTTTCTAATGCCATATGTATTGAAATTAATAAATCTGGGACAATAGCTGTTGTGCCTCTATATATTTGCCATAAATGATCATTAATCAACTGTTTATAAACTTCATCTTCAATGATAATCTCTATTTCATATAACTTATTGGAAAATGTGTCCCACATTGAATCTTTACCATCATTGCAAGATTCATAATTTTTAACTGATTTATTGACAAAATCTACTATAAAGTCAATTGTTTCATTAGGATGTTCTTTTAATAACTGGAAAATAGGAGTTTGATAAGGATTATTAAAATAATTTAAATTTAACCTATTAGATATTCCAAATTTAATATTATTATCCCTATTCCAATATTTTTCATCCGAATAATCTTTAAACCAAAATAAATTTAAAAAATCGAATATTATATTAGGACTCAATTTGAAAACGGGTGATGCATTCATTGATAAAATTTTTTTAGATAAATCATAATAGGAATCTCTTCTTGAAACCCATTTATTTTCTACAATCTTTTTTAATATATCTTCCATCTCTTCTTGAATTGAAAGAGAACCGTTCAAAATAACCTTAATAATTTTTTGTTTATCATCAGAACTATAACTATCGGAGTCATTTTCAATTTTATCATACATATTAAGTGCTATTAATGAAGATTTCCTTGTTGTTTCACCTTCAAAATTATTGGAATTCCAATCATTTAATAAATCAATAAATAATCTCACATCTTCAATCTGTAATAAATTCTGATTATCATATAAAAAATCTATACAATTTATCCAATTTTTTAGAGGTTCAAAACTTGTAAAAATAAATTCGAGATTATTATTTGTAATCTCCCTAACTAATGGACTATCTTTTACATATGCAATTCTTAGCCAAAAAATAATTTTTTCTAAAATAAATTTATCCGATAAAATATTATCAGAGTATTCTTCAAAAAAATACTTAGAATATTTAGAGCCCAAAATTGCAATCAAAATATCATCAATGTTAGATTCATCATTGTTCCTCATAAATAAATAATCTAAAAACATGTTTGCATCAATTGCATCATCTTTTAGTTTATTTGAAAACCATCTTCTAAATGTTTTGCGAATTATCAAAGAATCAGGCAATCTATTAAAGAAATCAGAAATATCACCCATATCTGAGAAAGCATTATCAATTAATTTTTCAAGAGCCAATTCTTCAAATATATCCTGAGTAATAAAATATCTGCCAATATTTTCATTATATCCTATAATCTCATCAGATTGTAATGCACTAAATGCCTCATCACATTCAAAACTATAATCCTGATTTTTATTAATTATATCATTAACTAATTTTAAAAAACATTTTTCTCTTTTAATGTGAATGTTCTTATCTTTAAAAGAGCTGTTTTTTATTTTTATTTCCCATATCTTATTTTTAAACTCTGATACTGAATTCGAATTATAAATATCTGGATTTAAAAATAAGTTTAAATAAAATAATCTGCATAACAACTGAATCAATGATTTATCGTCTGGCAAATGAAACTGATGTTCTTCAGACAAGGATCTTAGTTTATCCACAGTTAGAATATCCACTTTTAACTCAGCAATTTTTTTTAAATCGTATATTTCCATGAGTAATAATTTTAAATCATTTACATAATCTGGGCGAGTTGTGAAAATTACTTTCCAATTAAAATCAAATAATGAATGTAAGAAATTTTTAAATGCATCCAAATTTTCCAAATAAGCTAATTTTTCTGCAGAATCAATAACAAAGATTTTTTCAGGAAAATCACTATAAAATTCTTGAAAATTATTTAAATTATAATTGCCAAAGTTATTAAAAAACTGTTGTATATTTGACAAATCAAATTCTGTCGATTTAAAAATAAACAATGGCATTTCAAATTCATCTTTAAAATTTTTTATTAATGCTGACTTGCCTGATCCTCCTTCACCACTTATTATAATTGCATTATTATCATTTAAACTTTCTTTAATCTCAATAATTTGAGTTTCCCTATCCACTTTAATGGGATTTTCATTGAAAGGAATCTCATCTTTAATATAATCTAATAATAAATTGCTATTTTCTTTAATATTATCAATAAATTGAAAAATACTTTCATCCAAACTAAAAAATTCCTTCTTTATATGTTTATACTCTTCATCTGACAATATTTTTTCAAAATGACTTGGAAAAATAAATTCTAATTCAATATTTAAGTCTTCAGCTAACTGATAAATTTCCTTAAGATATTTTGGCATGTTATTTTCTTCATTATAATTCGCACCAGGGTCTTTGTTAGTATAAAATAATAATTTATCTAAATTATATGATTCATCTGAATCATTTAAAGTTTTTATAACCTCCCCCTTGCTTTCCCCCAATGTTTTTTCAAAAAATTTAGCTTGAAACACGATAATTTTACCATCATATTCGATTGGTTCATTTTCTATTGCTTTTTGATTTTTATATCTTAAAATTCCTTTTGATTGATTAAAACGTTTACAGAATAAAATATAAGCCAATTCTTCAAATTTTTCATTGACACGCCCTTCAAATTTAGCTTCAAATTGATTCCAATTTAAACTCATAATATCACTTATCAATATTATTTTTTTAATTTGAAAAATTAATAATTATCTATTTTTAACTTTTGTTTGGAATTTTCTTTATCAAAATTATTTTTATAAGTTAAAATATAATTAGTAATATGTTGCCAGATGAAAAAATTGCCATAATATTTGATACCAATATTTTTAGACCAGGTGATAAAAAAGTTTTTGATTTAACAGAACTTAATCTTAATGATTATTATAAATTAAAAAAAACTTTAGAACTTACTGAATTAGAAAATAATGTTGAATTATTTTTTCCAGAAATCGTTTTGTTAGAATTAATTGAACATAACAAACAACATCTTAATGCAAGAATTGATGATTTAGAAAATCTAAAAACTATTTTTAAAAATTTTTCTGAAATTAAAATGGATAATGCGAAAATTAACATTAATGAATATGGTAATACCCTTAAAGAAAAATATATGGAAGAGTTAAACATTATTCCTATTCCTAAAAATAAAGAAAAATTATTTAATGAAATTTTTTCTATGGCATTGCATAAAGACCCACCATTTTTAAATGAAAGCAAAAACGATTCTGATAAAGGATTTAAAGATGCCATTATATTTTTATCAATAGTTGAATTTAGTGAAAATAGTGATTTTAATAATTATGTTCTTGTTTCAAATGATAAAGGAGGCTCTGTCCAAAATTGTCATGATAAATTGTACTCTAATTCTTTATTACTAATTTAATAATATCTTATACATATTTTTAAG
>Ga0310695_10002491_pt1 | contig 38732 bp, 34 predicted proteins | sample RumenRJG_04DNA_FD_203882 | JGI IMG/M metagenome (GOLD analysis project Ga0310695, IMG submission 203882) | Bovine rumen microbial communities from Lethbridge, Alberta, Canada - RJG_04 (v2) (version 2) | ecosystem: Host-associated > Mammals > Digestive system > Stomach > Rumen | place: Canada...
ATATACAGATCGGCATCGTAAGCGTTGCAAGTGAATGCCACATCATAGACTTCCGGCGCTTTGGGGTGTTTGCCCTTGTATTGGCAATCGTTCACGACCTTGCCGCAGGTCTTGCATTTCTTTTGTGCAGGGTGATGCCCCTTGTACTGGCAGTCGTTTACCGTCTTGCCGCAGGTCTTACACTTCTTGGCTGGGGGCAGTGGCGGTTTCGAGATACTTCCCCCGGGAATGTTAATCTGTCCCACTGCAGTGCCGCCGACCATCAGCGCCAAGGTTAATAGGATAGCAGTAATTCGTTTCATGATGTAAAGAGTTTTTATATGGATTAATATTTCTTGAGTTCGATGCTGCAAAGTTATCACTTCGTGAACATTTATGCCAAATAAATCAATCCTTTTTGGATGAAATACCCCAGTTAATGTATAAAATGAATTCCGACGATGACATACCATGTGATATTGGGCCCCTGAGGCAAAAACGAGCCTTGCCCGCTAACCAGATGTTGGTCGGCGGGCAAGGCTCCGATGACTGCACCTGTTGCGTTTGATCCAGACAAACTATGCATAGTTCCAGGTGCCAAGCGACTGCGTTTAATAGCCCAACCGTCTCAGGTTGTCTTTGGCTTTAGAATTACCTTGTTCGGCTGCTTTTCGGTACCACTTGACGGCCTCCTGCTTGTCCTGTGTCACACCAAGCCCATTCTCATAGCAGTAACCAAGCACATTTTGTGCACCAGCATATCCTTGCTCAGCGGCTTTTCGGTACCATTTGACTGCCTCGGTATAACTTTGGGTTACGCCATTGCCGTAGTAATAGCAGTTACCCAGATTGTTTTGCGCCCAAGTATTTTCTTGTTCTGCGGCTTTTCGGTACCATTTGACTGCCTCGGTGTAACTCTGGGTTACGCCATTGCCGTTATAATAGCAGTTACCCAGATTGCATTGTGCACCAGCATTTCCTTGCTCAGCGGCTTTTCGGTACCACTTGACGGCCTCGGTGTAACTTTGGGTCACACCTTGGCCGTGTGCATAGCAGTAACCCAGATTGCTTTGTGCAGCAGCATCTCCTTGCTCAGCAGCTTTGCGGTACCAGTAGACGGCTTCGGTGTAACTTTGCGTCACGCCATTGCCATGGTCATAGCAGTAACCCAGATTGCATTGTGCAGCAGCATTTCCTTGCTTAGCGGCTTTGCGGTACCAGTTGACGGCCTCGGTGTAATCTTTCGTCACGCCATAGCCGTATTGATAGCAGTAACCCAGATTGCATTGTGCAGCAGCATTTCCTTGCTTAGCGGCTTTGCGGTACCAGTTGACGGCCTCGGTGTAATCTTTCGTCACGCCATAGCCGTATTGATAGCAGTAACCCAAATTGAATTGTGCAGCAGCATTTCCTTGGTCAGCGGCTTTGCGGTACCACTTGACAGCCTCGGTGTAACTTTGCGTCACGCCATTGCCATGGTCATAGCAATAGCCTATCCAATTTTGTGAGGCGGCATGGCCCTTGTTGGCGGCATTGAGGAAGCGTTTGGCGGCATCGTAGTAATTTTGTGGGAAACCTGAACGGCCTTCATAGTAGTTTAGTGCCAGTTGGTACTGAGATTCGGCATCGGTCTTCTCGGTCAGCGTCAGGTCAAAGGATTTATTGCTGCCGCTGACATTGACAGTGGTCGAGTAGTCGTTGTAGTAGTCGGTGACCACCTTGACGGTGTGCGAACCCGCCTTGAGAGTCCAGCTGGTGTTAGCGTCACCCACATAGTCGCCGTCGATATACAGGTCGGCGTCATATGCGTTGCAGTTAAAAGTCACATCATAGTACTTAGCCTTTGCCTGGGTCTGCTTTTTCGGCCTGGTCTGCTTTTTCGGCTTCGGCCGCTGCTTGGCGGCTGGCACGGGCGGCTTCTGAATGGAACCCCCGGGAATGTTGATCTGTCCCACAGCAGTGCCGCCGACCATCAGCGCCACTGCAATCAATATGCAATTCAATCGTCTCATCGTAGGTTAAAATTTGGATTAATGGATTATCCTTAGATATGTCACAGTCCCAATTGCCTCAAGATGTCTTTGGCTCCTTCGTCCCCTTGAGCGGCTGCTTTGCGCATCCACTTGATGGCTTCAGTTTCATTAGGTGATACGCCCTCGCCTTTTCCGTAACACATACCTAAATTGTATTGTGCCACAGCATATCCTTGTTCGGCGGCTTTTCGGTACCACTTGACAGCTTCAGTATGATTTTGTGCCACACCTTGGCCCCTGGCGTAGCATAGCCCCAGATTATTTTGCGCGACGGCATGTCCTTGCTCAGCGGCTTTACGGTACCACTTGACGGCTTCGGTGTAGCTTTGTGTCACGCCTTGGCCGTGGGCATAGCAGTAACCTAAATTAAATTGTGCGTCGGCATATCCTTGTTCTGCGGCTTCTTGATACCACTTGGCGGCTTTGGTGTAATTTTGTGTCACACCATTGCCGAGGCCATAGCATAAACCTAAATTGTATTGTGCTTCAGCATGTCCTTGCTCAGCGGCTTTTTGGGACCAATTGAAGGCTTCGGTGTAGTTTTGTGTCACACCTATTCCATTATAAAAGCAGATTCCGAGATTGCATTGCGCTGTAGCATCTCCTTGCTCTGCTGCTTTGCGGTACCACTTGACGGCTTCGGTAGAACTTTTTGTTACAGCGTAGCCGTTCTCATAGTAGTAGCCTAAACAGTTCTGTGCGTTGACGGATCCCTTATCTGCTGCTATGCGGAAATGTCTAAGGGCTTCGGAGTAGTTTTGAGGGTATCCTAGTCGCCCTTCGTGGAAGTTAGCGCCAATCATAAGTTGTGATTCGGCGTCGGTTTTCTCGGTCAATTGCAAGTCGAAGGATTTTTTACTGCTGCTGACATTGACGGTGGTGGAGTAGTCGTTATAGTAGTCTGCTACGACCTTCACCGTGTGGGAACCCGCCTTGAGGGGCCAAATGGTGTTGGCATCTCCCACATAGTCGCCATCGATGTAGAGGTCGCCGTCGTAAGCGTTGCTGGTGAAGGTCACATCATAGTACTTGGCCTGTTTTTTCGGCCGGACCTGTTTTTTCGGCTTGGTGCGCTGTTTTGCGGGTGGTATGGGCGGCTTCTGAATGGAACCCCCGGGAATGTAAATCTGTCCCACAGCACTGCCGCCGACCATCAGCGCCACTGCAACTAAAATGCAATTCAATCGTTTCATCATTATCCTTAAGTTTATTCCATAAAATACAATAGTTATCAATACCCAAGCCGTCTCAGGTTGTCTTTGGCTTTAGAATTACCTTGCTCGGCTGCTTTTCGGTACCACTTGACGGCCTCCTGTTTGTCCTTTTTCACACCAATGCCCAGTTCGTAGCACCAACCCAAATTGTTTTTTCCCGTAGCATCTCCTTGCTCAGCTGCTTTTCGGTACCACTTGACGGCCTCGGTTTCGCTTTTTGTCACACCAAGCCCTTTCTCGTAGCAGTAACCCAAGGTGCATTGCGCTGCAGCATGTCCTTGTTCTACTGCTTTGCGGTACCATTTGACGGCCTCGGTGTAGCTCTGTGTCACCCCATTGCCATTGTAATAACACCAACCCAAATTGTTTTGTGCATCAGCATTTCCTTGGTCAGCCGCTTTTTGGTACCAATTGACGGCTTCGGTATAACTTTGTGTCACGCCATTACCATAGTAATAGCATATGCCCAGATTGTTTTGTGCGTAAGCATGTCCTTGCTCGGCGGCTTTACGGTACCATTTGACTGCCTCGGTATAACTTTGGGTCACGCCATTGCCTTTGTAATAACACCAACCCAGATTGCATTGTGCAGCAGCATCTCCTTGCTCGGCGGCTTTTTGGTACCAATTGACGGCCTCGGTGTAACTTTGTGTCACGCCATTGCCATGGTAATAGCAGTGGCCCAGATTGTATTGTGCAGAAACATTTCCTTGCTCGGCGGCTTTACGGTACCACTTGGCGGCCTCGGTGTAACTTTGCGTCACGCCATTGCCATGGACATAGCAGTAACCCAGATTGTTTTGTGCAGCAGCTTCTCCTTGCTCAGCGGCTTTTTGGTACCATTTAACGGCCTCAGTATAGTTTTGAGTTACACCCCAGCCATTCTCATGGTACAAACCTAAACGACGCTGCGCCGAAGCATTGCCCTGTTCTGCTGCTTTGTATAACCAATTGACCGCTTCGGTGTAATCTTTTGTGACCCCATGGCCAAAGTGATAGCAATAACCAGCCCAGTTTTGCGCTTCCGCATGCCCCTTGTTGGCGGCGTTGAGAAAGCGCTTGGCGGCTTCGGAGTAATTTTGCGGGAAGCCTGAGCGACCTTCGTAGTAGTTGATGCCCAGCTGGTATTGCGATTCGGCATCAGTCTTCTCGGTCAGCGACAGGTCAAAGGATTTATTGCTGCTGACATTGACGGTGGTCGAGTAGTCGTTGTAGTAGTCGGTGACCACTTTCACTGCATGCGAGCCGGCCTTTAAGGTCCAACTGGTGTTGGCATCACCCACATAGTCGCCATCTATGTACAGGTCGGCGTCATATGCGTTGCAGTTAAAAGTCACATCATAGTACTTAGCCTTTGCCTGGGCCGCCTTTTTCGGCCGGACCTTCTTTTTCGGCTTTTGCCGCTGCTTGGCGGCTGGCACGGGCGGCTTCTGAATGGAACCCCCGGGAATCTGTATCTGTCCCACAGCAGTGCCGCCGATCATCAGCGCCACCGCAACCCATATCCATTTCAATCGTCTCATCATAATCCTCGGTTTATGTCATGAATACAATAGTCATCAATACCCAAGCCGCTTCAGGTTGTTTTTGGCTTTGGAATTACCTTGCTCGGCTGCTTTTCGGTACCACTTGACGGCCTCCTGCTTGTCCTGTGTCACACCAAGCCCATTCTCATAGCAGTAACCAAGCATATTTTGTGCAGTTGCATTTCCTTGCTCAGCGGCTTTGCGGTACCACTTGACTGCCTCGGTGTAACTTTGCGTCACGCCCTTGCCTGCCTCATAGCAATTACCCAGATTGTTTTGTGCAGCAGCATTTCCTTGCTCAGCGGCTTTTCGGTACCATTTGACAGCTTCGTTGTAACTTTGAGTCACACCATGCCCATTCTCATAGCAGATGCCCAACCAACATTGCGCATTTGCATCACCTTGGTCAGCTGCTTTGCGGAACCACTTGACGGCTTCGGTATAGCTTTGTGCCACCTCTTTACCCTCATAATAGAATACACCCAATTTATTCTGTGAAAATTTATCACCTTGTTCCGCACTTTTCCTATACCACTTGATGGCTTCGGTGTGATTCTGTGTTACGCCATAGCCGTATTGATAACAGTATCCCATCCAGCTCTGCGCATGGGCTGAACCTTTCTCCGCCGCTTTCCTAAACAAGTTGATAGCCTCGTTAAAATCTTTTGTCACCCCATAGCCACTAAAATAGCAAACTCCCAAGTAGGTTTGTCCTCGAGTATTCCCTTGTTCGGCGGCTTTTCTAAACCACTTGACTGCTTCGGTGTAATTCTGCGCTATACCTTTCCCATATTGATAGCACCATCCCAAATTGGTTTGCGCGAAAGCATCTCCCTGTTCCGCGGCTTTGTGATACCACTTGACGGCCTCGGTATAATTCTGAGTCGCACCTTTCCCATATTGATAGCAATATCCCATCCAACTTTGTGCAATGGATTTGCCTTGTTCAGCTGCTTTACGGAAATGAAGAACGGCCTCAGTCTCGCTATGAGGGAAGCCTGAACGGCCCTCATAGTAGTTCATAGCCAACTGATACTGTGACTCGGCATCGGTCTTCTCGGTCAGCGACAGGTCAAATGCCGTTTTGTTTTTCTTGACTTTGATGGTTGTTGAGTAGTCATCATAATAATCTGCAACTACTTTTACCTTGTGTGAACCATCATTGAGCGTCCATGTAGTGTTGGCCACACCCACATATTCGCCGTCGATATACAGATCGGCATCGTAAGCGTTGCAAGTGAATGCCACATCATAGACTTCCGGCGCTTTGGGGTGTTTGCCCTTGTATTGGCAATCGTTCACGACCTTGCCGCAGGTCTTGCATTTCTTTTGTGGAGGGTGATGCCCCTTGTACTGGCAGTCGTTTACCGTCTTGCCGCAGGTCTTACACTTCTTGGCTGGGGGCAGTGGCGGTTTCGAGATACTTCCCCCGGGAATGTTAATCTGTCCCACAGCGGTGCCTCCGACCATCAGCACCATCGCCATCAATATGCAATTCAATCGTTTCATAGTCTTGAGGTACTAATTGGGTTGTTAAAGTTTTGCAAGTTGCTAACTTGCTCATTGGGTTGATGAGAGTGTCATTCTCTGATGATTACTTGGTCCTCCAGGCGTTCCATCGCCTCTTCGGCCCCGGGTTGTCCCATCTCGAAAGCAGAACAGTACCAGTCATAAGCCTCTCGGTAGTCCTGTGGAACGCCCAGACCTTTCTCGTAGCAGACACCCAATTCATACTGTGCCGGTGCATACTCCTGATAGGCTGCTTGCTTGTACCATCGGGCTGCTTCGACATAGTCCTGAGGCACGCCCAGGCCGTCCTTATAGCATTCACCCAAGTTGTATTTTGCTTCTGGAACATTATACTCAGCGGCTTTGCGGTACCATTTGATGGCTTCAGCATAGTCCTGAGGCACGCCATGCCCGTCATGATAGCAGCGACCCAGATCGTTTTGTGCCCATGCTATTCCTTGCCCTGCTGCCGCTCGGAACCACTTGACGGCTTCGGTGTAATCTTGACTTACGACATCACCGTCACGATAGAAACAACCCAAATTGTACTGAGCGTTAGCATATCCTTGCTCAGCGGATTTGCGGTACCACTTGACGGCTTCCTGTTCATCAGTTTCCACGCCATAACCTCTTTCATAGCAGAAGCCCAGATCAAACTGTGCTTCAGCATCTCCCGCTTCCGCTTCCTGGTGGAGCCCGTCTATGGTCTCCTCGCTGAAAGATATGGTTTGACCTCTCAAGAAATCAGGTACATGGGCATATTCCTTCTCTATAGCTAAAAGATTCCACCGGACGCCTTTAGCGTAACTCTGAGGCACGCCCTCGCCCATTAGATAGCATGAACTGATAGAATATTGAGCGTACAGGTCACCCTGTTCGGCTGCTTTAAGGTACCATTGGGCGGCCTCGGCATAGTCCTGGGGCACTCCATCGCCGCGATAATAGCATTGACCCAGAGCGTATTGTGCTGTTACTTGTTTCTGCTCGGCAGCCTTGCGGAACCATTTGACGGCCTCGGTGTAGTTTTGTTCCACAACCTCGCCTAGATAATAGTGGGCTCCAAGGCTGGCTTGAGCGTCACGATTGCCCAGTTCAGCGGCTTGGCGGTACAACTTCAGGGCTTCGTTGTCATCCTGCTCAACTCCATACCCCTGATAGTAACAATTGGCAAGATTGTACATAGCATTGAAATCCCCTTGGTCGACGGCCTTCTTAAACCACTTGGCAGCCTCTTCGCAGTCCGGGTCCACTCCCAGGCTTGAATAATAGCAGACGCCCAAGCGGTTTTGCGCTTTGGCTAATCCTTGCTCTGCTGCTTTACTGTACCACTGGAAGGCTTCGGTTAAATCCTGTGTCACGCCTTCGCCATTATGATAGCAGTGGCCCACATTGAACTGCGCTTCGGCATCGCCGTGGGCAGCGGCCTCGAGGAAACGGTTGAAATCATCGGTGGTGTATTGTGCCGAGGCAGTGCCGCACCCGATGACCAGCATCAGCGCAGCCAGTAAAAAATGAAGATGTCGTTTCATGTTGTGTTATGTTTTTTAGTCAGCATCGGGTTGAGCTGGCGGGTTGATGTCGATGGCGTAGGTCTTGAGGCGTTCGCCCTGCTTGACGATGTCGCCGCTCTTGGTGGCACGCACGAGGTGGAACAGGCCCGTCAGGTGTTCGGCCTTGCCGTTATACATGCCGATGTAGCGCAAGTACACCTCATCACACGCCGCGATGACGGTCTCGTCGGCGCCTTGGGCATTGGGCTCGGGATAGGCCTTGCGGATGGCTTCCCTCATGAGCGTGACGGGATTGTAATAGCGGTCGGTGTGGTCGATAGTGCCGTCAACCAGGAATTCTTCCTCGACTTCCAGATAGTAGTCGATGGTCGCCGTGGGCTCGTCCTTGTCGTCGCCGCATGAGGTGAATACCGCCAGCGGCAGGATGAGCAGCAGGGCTAACAGTGGTTTGCGCCAGATGGCGCTGAGTGAATGTGTCATGTTGTGATAATATGATTTCAGTATTAATGGTTTCGTTGATGACTCAGGTAGGGTGGCTCATGGTCCAAATGCACATCGACCCTCAACCCGAGAGGTGTTGCTTCGGGACGACGGGTCGATGTACTACTGTGGGGCTGCTGCCCGAGTGGAGCAGCGCGTGTCAGTCCTCCAGGTTCTTGCTGATGGCTTCGTTCACATCACCCAGGTTGGGCGTGGGCTCGACATCATCGATAATGTCCTTGATGATGGCATCAACATCGATGAGCTGCTTGGGCTTGGCCATGGCGGGAGCAGGCTTTGACGCCAGGTTGCTGGCGATCATGGCGGTGACATCGTTGATGTCCACGACACCGTCGTTGTTGATGTCAAGGTTGGTCGCCGTCAGGGTGGCGGTGGGCTGGTCAACGCCCAGCACGGTGTTGATGCACTGTTCAACGCTCGATGCGTCGGCATGGGCTGCGAGAGCCACTGCGCAGACACAGAAAAGTAAAGTAATAATCTTCTTCATATGCTCTTGTCTTTATTTAGAATGTTTTTTCTTTGGCAAAGTTAATGTAATTAATCGGAATCAGCAAGAAAAAAACGCCGAGAAATGAATCTTCCACGCTTGACTATTCGGTCTGTACTGGCTGGGCACCGAAACGGTAGGTCTTCAGCGCGGTGCTTTTCTTGACAATACCCTCGTCGTCGATGCGGGCACGGTACAGTTTCACGACACACACCGTGTTTTTCTCATAGGCGCCATACATGGCGTGGTAGTCCTGGTAGATGTAGTCCAGCGCGGCGATGACCACAGCGTCGTTGCCCTGGGTTGACGGATGAGTGTACACCTCGTGCAGCGCCTCACGCATGCGGATGATGGTGTAGGACAGCATGTCGGCTTCGGGTTGCGACGAGGTGCCCTGGCTCTCGTCGTTTTCCGACAAGTTCAGGCCCACCTGGGAGTTGATGGTCATATAGTAGCCGATGAGCAGTTCGGGCTCGTCGTTGTCACACGACATGAGCGACAATGACGGCGCAATCAGTGCCAGCGCGGCGATGAGCCCTGCCAGCACCGATAGGGAGTGTTTGCGATTGGTTGCCATAATCTTGGTTGTTTTGCGTTGTTCAGGTCGCAAATATACTGACAGAAAATGGCTTATGCAAACATTCGGCTGGAAAAGTGCCGTTATTGATTCACGGGTGAGCCGTCGGGCTTAGCCTTGACTTGCAGATAGCCCGCATGGACTGATTCAAGCCTGACGAGAGCGTTACAGCACACTCCGGCGATGTCCCTGCCACGCGTCATAAGTAGGTGAATTGGTAAAGCTTGAGTTGTTTGCTGTTCACGATGCGGTCACCCACCTGGCGCGTGCGGATGAGCCTTGCGGTACAGATGGTGGGACCATGGGCGGTGCAGTACATCGACTCATTAAAGCAGGAGTCGCACACGGTAATCGCGCGGCTGTCATCACCCTGCGGACGGGCCTTGGGGAAATTGGCCTTGAGCGCTTTTTTCATCTTGAGGTAAGCCATAAAGATGTTGTGGTCCTCGGGCGGAGCTATGGTGCCATTGGCTTCGTCAAACTCAGTGATGCCGATAAACTCCGTGGAGTCCAAAGCCAGGTAGTAACCCACCAGAGTGGGTTCATCTTCTTCCGATGCGCATGAGTGCAGCAGGACCGCGGCTGCTGATAGCAGCAACAGGATCCCAAAGAGGGCTAATCGTTTGTGTCTCATCGTCTTGAAATGTTTAGAAATTAATAATTAGGTACTATATGCATTGGCACATGCAACCCATCACGGGCGCATCTGCTGGAGGTATTCCTTAACTGATGGCAAAAATAGTTAAATTTTGAATAATTTCAAAACTTTTGCGCAAAAAAATCACGCAAATCTTTGTTTTTTGTCCCGATGATGGGGTTTCCGTCTCACTGAACGGTGGCATGGACACCCCCGGCGACCGCCTTGGATTGTTAATCTGGCGCCTGTACATGAAAATATGGCTCCATAAAATGAGCACCATTCAACTAAAATGCCTAACTTTGCAAGTTGGATTCGGTTTAACGAGGTGATGTGGCACTGAATTTGCAGCAGTGGTATCGATAACTGGTCTGATGAAGTTCACTAGAGGGACATATAATGTATTGCGCTCGATAGCCGTGACCATTTTGGTCATGGCGGTGTCGCTTGTCGCCCTTGCCTACCTGTTGCTGCTCTTGCCGCCTGTTCAGGAACGGCTGTGCCGCGAGGGAGAGAAAGCGTTGAGCGAGTTCCTCAACACCGAGGTGCACATCGGATCGGTCTCGATATCGCCGTTCAATCAGCTGGAACTCAAGGATGTGCTTGTCAACGACCAGCAGGGCGACTCGCTGCTTGCTGTCGACAAGTTGGGAGCGGGCATCAATCTTAAAGAACTGCTCGCCGACAACCGCATCGTCATCACCTATGCCGAAATCATTGGCTTGGATGGTCATGTGACAAGGCCTGACAAGGACAGCCCCACCAACATGCAATTCATCATCGATGCGTTCAAGCCCAAGGATGACAAGCCGCCCAAGCCCTTTGATGTGCAAGTCAAGACGGTAGTTGTGCGCAAGTCGTCTCTCACCTATGATGTGCTGGACCAGCCTCGCACCCCTGGCCGTCTCGATGCCAACCACCTGGCCGTGAGCAACCTGCGGGCTGATTTGACTTTGCCCTGCTTGAAGAACAACGATTTCGGCATCCAGGTAAAACGACTCTCATTTGACGAGCAGAGCGGCCTGTCGCTCAAGAGCTTGTCTACCAATGTGCACATCACCGACAACAGCCTTGATGTGCAGGATATCAAGCTGAAACTGCCGCGCAGCAATATCGCGCTCGACGACTTGCATCTCGAGTATTCATCGCTCAAGAACCTGGGGAATGAGTTGCGCAATATGCCGTTGCGGGTAAGGACTCCTGGCAGCACCATCACCCCCAGCGACCTGGCGGCGATTGTGCCACAGCTCAAGCAGTTCGATGAGCCCTTGTCGGTCGTGGCCGAGGTCATGAAGGACGGTTCCCTCATCGAGGTGCCCACTCTGCGCCTGCATACCCTCGACGGAGGCTTGGCGCTGAATGCCCGTGGCGGGTTCTCGCTGCCCACACAGGGCGGCTACCGCACCCTGGATCTTGACCGCATCGACTTGGATGCCAAGGCCGGCGATATCTCACGCTTGATGACTTTGGCCCCCAACCTGTCTCCACAGGCCCGCATGCTCATCTCGCGCTGCGGCAATGTGGCTCTCGACGGTGAATTCCACAGCAAGGGCAGCAACATGAGTTTCAAGGGGACGGTCGGCACTGCGCTGGGACGCGCCGATGTGGACGGCACTCTTGCCAGTTACAAGGGGGAGTCCCGTTTCAACGGTCATGTAAAGACCGACGGCCTGCAACTGGGAACCCTGCTCGACAAGCGCGACATGCTTGACCAGCTCGCCATCGACGCACAGCTCGATGCTGTCATGCACGGCTCAGATGTGTCGGGGCATCTGCAGGGACACATCCCCTTTGTAGACTTCAAGGGCAGGCGATACCATGACATCGTTGCCGATGTGGACAAGCAGGGACAGAACTTCACGGGCTCGCTCGCCATCAATGACCCCAATGGCAATGTGCAGCTTGATGGCACCGCGCTGCTCAACGGCGCCAACTCGTCATTTGATGTGAATATTTCCACCCGTGATGTGAACCTGGCCAATCTCGGCATCACCAATAAGTATCCCCATCATCGCTTGTCGGCCAACGCCACCGCCTCGTTCTGGGGCAACTCGCTGGACAACATCTCGGGCAACCTGTCAATACATGACTTCAGCATGGTGGACCACAATGGTAAGGGCTTGAATTTTGACCATCTGGAAATCAATGCCGACAATGATGGCATCGATAAGATTGTCGACATCAACAGTGACCACATCGACGGCTTCATCTCGGGCCAGTATGATTTCAAGACCATAGTTCCAACCGTCAAGCATATGCTCTCCCGTGCTTTCCCGCAGTACTTCGGCGACTATGCTGACTATACCCACAGCGGGCAGCCTCATGATGTGCGTTTCAACCTTGTCATCAACCCCGATGATGAGCTCAACGAGATGCTTAAATTGCCTGTCCGCCTGGCCTATCGAGCTGTTATCGAAGGCAATCTGGACGAGAATGACAACACATTTGACCTCGTCATGGACGCTCCGCTGATGCTTCAGGGCAACAAACTCATCGAGAAAACCCGGTTTATCGCTTCGCTGGACAGCGTCTCTGACCGGGTTGTCCTGAATGCACAGTCGAGTTATCCTACCAAGAACGGCATGATTAACCTCAATGTTGACGCCTCGGGCCAGAACAACCGGCTCGACGCCAACCTGGGATGGCGTGTGCCTAACGAGCGGGACTTCTACGGCAACTTGAGCATGAGCGGGTTGCTCGACCGCGGCAACGACGGCAAGATGAAGGTCGACATCGATGTCAACCCGTCACAGCTGGTCTTCAACGACACGGTGTGGAATGTCGAGGCGGGACACATCAACTTTGGCAACGGTGTGGTCGAGGTGAAAAATCTGTCGGGACATCACCGTGAGCAGTACATCCGTGTCAACGGCAAGGCTTCCAGTGACCCCGACGATGAATTGTGCATCGAACTCAACGATGTGAATCTCGACTATGTGTTCGAGACCTTGGCCATCGACAATGTGGACTTCGGCGGCCGTGCCACCAGCAAGTGCTATGCGAGCAATCTGTTCTCGGGAAAACCGCGGTTGTATACGCCTAGCCTCTACATCGAGAATATTTCATATAACGACGGCAAGATGGGTAACCTGGATATCCAGGCGAACTATGACACCGAGTCGGGAGGCGTATTGGTGTCGGGCAGTATTGACCAGCCCAACGGCAAGCGCAGCCTGCTCAATGGCGGCATCTATATAGCCGACGACTCATTGTACATCGAGTTTGACACCGACCATGCCAATGTCGCATTCCTCAAGCCCTATGTGGAGGCTTTCACAAGCGACATCCAGGGCGAGATGTCGGGCAAGGCAATCCTGCTCGGTAACTTCCACACCATCAACCTGGAGGGCGACCTCGTTGCCGACTCCCTCAGGTTCCTGGTGGACTATGTGAACTGCTACTACACGGCCAGCAATGTGCCCATCAAGGCCGTCCCCGACTTGATTGAAATCAATGATGTGCCCATCCATGACCGTGAGGGGCACGAGGCCCGTTTTGGCGGATGGCTCAAGCATGATGCCTTCCACAAGCCGGAATTCAGCTTTGCCATCACCGATGCCCGTAATTTCCTGTCCTATGACACCAATCCTAATATCAACCCCGACTGGTACGGCACTATCTACGGCAACGGCTCCTGCTTTGTAGATGGCGGACCGGGCATCGTGAATATTCGCGTCAACATGACATCGGCGCCACGCAGCAAGTTTACTCTTGTGATGAGCGACAATGAGCAGGCCGACACCTACAACTTCATCACCTTCAGGGACCGCAATGCTCCCGAAGAGCCCGTCGTCGTCGAGCAGATGGATACCCTCGACATGATCATGAGCCAGTTGAAACAGAAGGTGCAGCAGCAGGTCAACTCTGAGCCCAGTGCCTATAATATCGACCTGCAAGGCGACATCACCCCCGATGTGGCGCTCACCGTGGTCATGGACCCCGTGGGCGGTGACCGCATCAAGGCCACCGGTAGCGGTCACATGCGCTTGACCTACAACAACAATGGCGAACTCAAGACCTACGGTAAGTATACACTGAACAAGGGTACCTATAATTTCACTCTGCAGGATGTGATTATCAAGGACTTCACCATCCGTGACGGTAGCAGTATCAGCTTCCAGGGTGACCCTTATGCTGCCTTGCTTGACCTGGAGGCCGTTTACTCTCTCAATGCCAACCTCCTTGACCTGGACGGCTCCTTCCGCCAGGAACAGGCATTGTACCGCACGAGTGTGCCTGTGCATGCGTTGTTGAGGGCCAAGGGCATCATCAGCCAGCCTGAAATCTCGTTTGACCTTGAGTTCCCGTCACTCACCACTGACATCTACCACAGGGTCAAGAGCATCATCAGCACCGACGAGATGATGAACCGCCAGATTATCTACTTGCTGGCATTGAACCGTTTCTATACTCCAGAGTATATGGCCAACTCGCCTAGCCAGCCCGAGTTCCTGACTTCGGTTGCCTCCTCGACCATCGCCGGCCAGTTGAGCAGTATCCTGGGCAAGATGACCGACAATCTGTCGATTGCTCCCAATTTGCGCACCAACAATGGCTTCAACGATGTGGAGGTGGATGTGGCGCTCTCCAGCCAGCTGCTCAACAACCGCTTGCTGCTCAACGGTAACTTCGGCTATCGTGACAATGCCTATAACACCAATAGCGCCTATAATTCGACCAACACCAACTTCATCGGTGACTTTGATATCGAGTACTTGCTTAACAGCAAGGGAACATTCAGGCTCAAGGCCTATAACCACTTTAACGACCAGAACTATACCCAGCGCAATGTGCTCACCACTCAGGGTGTGGGCATCGTTTGGAAACACGACTTCGACAAGCCGTGGCGCAAGAAGAACAATCCGTCTCAACAACTTGCTCCCGGCCAGGATGATACCATCCCCAGGCGAGAACCCTCGCCCGTGGCTCCGCAAGACAGCAGTGTGCGTCAGCCGGTGCCCATGGTAACACTGCGCTCGGCACAGAAACCGGAATGATGGTGAGGCGTATTGTCATATGGCTGATGCTGGCATGGATGGGCTGCACTGCGGCATATGCCGATGACTTCATGCCGCTGCTGGCCAATACCGTGCCTCAAGTGACCGATACTGTGCCCCAAGTGACCGGGATTGTACCGCTTCTGACCGACACTTTCTCGACAGAGCGCGCAATCATCGAGCCGGTCTTAGTCCCCGATACAATCGCTGTCGATGATGATGTGAAGAATGCGTGGAAACGCAAAATCTTCCGCCACGGCTGGAGCATCAACGACACTTCCATCGTCTATCCTCCCGTGTTGGACTTCGGCTTCAAGACCTATCGGTGGCTCAACCATGCCCTCAACTACTATGACACAGCCTATGTCGTCAACCCGGGCAAGACCAGTGGCAAGAAGTGGAAAATCATGCTCAAGAACAACAACTGGATTGACTTCTACTCCGGCCATCTGAGCAACTGGCGAACGCCGGTGCAGCTCAACAGTGATATCACCTCATTGTTCGGCTTCCAGATTTGTGGCATGGGCTTGAGTTTCACCTATATGATAAATGTGCGCGACCTGCTGGCGGGCAACTTCATCCGTAACCGTCGCCTCCAGTTCTCGTTTACCACATCGAGAATCTTTATCGAGGCCTATTACCGCAAGAACGACGAGAGCACGGTTCATATCAACCGCCTGGGCAAGTGGATCGGGAGCAGGATTTTTTCGGGCCTCAAGCGCGAGGGATACGGACTCGATGCCTACTATATCTTCAACCACACCCACTATTCCCAGGCGGCAGCCTACTGCTTCTCTAAGTACCAGAAACGTAGTTCAGGATCTCTGCTCACGGGAATCTACCTCAGCCATCAGGATGTGGTCATGGACATGAACAAACTGGACAGAGACCTCAGGGCTTTCCTGCCCAACACCGATACCGACTACCGCTTCCGTTACCGTGACTTCGGGGTGCTCATCGGCTACGGCTACAGTTGGGTCTTCCATCACGGCTGGCTTTATAACATCACCTTTGCACCCAGCATCGGCTATCGACACAGCTTCCCCGAATCCATCGAGGGAAAGAAATCGCTGTTGTCCACCAATCTGACTGCTAAAATGGCTCTGGTGCGTACCGCCGGCAACTTCTTCTATGCTTTTAACTTTAACCATGAGGGCCATTGGTACACCAGCCAGCGGCACAGTTTCTACAATAGCTACAATAACTTTGACCTTACAGCCGGCTTCAGGTTCTAGAAAATTGACTACCTTTGTAGCCCTAAAAAAACATCATCAATGAGTGTAACGATATTAGGTATAGAATCGTCGTGCGACGACACTTCGGCTGCGGTCTTGCGCGACACGGTGCTGTTGAGTAATGTCATAGCCAGCCAGCGTGTGCATGAGGCCTACGGAGGCGTGGTGCCCGAGTTGGCATCGCGTGCCCACCAGCAGAACATCGTGCCCGTTGTCAGCGAGGCCATCCGTCAGGCCGGCATCGACAAGGGCGACATCGATGCCATCGCCTTCACACGCGGTCCCGGCTTGCCCGGCTCGCTCCATGTGGGCACCTCGTTTGCCAAGGGGTTGGCCCTCGCGCTCGACATCCCGCTGGTCGATGTGAACCACCTGCACGGCCATGTGCTTTCCCATTTCGTCAAGGAAACGCCCGATGCCGAGGTGCCCGGGTTCCCCTACTTGTGCTTGCTCATCAGCGGCGGCAACAGCCAGATCATCAAGGTCAACTCGCCGCGCGACATGGAAGTGCTGGGGCAAACCATCGACGACGCCGCTGGCGAGGCTTTCGACAAGTGTGCCAAGGTGATGGGCCTGCCTTATCCCGGTGGTCCCGTCATCGACCGCTTGGCTGCCGAGGGCGACAGCAAGGCGTTCAAGTTCGCAAAGCCTCATGTTGATGGTTTCAACTACAGTTTCAGCGGCCTGAAGACATCTTTCCTTTACACCCTGCGCGACGCTCTCAAGGAGAACCCCAACTTCATCGAGGAGAACAAAGCCGACCTGGCCGCCTCGTTGCAGCGAACCATTATCGAAATCCTGATGGACAAATTCGGCAAGGCGATTAAGGCCACTGGCATCAAGACCATCGCCATCGGAGGAGGCGTGTCTGCCAACAGCGGCATGCGTGCCGCCGTCGAGGACTATGCCCGCCGTCATCGCCTCAAGGCCTTCATCCCCAAGCGCGTCTTCACGACCGACAACGCCGCGATGATAGCCATCGCCGGCCACTACAAATACCTTGATAAGGAATTCTGCGACATCACCGCTCCCCCCTTCCAACGCGTCATCATCTAAAAATCCTCTAACAGCAAATCAAGCACATCATAGCAGATAATACAATTCAAGTTCCCGAATCAGAATACAATTCAATTCTGCGACAGGCTGTCGCAGTTATTGACAAAGCACGCAACTTCTTGGGGGCGTGAAAAGATGTGACGACCATGTGATGACACATGGTTTCACAATATCGTGGAGTTGAGGCAATAAATTGTTTTTATTGTATTTATTGTTTTCTTTTTATGATTGTTGTCCCAGTTGTTACTTGTTGTCCTTGTTGTTTGAACTGCGGATGGCGCGGATGCGTTGCGCTAGGGTGGGGTGGCTATAGCGGTACCACACGACCAGCGGGTGGGGCGTGAGGTTGCTCAGGGCGTGGCTGGCGAGTTTTTTCAGGCCGCTGATGAGCGACTCGCCGTAGCCGTGGCTGGCGGCAAAGGCGTCGGCGCGGTATTCGGCACGGCGCGAAATGGCGCTCGTTGCAGGATCGAGCAACAGGCCGATGGGTGAGAACAGTAGCGAGAACGCGACAAGTGCCAGTATGAACGACGGGGCCGTGCCTCCCAGGGCTGCGGGAAGGTCGGGATTGTTGACCAGCAGCGAGAAAACGAACAGGTTCACTGCCACCATGACAATCGACATCAACAGGCTCTTGAAGGTGTCGCGGTGCTTGTAGTGGCCGAATTCGTGGGCCAGCACGGCGACAATCTCTTCGTTGGTCATCCGGTCCTGCAGGGTGTCGTAGAGCACGATGCGCTTCTTGGGACCGAAGCCGGTGAAGTAGGCGTTGGCCTTGGTCGAGTGCTTGCTGCCGTTGATGATGTAGATGTCCTTGAAGCGCGAGCCGAAACTCTTGAGCGCGGCGGTGATGGCATCGCGCAGTTCACCCTCGGGCAAGGGCGTCTGCTTGTTGAACAGGGGCACGATGAGGTTGCTGTAAAACATCGAGAAGAAGATCATGAACACGGCGCAAACCAGCGTCGCCCAAATCCAGAACTGCTGCCCGAAGGTCTGGTACAGCCAGTAGACCACACCCATCAGCACGGCACTCAGCACGGTCGAGACGACAAACGACTTGATGGCATCTAACCAGAAGGTCTTGTGCGTTGTGCGGTTGAACCCGAAACGCTCCTCGATGACAAAGGTGGAGTAGTAACTGAACGGCAGGCCGATGACGGTATTGAACAGGTTGTAGATGACCAGGAACAGGATGACCTGCAGGACGGGAATCTCGGTCCACGCTTTACACTGGTTGTCGAGCCACCCCAGCAGCCCGCAACCCAGGATGACCAGCGTCAGCGCAAACGACACGCAGCGCGCGATGAGCGACACCCGCTTGTTGGTGCGCATGTATTCCTGCTGCTTGCGGTACTTTTCCTCGTCATACAGCCCTTCCAACTCGGGCGGCACGGGGTGCGTCATCCACTTGGTGTTGAGCCATGAGAGCACACTGCTCACTACAAAGTCGAGCGTCACAAACGCTACTATCAGCAATAACAATGTCTTTGCCATAATCCTTGAAAATCTGTGGACAACAGGTCATCAACCGCGCCGGGCAGGAATGTGCGGCGCGGAGGACGGATTGTTTTATTTATTGTACTTTTCTTGTGCCTGCATGATGACAGCCTCGGCATTTTCCCATTCTTCCCGCATTTTATTGCCGAGGGCTTCCCTCTCCGGGCTGACTTTTTCCCTGACGAGCCGCTCTGTGAACGACTTCATGTCCTCCTCGCTCACTCCCATCATCTGCATGCACCTGTCGCGGCAACTTTGCATTTCATCCAATGAAGACCAATTGATATAGGCATATTGCGGGAAGTCGAGACGGAACAGTCCTTCTAACGATGTCATGGCTCCCGTCTCTTGTATTTCGTCCAAGAAACTTTTCTGCACTCCTGTTTTGTACTTGTTACGGAACAGATAGAATGATGAAACCTCATTGATGAAGTTGACATCGCCAATGGTGTTGAAGGTCTCGATGCTGGTAGAGAAAATGTTCTCGGTCGTTTCAGGAAAATCCTCGTTCATCAACATTAGAGCAGGAAAAAACACTTGCTTCAGGCTGTCGTAGTGTTCAGGATGCACCGCTATGTCCTGCTGCGCACTGCTGCAATTGTGCAGCAAGGTGTCGGCTCTCTGCATAAAAGCGATGGTCTTGTCAAAGTCGCTGATGATCATCATCACCATCTCCTTCTTGGACGCTTTTTTCTTTTGGTGGTCGATGATGGCGGCCGTACCAAAGGTGAGTACAATCGATATGGATGTGGCGACGAGTGACAACAGGAACTGCTTGAGTGATGACATTCCACTGCCATTCTTCAATGTCGTGGGGGTATGTAACTTTATATTCATAGGTCCGAAACGGTTTTTATCTAAATGCATGCAAATGTAGTGATTATTTCTTGATCTACGCCTGTCGCCCTCCCTATTAATGCAAATTCAGTCTGATTTTATGGTTTCGGTTCATGGCATTGTTTGTAACGGCCTCACCGAAGGCAAGTGTGCGGCTGTCTGCTTGATTGATGGCACGCTGAATGACAGCGAACTGAATCTGCTGACCCTTTACTGTTGAGGCTTTTCACTGACGGTTATCAATGATTGCTTCTTGACATTGACAAGGTCCTGCCGCACATTATACCTTTGCCGCGCAAGTGCAGTTTTTGGTTTAAAGTTCATTAACACTTCCCCCCGCCTTCTCACAATAGTCAACAACGCAGATGGCTATTGATTGTCAATCGATTATAGGCACGGGCTTGAAAACACCTGTTTTGCTTTTTGATGTGTGGGGGTGTGGTATTTCGGAGTTCTATTGCCAACTAATTCCTGATACCTAATGCCTAAAACCGAAAATAATACTACCTTTGCAGCGTTACATTATATATAATATAAATCTTGATATAGAGAGAAAAATGAACAGAATGAAATTGTGGATAATTGCTGCAGCCATGATGTGCTGTGGTGTGGGCTGCCTGACTTCTTGCCAGGGTAGCGGCAATGCTGATGCCGAGAAGCCTGCCGAGGATTCGACGGCTGTCACAGCCAATGTCGATGAAGTTGCTCGCCTTGAGGCGATCAACCGTTTCCTTGTGGATTCAATCGGTAAGCAGTATGCTCCAGGCGAGGTGTGCATCCCTTGTGTGCAGGTCATTGGCACCGAGCAGCAGGACCCCAGCGCTGTGCTGGTGTGGGGTGACTTTTGGGTATACAACTACAATGTGGCAGGCGATACCTTGAAGATGGTGTCGGGCGGCAGCCATCCCGGCCTGATGTGCCTGCAGTCGTTGGACAACGGCTATGTGGTGACTGGCTTTGAGCAGGTTGCCGACGGTTCAGACTTCTTGCCGAGCGCTAAGCGTCTCTTCGGCAACAAGTTTGATGAATTCCAGAAGGTCAATAGCGACCAGGAGAAGCGTGAAGAGGCACGCGCCCGTTCCATTGCCGATTATGTGAAGGCCAACGAACTGCCCTACAAGTACTATCAAGACTACGGCTGGCCCGCCATTGAAATCCCGGTTAAGTAATAGTTATCGCTAAATCAACTCGTTTTTCCAGGTCATCTGGAAAGAAAGACTGAATAATGAAATACAGCATTATAGCCATCGGCGACGAACTTCTCATCGGGCAGGTCACCGACACCAACTCGGGCTGGATTGCGCGGCACATGACGCCTCGTGGCTGGGATGTGAACACCGTGCAGGTGGTCCCTGACGATGCCGAGCAGATTACGCGCGCTATCGACCGCGCTTTTGCCCAGACCGATATCGTGCTGATGACCGGCGGGCTCGGGCCGACCAAGGACGACATCACCAAGCCGACGCTGTGTCGCTACTTCGGCGGCGAGATGGTGCTCGACGAGGAGGTGGAGCGCAATGTGCGCCAGGTGATGGAACGACGCCACCTCACACTCAACGAGTATACCCGCCTGCAGGCGATGGTGCCCTCTTCGTGTCGTGTCATCCAGAATGAGATGGGCACGGCGCCGCTCATGTGGTTTGAGCGCGACGGCAAGGTGCTGGTGAGCATGCCCGGTGTGCCCTTTGAACTGCAGGGGATGATGGAGCGTGCGGTCATTCCGCAACTGATGGCCCGCTTCAACGATGGCGAGGACATCGAGTTCCGCACCTTTGTCGTCACGGGAATCATCGAGTCGGCACTGGCCATGCAGCTTGACGGGTTTGAGCGCAATCTGCCTCATGGCATCCATCTGGCATATCTGCCCGAGGGCGGCATCATCCGTCTTAGATTGACGGGCTCCTCGACCGATGCCCGCCAGATCAACGACGACATGGAGCGCCTGTCACGACAACTGCACGACATCCTGGGCGGTCATATCATCGCCGACGGTGACAAAAAACTCCCCGAGATATTGGGAGAGCGTCTGCGTGAGCGGGGCTTGACATTGGCGACAGCCGAGAGTTGCACCGGCGGCAACATTGCCCACCAGATTACCAGCATCGCCGGCAGCAGCGACTACTTCAAGGGCGCTGTGGTGAGCTATGCCAACGAGGTGAAAATCTCCCTGCTGGGCGTCAGCGAGCAGGACATCATCGACCATGGCGTGGTCAGCGAGCCTGTAGTGCGCCAGATGGCCGAGGGCGCATGCCGTGCCATCGGCACCGACTGTGCCATTGCCACCAGCGGCATTGCCGGCCCCGGTGGCGGCACACCGTCAAAACCCGTGGGCACCGTGTGGATGGCCGCCAAGTGCGGCGACCGCATCATCACCCAGGTCAAGCAGTTGCCCGGCGACCGTGACCGTGTTATAACCCGCGCTACCCTCGAGGCACAACTGTTGTTGCTCTCGTTGCTTTAAGCCCTCCTGTGGCATCGATAAAGTTTATTTGTGTCAATCAACATGAAACTCATCAAGCGCTACTTCGTTTTGCTGCTTATCGCCTTGATGGCGGTGCCTGCTTTTGCTGCCGCTCCCACGGGCGACGATGACGACAAGGACCCGAGCATCCAGCGGGGCATTCGCCGCCTGCATCCCGAGCGCGAACGCGTCAAGGCGATGAAACGGCTGCAGGAGCAGATGTCACGCAAGGCCGAGCCTAAGGACGACCCCTGGGACACCAGCGGTGACCTGTGGGGCACCGTCGATGTGCCGCCCGTACCCCTGCCCGACAGCGCGGCTGTTGAGGGACACCGCCTGCACACCAGCAAGACACCGGCCGAGCAGGCGGCACTCGACTCCCTGTTGTCGATTGACTATACCATCGGTGAGTATGGCTACCGCCGCATGACCTGGCGAGACCTGCCCGTTACGGCCACCGTCGATCAGTTGATGCCCTACTTCACGGTCGACAGTGGAGAGTGCCGTTCCAAGTATGTATCAATCGACAAGACCAGCAACGAGGTTTACTTCGCCTTTGATGTCAACGAGATGGATAGTCTGCCTGGCCCCCTGCGCCTGTGTGTGCGCTATTGTGCCGACGACCCGCTCGACTTCGACCAGATGGTATTCACCATCGACGGCTATGACTATCCGTTCTATCCCACCGATCCTCAGCAGGGAACGCTGGATGGCGGCCTCTACTGGGAGTACAGCGATGATGTGCTGCGTGAGGCGCACAAGGACTTGGTCTATGCACTGGCACATAGCAACTGGGTCGCTCTCAAACTGGTGAGCCGACGCGGCATCCATCATGTCAAGATGCTCACCGACGGGCAACGGGCCGACTTTGCCCACACCCTAGACCTATACAGGCTGTGTGGCGGGGATTTTAGCCAATAATGGACTGGATGGAGTGAAGCTGTGCAACCCATTGGCTGAATTACTTAACAAGTAGAGAATCTGTGTAAACATTCAATGCCGACAAGTTGCGGTCGCAAACGCCCGAAGGGCGGTCATTTGAATAACCGTGGGTAATGCAATCCGCTGAGCGGTAGCGAAGTGGATCGCATCACCCACGGATGGACAAAACAATCTCCGTCGCTGGAAGCGACCCCATTTGTGCTGGTCCAAGATGAAGGGGGCACCATCAGCGACGCCCCCGATGAATCAGGCAACTGAGCAGAGCGAAGGTGGCTGATTCATCGGGGGGTATTCTTAGGCCACCCTACGGGTGTTATTTGTCTGGAAAAATAGATTCTTTAATTCCGCCAACAGGTTTGTGCAATGGTTTGCATAGCCATTTTTGGGCATTTGCATGACTTTTTGCATGATTTCTTGGTCGGTTTTTTAAAAAAACACTACCTTTGTCACGATTTTATAGAAATCATAAGTATATTTGATTGTTTTATTAAAGGTTTAATTTTATGAACACTGAAAACATTGGAACTTGGGCCGGTCTCGTATGGAACGCCCTGAACGATGCGCAGAAGGCTCTCAACCTGAAGGACCTGCGCAAGGCCACTAAGCTCAAAGTCAACGAGATGCACTGCGCTCTGGGTTGGCTCGCCAAGGAAGGCAAGCTCGACTTCAACGAGGGCAAGGATGATATCGAGGTTTCGCTCCGATAATCCGGACCAGCGCCGTTCCTTGATTTTTTAGAAATCAAGACTCTCTATCATAACAGTGATGGCATGGAATCAATGATCCATGCCATCACTGTTATGATAGAACGAAAAACCCAAGCATCCGCTTGGGTTATCGTTCTGTAAAACAAACCATTACTAAGCACTTAAAGTCACGCTTGGCTTCACAGCTCGCGATAAACAATTTTCATTCCATAGTTCATGAATTTGCTTGAGTGCACAAAGGTAATCACATTTTTTTAATTTACAAAACAAAACGCACAAATTTTCAAAAAAAAATTATTTATTTTTGTAAATGCCTGCATCAGACAATTGTTCTCGACAATAAGCTCCGTTTTGACTGCTGGGCAGGCCTGGATGAGATTGGGCCTGGGGTGGCGCGCAACAGTTTTCGTTTTTTAATTGTTCCCTGATGTTGGACGACTCATTGACCTCATGATGAGAAAGATAGATAAATAACTACTAAAAACAGTAGTTTTTTGCGTGGTTTTAAGAATATGTGGGGTTTATATTTGGATTTTATAGTTGTATCGGCTATTTTTGCGATTGGATTAAGGAATACCGTTCTAATTGTAATGAAATGTAAAAGACGAGAGTGTCTTGCATTTCTCTTTGGATGATTACAGCAATGGTCTGATGAGAAGTCTGGGCATCTCCGTCACATGATTGAGGATCGACTGCTCGGGTAGCAGCTTTTGGATTGACGGCTATGCCGGCTTATACCTGATTATTTTTAATTATCTAAACATTGACATCATGGACAAGTTATTGGCGACAACGGTCGATCGGCAGCAGGTAGTATGCTATTTGCAGGCATGCTTTGTGAGGTCGTGTGTGATGGACCCGTAGGCTGTAACAGCCTGCCCATGTGTCATGAAACAATGCTGAAATGAAGTGTCAGATAATTTTTTCATAAGTGTGGTAGGAGGGTGCGCAAGCCCCTTGCGGCCAGCGCGCCTTCCTTTTGTTGATGATGGCACACTTGGTAGTACTTGCTTTTTTGTTATATGGTTAATAGGTAATAGATGTTGATATATATTATATAATGATGGAGCCGGGTGTGCCGTCTCAACACCAGAGACGGAAAAAGGATACTGACCAAAACGAGATATACCGCGGACCTCAAGCATCCGCCGACAAAGAATACTGATCCTTAAAACATCTTTTCTCTAAGTGCTAAATGGTTTTTTCAATCTTGTGTGGTTTTTTCTTGAAGGTGCGCTTCCCACAGCCGAACACACAGGCGCACCTTCCTTTTTTTGCGAAAATGATATCGCTGTCGAAGGCCGAAAAACATAACGGCTTGGGCCATCGGCTAGATGGTTCCCCCTTTTTTTGTCTCCAAATCAGTACATTTTTTGATAAAAAGTGTTGGAAATGTGTTGTGTAGTTCAAAAAATGTGTCTATCTTTGCAGCCGATTTCGCGGCACATGTCTTGCTGGCGTTGATGCTCATGCGTTAGTCAAGTCAAGAGTGTGACACTTGATCGTTGAAACTTCGATATGCGGGCTATGATGCTAAGTGCCTGACAATCAAGCGTAGGACGATATTAAACGAGCGAGACACCCAACTGTTGTTCAACCCTGTGATGCCGGTGACCTTCTCACGCCGGTGGGGTGGAGCAGCCTCTGCATGCTGGATGTCCACACCCGGTTTATTGTGCTGCGCCTGTGTTTTCTGTGTGCAGGCGGACATGTAGCGCGAGTCAATACTGAGAATGTAAAACAATAACAATAACTAACAAAACGAGAAACTATGTCTAAGGTTTGTCAAATTACTGGTAAGAAAGCGATCACAGGTAACAATGTGTCGCACTCCAAGCGCAGGACGAAACGCAAATTCAATGTTAACGTCTTCAGCCGCAAGTTCTATTGGCCCGAGCAGGGTCAGTGGGTACGCCTGACCGTGTCGGCTTCAGGTTTGCGCAACATTAACAAGATGGGTCTGGATGCCGCTATGAAGAAAGCTGCTGCTGATGGCCACTTGACTGAAATCATGGTTATTAACAAGTAAGAAAGGAAACTGTATTATGGCAAAGAAAGCAAAAGGCGATCGCGTGCAGGTTATTCTCGAGTGCACCGAGCAGAAGGGTACTGGCGTTCCCGGCATCAGCCGTTACATCACGACCAAGAACCGCAAGAACACTACCGAGCGTTTGGAGCTCAAGAAATACAACCCTTATCTGAAACGCATGACCGTTCACAAGGAGATCAAGTAACAGAGAGTAGAACAACCATTTAACGACGATATTTAAGTTATGGCAAAGAAAGTAGTTGCAACCCTTCAGACTGGTGAAGGACGCTCATGGAGCAAGTGCCTCAAGATGGTTCGCTCCGAGAAGACTGGCGCTTATGTGTTTGAGGAGCGCATGGTTCCCAACGACAAGGTACAGGACTGGCTCAAGTAATAATTGAGACCTTTCAATGATATTTGCCTGCCCGCGAGCTCGACATGAGCCTGCGGGCAGGTTTTGTTGTGGCAAATGACATCCTGTTTAAAGCATTTTCATTATCTTTGCCGCATAGAACAAATCATGGAACAATGAAGCAGGACAAGTATATCTTCTCGCTCGAGGTCGCTGTGCGTGACTATGAACTCGACAGCGAGGGCATCGTCAACAACGCCATCTATCTCCACTATCTGGAGCACACGCGACACGCCTTTGTCATGAAGGAGGGCATCCCGTTCGGCAGCCTGACGCGGGACGGGATGATACCGGTTGTGCGCCGCATGGAGATAGACTATCACACGCCGTTGCACAGTGGCGATGTGATGCTTAGCCGCCTCTGGTTGGAACGCAAGGGGGCCCGCTTCATTTTCCATCAGGACATCTTCAGGAAAGAGGATGATGCCCCCGTGGTCAACGCTGTGGTCACTATCGTGTGCATGACGCACGACGGGCGCATCGACCGCGGTGATGAACTGGCTGCACGCGTGGCACATTATCTCGATTGACCATGAGCGAGGACCGATATACCCCGATGGTTTACCGCATCGCCTTTGCCAGCCTCCAGGGCATGGGGGTGGACCTGGCGCGCAAGTTGCTCGATGTGGTGGGCAGCGAGCGCCAGTTCTTTGACATGAGCGAGAAGGCGTTGCGCGAGCTCACACGGGGCCGCAGCAAGATTTATCGTGATGACTACCGTGCCGGCTGCCTGGAACGGGCGGTGCGCGAGGAGTCCTTCGTGCGTGAGCACGGCATCGCGGCCACCTATTTCACCGACGCTTCCTATCCGCATCGTCTGCTCGAGGCCCCCGACGCCCCGGCAATGATATACACGCTGGGCAAGTGTGACCTCGAGAGTGCCCATGTCATCAGCGTTGTGGGCACGCGCCACGCCACGCAATACGGTGTGCGTTTCTGTGAATCGCTCATCGGCGACCTGGCGCAGCGTGTGCAGGACCTGGTCGTGGTGAGCGGATTGGCCTATGGCATCGATATCGCTGCCCATCGCGCGGCTCTCAAGCATGGTGTCCCCACGGTGGCTGTCTTGCCTCGCGGACTGAACCGCATCTATCCCGCCATGCACCGCAACGATGCCGTCGCCATTGCCAAGCAGGGCGGTATGCTGTTGACCGACTATACCAGCCAGGACGAGGTGCAGAAGAGCAATTTCCTGGCACGCAACCGCATCGTTGCGGCCTTGAGCGACTGCACGGTGGTTGTCGAGTCGGCAGGAGCCGGGGGCGCGCTGGTCACGGCATCGCTGGCGATGAGCTACAGCCGTGATGTGATGGCGGTGCCTGGCCGTTGCGGCGACGAGTTCTCGGCGGGTTGCAATAAGCTCATTGCTACCAACAAGGCCGCCTTGATTACCGGAGCCGATGACCTGATGGCAGCCATGCGTTGGGAAAGCGCCGGCATGGCTCCGCAGCAACTTGACCTGTTCCCCGAGCTCACCAGGGAGGAACAGGCGGTGGTTGATGTTATCCGTGACCGTGGGGAGATTCACCTCAATGCCATCGCCGATGTGCTGCACCAGCCGGTTTATAAGCTCATGAGCGTCCTCGTTGAGCTGGATTGCAAGAAGGTCATCTCGACCCTGCCGGGTTGCAGGTACACCTTGATATAGGCAGGATATGGGCATCATGGCCCCATTATGAGGTCGTTTTAATGATTTTTAAGCCGACCCGCTTTGCTGAATCGGAATTTTGCAGTACCTTTGACATTTCATTCTTTATCAAAACACGAACTTTTAATTACATAACGATATGAATACAGACCGAATTCCCGACTCAGAGTTTATCATCAATGATGATGGCTCGGCATTCCACATCCATGTGAAGCCTGAACAGTTGACCGACAACATCATCGTGTGTGGCGATCCTGGCCGTGTGACCATGATTGCATCCTACTTCGACACCCGTGATTGGGAAACCTCCAGCCGTGAGTTCCATGGCATCGGCGGCACCTACCACGGTAAGCCCATCATGGCCCTCTCACATGGCATCGGTCCTGACAACATCGACATCGTGATGACTGAGCTCGACGGCTTGGCCAATATCGATTTCGAGACCCGTACGCCGCGCGCCGAGCACCGCACCCTCAACATCGTGCGCATCGGCACTTCGGGCGGACTGCAGCCCTATGTGCCCGTTGGCACGCCCGTCATTGCGTCCAAGGCCATCGGCTTTGACGGCGTCATCAACTACTATGCCGACCGCAACAAGGTCGCCGACCTCGACTTCGAGAAGAAATTCTGTGAGTTCGTGAAGTGGAACGGATTGTTTGCCAAGCCCTATGTCGTGGACGCCGATCCGTGGCTGGTCGAGAAAATCGGCCGTGACGACATGGTGCGCGGATACACCATCTCGGCGGTGGGATTCTATGGCCCGCAGGGACGACGCGTGCGTTTAGACCTGGCAGAGCCTGAGCTGAATAGCCGTATCGAGAAATTTGAGTACAATGGAGGCCACATCACCAACTATGAGATGGAGAGCAGCGCCCTGCAGGGCATGGCCCTCATGCTGGGCCATCGTGCAATGACCGTCTGCTCCATCATCGCCAACCGTGTGGCAACCGATGTCAATCCCAACTACAAGACTGCTGTCGAGGACCTGGTGCGCACCGTTCTCGACCGCTTGACCGAGTGATTTGACCTGACCATCATCACGGGCTCCGTTTCATGCAGTTGAAGCGGGTCCGTTTTTTTTTTGAGCCGTGGCAACCCGAAAACAAAAAAAAACTTAAAACGGCGCTGGCATATAATATTGCCATGCAATAGTGCGTTATAAAGGTGTATTAATTCTAAAATAGGATTGCCTATGCACAAAATGACTACTTCTACTGACAAAAAAAATGACATTATCACATCAGTGAAAGGCCCCAAGAAGGCAACTATTGAATTTATCAAGCAGTTTGCAAGGGCTTATCAGTATAATGTCGAGTTGCCGAGAGGACTGGAGCCAATGATTTTGAACTGATACTCAATCATTTCCTCTCCCCTAAAGGTAAAGAAGCCTTCCCACCGTTCATCATGGGGAGGCTTCATTGTTTTCAAGGAGGTGACAACTTAACGCCTGCTGCGGCTGGTCGCCTTTTTTATCAACAGGGCATGATAGCTGTTGTTCATTTCATGATAATTTTGTACATTTGCACCCAATAAGGAGATAACGAATGGTAAACTTGATTAAACGCGCTTTGACGGGCGCAATCTATATCGCAATCATCGTGGCGGCAATCCTGCTGCTCGATAACTCGCCAGTGATGTATTTGCTGGTTTTCCCGCTATTGATTGTTTTGGGAATCAGTGAATTGATTACCATGGCCAAGGATGACGCAACCCAGTCATGGCTTGTCAACATCATCGATATGCTGGGCGGTGTGGGATTGTTCGTGTCATTCTATCTCCTCTTCAAGGACAAGAGCCTGGACTCCGATTCGCTGGCCATATGGTTCATTACCATTGCTGCCTATCTGATTCTGCGCACTATCGTGCAACTGTACCGGCCCAGGCAGAATGCCGTCCACAGCCTGGAGCGTTCGTTCCTGGCGCTGGGATATGTCGCTCTGCCCATATCGATGCTCAACTGCATCACAAGCATCACGGCACCGCGCATGCTGCTCGGTATTTTCCTGTTCATTTGGCTCTATGACACCGGAGCCTATTGCGTGGGGATGTTGCTGGGGCGCCATCGCCTGTTTGAGCGCATTTCACCCAAGAAATCATGGGAGGGCGCTATCGGCGGTCTGGTGTTTGCGCTCGCTGGCGCTTTCGTTACCAATTATTGGTTTGATGATTTATTCCAGGTGCCCGACTTGTCGACATGGGTGGGCCTGAGTGTCGTGGTAGCAGTGTTTGCAACATTCGGCGACCTTGTCGAGTCGCTCATCAAGCGCACTGTGGGCGTCAAGGACTCGGGCAACATCATGCCTGGCCACGGCGGCATTTTGGACCGCATCGACAGCCTGCTGCTGGTGGTACCGGCAGTGCTCATCTACCTTCAACTAGTCCATTGATCCATGCGAGGCATCATCCCATCGATTATCCTGTTGCTCTGCCTGTCATTCATGATAGGGTGCGGAGGGCAGAACGAGACGGCCAAGCCTCAGCACCAGTTACCCGACACACTCAATGTGGGAACCCTGTATAGTCCCACGGGATTCTTTATCCTCAAGGGGGATACGATGGGTTATGACTATGACCGCATCTGCGACTTTGCCCGTTCCCATGGCATTGCGTTGCGCTTTAAGGTTGCCCGCAGCATGCCCGACCTGATCAAGATGCTGAACCATCGGGATGTCGATGTGCTGGCGTGTGAGATTCCTGTCACGGCCGAGTACAAGTCGCGCGTGTTGCACTGCGGCGCGGTCAACGAGACCTACCAAGTGCTTGTTCAGCACAGTGGAGAGGGGGCCATCTATGATGTGACCCAGCTCATCGGGTGTGATGTATATGTCGAGAAAGGTTCCAAGTATGAGTCACGGCTGCGCAACCTCGATAATGAGGTGGGCGGTGGCATCAACATCCATGTTGTCGAGGGCGAGGCAGCAGTACCCACCGAACTCATCGCCAGGGTCTCGCGCCATGAGATCCCCTTTACCATCGTGGACAGCGACATCGCACAGATGAACCTGACCTACTATGACAGCATCAATATCAACCTCAAGGTGGGTTTTGCACAGCGTTCATCATGGGCCGTTTCCAGGCGGGACCAGTGGCTTGCCGACAGCATCAACCAGTGGGCCGCCAGCAGCAATGCCCAGGAATACTCCAAGCAGGCCCTTAAGCACTATTTTGAGATGAACCGAGGGCCTAAACCCGACTCTGTCAAGGTGGATACGCTCGCCGTGACGCCGCCGGGTGGCATCTCGCCCTATGACCATGTCTTCAAGCAGTATGCCCAGGAGTTGGGATGGGACTGGCGCCTCTTGGCAGCCATTGCCTACTCCGAATCGGGCTTTGACCCCAACGCTACCTCATGGATGGGTGCTCGTGGCATCATGCAAGTGATGCCGCGCACGGCACGCTCCTATGGTGTCAATGAGGAAGACCTGGCCAATCCTGAAGTCAGCATCCGTGTGGCTACCCAGATTCTCAAGGAACTGAACGCCATTATGCGTGGACGCACCAACAAGGATGACCACATCAAGTTCGTGTTGGCTGCCTATAATGCCGGCTCAGGGCATGTTACCGACGCCATGGCGCTGGCACGCAAGAACGAGCTTGACCCGCGCGTGTGGGACGAGAATGTGGAGCAGGCCATGCTGTGGAAGATGGATCCCGAGTACTACAACGACTCGGTGTGCTCCAACGGCTACTGCCGCGGCACCGAGCCTGTCGACTATGTCGTCAAGGTGCTCAACTGCTACGAGAACTACAAAAAGAATTACAAGAAATAACCATTAAAAGAGACATGATTATGAAAAAGAAAACATTTATCGTCGCTACTGTTGTGGCGCTCTCGGCATCGATGATGCTGCAGTCCTGTATTGGAAGCTTTGCCTTGTTCAATAAGGTGAAGGCATGGAATGACCATGTAGGCGATAAGTTCGTCAACGAAATCGTGTTTGTCGCTATGTGGATTCTGCCTGTTTATGAGCTGAGTTTCATGGCCGACTTCTTCGTCCTTAACTCCATTGAGTTCTGGTCGGGCAGCAATCCCGCTCTGGCCCAGGCCGAGACCAAGGTCGTTGACGGCAAGGATGCCCAGTATCTCGTTGCCCGCGACGCTACTGGCTATACCATTACCAACATGACCACCAAGCAGGTGACCCGCTTCAATTTCAATGCCGAGGACAACTCATGGTCCATTGAGAACAACGGCAAGGAAGTGAAGCTGTTCTCGTTTGTTGACGACACCCATGTCAATGTGCTGCTGCGTGACGGCAGTTACACCACCATTGAACTGTCACAGGCTGGCGTGATGGCCTACGAGGAACTCGTCGGCGTCGACGCTTTTGCCCTGCGCTGATCAGGCCGATAACGCCATCGGTTGATAAAGACAGGCAAGTCTGGAATCCGGGACTTGCCTGTCTTTTCTGTATCTACTAAGTTTGTTATTGCAATAGATTGGCTGAATAGATTTTGACGATGCCGTCGAGAAAGGCATTGAGTTCGTAGTCGCAGAAGTCGCCCGTCCCGTCGATGCGTCCCGTCTCGTAGTAGCCGCGGGCGCGGCAGGCACCGCCGCAGATGTAGCGGATGGCGCACTCCCTGCATTTTTCGATATGGTCCACATCCAGGCTGGCACAATGCTGCAGGGCAGCAGAGTCACGGTAGATTTCCTGGATGCTGCGCTCGTGCACATTGCCTGCCAGGAACTGGTCGACATGCAGCAGTTGACAGGGATAAACATCGCCCGTGGGCGAGATGCTGATTTCGTTGTCGCCGATGGCGCACTTGCGGGTCTGGATGCACTTCGACGCGTCGAGTGAACTCTCGCAGTATCCCAACGGATTCACCCCGAAGGCATTTGCCAGCGCATCGTAGTATTGACGGCCGGTAATGGACAGTTGGTCCTCGGCGAGGTCCGACACGGGAAACAGCGGGGCATAATTCAGCCGGCCGCCGAATCGGCGGGCCATCGCTTCCACCTGGTCGATGTTCAGGCGGGTGACGGTCATCGACAGCGTGTAATCAATGCCGTGGCGTTCCAGCAGGTCCACGGCGCGCATTACCTGGACGAAGTTGTCGCCGCGCGTCAGGCGGTGTGTTTCGCGCGTGGGACCGTCGATGCTCAGGGTCACCAGCGTGAAGGTCTCCTTGATAAACCCGATATTGCTCTCATTGATGAGCGTGCCGTTGGTCAGCAGCAGCACGGTGCATCCTTTGGCCTTGCAGTAGGCTGCCACGGGCTGCCACAGCGGGTTGAGCAGCGGCTCGCCGCCCGTGATGGTGACGCTCAGGTGGCTGGACAGGTCGCACAGACCGTCTATTACCTGTTTGTACTCGTCGAGCGTGAGCGGGGCATGCTGGCCCTCGATGCGCTCGGCGGCATAGCAGTACTTGCAGCGCAGGTTGCAGCCGCTTGACAGTGATAGATGCACGCAGTGCAGTCCTGCGTCGCGAGGTCGTTGCGGGTGAGGTGTGGTTTCAAAGATGGAGGAATCGACGACATGACGGCAGAAGGCAGCGACCTCGTCACGCTTGCCCTCGCCTAGGATTTGGCAGGCTGCGTCCACGATATCGTCGATGGTGTTGTTGCCGTCGAACTGTGACATAATCAGCCGTCCCAACTCGTTGGTGACGACCCAAGCGGGCAGCAGGGGGTTGATGAAGACATACTTGTCGCCCCGCTGGAACACCTGTACCTGTTCAGGCAGTTGATACTTGACCATGGGATACGCTTATCGTGACTGTCCGGGGCACTGGTAGGCCGAGCCGCACTTGCCGCCGCCACCGGCGCACTCATAGGAGGAGCCGCACTTGCCCTGTCCGTTGGCGCCCTGTCCGGCGCAGGTGTAGGCCGAGCCGCATTTGCCGCCACCTCCGGCGCACTCATAGGAGGAGCCGCACTTGCCCTGGCCCTCGGCACCCTGTCCTGAGCAGTTGTAGGCCGAGCCGCACTTGCCGCCACCACCGGCGCACTCATAGGAGGAGCCGCACTTGCCCTGGCCCTCGGCACCCTGTCCTGTGCAATTGTAGGCCGAGCCGCATTTACCGTTGCCGCCCGAGCACTCATAGGAGGAGCCGCACTTGCCCTGGCCTTCGGCACCCTGTCCGGCGCAGGTGTAGGCCGAGCCGCACTTGCCGCCGCCACCGGCACACTCATAGGAGGAGCCGCATTTGCCTTGTCCGTTGGTGCCCTGCCCGCTGCAATTGTAGGCCGAGCCGCACTTGCCGTTGCCGCCGGCACACTCATAGGACGACGAGCAGTTGCCCTTACCCGACGGGTCTCCAGCAGGGGCCTCGCTCGCCTTGGCACCGAAGAACACCGACGGCGACACGACACCTGCCGCTACCAGCGCGGCCAGTTTCTTGATAAAATCTCTGCGTGACTGATTATCCATCATATTTTTCCTGTTATTTAAATAATCTGCTGTGGCGGATAAAGAAGTAGCACAACGCCATCAGTACCACCGAGATGGCGAGCGCCAGCGGGAAACCCCAGGGGTGGGCCTCCATGCCGTTAGGCACATTCATGCCGTAGTAACCGGCTATCACAGTGGGAATCATCAGCAGGATGGTCACCACTGTGAGGGTCTTCATGATGCGGTTCAGATTGTTGCCGATAACCGACGAATAGGTCTCTTGCTGTCGCTCCAGGATGTCGTTGTAGATGCTGGCGGTGTCTAGAGCCTGCTGAGTTTCGATTTCTACATCCTCGAACAGGTCCTCATCGTGGGGGAGCGAGCGCAGCCGCATCTTCAGGCGTGCCAGCACCGTGGCATTGCCCTTGAGCGAGGTGATGAAGTAGATGAGAAACTTGCCCAAGCCCATCGTGCGCATCAACTCGTCGTTGTCCATCTTTTTCTCGAGGCGTTCCTCGGCGGCGCTCATCATGCCGTTCATCTGCTTGAGGTACTTCAGGTACCACACCGAGGTAGACAACATCAGCGACAACAGCAGGTCGTAGCCCTTGCAGTTGTTGACGCGGCGCTGCTTGCACCAGCGGATGAAGTCGTCAAGCACCTCGTTATCGTAGTAGTTGACGGTGATGAACACATCATCGCGTATCAGGACAGCCAGCGGAGCGGTCGAGAATATGGTTTCTCCGTCCTCGTCGAGACTCTTGCACGGCACGCGGACGAACACCATCGTCCAGTTATCCTCATGGTCCACGCGAGGGCGCTCCTCGATGTCCTCGGCATCGTGGGTGAAGTTGGGAGTAGCAAAGCGCTCCTTAAGCAGAGCCAAGTCATCGGCCGTCGGTTTGGTCACCTTAATCCAGCACCCCGACTTCCACTGGTGGATTTCGTTGAATCCGTCCTTGCATTTCCAATAACTGATCATAACCTCGTCCCTCCTCGTTTAATCATGCAAAGATAATGTATTTTCCTAAAAGTATCCTTTTTAAGAGAAAAAAGTAACATTTCCACCCGCCACAGTGTGGCATAGAGGCTAAGGGAAAAAATGAGGGCTGCGGCAACTGGTGCCGCAGCCCTCTGTGGGTTTCTCGGAGAAGAGTTCTCTGGCGGATTAGCCGAGGCGCTTCTCGAGGTTGGTGCGGATGGCCTTGATGAAGTCGGCGCTGTTAACGGCCTTGGCCTCAACACCTTCCATCAGGTTCACGAGGTCCTTGGTAACGATACCGGCGTTCAGAGTATCGAAGCAGGCAGCCTCGAGTTGGTCACCAAAGTTCATGAGTTCCTGGATACCGTCCTTCTCGCCGCGCTTGCGCAGGGCGCCGCTCCATGCAAAGATGGTAGCCATGGGGTTGGTGGAAGTCTCCTCGCCAGCGAGGTACTTGTAGTAGTGGCGGGTTACGGTACCGTGGGCAGCCTCATACTCGTAGTTGCCGTCGGGGCTAACGAGTACGCTGGTCATCATAGCCAGTGAACCGAAAGCGGTGCTGACCATGTCGCTCATCACATCGCCGTCGTAGTTCTTGCAAGCCCAGATGTAACCACCCTTGCTGCGGATCACGCGAGCAACGGCGTCGTCGATCAGGGTGTAGAAGTACTCCAGACCCAGCTTCTCAAACTCAGCCTTGTACTCATTCTCGTAAACCTCCTCAAAGATGATGCGGAACTGAGCGTCATACTGCTTGCTGATGGTGTCCTTGGTCGAGAACCACAGATCCTGCTTGGTGTCGATAGCATACTTGAAGCAGCTGTGGGCAAACGAGCGGATGGACTTGTCCAGGTTGTGCATGCCCTGCAGCACACCCTCACCCTTGAACTCGTGGATCACCACTTCCTCGTGCTTGCCGCTAACGCCGTCAAAGACGAGCTTGGCAACTCCGGGTTCGTCGGCGCGAAGCTCAACACTCTTGTAAACGTCGCCATAAGCATGACGAGCGATGGTGATGGGCTTCTCCCAGTTCTTTACAACGGGGTGGATGCTGGGGATGGTGATGGGAGCACGGAATACGGTACCGTCGAGGATTGAACGGATGGTGCCGTTGGGGCTCTTCCACATCTTGTGCAGCTTGTACTCGTCCATACGCTTCAGGTTGGGGGTGATGGTAGCGCACTTCACGCCGACACCATACTTCTTGCAAGCCTCGGCAGCGTCGATGGTGATTTGGTCACCAGTCTCGTCGCGCTTTACAAGACCCAGGTCGTAGTACTCACTCTTGAGATCAACAAACGGAAGAATCAGTTCGTCCTTGATCATCTTCCACAGGATGCGGGTCATCTCGTCACCGTCCATCTCCACCAGGGGAGTGGTCATTTTAATTTTCTCGATCATGATTGAAATTTAATGTGATCAGTTGTTATTGATAAAAATTGAATGGTTGTTTTTATTTTGTCTAGCTGTTAGGCCTCTTTAAACTCTAACCTCTAAACTTCCAGTCATGGGCCCATGCCCATGACTGGAATAAATGATTACTTCTTCTGCGAAGCGTAGAAGTTCATCAGGCAACCCTCGGCGAGGATGGTGCGCTCGTCCTGGGTCAGGTTCTGGAAGTAGAGGTGCAGGTCATGCACGCCGTCGGCAGCGATAACCTTGGCATCGATCTCCTCCTTGCCACTGATGATGGCCTCGCGGATGCCGGGAACAAATACCATGTCGCCGGGGTTGTAGTTGAACTCAACATCGGCAGCGATGGTAAAGGGAACGATACCCCAGTTGATGCAGTTGCTGCGATAGCGCTTGGTAGCGTACTCGTAGCAGATGTTGGCGTCACCGCCGAGCACCTTCTGGCAAGAAGCGGCCTGCTCACGAGCCGAACCGTCACCGGGCTTGTGGGCGAAGACGCAAGAGCCGAACGACGTGTTCTCGGCCTTGGCACCTACCTTGGCGAGTGCGTCGAGCACGTGCTGCGGGCACTTGCCGTCGCGGCGCTCGTGATCCTGCTCCTGGATGCGCTTGCTCAGACCTACGTACTCAGGCACGCGGCGTGACAGGGCGAACTCAGAGAGCTTCAGGGGGTTGGAGCGGTAGCTCGAGGTCTCACCGCTGGGGATCAACTCGTCGGTGGTGGTCACGCTGTCGTGGATAACGGCTGCCAGTTCGAGCAGCATGTTGTCCTCCATGCGATACATCTTGGGCCAGTCCTTGATGTTGGGACCGTAGCGCAGCTCAACGTCGGCCTCAGCCTTGCCGTAGCCGTAATATACGCGGCGCTCATAGATCTTGGCATCATACTCGTAGGGCTTGTGGTCGTCGGTGTAGTCAACGTCGGTGGCTGCGGTGATGACGCCTCCGTTAGCTGCGGTAGCGGCAATCGAGCGGGCATCCATCAGGGCAACCAGCGAGATCTGACCCTGGCCGGGCTTGGAACCCTCGCGGTTGGGGAAGTTGCGTGTGGTGTGGCGGATCGACAGACCATTGTTGCTGGGAACGTCGCCGGCACCGAAGCAAGGACCGCAGAAGGCGGGCTTGATGATTACACCAGTCTCGAGCAGCTCCTCAACGATGCGCTGACGAACGGCTGCCATGTAAACGGGAACCGACTGGGGATAAGCGCTCATGGTGAAGTAGTCGTTACCGATGCTCTTGCCGCGCATGATGCTGGCAGCAGCACTCAGGTTGTCATAGGTACCGCCCGAGCAACCAGCGATGATACCCTGGTCGGCCTGTACCTTACCGTCCTTCATCACCTTGTCAACCAGGTCGCACTGTACCTTGTCGCCGAAGCGCTTTTTGGTGTCCTCCTCGACCTTGCGCAGGATCTCGACGGGATTGGCCTGCAGTTCGTGGATGGTGAAAGCGTTGCTGGGGTGGTAGGGCAGAGCGATCATACACTCCTGAGTGCTCAGGTCGATCTTGATCATGCTGTCATAGTAAGCCACCTCACCGGGCTCAAGAACCTTGAAGTCCTGGGGACGCTTGTGAATCTCGTAGTGGTGCTTTACCTCATCATCAGTAACCCAGATCGAGCTCAAGCAGGTGGTCTCGGTGGTCATGATGTCGATACCGTTACGGAAGTCGATGGGCAGGTTCTTCACGCCGGGGCCAGCGAACTCGAGCACCTTGTTCTTTACAAAGCCGCTCTCGAAGGTAGCCTTAACGAGCGAGATAGCAACATCGTGGGGACCTACACCCTTGCGGGGTGCGCCTTCCAACCATACCAGGACAACCTCGGGAGCGTTGATGTCCCAAGTGTTGCGCAGCAGCTGCTTCACGAGCTCACCACCGCCTTCGCCGACGCCCATGTTACCGAGCGAACCGTAGCGGGTGTGGCTGTCGCTACCCAGGATCATGTTACCGCACTTCACCATGGCCTCGCGGGCGAACTGGTGGATAACGGCCTGGTTGGCAGGAACGTAGATGCCACCGTACTTCTTGGCTGCCGACAGACCGAACACGTGGTCATCCTCGTTGATGGTGCCGCCGACGGCGCACAGCGAGTTGTGGCAGTTGGTCATTGCGTAGGGCAGGGGGAACTTCTCGAGACCACTGGCGCGGGCGGTTTGGATAATGCCCACGTAGGTGATGTCGTGCGACATCATCGCGTC
>Ga0310695_10002496_pt1 | contig 38669 bp, 40 predicted proteins | sample RumenRJG_04DNA_FD_203882 | JGI IMG/M metagenome (GOLD analysis project Ga0310695, IMG submission 203882) | Bovine rumen microbial communities from Lethbridge, Alberta, Canada - RJG_04 (v2) (version 2) | ecosystem: Host-associated > Mammals > Digestive system > Stomach > Rumen | place: Canada...
GGGTTCGTAAGCCAGAAAAAACCCCTAGCGCAGATAAATATCCTTACTAGCCACAAATCCGCACCACGCGGAAGATTAGCGCACTTCCCACTCCACAATATTCCGCTCTTCCGTGCTGAAATTCACGCCGATTTTGAACAGCCGCCTTGTGTCCGCTGAGTATGGGGCAGCGTAGTTCTGCTCTTCAATCTGAGCGAGCGCGTCGGCGGCACTTTTGTCTCGCTTGAACTCAAAGATGTATACATATTCGCCAGTCTCAAGCACACAGTCAGCGCGTCCTTTTGCTGAGTGCACCTCTGTGCGGGCGTATTTTCCCATCATAGTAAGTGACATAAAAATCACGTTCTGGAAGTTCTGCTCTGTGACAACTTCCGTGTCCTTCCCAGCAGGGTACGGAAGCAGAGCAAAGAGCGCGGTGAACCAGTCGCGCATTCCGTTGGTGTCGCCCGCCTCAACCGCATCGTCAAGCAGGTTGATGTCAAACGGAGCGGTTTTGTCCTCGACATGCAGGTAGCTTGGAGCAAGTGCTTTCAGAAATCCGTATTTGACTTCCGCATTCGGGAAGCCGAGCTTGTACGTGCGGTGCCGTGGGTTCCAGCCGTGTATGGTCAGGTAGCCAGACTGGTAGAAAAGCGGCGTGGGGTCGGGATTCTCCGGGCGGTAGTCTTTGAGCGAGGATTCGTCCATGGATGTTTCGTTATTGAACTTGCGGATATCCAGCCCCGACTTGTTGAGCTTGTTTATAAGGAATGTGGGCGTTCCGCTTTCGAACCAGTAGCTGCCAAAATCCTTTTTTGTGAATGCATTAAGCAAACTGTATGGGTTGTACATGCCTTCGCCGCCATGTGAGAAATGGTAGCCGTCATACATTCGCTTTAGTTCTGAAAGACACTCTTCCCGAGACATATCGCTTTGTTTTGCAAGCGTGTCGATATACGGAGCAAAGCTGTTTTCCAGTTCTCCTTGCGTGATACCACAGATTGTGGAATATTCATCGTCAAGGGAAATATCTGTCAGCTGGTTCAAGTCGCTGAATATGCTCACCTTGCTGAACTTTGTAACGCCGGTGAACATATAGAATTGCAGGAATTCGTCGTAGTCTTTTAGGGCGGCAAAAAAAGCTTTGTACAGCTCGCGGTTTCTTTGCTCCTGTTCCGGGTGCACGGTCATATTCTTTAGAAGCGGATTATCGTATTCGTCTACTAGTACGACAACTCGCTTGCCTGTCTTGGTGCAGACATTTTTGAGAGCATTCCCGAATCGTACAGGAAGCGTCGTATCCGTGGCAGGCGAAGGAAGCCCATATTCTGCCTCAAAATCAGCAAGCGTATTTTCAATTTTGTTAGCAAGCCCCACCTCTTTTGTAAAATCACCGCTTGCAAGGCTGAAATACATCACCGGGTGCTCAGCCCACGGTTCCGCGCTCTGAGCTTCAAGCTGCTCGATTGCAAGGCCTTCGAACAGTTCCTTCCTGCCGAGGAAATAATACCGAATCGTGGAAAGCAAAAGGCTCTTCCCGAACCGGCGCGGGCGGCTCAAAAATACGGCACGATTGGTCTGTGTAAGCTGGTAGATAAGCGCGGTCTTGTCTACATAAAGCCTGTTTCCTGTTCGGAGTATGTTAAAATCCTGTATGCCAAGCGGCAGAAGCTGTTTCTGTTCCATGCCGTAAGTATACCATGCGTGTCTTTTGCCGTCTATTGCAAAGAATTTCGAATTTTTTTCACTTTTTTTGCATTTTTTACGACCCATTTTAAAAGTTCATCGTCTAAATATACAAAGGAATTCTAATGCCATAATTTGCTTCATTATGGCAAGCAAGGAGGCAGGAACTTATGACAAAAAAATATAAACTGAACGAAGAGTCGCTCCTTGCGCTCTTTGACTACAACTTGTTTTCACCAAGCAAAAAACTTGAGCAGCTCGCAAAGGAAAGCCTTGACCGCACAAACAGGCAAGCTTCCCAAGAGCCGCTCAAAATGCCACCTCTCAATCTCACCACGCTTGATGAAGTGGCTGCGGCAGGCAGCAAAAACACAACTGAATTGCCGCCAGAACTCAGGTAGCAAACCTCATAAAATCTATAAGGAGCTGAATATGAACGAACTTATGAAAGCAATCATGAAAGAATTGAAGGAATCACCGAATCAAGACGTACCCAAGACCGCAGAAGATTTCAAGCGGCTTGCCAAGGAACTCGGTCATTCGGACGAAGAGATTGCAAAAGCACTCGAAGGTTTTGACGGCTTCCCGCTGGACTTAGGCGACCTTGATAATGTCGCAGGTGGCCGCGAGCAAACAGCCTATTGGGGCACTCCGGGCAATAGGTTTTAAATTTACGACTTCCTTCATTTCTTCCAATTTTCTCAGATTCATGCTAATATTCTCGCTGATAATTTCGGATACACGGAGCAAATATGAATCCATTTGAAATGGTAAAGAACCTCAAAAATCTTGAGGGAACAATGAACACAATGAAGGAAGAGCTGGCTCAGATCAGCGAGACTGGTTCTTCGGGCGGAAATATCGTTCAGGTTACGCTCAACGGCAAATTTGAAGTCACAGCGGTTAAGCTTGACCCGATTGCAGTTGACCCACGTGATGTTCAGATGCTTCAGGATTTGATTGTTGCGGCTCATCATGCGGCTATGGACAAGGTTCAGGAACGAATCAAAGAAAAATCTGGCTCTTTGCTCGGCGGACTGAACATTCCTGGGCTGTAAGCTTAATTTTGGGATTTTCTGATGACTGCGATTGACGAACTCACTGACTCATTTTCACGGCTTCCCGGAATCGGCAAAAAATCAGCGGGAAGGCTTGTAAATTACATTCTCAAAGCGGATTCTGCATGGATTGCACGGTTCGCGAATCAGCTTGCGACCTTACAAGAAAAGATTCACGCCTGCTCAATCTGTGGCGCATGGACAGAAGCCGATCCCTGCCCGATCTGCTCAAACCCGATGCGTGATCAGAGCATAATCTGTGTGGTTGAGCAGCCTCAGGATGTCGCAACTATCGAAAGTTCACATGAATTTTCCGGGCTTTTCCATGTTCTCGGCGGCGTAATTGCTCCTCTCGAAGGAATTGGCCCGGACCAGCTCAGAATCGCACAGCTTTTGGAGAGAGTTCGAAGTGGCTCGGTCAAAGAAGTAATAATCGCCACAAATCCAACAGTCGAAGGCGACACAACAGCTCTCTACATCCAGCGGCTTTTATCAGAAATTGAAGGACTCACAGTCACTCGCCTTGCAAGCGGTCTCCCGGTCGGCGGTGATTTGGAATACGCAGACAGGCTCACGCTGGCAAGAAGCTTCCGCGGGCGCATGAGAATTTAACTTTTTCCTCTGTAACAAACAGAACACCCTGTAATCATCACATGTTTTTTGCCTTCCGTGCGGTTAAAGAGGCGGGCTATCAGCTCTCCTTCAAGCGGCACTTCTTTTCCGCAGACCGGACACATTCTTTTTACCCCCGGTTCTGGGCGGGGATAGCAATGAGGGCAGCCGTGTACGGTCATTCTCTGGTCTGGCGTGTTCATAGGGCGATAAATTCGCGAGAACATATCTTCATTTTTGGCGAGCGGGGTAGAGCAGAGTGGACAGCGGACGAATTCTACTCCGCCGTTTTCATTTTTCTGGGTTCGCAGCCCCTTGTCTCTTGGAATGGATTTCTGCTGCATCTTCTTGAATTTCATAAAAATCATCAAAGCTAATATCAGAATTACAGAGCCAATAAATAGAAAGAAATAATCCATAGAATCATTATCGGAAATTTTTTTCGAATTTATTTTAAAAATTTAAAAACCTGTAATATAATTATTTACAGTATCATTTAATAATCTTCCGATGGAGAGAAAAGTGGATCCTTTAGCAAAAAGACGATTGAGTGATATCAATTTCGTAATTGATAAAGACCTTAACGTAAGAAGCGGAAACAGATCTTTCTTGCGCCTTATTCACAAAACCGACTTCAACATAAACCTTTCTTATATTCTCGAAGATTCTGACATCAAGAATTTTAAGTATTTTCTTTCAAATTTTGATGACAATTTTCCTCGGCGCAATTTTCTCGCATCAATCAAACCTTTTGAAAACTACATTTCCTGCATCTTTACAATTTCAAAGCAGGGCGAATTTTTCAACGTCATAATCGAAGAACTTTCATATTCACGCCAGCTTCTGGACAGAGCCCTCATGGAAAGCCGGGAACTTACGGCGCTCATGCAGAATTTCGATTCCTACTACTTCCTTTTTGACGGCAACAAATACACGCTCAAAAACACCAAGGATTTAAATACGATTTTTGACGGCAATCATGAGAATTTCAAAAATTACCTCACAAATACCTTCAGAATCGCCACATATAATGATGATACCATGGCTCAGCTCAATGCCATGCTTGAAAACATAGAAAATTTCAAGGCAAACAAATATTACACACTTCTCCAAACCGACAAAAAAATCCTCACGATTCACACGCTCAAAACAAGCACGCGGCACAGCTCGCTAATCGTCGCCTCAATCAATCTCAACAAAGAAAATGAGCCGCAGATGAACACCTATTCCGAAAGCCGCGACGGTCTCACGGGCCTTTACAACAAAAAAGCCATAACCGAAATGGCAATCAAAAAAATCAACGAGGAAAAATCTCCCTGCTCGCTGATTATCCTTGATGCCGACAAATTCAAGGAATGCAACGACTCCTTCGGGCATATTTTTGGCGACAGGGTTTTAGTCACAATCGCAAACTGCATAAATGACGCAATAAAAGGCAAGGGAATCGCAGGCCGAATCGGCGGTGACGAATTCATGATTCTTCTTGATGTAATCGACGAAGACGACATTCGCAACATAGCACGCAATATCCGCACAGGCATTCAATGGAACATTACAAACGTTGAACCGGAAAGCGTCGTAACTTGCTCAATGGGAATCGCAAAATTCCCGGTCAATGCACAGAATTACGAAGACCTTTTTGACCTCGCCGACAAATCCCTTTACATCGCAAAATACCGCGGGCGCAACTGCTACATTCTCTACAGCCCGGAACTTCACGAAAAGGTTCTCATCGAAAACAAACAGATTGATGACAGGGTAACTTCCGGCAAATTTTTCTTTGACTGCGTGAATTCCGAGCTGGAAATCCTCAACAAAATTCAAAAAATCGAACCGAACAAAAGGGATACGGTCTATGAAGTTCTCAACCTGATGATTTCCTACCTTCAAATTTCAAAAATCACCATTTATGACAAGGATTTCAATCTCCTTTATTTGGCCGGTGTCGATGAAGTCAACTCTCGCGAGGATTATGTCAAGCGCACCAAAAATTACTTCAAGCTCTTCAACGAATACAGCTTCCTGCACCTGGACAACACAAACGTCCTCAATTCAATCGACGGCGAACGCTACGACCTTTACCGCTTCACAAACATTTCTTCCACAATCGAAGTCCTCGTAAAAAACAAAAACTGCGAGAACATCCTCATCTGCTACGACCTCTACAGGCCTGCCCGCACCTTCAAAAAAGACAAAATCACATTTGCACTTCTGGTAGCTAGAAAACTTTCTGAAATTCTGTAAAATATAAGAATATGAAAGTTTTAGTAATCGGAAACGGCGGCCGCGAGCACACAATCGCTTGGCGTCTTGCCCAGTCAAATCTCATTGAAGATGTTATCTGCGTTCCAGGAAACGGTGGAACGGCAGTTGAATCAAAATGCCGCAATATTGATCCCAAAGACAGTCCGGCTCTGGCAAACCTTTCACGCAACGAAGTCGCAGTTTCAGTCGCAAAGGCAGAAAAGGTTGATTTCGCCGTAATCGGACCGGAAGATCCCCTTGCCGAAGGAATTGCCGATGCCCTCTGGGATGCAGGAATTCCGACCGTTGGCCCAAAATCAAAGGGTGCGGCTCTCGAAGCATCAAAAGATTTGTCAAAAGTTTTCATGCAGAAATACGGTGTCGCATGCGCTGATTCACAAACTTTCACCGATAAAGATTCCGCACTCGCCTACATCCGAAAGAAGGGCGCACCAATCGTAGTAAAAGCAGACGGCTTGGCAGCAGGCAAAGGCGTTGTCGTTGCAAAAACACTTGAAGAAGCAGAAAATGCCGTTGAAGACCTTATGGCAGGTCTCGGAGAGGCGGCAAGCAAGCTCGTAATCGAAGAATACTTGCAGGGCGTTGAAATTTCAGTCCTTGCAGCAGTAAGCGTTACAGAAGAAAGCGCCGCAAACGGCAAAGCCTGCATCAAATCATTCCTTCCGGCACGAGACCACAAGCGGCTTCTTGACGGAGCAAAAGGCCCGAATACAGGCGGAATGGGAGCTGTATGTCCGCTCGAAGACGTAACTCCAGAAACAATGGCAGCCTTCGAAAAAAATATCCTTCAGCCAACCCTCAAAGGCCTCATCGCCGAAAAGATGGACTACCGCGGATTTATTTTCTTCGGCCTCATGATTACAAAAGACGGTCCAAAAGCACTTGAATATAACGTCCGACTCGGAGACCCTGAGACACAGGCAGTCCTTCCGATGATGGATTTTGATTTTGCAGAATTGTGCCAGGCAATCATGAACGGCACTCTTGATTCATTCGAAATGAAGTGGAAGAGCGGCTTCCAGGTTGCACCTGTCGCAGTCAGTGGCGGCTACCCGCTCAAATATGCAAAAGGCAAGGAAATCACATTCGCAAAACCGCTGATTGAAAAAGCCGGAGCAAAAGTCTTCATCGCCGGAGCCGTAAAGGACAGGCGGGAGAATTCTCCGACACTGCTCACTTCAGGCGGGCGCGTACTCGCATGTTCTGCACACGGAGACACTTTCGAAGAAGCATGGAAAAAGTCTTACGAAGCCATGAGCGGCGTAAAATTCGAAGGAATGTTCTTCCGAAAAGACATCGGTCTTCCGGGAGCAGCTGAATCAAACTAAAGAAAAAGGGGATGACCAATAAGTTCAAAAAGTGTCATTTTCGGGCTTGACCCGAAAATCCATTTAATTGCAATACAAGAGATTGCCGTGTCGAGCACGGCAATGACTCATACTTATTGGACAGCCCCTTTTTTTGCCTATGAAATGCAGGCTATGTTTACTGAGAATGTGGTCAATACTAGCTTGTATAGAGTATCAATACTAGCAGGTATTGAGTGCCAATACTAGCTTGTATAGACTATCAATACTAGCTTGTATTGGGGGACAATACTAGCTTGTATAGAGTGTCAATACTAGCAGGTATTGAGTGCCAATACTAGCTTGTATAGACTGTCAATACTAGCTTGTAGAGACATTGCATAAGAAAGTTTTCTACCGTCAAGCAGTTTATATGTAAATGTATCAAACATTCCGCTCCAATGAAATGCAAATAAAAAGGGAAAGAAACCTCATGCTAAGCAAATCTGCTTGCGCCGGTATCTTTCCCTCTTTCTATCTTCTATTCTTCCAAAACTAAACGCGGAAGAGCAAGTCTGCGTATGACGGGAATGGCTTGTATTTTTCGCCCAAAATCGGCTCGATTGAGTCTGCGACAAGCCTTGTTGCTTCCATCTGAGGAATTACCTTATCAACATAGAATCTTGCCTGCTTTGGCACGTCGTCGATTGCGTTTGCTTCCTTGTGAAGCTTGGCAAGTTTCTGTGCCTCTGAGTCGAGCTTGTCTGCAAGGGCAGAAATTTCCTTGAGCACGTTTGCCTGAGCCGAGCATTTTGCGTTCGGAACAATCGCCATTACTTTTGAAGCAGACTCAGCCACATCGTTCATGTAAGCATAGCTTGCCGGCAAAATGTCCTTATAAATCATGTCGAGCATTGTATTCACTTCGATGTTGAGTACCTTTGAGTATTTTTCAAGCTTGACCTCATGATGGCTCTTCATCTCGCTTTCGCTGTAAACGCCGTATTTTGTGAACATTTCGATATTCTGAGCATCCAGATAGTGCTCCATTGCGTCCGGCAAAGTTTTGAGGTTGAGAAGGCCACGCTTTTCAGCCTCGCGCACCCATTCATCATCGTAGCCGTTTCCGTTGAAGATGATTTTCTTGTGCTCGATGATTTTTTCTTTGATAAGTTCCTGAAGTTCAGCGTTCAAGTCAGAAGATTTTTCGAGGCGGCTGGCAAATTCGTCCAGAGTTTCGGCAACGATTGTGTTCAAAACAACGTTCGGACCGGAAATTGAAAGAGAAGAGCCGAGCGAACGGAACTCAAATTTGTTTCCGGTGAATGCGAACGGTGAAGTTCGGTTTCGGTCTGTCGTGTCCTTTGGAATTGCCGGAAGAACAGAAACACCGATCTGCATTTTTTCTTTTGTTTTCTGGCTGTAAGGAGAGCCGTTTTCGATTGAATCAAGGACGGCCTGCAATTCGTCGCCGATGAACATTGAGATGATGGCAGGAGGAGCCTCGTTTGCACCCAGTCGGTGGTCGTTTCCGGCAGAAGCAACGCTGTCACGGAGCAAATCCTGATGCTTGTCCACAGCCTGAATAACAGCCGTGAGCATAAGAAGGAACTGAGCGTTCTCGCGCGGAGTTTCGCCAGGCTCAAGAAGATTGAAGCCGTCATCAGTGCTCATCGACCAGTTGTTGTGCTTTCCGCTTCCGTTCACGCCTGCAAAAGGCTTTTCTGCAAGAAGACAGTACAATCCGTGCTTCAAAGCGACTTCTTTCATAAGACGCATGGTGAGCTGGTTCTGGTCTGCACTCAAGTTTGTCGTGGTGAAAATCGGAGCCATTTCGTGCTGAGCCGGAGCAACCTCATTGTGCTTTGTCTTGCTCAAAATCCCGAGCTTCCACAATTCGTTGTCCAAATCCGCCATGAACTCAGCGATTCGAGGCTTGATTGAGCCGTAGTAATGGTCGTCCATTTCCTGGCCTTTCGGCGGCATAGAGCCAAAGAGAGTGCGGCCAGTGAAAATCAAATCTTTTCTCTGTTCCCAGAGTTTTTTGTCGATTAAAAAATATTCCTGCTCAGGGCCGACAGTCGTGATGACCCTCTTTGCCGAAGTGTTGCCAAAAAGTCGCAGAATTCGCAGGGCCTGAGTGTTCAGGGCTTCCATTGAGCGAAGGAGGGGAGTCTTTTTGTCCAGAGACTCGCCTGTGTAAGAGCAGAATGCCGTCGGAATGTAAAGTGATCCGTCTTTGATGAAAGCGTAAGAAGTCGGGTCCCATGCAGTGTAACCGCGGGCCTCAAAAGTTGCGCGGATTCCACCAGAAGGGAAAGAAGAGCCGTCAACTTCGCCTTTAACAAGCTCCTTGCCCGAAAATTCCATGATGACGCCGGAACCGTTTGGTGAAATGAAAGAATCGTGCTTTTCAGCAGTGACACCAGTGAGCGGCTGGAACCAGTGAGTGAAGTGAGTGGCACCCTTTTCAATCGCCCAGTCTTTCATCGCATTCGCAACGACATTCGCAACATCAAGCTCCAAAGGTGAGCCTTGCTGAATAGTCTTTCTGAGCGATTTGTAAGTGTCTTTTGGCAGACGTGCCCTCATCACATCATCATTGAAAACCATGCTTCCAAACAATTCTGGTACATTAACGGCCATTTTATTCTCCTAAAGTAGTAGAATAGTAGCATAAATTCTAAGAAAATAGAATAGCGGAGGAAAAAGAAGGCAGGAGGGGCGGTGAATACTTTCCGTTTAAATCCATAGCAATCTGAGAGATTTTGAGGTATTATTGGGAAATATTGTTATGCCCACGCCCGCACTGGGGCACATTTTAGAGGAAAAAATTGGATATATCATTAAAACAAGTAATTGGTGAAAATGAACTCAAAGATTTATGGGAAATGCAAATTTGTGCTTTTAGTGATTTGTTGTCAAAATACAAAGATTTTGGAACAAATCCTGGAGCTGAAAGCTTAGAACGAGTTATTGAAAAATATCAACAGCCTTGGACAAAATACTATTTCATTATTAATGGTGATAAAATTGTCGGAGGTGTTCGGGTTATCGATAAAAAAAATGGATTACGAAAACGCATCTCACCAATATGGATTATGAAGGAATTCCGGGGTAATGGTTATGCACAAAAAGCCATAATTGAGTTGGAAAAGCTTTATGGAAGCAATAACTGGTGCCTCGACACCATTTTGCAAGAAAAAGGTAATATACATTTATATGAAAAACTTGGTTACCACCAGACAGGAAAAACTGAGAAAATCAACAATCTAATGGATATAGTCTTTTTAGAGAAAAATTAAACTTTTGTTGTTTTTATCTGATATAAGAATATACAATATATAAATAAAACCGACGGCAAAACGTGATACAATAAAAATATGAAAAATATGGAGACAATTAAAAAATTAGTTGGAGATTCCATTACCGAGTCAAATTTAAAAAACGTTGACTGCTATATCTATGAAAATTTCGCTCTTTTTATTCAGTCAATGGGCTTTTGTGAATTTGCAATAAAAGAAAATCATGTTCATCCGTCTTATATGATAATAATAGAATTTGAAAATGGCGGTTTTATAATTCCTCCAAGAATCGAACTGAAGAAGAACTATTACCTTGCATCTATTCTGTCACCTGACATTCCTCATGAAGACAAGGCCACCAAATTTCCAAATTATTACACAATCATGATAGATAAAGAATTTTTCGAAAGTCAGTTTTTACTGTATCAAAATGAGATTCCAAGATATGAAGGGGAGCAGTTTTTAATTTGCCATGATTTTTTAAAAATGCTTCATCTGTATGCCTTTGAATCTTCAAAAAACATGAAAAATTCGGAAATCACTCTTGAATGTCAGACAAAGCTTTTAACCCACTGGATTATCCGCAGTCTTCTTGGAGAAAATTATGACATGCGATCTGTTTCTACAAACGAAAGAATAGGCAGAGTCCAGGCATATATTGAACTTCATTGCGGCGAAGAGCTTTATGTCTCAGATCTTGCGAAAAATGCGAATATGTCTGTCTCTAATTTCAACAGGCTTTTTACAAAAGAAGTCGGCATGTCTCCAAAGAATTACCTCACTGATGTCCGCCTGAATAAATCTCTAAAACTCTTGCGAAGGAATGAGCTTTCTGTATCTGAGATAGCAGAGCAGTGTGGTTTTTCCTCGCTTTCTCATTTTTCCTCCGTTTTTAAAAAAGTTCATGATATGAGTCCAAGCGAATACAAGGAAAAATATCAGGTCTGATAATTCAAATTTACAAACATTTAAGCGATTTTTAAAAGCCTTGTTTCTGAATTTTTGTATCATTTAATTTAACCATCAGTAATTACAGGAGGTCAAATTATGACAAAAGAAGAATTATTTAAGATGATGAATGAGAATCCCGTAATGCACCTTGCAACGGTTGATGAAAACGGCTTTCCTCATGTCCGTGGAATTCTTATGTTCAAAGCCAGCGACGACGGAATTATTTTTCATACCGGAACCTTTAAGGAACTTTACAAGCAGCTTATGGCAAATCCGAATGCAGAACTTTGCTTCCAGTGCAAGGGAACTCAGGTTCGCGTTTGCGGCAAATTTGAACTTGATGAAAGCGACGAGCTTTTTGAGGAAATCTACAATCATCCGTCACGCAAGTTTATCAGGCAGTGGGGAAAATCAAAGGAAGAAGTCAAGGACTTTTTGAAGATTTTCAGGATGAAGAACGGAAAAGCATGTACCTGGTCCATGGCAGATAATTTTAAACCAAAGGAATACATCGAGCTTTAAAACAAGTGGCGGCACGTTATAAATGCCTTAATTAAAAGAACTGCATTTCATCGGCAACGGAGTGCATCTTGTCTGAAATTCATTGCTTTTTCTATATGCTTTGATAATATAGGCGTATGAAGTTAAAAATGAATATCAGAACAACTGAAAAAGAGGATTTGAATTCCATTGTTGAAGCAGGATTTGCGATTCCTGGCTGTCCGATTCCCTTTCTTGAGGGATTGAAAAATGCAGCCTGGAGTCAAAATGCACGCGGGCTTTTGGAATGGATTTTCAGCGAAAATCTTGGCGTGATTGCACACGATGAAAACGAAAACCTTACCGGCTACATGCTTTTTGCAGGTCCATGCGGCGGATTTTTCGGAAATTGTGAGGGAGCCTTTTCTCCTCTTGGATGCAGCTGGATTTCGCCAGCTCTAGCATCAGAGCAAAGAACGAATTTGATGTCGCGCCTTCTTCAAAAAGGCATGGAAACTCTTGTCGGCAAAAAAGTTACGAGCATTGCGCTCTGTGAACCAGTCTGGGACAACGACATTTCCAGGGCTCTTGCCCTGAATGGATTTGGAATCAGATGCTCTGACTCAATCATGCAGGTTAAAGACGGAGATTTTAGCTGCCTCAGAAATTGTGACCCGGATGTGATTTTTGAGGAACTGGAAGCGGAGAAAATCAATTTGATAAAGCCGCTTTTTTCCGAGCTTGAAGAGCATCTTGCTTCATCCCCATGCTTTTTCCCGACGGAAGAAGGCAGCTTTGAAATGTGGCGCGAGCATTACGAGCCGAAAATCATCGTTGCAAAGGCAGGCGGGGAAATTATCGGTCATATCGCGTTCACGGACAAAGATGGCGAAAACTTCATTTCAAAAAGTTCCGGCGTGCTGAATATCCACGGAATGTTCGTCAAAAAAGAATTCCGCGCAAAAGGAATTGCAGACGGACTTTTGAAAGCGGCTTACGCAGCCACGCAAAAGCAGGGAAAAACCTTCCTTGGAGTTGATTATGAAACGCTGAATCCAACCGCCCTTAATTTCTGGACAAAATATTTTGCGCCCTACACATACAGCTGGCACAGAAGAATCGACGAGCGCATTCTACATTCATGATCTTCATTCAAAGCGAAAGGCGGCGGTGGCCGTCCAAACGGAATTTCTTGCAACGCCAAATCGGCGGTGGATGTCAAAAACCAGAAAATTCTTTTCAGGGGGTAAAAAATGAAGAGATGTGAAACTTCTTCTCCATGCAGGGCTTGAGGAATCTGTATGGAGGAAGATTAAAATTCAATTCCTCAGGCTTTGCTTCTTCACGAATCACAAACTTATTAAAAGAGGCAAAGAAAATGAAAAATAAATTACGCGACTATTATATTCTCTGGAGCACTCAGGGACTTTCACAACTTGGAAGCAGCATCACGGCTTTTGCACTTACGCTCTGGCTGTACGAAAAAACTGGTTCCGCTTTAAGCACGGCGGCTCTTACAATCTGTTCCTATGTGCCTTATGTTCTCATGAGCATTTTTGCCGGAGCATTGACCGACCGATGGAAAAAAAAGCCGACCATGCTTGTCTGTGACACTTTGGCGGCTCTTTCGACTCTGGTAGTTTTTCTTCTATATAAAACTAATACTCTTGCAGTATGGCATCTTTATGTAATCAATGCTGTTTCAGGTCTCATGAATACCGTCCAGCAGCCGGCTTCAGAAGTGACCATGACGCTGATTGTTCCAAAAGAATGTTACCAGAAAACAAGCGGTCTCAATTCACTTTTGCGCTCCGTCAATTCAATTTTGAATCCTCTGCTTGCAACGGCTTTGTATGCAGCGTTCGGACTTGATATTGTCATTGCAGTGGATCTTCTTACCTTTGTTGTGGCATTTACCGCACTGGCAGGATTTATCAAAATTCCAGAAACTCAATCAGTAAAAAAAGAAGGAACGCTGAAACTGGCAAGGGAAGGCATTTCTTTCCTCAAAAAATCACCAATGATTCTGACTCTGCTTCTTTTCATGTCTGGAATAAATCTGATTGCCTTTGCTTCCAGCGCAACTCTTCCGGCCTATGTAATTCCGAATCCAAGAGGAGGCAGCAATGTCCTTGGATTAGTGACATCTTGTGCAGGGGCAGCGATGGTCGTGGGAAGTTTTTTGGTTTCTTACATGCCAAAGCCAAAAGACCGCGTGAAAGTCGTATTCATAACAATGCTTATTTCTATGGGAAGCGAGAATTTTATCCTTGCTTTTTCACGGGAACCGATTTTCTGGTGCATAAGTCAGGTCATCGGCTGGATTCTGGTTCCTGTAATGGGTGCAAATCTGGAAGTTATCCTGAGAAGCTCCATTCCAGTGGAACTTCAGGGACGAGTTTACGCATGCAGGAATACCCTTCAGTTCTTTACAAGACCGATAGGACTTTTCCTCGGCGGCTTTATGGTTGACAGCCTGTGCGAGCCTTTTATGGAAGCTCATTCAAATTCTGCCATGCTGGCTTCACTTTTCGGAAGCGGCAAAGGCTCAGGAGCTGCCATGATGATGCTCATTCTTGGCCTTGCCGGAAGTGCTTGGTGCCTTTTGAACGCAAGGTTCATGAAGAAATATCATTTCCGCGAGGAATAAAACCGTAATTTCAAGATGCATTTCATCGGCAATGAGATGCATCTTATCTGAAAGTAATTGTGTTCCAGCCATTTTCCCATTATTGTAGTTCCCATACATCTCGGCGATAGCAGTCCAATCATCAACTGGGGAAAATACCGCGAAGAAAACGGACGCCTTATGATGCCGGTTTCAGTCCGCCTTAATCATGCTGTTGCCGACGGATTTTTGATTGCCAATGTATTCAGGCTTTTGGAAAAGGAAATCTCACAGTTTACTGGAGATAGCCATAAAAAAATTTAAGGAGCAAACTATGGAATTTCGTGAATTGAATGAAGGTGATTTGGACTCGCTCATAAAACTGTACGAGCAGCTTGACGGAGCAAACGGCAACTTTACGACAGAAGCCGCGCGTGCAATCTGGAAAAGTGAAATCGAAGGCAACAAAAACATAAAGTATTTTGGTGCGGTTGATGGCGGCAAAGTCATTTCAACCTGCTTCTGCATCATAATCCCGAACCTTACGAGGATTGGAAGCTCAGCCTGTTTTGTTGAAAATGTCGTTACCGACAAGGATTACAGGGGACAGGGGATTGGCCGGAAAATCATGGGAATGGCGATTGCCTTTGCCCGCGAAAGAGACTGCTACAAAGTGATTTTGGAAAGCGCAAGTTTCAGAAAGGAAGCCCACCAGTTTTACAGGAATCTGGGCTTTGACGGAGAAGCCAAAAAAGCCTTCATCATGAAGCTTAAGGACTACTAAAAAGCATGTCGGACCTGGGAAAATGAGGGAGCCATGGGATTTATAGATTGCAAAAAAAATAATCCAGTCATTTTAATGGAAGGTGCACTGGGCGAACGCTTAAAGATAGAAGAAAAATTGACGGCAGAGGAATACATCGACTTTCTCAAACGGTCAGATTTAGGCTCTCAATATCCCAAAGAACGCTTTTATGAAAGAATCTCCAAACTGGAAAGTTGAATAAAGCTTTCAAACCCTGCATTTCATCTGCCAAACCCTGCATCTCATCAGAAACTTCTTTTTTTATTTCATCGTATCCCTTAAACTGAATTCACAAACGAAAGCTAACATAAAGGAGAACATCATGAATCACAAAGAACGAATGATTGCTAATCTTCCCTACAAGCCATGGCTTGACGGACTTGAGGAAGAACGGCTTGAGAACAAGAAAAAGATTTTCAGGTACAACAACCTTCCGCCGGAAGAAACTGAAGAAAAAACCCGGCTCATCAAGGAAATCCTTGGAAAAACCGGCGAATGGATAAACATCGAGGCTCCCTTCCACTGCGATTACGGCTACAACATTGAAGTCGGACAGATGTTCTTTGCAAACTACAATTTTGTCGTGCTTGACGTAGGCAAAGTCCGCATCGGCGACAATGTTCAGATTGCCCCGAACGTTGCAATTTACACCGCAGGACACCCGATTCACCCGGACTCACGAAACTCAGGCTATGAATACGGAATCGACGTTACAATCGGCAACAATGTCTGGATAGGCGGAAACACCTGCATCATGCCGGGCGTCACAATCGGTGACAACGTGGTAATCGGTGCGGGCAGCGTAGTCACAAAAGACCTTCCTGCAAACGTGATTGCCGTGGGAAATCCATGCCGGGTCCTCCGCCAAATCACCGAAGCCGACCGCGACTACTACTTCCGCGACAGAAAATTCGACGTCGAGGATTATAAATAAGAGGCTGGGAGAAAAATATGAGTGACATTTATGACTTCGTTCCAAACTTTGAGGATTCCAAGTATCTCCTGAGGTTTGCTGAAAAAAAGGACGCTGAGGAACTTCTTGAAATTTACGGTGACAGGAATTCCCTTCCTTTTTTCAACAGCGACAACTGCCACGGCGACAATTTTTACTATCCCACGATTGAAAAGATGAAAAAGGCCGTTGACTTCTGGCTTTCTTCATATCAGTCAAAGTGGTTCGTCCGCTGGGTAATCGTCGAAAAGTCAAGCGGAAAGATTATAGGCTCCATAGAGCTTTTTCACCGCGAGGCAGACGATTATTTCAACCATACAGGCCTTCTCAGGTTGGACTTGAAAAATGAATTCGAGAAGGCAGATGTGATTGGGGAAATCGCAGGCCTGATTCTGCATGAAGCATACGATTTGTTCGAGACGGACAGAATCATCACAAAAGTTCCCCTTTACGCAGTCGAAAGGAAAGCCGCCTTTGAGAAGCTGGGATTCGTGAAGTCAGACGAATTCTTAATCGGCACTCTGGACGGCTACGCTTACAAGGACTACTGGGAGCGAAAGAAATAGAACCGAGGCAAGAATGCAGGAAAAAGATTATCTTTTGGAGACAGAGTGCATTGATTTTTCAAATCCTCTCATTCAACAGAAAACTGGGGAACTGAAAAGTGCCTCATCTTCGCAGCTGGAATATATTGAGAAGGCCTACAAATTTGTCAGGGACGAAATTCCTCATTCATGGGATATAAAGTCACAGGTCGTCTCACGGAAGGCAAGCGAAGTCTTACAAAACAAAACAGGAATCTGCTGGACAAAATCCTGCCTTCTTGCAGCCCTTCTGCGGGCAAATGGAATTCCGGCCGGAATCTCCTATCAGTACCTCACAAGGGCAGACGACAATGCCGACGAGGGCTACATCATTCACGCCCTCAATACGGTCTTCATCAATGATCTGAATAAATGGATAAGGCTGGATGCAAGGGGAAACAAGGCAAACGTTCACGCCGAATTTTCACTGGATAAGGAAAAACTGGCCTTTCCCATCAGAATCGGATTCGGTGAAGTTGATTACAGGGACAACAATCCTGACCTGGACGAAAGGCTGGTCAGGATATTGAAAGAAAGCAGAAATATTCTTGAAGTCACGACCGATTTTTCACCTTAATCGTTGCGGCGTAGGCACTGTTGCACAGTCCGAGGATGGCAGAAAGGACAAAAAGCGTCTCAATTCCAAGGACGTGCCAGATCCAGCCGCCGAAAAGGGCGATCAGAATCGTAATCAGGTGGTTGACTGAAACGCCTGTGGAAATTGTGGCCCTGACCTCTTCCGGGTTGTCTGCCAAATCCTGAACGTAGACATTTGAAGCCATTGAAGCCAGGGAAATCACCGAGTCCAGAATGTAATTTACGCAGCAGATGATGAAGGCGATGTTCTTTGGAAAGATGTGGTGGGCAAATCCGTAGAAAAAGCAGACAATCACCAGAATCAGCGTGTCAGAAATCATAACGATTTTGTAGCCGAACCGGTCAATTATTTTTCCTACGAGCGGGGAAGCAAAAAAACAGCAGATTGCGCTCACTGCAAAGAGCAGGCTGATTATCATGGCATTGGCTCCGTAAAAAAGAACCAGAACATAAGGGCCGAACGTGAAGAAAATCTGCTTGCGTGCCCCATAAAAGACTTCAAGCATGTAGTATTTTGAGAACTTGCGGCGGAAGTAAAATCTTCGCTTTGACTTGTCGGTGGCGCTTTTTGCGTTCATCTGGGTGGAAAAAACAGCTCCAAGACCGATGATGGCCGCACTGGCCGCAAAAATCGGCCGGAAAAGTAAAGAAGACCTTCCGAAAATCAAAAAGACTGCAATGACGGCAAAAAATCCCAAAAGGGTTCCCACCTGATAGACGGAGTTCTGGATTCCAAGTGCAAGACCGCCCCGGCCTTCCTGTGAATACTGAAGGGAAAGAGTGTTCCTCATGCCCAGCTGGATGTGCTCGCCAAGGGAATAAACGAAAATCGCAAGGGTGACCATAAAGCGGGTGGCTGGAACGAGGGACTGCATGGTCATTCCGGCCAGCATAATCAGAGCACCGATTTTGTAAATGTTCTCCGCAGAAAAGAAATAAAGGCCTGCAAGCACAAAGACGAGGAGAAAGCCCGGAAGCTCACGGAAAAATTCAGAAAGTCCCTTGTCGAATTCACCCATGCCTACAACTTCGGCAAGATAATTGTCCATTACGCCCTTGTAGAGACCGTATGCAAAGGCAAAAGTTACGATTGAAACGAAAAAAGCACGGAATCGTGAGTCCGGCCTGAAAATTGATGTTAATTTTGTCATTTTTAAATACTTCCTTAATAAAAAAATACCCACAAGTCTGAAACTCATGGGCATTTACTTATGATGCTTATTTTTCTTTATGTCGCCTGTCCAGCTCGTTGTAGACATCCTGCCAGTTTACGCCCTCTTTGTACATGAGAACGCTCACGAAGTAAAGCAGGTCGGCAGCTTCCCAGATGACTTCTTCTTTTGAATCAGCATCGTCGCAAAGCTCTTCGGCTTCTTCCATGACCTTCTCACGAACTCGTTTTGCGTCCAAAGTCGCGGTGTAGCTTCCAGGACGAGGATTTGCGAACCGTTCTGCAATCGTGCCATACAATCGCTCAAGATTTGATTTTGCATCCGGCTCCGCGCCAAAGCAAGTGAAGCTTCCTGTGTGACAGACTCCACCGTGAGGAATGACAGTCGCAAGAACAGTGTCACGGTCGCAGTCAACGCGCATTTTTAAAAGCTCAAGGAAGTGGCCGCTTGTCTCGCCCTTTGTCCAAAGAACATTTCGCGTGCGGCTGAAGAAAGTAAGCTTTCCTGTTGCAAAAGATTTTTCGAATGCTTCTTTGTTAGAATAGCCCATCATCAAAACTTCGCCGCTCGGTGACTGGGCAATCACTGGAATCATGCCGTCAACTTTTTCAAAATTGAGACAGCCGATGAAAGCATCTTTGAGATTTACTTTGCCAGTGTACAAAGCCATTCCGAGCTGAACGTCACAGCCAAGTTTTTCAAGCTCAACAATCTGCTCCAAAGTATTTACGCCGCCAGCAACAACAACACGGCAATTTACAGCCTGGCGCAAAGCCTTGCATGAGTCCATGTCAGTTCCCTGCATACAGCCTTCTTTTTCGACGCATGTGAAAAGAAGCTCAGAACAGTATTTTTCTGCCTGTTTTGCGCCTTCAATCAGAGGAATATCTACCGTCTCCGTCCAGCCTTTAACGGCGATTTTGCCCTGAATCGAATCGACAGAAATAATCACGCGCTGCTTTCCGATTTTTTCGCAAAGTTCCTTCAAAAATTCTTCGTTAAGAACAGATTCGCCGGCTTTTGGCGAAGGATTCCATGCGGCAGAACCGATGATGACTTTTTCGGCTCCCAAAGAAATAAGCTCGCGGGCTTTTTTGACATCGCGGATACCGCCACCAACGCGGACATTGCCACGGCGGAGCAAAGATTTGAGCAAAGGCGTGTTTTTGGTGTTGCCTTTTTCGTCAGTGTTACGAAGTGCCTGATCCAAGTCGATGATTGCAACTTCGCCATATTTATTAAAATCAGAAATCAAAGAATCAGAATCGTCTCTCTGGAGAACCAAATCCTTTCCGTTTTTGAGCTGGACAACGTGTCCGTCTTTCATATCGATTGAAGCGATTACCATACAAGGAATTATAGCGAAAAGAAATGAAAATTGAAAGTTGAAAAATAAAAATTTGGGAACCATCAGTCTTACAAAAAGTCGAACATTCAGATAGTTAAATATGAAATTCATATCTATTTCATCAATTATTTTATAGTTTTAGATATAAATTTTCTTTACACATATCTAAAACTATGTTATTTTAATTGCGAGGTTCAGATTATGCTTGAAAAAATTATAGGCAGGGAACGAGAAAGCGCACAGATTCAAAAATGCATGAACTCAAATCAAGCACAACTTGTAATAGTTTACGGTCGGCGAAGAGTCGGAAAGACCTTTTTAATAAATAATTTCTTTAATGGCAGATTTGATTTTAAAATCGCTGGCAGTTATGCCCAGCCCAAAGAAGTTCAGCTGAAAAATTTCATCACGGAATTAAATCTGCAAACTCGACAAAAGCTTAAAGTCCCCGAAAACTGGAACGATGCGTTCTTTCTTCTCCGAGAATATCTTGAATCTCTCCCAAAAGATGAAAAACATGTAATTTTTTTCGATGAAATGCCGTGGCTCGACACTCCGCGAAGTGATTTTCTTCCGTCTTTTGAATATTTTTGGAACAATTGGGGGGCGGCACAGGATAATCTTGTCTGCTTTATCTGTAGCTCTGCAACGGCCTGGCTTATTGAGAATATTGCAAAAAACAAGGGCGGACTTTATAACAGGCAAACTGCAAGGATTTATCTCGAACCTTTCACGCTGAATGAGACAGAGCAATATCTTAAAACAAACGGATTTGAATGGTCTCGTTATCAGATTGTGGAAAATTACATGATTATGGGCGGCATTCCTTATTATTTGAGCCTCTTGAATAACGAAATGACATTTGAAGCAAACATTGATAATATGTTTTTCCGAAAAAGAGCATTGCTTTGGGATGAATTCGAGCATTTGTATGCGACACTTTTCAATAACAGCGAGCAATATTTGAAAGTTGTCGAAGCTTTGAGCACGAAAAAAATAGGTCTTACAAGAAAGGAAATTTCGCAAATTTCAAAACTTCCCCCAAATGGTGTTCTTTCGCAAATCCTTGAAAACCTCGTCAATTCGGAATTCGTAAGAGCATATCAGTTCTTCGGAAACAAAAAGCAGGACACGCTGTATCAGCTTTCTGATTATTTCACTTTGTTCTATTATAAATTCCTCAAAAACTATTCAGGCAAGGACGAGCATTTTTGGTCTAACTCAATCGACAATCCTTCTGTCAAAGCTTGGGAAGAATTCACTTTTGAGCAGGTTTGCAAAGATCACATTCAGCAGATTAAGAAAAAACTTGGAATCTCAGGCATCCTCACCGAAATTTCATCATGGTTCGTAAAAAGCGACGAAGAAAATGACGGTGCACAGATTGATATGCTCATCGATCGCCGTGACAAAACCATAAACATCTGCGAGATGAAATTTGCGGTTGATGAATATGAAATCGACAAGGATTATGAAAAACGTCTGATTAACAAAATCGAGCGTTTCCGAAACTCAAGCAACACAAAGAAAGCCCTACACCTTACAATGGTCACGACTTATGGCGTAAAACGGAACATTCATTCTGGCAGGGTTCAAAGTGAAGTCACGATGGATGATTTGTTTGAGAGAGCAGAGTAACAGAGCTTTTGTGCATTTTAATCCATTGCTTTGACACAAATCATTAAAAAAAGCTCTGCAAAAATAAGCAGAGCCTAATAAATTTTAAAAGCACTTAGATTGTACTTCAATCATATAATTACTTGTATATTTCAATTTCTTCCATTGAAGCTGCATGGGTCCAAGTTCCTATCCATGACAATGCAATATCATCCTTTTGCTGAAGTTTATACCCATTATCCGTTTTTTTAATATCAAACTTGCCAACAACATTAGATTTAGATAATGTGACTGTCAATACAGAACTTGATAATTCGTAAGAATATGTATTTCTCGTTAAACCATTATATATAAACTCAAGTGTTCCTTTTGTAAATTTTAATTTTCCAGAACTGTTATTCTTTATTGTAAAAGTTCCCTCTAATAAGTTATTAGAATCACCGGTATTTTCAGTATTTTCAATTTTTCCACTGCTAGCACCATTAAAATTGATTCTTTTTTCTTCAAAATCCCATAACCAATCTTTATCCCATCCATTAGGTTTCTTTGAAAAATCAATGTTAATTGTTCTTAACTTTCTGCAATTCGCAATTGCGTATTCTTCCATTTCAACCACAGAAGAAGGGATATAAAGAGTTGTAAGATTTTCAAGTTCACAAAGAGCATAAGTTGCAATTTTTGTTATTGTGCTAGGAATAGAATATGAATCCCCAATTTTTGATGAAGGAACTAGATAAAGTATTTTCCCATCTTTCGAATAAAGAAATCCATTTTCTGTCTTGTATTTTTCATTGTCTTTATCAACTTCAAGAATAAAATTTATTGGTGAAATTGAGTAATTGCTTATTCCGATAACATTTTTGGGTATATAAAGAGATGAAAGATTTTTGCAAAATTGAAAAACACCGACATCAAAATCTATCAATGAATCTGGGAGTTTGATTTCAGTAATACTATCACAACCTACAAATTGAGACGTCACAAGAGATGTAATTCCCTCAGGAATTTTATTTATAGCTAATGACTTACAATATGCAAATGAACAAACTCCCAACTCTGATAAATCGTCAGGTAATTTATCAAGAGTCATATTATAACATCCGTTGAAAGCCCCAGTACCGATAAACGTAATGGAATCAGGAAGAATAACCCGCTTAATATTTTTTAGAGCACCGTTTTCATCAAGATTATTATACAAAGATTCGGATGTAGTATTCCCCGAAGAAAATTTACAAAATGCTTTTTCTGGAATTTTATTTAATTCAAAAACGCAATTACTAAAATCAAGGTTATAATCTTTATCGATATTTTCGCTTATTGTATCTCGTATAAAATAAACATCTTCTCTTGATAAATACGTTTTTTTAGAGAAACTTAAATTATTCGACAAATCACTTCTGTTAAACTTTTCACAAATATCAAGTGTAAGAGAGCCTTTTGCCCCCAAACCATTATCAGCAATGATTTTTATACTTTTTGCAGTTTCATTATCAGCTATATGAACAGAATAAAAAGAACCATTCAGAGATGTATCTATTTTTTCCTTAGATATATAAGTATCAGGACTTTGATTTCCATCAATCTTAATAGAAGGTGACCTATAACTCGAAGAATTTAGTGTTACTAATTGAAGACCATAATAATATCCTGTTGTAATACTACCAACTTTATCCTCCTGCTTATCAATCCATAAATGATCGTCAGGGCCATAAGATTTTATTTCATCTTCTGTTTTACATGCTCTGCCAAGCCTAATAGAAATATATTGATGTTTTTCTTCAATTGGCTTTTTCGTGTCTGGAAGTTCCTGTGTAGGATTTACAGGTGTGATTATGGGCAACGGAGTGTCATTATCTGATGATGAACCTGTTGAACAAGAGATCATCGAAAATGAAATAATAAAAATAGACAACAAATTAATTACTTTTTTCATAGTTGTTTCCTAGTTTTGATATTTAAATTTCCGTCAAAAATATTAATGGAAATCCATTAATCAATATAGTGTTATTTCGTGTTGTTGGTCAATATTATTCCATACATATTTAAAATGATGATCGAGAAGGAATATCAAGAGCAAGTAAATTTTGTACTCTCACGTATTAAAGAAGAACGACAAAAAGCAAATATGTCACAGATTGAACTTTCTTTTGCCGCAGGTTTATCTCAAAATCAAGTGAATTGTATTGAAGCAGGACGAAATATTCCCAATCTCTATACATTAATAAAAATTTGTAATGCCTTAAAAATCAAACCCGAAATCCTTTTTTCAGCACCAAATGAAGATAGAGAAAAAGTAAAAAGTGAAATTATTTCGCTCATACGAAAGTATATATAATCCAATATCCTAAGATAATCCCGCTTGCCATATCCATCATGTGTTTTTGAACGAAGCGAAGGAAACGCCCTAAATTGCTAGCATCACTTACTCACCCTTCTTTGTATAAATTCCCGTCTTTTTTTTACATATACTTTTTGATTCCCTACCATATAATAGAAAATAGATTATCGGGCACACTTCGACTCAGCTCAGTGACCGCCCGGAATATAAATCGAGGTATTTATGAGTAAAATTGCCATCAGAATAAATGCGGCGGACGTTGTTGCCGTTGCGCTCCAGCCACTTTCTAAGGGAACTCAGGTTGTGCTTGAGGCTATGGACAATGTTCCAGAAACGACCGTGACTTTGCAGGAAGACATCACTGCCGGCCACAAATTTGCAATCCGCCAAATCAAAAAAGGCGAGCCGGTAATCAAATACGGTTATCCGATTGGTGAAGCGACCGAGGATATTGCGGAAGGCAAGCATGTTCACACTCACAATATCCACACCCTTCTTTCTGGCGAGCTTGAATACACTTACGACGAGGCCAGGGCAAAAGCCGCTTATGACGCATGGTACAAGGAAACTGAAAAACTTCGCGCAAATGTTCCGACGGTGAATGTCTACAAACGCGCTGATGGTCGCGTGGGAAGCCGAAACGAAATCTGGATCGTGCCTCTCGTCGGCTGCGTAAACAAAATCTCTGAAAATCTTGCAATGTGGGCAAACGCTAAATTCTGCGGCGGCGAGCCAAAACCGAGCGAAAAGGGCGGTATCGAAGGATTTTTCACCTGGACTCATCCTTACGGCTGCTCTCAGATGGGCGGTGACAAGGAAACAACAGCAAAAATCCTGGCGGACCTGGTTAATCATCCGAATGCAGGCGGCGTTCTTGTAGTTTCGCTTGGTTGTGAAGAAAACAATGTTCCGTATTTCAAGGAATTTTTAGGCGAATACGACGAAAATCGCGTAAAATTCATGGTTACTCAGCAGTTCGAAGACGAAATGGAAGAAGGCAAAAAGCTTTTGACCGAACTTGCTGAATATGCCGGAAAATTCCAGCGCGAAGAAGCTCCGCTCACAGACATCGTGCTCGGCATGAAGTGCGGCGGCTCAGACGGAATGAGCGGAATCACCGCAAACGCATTGATTGGCCGAATCTGCGACGCAATGACAGGAATGGGCGGCCGTGTTATGCTCACCGAAGTGCCGGAAATGTTCGGTGCCGAGCAGATGCTCATGAACCGCTGCGTTGACAAAGAAAGATTCGACAAGACCGTAAATCTTATCAACGGCTTCAAAGGCTACTACGCCCGCCACAATCAGGTCTGCTACGAGAACCCTTCACCGGGAAACAAAGCAGGCGGAATCACAACGCTGGAAGACAAATCTTTGGGCTGTGTCCAGAAGGGCGGAAAAGCTCCGGTCACAGGCGTTTTGAAATACGGCGAGCGACTCCCGCAGAACGTAACAGGCCTCACATTGCTTGAAGGCCCAGGCAACGACATCGTTTCAACGACAGACATGACAGCAGCCGGCGCAAACATCATCCTCTTCTCAACAGGACGAGGAACCCCGCTCGGTGCCCCAGTTCCAACGGTAAAAATCGCCACAAACCACCCGCTCGCACAGAACAAACACGGCTGGATTGACTTTGATGCAGCCCGCATTCTCGACGAGCCAAGCGATTCTGTACGCGACGCACTCTTGCAGCAGATTATCGACATCGTAAGCGGAAGAGCCGTCACAAAGAACGAAAAGAACGGCTACCGAGAGATTGCGATTTTCAAAGACGGAGTTACACTGTAAAGGGAAAAAATGCTCCGCATGGATGCGGAGTTTGGGGACGCCGACTTTTCTATTTGGAGAGTCGGCGTTTTTTATATTAAATCTATATAGAACAATCCGCCAAATATTACTAAACTAAATTGTCCATGATTGAAAAATCTACACAAGTTGTGCAGCATAAAGGTGAATTTGTTCTCACAAAAAATGGAAGTATTGATTTCGGTGAAATTCCTGCTGATATTGCAAAAATTATAAAGAGACAATCTGGAAAAATCAGACTTCGAACAGGTATTCAAATAGACGGTGCAAAGGGCAACTATGGGGAACAACATATTGAACGTCCAGAACACAAAGAAGCACTTTTAAAATGCGGGTACACTACAGCTCGAGATTTTATAGAAGATACCTGTCAGAATTATGATGCTATTTATCAAGGACAAAACGGTTCGCTTATTCTTGTAAAATCCTATGTCGATAAAAATCACATTGCTATAGTGAAGCTCACGCCAGCCGAAAATAATGATTTTTACGATGTGCAGACAGGCTATCCTTCAAGGAAAAGTGGTAAAAACAAAAAACCGCTCCTTTGGGAACGCCAAGAAGAGCGGCTGTAAGAGATAGAAACGGGCGCCGTCCGTTTTTCGCACTAATGCGAAGCCCATTTAAGCGCATTTTATTGGGCTATCTGCTTTCAGTGTATTGCTTTTTAGTAAAAAGTCAAGCGTCATATCAGATCGGCATTTTTTATCATCGTAGCCATCACGTTCGCTGTTTTTGGATATTTTCGGCAATCGTGGCCATCACGTTGGCTGACTTTGAATATTTTCGGCAATCGTGATCATCACGTTCGCCGTTTTTGAATATTTTTGGCAATCGTGATCATCACGTTGGCCGTTTTTGCATATTTCCGACAACGTGATGACTACGTTCGCTGTTTTTGGATATTTGCGACCTATTTTCACTTTTTTTGCTTTTACATTGCCGAAAATCGAATTTTTTTTGCAATAAATATGTATGAGAATTTGAAGAGCATTTGTGACGGCCGCACAAGCAATCTTTTTCTCAAATACAATTTTTTGGAGCATTTTATGAAAAAAGATTTGATTGACGAAGCAGTATTGCAAAACGAGGACTTTCTTCTGACACCGCACACAAAGCGTGCTTATCGTGACAGCCTTTTCCGTGCGATTTACAGCGGAAATGACGAGCGCAGCAAGCGGTGGGTTCTCTCGCTCTACAACGCCCTCACCGGGAAGAACCACACGGACACCTCGGAACTTGAAATCACCACGATTGAAGACGTGCTTTACGTTTCGATAAAGAATGACCTGTCTTTTCTGATTGACTCGCAGATGTGCCTTTTCGAGCATCAGAGCACCGTGAATCCGAACATGCCGCTTCGGGGGCTTCTGTACTTCGCCCAGCTCTATCAGAAGGAAATCGCGAAACGCAAGATGGACGTTTTCAGAAGCACGCTGATAAAGCTCCCCGCACCAAAGTTTATTGTGTTCTACAATGGCAACACCGAGCAGGCAGATGTAATCAAATACAAACTCTCGGACGCGTTCATAAAAGAAGAGAATTCGCAGGAGCCAGAGCACGGCAAAGTAAAGAATCTTCTAGCCGCTCCACATAATGATGGCAAAAACGACGTAGAATTCGAATGGACTGCCACTGTAATCAACATCAACAAAAACCACAACGAGACTATTCAAAAAAACTGCGAATCGTTATATCATTACTGTGAGTTCGTTGACCGCGTAAAAGCGAGTATCGAGCATGGCATGGAGCCGCGTGATGCCATAAACGAGGCGGTTGACTTTGCAATCAAAGGCAATTTCCTAGACGGATACTTCAAGGAGCAGAAAATGAGCATAATCGCAAACCTTCTGACAGATTTCAACCAGGAAGACTACGACCGCAACCGTCGTGAAGAGGGCTACGAGATTGGTATTCAGGACGGGATTCGTCAGACTGCCATCGCCAACGCGAAGAATCTGCTAAATCTTTCCGTCGCTCCAGAAATCGTGGCACAAGGCTGTTCACTCCCGCTGGAGCAAGTTCTTGCTCTCAAAGAAGAGCTTGCCCGCGAGCCAGCTCACGCTGCAAATTAAATTCCGCTTTTTGCAATATTTCCACAATTTCTGTTATAATCTCCACATGCTGATTTTTGCTAGCGGGCGCACTGACATTCCGGCTTTTTACTCTGAGTGGTTCATGAACCGAGTTCGGGCCGGTTTTGTTGATGTGCGAAATCCTTACTATGGCGAGCAGGTGAGCCGCTTCAAGCTCACCCGCGATGTCGTGGAGTGCTTTATTTTTTGCACGAAAAATCCTGCGCCCATGCTGCCTTATCTCGACGAGCTTAAATCTCTTGGAATCGGGCTTTATTTTCATGTTACGATTACGCCTTACGAGAAGGATATTGAGCCGAACGTTCCCGAAAAAAGCACAGTGATGGATTCTTTCATTGAGCTGAGCAATACCCTCGGAAAAGACCGGGTTTGCTGGCGATACGATCCGATTTTCATAAACGAAAAATATTCTGTTTCCTTCCACATAAAAGCCTTCCGTTCGATGGCGGAAAAGCTGCGTGGCTCGACCGACCGCTGCATCATCAGTTTTATCGACCTTTACGCAAAGACCAAAAAGAATTTCCCCGGCATAAAAGAGGTTGCCGAAAACGACCAGAAATTCCTCGCTTCATCGCTCTCGCGGATTGCCTTTGAAAACGGAATCAAAATCGAATCCTGCGCCGAAAAACTGGATTTGACTTCTTGCGGAGTGGAACAGGGGGCCTGCGTCAGCCGAGAAGTGATTGAAAAGGCGGCAAATATTCATCTTCTTCAAAAAATCGGTGTCTCTGCGCTTCGAAAGCATTGCATCTGTCTTCCGACAAGCGACATCGGGGCTTACAATTCCTGCCCGCACCTCTGCAAATATTGTTACGCGAACTACGATGCCCGCCTTGTAGCAAAAAATCACGCCCTTCATAATCCACAGTCCAATTTCCTTCTCGGTGAATCAAAAGAAGGCGACCTCCTCAAAAACGCAAAGCAAAAATCCTTCCGTGACGAGCAGCTCTTTTTGTTCTAGGCTTCTTCGTCGAAAAAAACATTTTTTCCTAGCTAATTTAAAAATCAGTGGTAGAATTACTTATAAAACAAAACGTTTTAAAGGAGTTCACATGAAAAAATTGTTTTTAATGGTCGCAGTTTCTGCTTTGTTCTTGGGTTCGCTTTTTGCAGATGCAAAGACTTACGTCATCGATTTGGGAGACACTTCCAACGGAAAAGTCGTCAAAATCAGCAAAAATCAGTATGGCCCAAATTATCAGAACGAAAATCCACCGGTTTTCACAAATTTCTTTGTCAAAGACATGCCAAATCCTGGCGACACAATTGAGGTTCACTACAAGCTCACAAGCAACGTTGACCTTCCGTACCTCGCAATGATGGTTATCGACAATTCTCAGGCTGCAAAATGGTGGACACCTATTTCTGACCAGCAGGAAAAGATTAAGGACATCAAGGCCGGTACAAAGCTTGAGGGCGTTCTGACATACAAAGTCGTTGCGACTCCGGTTGCTGCTGTCAGCGTTCAGCTCATGTATGACGACAAAATCAACAGCAAGATTACCCTTGAAAAAACTGGTGTCAAAACAGGAAGAAAGTAATTCTAGTTGTGCCGGAGAAATCTGCTGTTTCTATGTACCAATTTCTATTAGTTGTGATATAATGTTCAAGTCATGACAATAAAAAAGTTCAACAATCAGCTTGATTTTTCCAACGACGGAAGCCTTTCCATTTTTTTTATCGGGGCAGGGAATGCTTTCCAAAAATCTTATTATCAGGCAAATGTTCTGGTCATAAAAGGCAATGACCATGTCCTGATTGATTGCGGAACTCTCTGCCCTTATGCTTTTGAAAAAGAATACAACACAAAAATTTACAGCGTAAAGAATCTTATTCTGACCCATCCCCATGCTGACCATATCGGCGGAGTCGAGGAAGTTGCTCTGGCAGCATATTATATTTCTAAACGTCCGATTAACATTGCAATCCCACCAAAATTCAAAAAAACTTTATGGAATGACTCTTTGAGAGGCGGAATTCAGCTTAGCGAAAAAGGCAAGATGTCTTTCAATGATTATTTTTCCGAGTTGCCAATCAAAAAAATCCAAAAAAAGCCGTTTGAGATGTTCGAATCAAACATCGGCTCGATAAATGTCAAATTATTCCGCACTCGACATATCACAACAAGGCCAAATTCTTTCAGAAATTCCCAGTTCTCTTACGGAATCATTTTTGACGACAGGATTCTTTTCACTGGCGACACACAGTATAATCCAAATCAAATCAATTTCTTGCTCGACAAATTTCCTCGCATTGAGCATATTTTCCATGATTGCGACGTGAGCGGTGCTTCTTCGGGAGTTCACGCAACTTACTCACAGCTAAAACAATTTCCGCCAGAAGTCCGTGCCAAAATGTCACTTTATCACTACAGCAAAAAAAAGAACGAAGTCGATGCAGAAAAGGACGGTTTTGCAGGCTTCGTTCAGCATGGAGTTTATTATATTTTCTAAAAGAAGGCTCTAGCTTTTAAGGCTCCGTAACGACCTTTTTATACCATTCCAAGAAAGTCAGATTTGACTCTGGAACGACATCATTCAGCTCGACCCAGCAATGTTCCATCGATTCAAGCTCAATGTTCACGGAATCCTTACAGAATCTTTTTAACGTTCGGCCAGTTTTATAGCCCTGCTCATAAATTCCTTTGTCATATTTTGAAATCTTCCAGTAAAATCGAACCGGCATTATGCGAAGAAGCTCCAAGAATGACGGCTGATAATAGCCGCTGCCGGAAATCACGGCCTTAAAAAGCCCCGGCTCAAAACAAGCAAGCTTGACGACAAACTCCGCTCCCTGAGAATGACCAAAACCGATTATGTTTTTTCTATCGATACATTCATTTTTCATCAGAAGGTTCTGAATCATCAGGCTCGTGTCATAGCAGTTCGAATAATACTGCCCGCGGGAAAGAAGCACGAGCACCGCGCTTTTCTGGACATTCTGGAGTTTCGGATCAATGAGCATTCGCCCGAACCTACCGCGAGACACATATTTTGAAGACGAACCGTGAAAAGCGATAATCAGGGGAAGTTTTGCCTCTGCATTGTGCCTGTCATTCCGAAATTCTGGCGGAATATAAAGATAATACTCGAATCCAGCAGGAACTTTCTCATAAAACCAGACAGAATCATCATAAGTTTTTTCAGTCCAATAATAATCGGCATCAAAATTCAATTTAAGCTCCTCTCGCCCCCGAAAGCGAGCAAAGCAAATCAAAGCCAAAGCAATTATCAAAACAAGTGGCAACATCAACAGAATAAATTTCTTAGCTTTTATCATTTTTTAGATTCCTTATGAAATAATTATAACATGGAATAAAAAAGCCTGCCGAATTTTTTCGACAAGCTTTCAAAAATTTTGAAACTCACCACAAGCCGAATAAACAAAAACACCAGTCCCTAGTGAGCGAATTTCCGAGCGGTTATGCTACGGAGGCTCAGAGGAACTGGCGTCCTTTACGAAAATGTATACAGCTTTGCACGAGTTTTAATGTTTTTTGCGAAGCAAAAATGCGAGCCTCGCGAGCAAATTAAAACTCGCTAGTTTAATTCGATTTATCGAATTAAACTATGATATTCCTGCAATGACTTAACTCCGCCTTCACCACCGTTGCCGTTCTTGACAGACTGAATGCCCTTAACAGCTGCTAAGGCGCCGGCGAGTGTTGTGATGTAAGAAACCTTGTACTTGAGACAAGCCTTTCGGATTGTCTTTCGGTCTTCGGCGTAGTTGCGTTTTGCTTTTGGTGTGTTGATTACCAGGCAAACTTCCTTGTTCATGATAAGGTCAACTACGTCTGGGCGACCGGCACCAATCTTGTTTACTACATCGCACTTGATTCCGTTTGCATTGTAGAAATCGGCTGTTCCCTGAGTTGCAATCAAAGTGAAACCAAGATCTTTCAAAGTTTTACCGATGAAGAGAACCTGATCCTTCTGGCCTTCCTTGTTGCTCAAAGAAATCAAGACTTTCTTATTCTCCCAGGCAGCTGGTGCGTGTGGCAATTCTGAACCGGCAGCCGTCGCAGCATAGCTGCTCGGAGAATCGCTAAAAACAGTCCACTGGACTGTTTTTGCACCGCAAGCGGTGCCGCTCCCTACCTGTGACTTATAGAATGCCAGTGGGAAGTTTTCAGCCAGACCAAGAACTTCACCTGTTGAACGCATTTCAGGTCCGAGGATTGGGTCAACTCCAGGGAATCGAGCCCATGGCAATACTGCCTCTTTTGCTCCGTAGTAAGGAATTAATAATGGTAAGGGGGAAAGCCTTCCCCCTGGGGTCAACCCGCTACGCGGTTTTCACCACACCCCCTTCTCCTAGGGCGACGCAGCAAAGCTGCTAAGCCCTAAAACCCGATAAGTAAATTGCTAGGCAATTTATTATTTGCTATTTACTTTTGTACTCCCTACACTTTTCTTCCAAGAGCCTAAAATCATTGCATCGCTGGCTTAGCTTTGATTTTCCGTCATTTATAAGCTTATGGTCATAAACTATTCTTGCATTACTTACAATTTGTTCAGATTTCTGTTTAATGATACGGTATTCGGCTCTTATAAGGTTTTTATAATGCTCATTCTTTATGTCAGAAATAAGAACAGGTTTACAGATATTTAAAGGAGCAGGAAACATATTATTCAAATTGATAACGGCATAGACACCAATCTTTATAAAATCATCAGTTTCGCAAAGCCGTTTGTGTTTGGGCTTAAAAGATGAAAGGGGCGCAAAATATTTGAATCCTTCGATTTCGAGTATAATTCCAATATATTTTCGAGAGAAGTCTTGAGTTACCTTTTTGTTTCTGAAAAGATGCTCTTCAAATGCAGAAAGATATTCAATATAAGCTGAATCGATTTCGTAGATTTCTAAATCTGCCATATAAAAAAAGCGCCGAAGCAATAAAAACTGCCTCGGCCGTATAAATTTCGCAGTCAAAGGTGCGATATCCTTATGGTTAGAATATAATGCAGAACCAGAGAGAAGTCAAGTGAAGGTTTGAAGTTTGATGTTATTAACATTCTCAATCAAAAATCCCATTAACTCGTTTCATCATAGCTTCTACCGTCAATTTCCAGTTATCAACAAACCAATCTGGAGAAATAGGAATAGCATGAGAGCCTTGTGATAGAATCCATTCCATAACTCTGAGAGTTTGAGTTGAAGAAAACTCTACACGAGTTCTCTCTTCTTCTTCAAAATTCGTGACTTTCTGATTATCTGCTAAAATTCTTTCTTTGACGATTTCTCTGGCGTCGTTATATAAATCAATTACAAAATCTACAGCTTTATCGCTCATAAAGATTCCGAACTTACCGCCACCACAACGAGATGAAAAATCAAAATTTTCCGGTAAATCAAAGTGTTCTGAAGTAACTTCAAGATTTTTGATTCTGCTTAAAGAAAAAATCCGCTCTGCATTTCGTTCATAAGAATATCCAAAAATGAAGCAAGAACCGTCATCAAAAAGAAATTGATAAGGAGCAAGTTTTCTATGAGATGTTTCAGTATTCCAGCGACCGTTATAATCAAACTCAACTACATAGTCATTGCGAATTGCTTCAAGAAATTTTTTCCAGACTATTTCATCAATATTTACTTTGGGAACTGGTGCAACAGCAATTCGTTTTAAAAGTGAACTTTTTCCAACTCCCTGTGTATCTGTTACGAAGTTGATAGCATCAGAAATCGAGTTGTAAATCGGGCTTCCCTCAAAACTTGAAAGAAGCGTCTTGGCGGCAGAAAGATAAAACACATCTTCCGTGGAAATATTATTCAGGGCAAAATCCCATTTTTCATCAAAATAATAATACCCGTCTTTCTCCCTGTCAAACTCGAGCGGCGCATGAAAATATGTTCGGAGCAAATCAATATCACGGTAAATTGTTGCTTCTCCAACCTTACTATAACCAGTCTGTTCACAGTATAGCTTTTGAAGCCTTGGAACATCTGGATACATTCCAGCCTTAATTGCGTTGTGAATAATAATGAGTCGTTCCAGCATCTTTTTATTAAGAGTACGTTCTGGGGGATTTGATTTCTGGTTCATAAATAGATTATAGCACGATTTACTATCATTTGGTGATAGTGGAAATTTTTTATTAAAATAAAGATTTGATGGAAATGTGTGGTATACTTAAACTATGGATTACAAGAAGATTCAAGCTATATTAAATGAAGTTAAACCAATAGTAGAAAAAAATAAAAAATATAGAATTGAAAAATGGAAGAATGGTGGTTTTTTCAATATCTTTTCAATTCTAAACATTGAGACTGATGAAGTAAAAACTCATTCAGCTTTTTTAGCAGAACTATTAAATCCAAAAGGTTCTCATGGACAAGGTAATATTTTCATTGATGAATTTGTTAAAAATATACTGCATATTAATAATTTAGATACAAAAAATGCAGAAGTTACGGTTGAATATTCTATTGGTCAGATTACAGAAGACTATAAACAAGGTGGAAGAATCGATATCTTAATAAGATTTCATAAACCGGATTTTTTGATACTAATAGAAAACAAAATCGATGCCGGCGATCAACCTTATCAATTATTCAGATATAATTCTTTTGCTATTGAAACAAAAAAAACATATAAATTATTGTATTTGACTAAAGATGGGCATAGTCCATCTTTAGTATCGATTGGTGAAAAGTGCGAAAAACAATATTGGGATTGTATTTCTTATTCCAGAAACATAAAAAAATGGCTAACAGATTGTCTTGTATTAATAAAAAGTTCAGCTGTCGCAGAAATGATAAAACAATATGTTAGTCTTATAAATAAAATTACAAATCAGGATATGGAGTCTAATATGAAAGAACAATTATTAAACTTAATGTTAAACAACATAGAAGAAACACTTGCCATTACAGATAATAAAGCGATTTTAGATGATTATATTTATGACGAATTCAAATGTCAAATGAACAAATTAGCAAAAGAATGTAAATGCAAATTAAAATGGGATGGAGAAATCTGGAATTCTGGGACTAATCAATTCATATATTTTGTGCCAAATTCTTTTCCAAATACGAAAATATATTTTGGAAAAGAAAATGGACATGAAGTATTTTTTTCAATTGAAAACAATAAAAACGAAAATGCACAAAAATTAAATTGTTTTTCAGAAGATGCTGATCAATATTACCCATATGGTTGGGAGTGGTTCAAATATAAAGAATGGAATTCTGAAACAATAAAAGCAATTCATAATGGAGAACTAAAGAATTATATGAAAAAGTGCATTGAAGAAATATTGAATGATTCCAATTTTCCTAAAAATTAATCTTTTTCTTCACTATCGCGAAATGATAGCAGCATGTGTTATAAGTGAACTAACACTGAAACATTGCTGCTAAAAAGTAGCAATAGGAGGAATTATGAAAAAAATTATTTCTTTTTTGGGTCTGTTGTTTATTGCAACAGCAGTATTTGCTCAGTCTTTTACACTAAAGACAGCTGATAAAACGCCTTGCACGGTAACTTTAAATGGTGACTTTATTGTAATTGAAGAAACTTTACTCGGTGGCTACATAACCCGCATTACAATTCCAAAATCAAAATTTACTTCCACTGGTACAAAAGTCACTTCTGATGAAGATGGTAAATCCGTAATAAACAATAAGCCGATCATGGAAAGTGGTGATGTTATTTACATAATTGAAGATCAGAAAAATACTTCTATCGTTGGCTTTCTCTCCGGTAGAGCTTATTATCAGCAGAATCCAGTAATGGGTATTTGGCTTTACAAAAAAGACATTCAAGCTATAGCAAAAAAATTAAAACTCTAAAAACGAATAAACTCCAGGTCAATAATTGTCTTGGAGTTTTAAAAATTTAGGAGACTGTCATGAAGAAGGAATCTGTCATAGAAAATATTATGGTCTTTTTGTTTGTTTTGCTTTTACTTCCATTTCCCAAAATCGCTGAAGAAATTTTGGTTGGAAGCATATTTATATTATGTTTCATTTATTGCTTTTTTGTTTCGTTGAAGTTCATCAAAAAAAGTAATGAGATTCTTTTGTATAACATACCGTACTTAACGATTATAACTTTAATTTTGCAAATCCATTCTGTCCGTTTCTCATTGCTAGCAAACAATATTCAGGAACAGCTTTTTTGTGTTCAATTCTACAAACGGCTTACAGACAGATTGCCTAACAAAGATGCCTTCCTTATTGGATTCCTTATCTATTTTTGGCTTTTGTTGTACTTCCTTATTTTATTTCTGGAAAATGGAGTAAAAAGAAAAATTGAAGTAAGTAATAAATTCAATCAAGATACGTTAAATGTACAGAAGCAGGATATAGCATACAAAGAAGATGCTGGAATTATTTCTGATAAGCAAGTCGTTATTGAAAATGATAATTTGGTTACAACAATCGAATTGAACAAAGACATTGCTTTTGAAATTAAAAAAATCAGAAATTATCTGGTTGGTAGTCTGGTTGTATGTTTATGTCATTTCGGAAGCGGAATGGTAAAAGATATGATGTTTGAAAAATTATGCTTTGAAGAATCGTTTTTCAATAACGCAGTAATTGCAGTCGGAAGCGCCATTCCGTTTGTATGCATTTATCTAATGATAACAAGATTTCTTTATGGAAGAGACAATGAAAATGAATAAGATTTTTCTGAAATATATGGATATTGAAGGCTATAAGAATTTCTACAACCGGGTACATGTGGATTTTTCACCTCACTTGAATATTGTAGCCGGCCCGCCAAAATTTGGAAAATCAAATCTTCTTAATGCTATAAATTGGACTTTGCTTGATACTGATGGTACGGACAACACTCCTGAAACAATCATTTTTCACGGTAATAAAACAAGAAAACCGTATGATTTTGCAGAAGTCACTCTCTGTTACGGCAAAGAAAATAATGAAGGATCAATCATTATTAAGCATCGGCTTAAGAGAAGTGGGAATAATTTCTGGCAGATAGACACAAAGCAATACGATTCATTTGAAAGTTTTAAGAGTCACCTGCAGGAATTCAAATTTCCAGAGTTGTGCTTGATTAAAGATTTTAATAAATCAAATAGAAATGTTTCAAATCATTTTGAAGGATTGTTAAAACAGGTGGACGAAAAACAATGCATTGTAGAAATATGTAAAGAGATTAATTGGCATAAGATTTCTAACAAGAAGATTCCAAACTGTCTTATCGGAATTTACCCAAGTGAGAATGATGTTATAAAAGTCATAGCACTAATTGATAGAATGGGTGACTAATTGCTGATAACTGCAATATTTAAATCTTACCGAATACGGAGTTTTATGGGGAAAGAACAATGAACTTATCTGAAATACTGCCAGAGCCTCATGCTGACTGGGAATTACACACTGACGGAGGTTACTATAAGATGATAGAAAATACTAAGTTTTGTCGTTATATCGCTCCATGCAAAGAAAACACCGCAAATGATGATTTCTACACAGAAATTGGATTATACTCAAAAACTCCATTCAAAAATCCGGAGAGTCTGAAACGCAAATTCTCATGGATTATGGCAGAGTTTTTGTTGCACCCGCCGGTTTCGTATGAAAAACGGGCTGACGGATGGTATATGTTCGTCACTGACAGAGCTAACTTTAATCATTATCTTGAATTTGCGAGACAGACAGTCGAAGATGAGTAAGCAGAAGAAAAAGAAAAAAGCACAAAAACTCTGTATGTATTTGTGCATGAACGCTTATCTTGTTTCGTTTGGTAATATAGATTTTTGCGGCTTTAAAGTACCACAACTAATCAGCGGATATGTAAAAAAGATGCCGATGTTTTCCAATTTATCAATAAGAAACATTGAAAAGCAGTTCAAGAAAGGACTTTTGATTTTTTATTGTAAGAATAGGAAACGATGCATTATATGGGAACATAAGTTGCAGCTGTTAAAAGCTGAAGCTCTGACAGAAGATTTAATCAATCTCGTTGTTGAAATTTATAAACTGCGATTGACTGTTTTAAAAGATTTTGTGGAAGAGTTATTCAGTTTTGAAGATAGTGGATATATAGAGGTAATGTGCCATGACTTGGGATTGTCAGAAAAAGAAACTGACAATGTACTAAGAAGAATTGAGTCAGACCTTAATCTCAAATAAAAGGCTATCGTTAAATGATAGTAAGAAATACTAGAATTAAAATCATAAGGAGGAAATTATGGATAAAGAAAAATTCATAAAAAGTCGAACCGAATGGAAAAATTTTCACAGTGCGATTTTGTTTTCAATGTTGAATCCAAATCACGAAACAAGTTCATCCGATGTTTTAAAAGATTTCTTGGATTTTGTAAAAATGCCTGAAAAGGCTCGTGATTCATTCCTTGCAGATTTTTCTTTTCTTGATTTTTCAACTAACATCAGGCAGACAATTCTCTTAATCAAAAATAAAGAATATGGCATCTTAATAGAAAACAACCTTGATTGCGAAAGAAATGACAAAGAATTGAAACGATGTTTTGATAAATGTCTGACCGAGTGTTATATAAAACCGCCATTGATTGTTAGCATTAACTGGAGAACTCCAAATGAACGAAAAATTCCTCAAGGCATAAAAGAATTTGTTCACAATATCACTGCAAAAGAGCTTGCCGTTTTTTTTAACAATTGGTGTGAAAAACAATCGGAAGAATCTCTGACAAAAGGGATTCTGTCTCAGTATGCAAAGAAATTAGCTAATTAAAAAAACGCCAGCCCTGCTACAAAAAGCAAGACCGGCGTTATAGATAGCCGTGTCGAGCACGGCAATGCAGTTAAGTGTCATTATCGGGCTTGACCCGATAATCTCGTTTAAGAGATGCCGAAACTAGTTCGGCATGACAATCATTCCCGCACTTGATACGGGAATCTCTTATTTTATCAAGCTATGATATTCCTGCAATGACTTAACTCCGCCTTCACCACCGTTGCCGTTCTTGACAGACTGAATGCCCTTAACAGCTGCTAAGGCACCTGCGAGTGTTGTGATGTAAGATACCTTGTACTTCAAGCAAGCCTTTCGGATTGTCTTTCGGTCTTCGGCGTAGTTGCGTTTTGCTTTTGGTGTGTTGATTACCAGGCAAACTTCCTTGTTCATGATAAGGTCAACTACGTCTGGGCGACCGGCACCAATCTTGT
>Ga0310695_10002501_pt1 | contig 38649 bp, 29 predicted proteins | sample RumenRJG_04DNA_FD_203882 | JGI IMG/M metagenome (GOLD analysis project Ga0310695, IMG submission 203882) | Bovine rumen microbial communities from Lethbridge, Alberta, Canada - RJG_04 (v2) (version 2) | ecosystem: Host-associated > Mammals > Digestive system > Stomach > Rumen | place: Canada...
TTGTTTGCCCAGTACTGTTTATTTCCGGAAACCGTGCCGCCGTTTGTGTTGTACTTAATGGTCAGCGTATGCGTTGACTTTTCCCATACTGCGTAAAGAGTAATCGAGGCATTACCATTGCGCAGATCCGGGTAAATATCCTCGGCTTTGATACGCTCATCTTCTCCAAAGACTCTGTCATTGGCACCGGCACTAGACGTGCGCGACCAGCCCAGGAATGTGTATCCCTTACGCCATAGTCCAAAAGTATCCGCATTGTATAGCCCATTCTCATGTCCATATCCAAGCGGCCACTCCGCTGTTACGGTCGCACTGCCCTTTAGAACCATACCATCTGAGCCTTCAGTATAAGTATTGCTCCCAATATCTCCACCATTTGTGTTATACATGATCCGCAGCGTATAAGCCGGTTTTTCAGGCTCTGGTTCGGGATCAGGCTCAGGCTCAGGTTGGACGGGGCTTGGTTCAGGGGCCGGCTCCGGTGTATCCTCAATGGGGACATCCGCATTTTTCATGGTCAAAAAGCCATAGCCCGAATAGTTGTCTGTCCGCGTACCGCGTGTTGTTGCAGTATGGACTTTTTGCTCGAGTTCCGCAGGCGATAGTTCCTTTCCCCATGCCATATCAAGCAATACCGCTGCTGCTGCGACATGTGGAGTTGCCATACTTGTACCACTAAGGAAGGAATAACCTCCGCCAGGAACCGCCGCTTTCACCCGGACTCCGGGAGCCATTACATCAACATTGGCTCCAAAGTTGGAAAAGCCCGCCTTATTGTGGTAATTATCACCCGCTGAAACAATCAATGTACCGGGTGTTGTGACATGAGCGGGACATTCGTTTGAAGTGTTCTCATTGTCGTTGCCTGCTGCAATCGCAACCAGCGTCCCTTTTCGAACAGCGTAGTCGATCGCCGCATCCTGCGATTCCGTGTGTCCGCCGCCTAATGACAGATTTACGACGTCCGCGCCTCTATCTGCTGCATACTTAATCCCTTCTGCCACCATCGACGAATAGCCGATTCCATCACTACCAAGTACTCGTACGGGCAAGATACTGACCGGGGCAGTCTTAGCGCAGTCAATAATCGTAGCCGCCACGTGGGTTCCATGGTATTGCTCGTCCCTGGGATCATCATCATTGTCAAAGAAATCCATACCTTGCAGCACACGACCTCTCAAAAATGGATGTGTCGCATCAACGCCGGTATCTACGACAGCAACCACGCCCGTACTTGTAAAGAGTGTCGCGCACTTATTAATGAAATCATCAAATGCGCAGTCAATAGCGCCCCAGCTATAGTGCGCAGTAGAGATATCATCGAACCCAACTTCAATCTCTTCATCAATGAACGGTCGGTATGTATCCGGTTCCACCGTATATCCGCGAGATGAAAGATAATCGGCAGCAACTCTTGCGTCAGTCGGGGACTTAAACTGCAGAACCCAGATTCCGCTCCCATCGTTGAGCACTCGAGTGGCACCAAGACCATTTGTGTTTAGCTGGTTGGTCATTACCAAAAGCCGTGCACTCTGATAGGGCGCTGTGATTTGAATGGAGGAATTCTGCTGATTCCAGTCAACATCCAGTTCCAGTGCTTCGCTTACAGCGCGGACAGGCAGATAGGTTCGTCCGTTCTTGACATAGCTGGATACATCAAGCGTATATGTTTGATCGTTGACTGTCATACTGTTTGTCCCAATCGGGCAAACGATTTGGTTCCCATCACATGCGATAACTGCTGACCGGGACACACTGTCGTAATCGACGGTCGCGCCAACAGCTTCCGCAATTGCGCGAATAGGAAGCATGGTCCTGTTTCCTGAAATCTCAGGGGCAGCATCCAGGAACACCCATTCCCCATCGATATACATGACATTCGAACCGATCGACAATGACATTTCTGAAAAGTAGTTACTGTCATCCTGTTCGTTAATCAGTGAAGCCAGGTCGTAGTAAAACTGCTCATTCATGTTTGACGATGACGAATCATAGGCATAAACCTGGCAGCTACCTACGAGCATCAAGATTGCGAATACCATGCACACAATCTTTCTTTTCTTCATAATAGCCTCCTTATAATAATGAATCGATTTGTTTACTGAATTGCCTTATCGATATCTGCTTCTGTAAACCCTGTGCTGAATGTTGCATCCTCCAGCCAGATGTTGGGATGGTAACTCCCCAAGATATAATCACCCACACCTTCCGCAGCAATCCGGAAGGAGTACACGCCTGTAATGTCAATATTTACTTTCTCACCTCGATACTGTCGATCAACCATCCCAGTTTCGTAGACAAGTTTCTCATCACAGTAGAACTTAAGTTGGATTCGTTGATCCTCATACATTTCGCCGACAAAGATGTTTGCTGAGAAGGTGTCGTACTTTTCAAATGGAGTGTATTCTACCCCTCCTGCATCTCTGAACATCAGTAGGCATCCGTCGTGCTCATTACCATAGGAATCGGTAATGTAATCATATGTTGTTGCATGTGAGTAGCTATTTGTCATTTGTCTTTCCGGAACAGTCGTCACGCTATCAAACAGTGCTTTTAGATTGAGAAGTCGACTGTCATCCTTCAGTACAGCCAGAGCTCCAGCAACAATATCTGATGCGCTATCAGCTCCCTCCGATGTATATACTGACTTGCACTCTTCGACAACCGCGTTGAAATAAGCCTCTTCTGCTGATTCGCGTTGCATAGTAACCTCAGCTGAAAACCCCGTCAGGTCCTCAGCCTTCCTCAGAAGATTGATGCTGGCTTCATAGTTCCCTTCCTGATTAAAGACTACGGCTTTCGCCAGGGCATCCGCCCTATAGTAATCTGCAGCAGAGAGCATTGCGATCTGCGCGTCCGCATACTCATTCGAAGCGCTTGATACCTGGTTAAGCGTTCGAATCGCTTTTTCATAATCGCCATGTTCCAGATATGCCATGCCAAGCTCATAGTTCTGATCGACAGGAGTCGGCGTGGGCGTAGTTTCTACCGGCATAGCATGGCTATCACCCGTGTTAGCAGTGGGAGTTCCCCTACTGTCACCCGAACCAGCATTTGTGCGATTGTCGACTTGATTCTCGCTGTTCTGTGCGGTGATGGTTTCCTTAAACCTTGTGATACGCTTGCTGAGCGAAACGCCGGAAATGGCGATTGCTACAACAAGAAGCACTGCAAGGACTCTTTTGTCCGCCAGCAGTTCTTTTAACTTATCCGCTACCAGATCCATAACGCCCTCCTCCTTTTCATCATCGGTGTCCATATGGTAGGTCTCTGCGGTCAGTCCTCCGCCGCAGTTAGGGCACGATGACAGGTTTGAACTGTAGGTACAGCCGCAATACAAACACCTTCGCTCCATACTCTTACCTCCTCCATTTATTTTGTATACTGTCAATTTGCGTTTAAACATCTCAGTCTGCCACCACCCTCCAGTCCAAATCAAGGTGCTCAGCGTAATAGGTTACTCGCTCATGGGAATACTGTCTTGCGGACTGTTCAACAGCCTGTGTGTAGTAGTCCCAAAAATCGTTTTGGTCGTGTCCCGAAACGTAGTTCTCAAACTCATATTTGTAGATGCCTGCGTTCCGAAGAAAATATAGCTTCTGATCCTGCTCTTCCAGTTGATCGTATACGCGAACCAACTCATGCTGAAACGCATGATATAGCTCATGGAAAAGTGTGCTTAAGCACTCGCCAACATGATCGTACATAATGCGATCCTTATTGATTGTTATCCTATTCTCTCTATGGGCATATGTGCCTGCAGTTGACAGCTCCATGCCTTCGCAAACAACCCAGGGCTGATCTGAAAGGCCAAGGTACTCCGCCTCGAAATCGCTGACCAACTGTAAAAGCTCCACCTTCCCCTCTATTGTTTTCTTCTCCCAATTCTCTTGGCGCAAGCCAGCGAATTCAGATTCATATCGGCTTAGCGAATAAGGAATCTCATCTCCGATCAGTTGCCTTCCTTTCGGTTCGGATTTTATTGAATACACCCCAAACGAACTCCCAACCATAGCAACAGCTACGAAGATGCAAAGGAATACGTTTGTCAATGCGCGTGAGGCATGAACAAGCCTGCACATCCTATTCCACAGAACGTCGCTGATCCTGCCCCTCCGAATGGGCGTAGAGAACATAGTTACCAGCCAATAGCAGGTTGCTATTGCAACAACGCAACCGCATATATAGACATAGACGGGGAGATCATTGAGCCGCTCCAGAATCAGGAAAATACCAAAAGGCGAAGTAACTGTCAGCAGAATCGTCTTCAAATTCCTGAAATGGTCGATTCCGGCGATAATGCCAACTGCATTACAGAAAAAGATCAGGCCAAGGAGAAACGCCTGTGATTCTGACTTGCTCATCAGTTCACCATTTAAAGGGGAAAACGCTCTCGTCAAAAGAGAAGAAGAGAAGCCAAAATACAAAATCATGCTCCAATAGCCATGATATAAGAGATACAAGAACTTACCCATAGTGTTGTTTTCTCTCTGCATTGCGTTTCCCTCCCTTTCTCTAATTTTATTTTAGGGTTTTTGTTGAGCAATTTCGATTTTTTATCCATGAGTAATTGTTGAAATGGTCAATTATACAATTAACTATTCCAGCAATGAGATTTCTCCAAATTGTAGGCATCAGCTACAAAAAGCAAAGGCGCTTCATTCGCACTTGGGATTCAATTGCGAATGAAGCGCCTTTACTATTGCGCAGTCTAGCAGTTTTTGGTGTAATAGTGCCTCTCTAGTCCCGGCCGATAATGAATGTTCTTTCTTTATTTGATAATTCAGTTTTCATTTTTTTAATGCAGAAATATAGCAAAGCGGGAAGTGCCAACTATCGGCTGTCTTCCCGCATATACCTATTATATATTATGATGGGCATGCAACGAAAACAAAACGTTGCATTGCTCCTTGACAAACAGGCTTTCATTGCCTCATGGGAAACAACCACCACAAAGAAAAAGCCCGATTTTTTCATCGAGCAACCGCAATTATCATCTTAAAAGAAAGGAGTATCTGCATGGATAATAACGGGACAACTAATACTCGGTTCGATGAGCCCTTCGTCTTCGAACCCGAGTATACGTTCAGTATCTCGCCGCTGGAACAGGACGCAGAAAAAAGAGATGCCGATGAGGCGCTGGTTAAGTGCATCAATGAGTTGGGACGTGTGGATATTGACTATATGAGCCGCCTTTCCGGTCTTTCTAAGGAGGAGCTGGCTTATGAGCTCCGTCATGCTATCTTTCAGGATCCTACCGTTTGCTTCCATAAAGGCAGTTGGTCCATTGATGATGGATGGGTGCTCAGATCACAGTATCTCACCGGCAACATTCCCGAGAAGCTCAACATCGCACTCATGATGGACGAGAAATATGACCGTCACTTCGCAACCAACATCGAAGTGCTCAGCAATTTGCTGCCGGATAAGCTGCCTTTCGACTCAATCCGCGTCAATCTGGGCGCGCCCTGGGTTCCTGCGGAAATCTACGAAGACTTTATCCAGGATTTGCTTCAACTCCCCTTTACCCCCGAAGTCGTTCTGAACTCCCTGCTTGGCCGCTGGATTATCAGCGCAAAGAGCACCTTTGTGTCATCCGTTCTGAACACAATCACATATGGAACGGAAGATATGACGGCACTCAGGATCATAGAACTTACTATGAACGGTCAGACCGCCAAAGTCTTTGATGAAAAGAGGCATCTCGATGGGCATGTTGAGCGGATCCCAAACAAGCTGAAAACCCTGGCCGTTCAGGAAAAAGTGGTAGCTATCCGCAACGCATTCGCTGACTGGGTTTTCGCCGACGAGGATCGTCGCACGCGGCTCCAGGAGTGCTACAACGATACGTTCGTCGGTTATCGCTTTCACGCATACGAAGGATCCATTCTCAAACTGCCAGGGCTTAATCCCAAGGTAAAACTGCATACCACCCAGAAATGCGAGATTGAACAAACAATCCTTTCGCAGAACAACCGCCTGATTGCAGGCAAAACCGGCAGTGGCAAAACCTACGTCATGAACATTACTGCCCATGAACAGAAACGTTTGGGTCTCAGCAAGAAAATCATGGTCGTAGTTCCTAACAATGTTCTGAAGCAAACTGCTGACTCGCACAAGCTCTTGTATCCAGATGACCCTATCCTCGTTGTCTACCCGAAAGATTTCACTCCCAGCAAGCGTATGACGACCCTGGAAAAAATCAGGGACGGCGACTTTACCTGCATTTACCTGGCCTATTCCTCATTTGACAGGATTGTAATGAGCAAAGGATACTGGGTCAAGCAGATGACATGGCGAATCAAGGATCTGAATGCCTCTGCAGCCTGCGCGGGCAATGTTGCCGAAAAATCCCGACTGACTTCCGAAGCAAAAAAGCTGACCAAGCAGCTGGAAAAGTACATTGAAACCGCAGAGGATACGCCGTGGCTTCCCTTCGAGCAGCTGGGCGTAACCACACTCATGGTAGACGAAGCTCATAATTACAAGAACATCGAACTCCACTCACGGTCTGAAAACATTGTTGGCATGCATAACAAAGGAAGCAAGAAGTGCATAGAGATGCTTGAAAAAACCCGTAGTGTTGATCAGGTTATCTTTTTGACTGGCACACCGCTTACAAATTCCCTTGCAGATCTCTTTGTCTTACAGACATATCTCCAAGGTGAAGAACTGCGATATCGCGGCATTGATACCTTCGATATGTGGATTAACACCTTCGGCGAATCTGAGACAAACTATGAGATCGATGTGGACGGTGACGGCATCCGGCCGATGACCCGGTTCTCATCATTTCATAACCTGGCTGAGCTCATGTCGATGTTCTCTGTTGTTTGCGATTTTAATTTGATGCAAGAAGAAAACGAGGATGATCTGCCTACATTCCGCGGCTATGAAAACATCTGCGTACCGAAGAGCAAAGCCCAGTCGGAGTATCTACACAGCCTTTCACATCGAGTCGACTTGATCCGTTCACACAAGGTAGGGAGTGATGTCGACAATTTGCTAAAGGTTACTACTGACGGCAGAAAATGCGCACTGGATATGAGACTTGCTGATCCCAGTTCATGTGTAATTCAGAATAGTACCGAAACACATGCGAAGACGAAAGTAGCTGCGTGCGCTGACAAAGTCTTTCAGCTTTATCAGGAGCACCCTGGTACCAGTCAGGTAGTCTTTTCCGATATTGGGACGCCAAGACCCGGATTCAACATCTACGACTCGTTAAAAGAAGCCCTTATGAGCAAAGGAATTCCAGCGCACGAAATCGCGTTTATCCACGATGCTGACACGGAAGCAGCCCGGGCTAAGTTCTTCCACTCCATGAATTCCGGTGCCATCCGCGTGGCAATTGGGTCTACCGCCAAGCTTGGTCTTGGTGTTAATGTTCAGGAACGGCTTATCGCCCTGCATCATCTTTCGGTTCCTTGGCGTCCGGCAGATATGGTACAGCGTGAAGGCCGTATTATTCGCAGGGGGAACTCCTGCAAAGAGGTATTTATCTTTCGTTACATCACCGAAGGAAGCTTTGACAGCTATAGCTGGCAGCTTCTCGAGAACAAGCAGCGCTTCATCGCGAGTTTTCTCAGCGGCACCGCAGACGTTCGCGATCAGGAGGACATCGCAGATACGGTCCTGAGCTACGCTGAAGTGAAAGCACTTGCGATAGGCAATCCGCTCATCAAGACGCGTGTTGAAACCGCCAATCAGTTGGAACGTGTTCGGATATCCAGCCGTAGGCGTCAGACCCAGTTGGCAGAGCTGCGTCATATCGTAGAAGACTCTCAAAGGAAAGTCGAAAACATGACCATTCAGCTCAACGCCATTGCCGCTGATGCAAATCATTATAAGTGGCATAGGGAGGCCATTTCCAAGTCGGAACGTATCGCATTTGGGGAGGAACTGCTCATTGCCATGTCCGAACGTCGTTTAAGCGCTATGGACCGCATTTTTGATAACTACCAGGGCTTCAGCGTTATACTCCCGGGTGACATACATTGTGATAAGCCCTATGTCTATCTGCAACGTCATCGTGGACCACGCTATCGCGTCGAGATGGACGGTAGCAAACCTATCGGCTGCACCATGCGTCTGGATCATGTGCTGGATTCTCTGCCAGACCGCATTTCTTCCATGCAGGACCAGATAGCCTTTACCAAGCAGCAGCAGATAAATGCCCAAGCGGATATGGAACAGGGCAACCCCTACCAAGATGAAATAGCTGCTTTAGCTCAGAAACTCGCTGAGATAGACCACAAACTAACTGAAGAACAAGGAGGATCGCAACCATGAGTAACGACAACCAGAACATGAATATTCCTCACACTACCGTATCCTCACTGGTGAAAGATCTGACTGCACTCTATCAGGGTGCAGTCAGGTCAGGTCTTCCTTTCAAGGATTTCCCCTCTCCCTTTCTTTGGGGGCCTCCGGGTATCGGCAAATCTGACGGTGTACGTGAGCTTGCTAATGAGCTTGAGAAGAGCACCGGCAAAACTGTTCATGTGACAGATGTCCGTCTTCTTTTGTTCTCGCCAGTGGATCTTCGCGGTGTACCTATTGCCGATGAGCACCGGCAATTCACAAACTGGCTCAAACCTCGACTTTTCGAAATGGACCCGAGCACAGATGTTATCAACCTTCTTTTCCTTGACGAGCTGTCGGCTGCACCTCAGTCTGTCCAGGCTGCTGCCTATCAAATTACGCTTGACCGCCGGGTAGGGGAACACGCGCTTCCTGACAACTGTATCGTAATCGCAGCTGGAAACCGTACGACAGATCAGAGTGTCAGCTATAAGATGCCAAAGGCACTCTGCAACCGACTCATGCACTATGTGATCGAGAGCGATTTTATTTCCTGGAAGCACTGGGCTCTTCAGAACAACGTTGACCGCCGCATCATCGGTTTTCTTTCCTTTGACAACAGTCGCCTGTGTTCCGAGCCGGAAAGCAGCGATCTTGCCTACACTACACCGCGCAGTTGGGTCTTTGTCAGCAACATTCTGAGTGCAGCCTGTCCGGTGGGCGGCAATGTTTGTGAGGCCCATCAGCTCATTAGTGCCTGTGTAGGAATCGATGCTGCTCTTGACTTCGAATCGTGGTGTCAAATCTACGATGCACTTCCCGCAATAGACGACATCTTTCATGGCACCTGTAATAGTTATCCCAAAAAACAGGATCAGCTTTACGCTCTTGCGACAAGTCTTGCCTCTGCTATCGCGTCTCGCGGATCCCAGATCCGTCAGGAGCATCTGGAAAACGCTTGTACTTATGCTTCCAAGTTTCCTTCGGACTTTGCTATGGCCTTTTTTAAAGACTTGAATGCTTTGGACAGCATCAGTCTCAAGCTCATGAAGTGCCACTCATTGCATGATTGGCTGTCCCATAACAAGCAGTATCTCTAAGGAGGTGTCACTATGGTCGATCAAGGCAAAGCCCGTGGAATCCATGAGCGCCTGACTCGTATTCGTTCAGACGTTCTCCGTGACTATCCTTTCTTCGGTCGTCTGCTTCTGCGTTTGACTTTCGGATATGCTGAGTGCGGAACCGCCTATACCGATATGCAAAGAATAGTCGTTGATCCTGAATTCGCAGCTGAACTCAGTGATGACGAACTTAGGTTTTTGCTGCTGCACGAACTTCTTCACTGCGTGCTGCATCATTGCACGCGCGGCAAAGGTCTCCATCATCTTCTGTACAATATTGCCTGCGATATCGTTGTTAATTCTCTCATTCTCGAAATGTTAAATCTACCGGACTTTACCATCTCCGGTGAGAAGGTCATCCATCTGGCGCCAGATCATACGGAGGGCAGAGCGCACAGCGCAGAGGAGCTCTATGCGATGCTGCACAAGAACGCTCCCGAGCATCTGGCAAGGATTTGCGCTGGAGCAACTATCGATACTCATTCCCCGTGGGATGCCTTAAATAGCGGACTTTTGGATGACATCTGGCAACAAGCCATCTGCGACGCCGCCAAGAAAGCTGGATCATGGTCCGGTATTCCCTGTAATCTGAACCGCTACATCGCCGAAATACAGCGTGCTCCAAAAGTGAACTGGAAACAGATACTGCAGGATTTTATTCGGCATGATCGGAGCGATTATGATTATTCTGTCCCTGACCGTCGGTTTCAAGGTGCCCTCTTACCCTCCTATCAGGAAGCAATTTATGGCGAATGTGTGGAGAACCTTTGGTTTCTGATCGACGCCAGTGGTTCCATTTCAGATGAGACCCTGTCGGAAGTATTTCATGAAGTATGTCTGGCTCTTGACCAAATTGATCGTCTTTCGGGCTATCTTTCCTACTTTGATGCACAAGTCTCCGCTCCTATAGGCTTCGAATCAATTCAGGACTTGCTCGCAAATCCCCCTGTCGGAGGCGGCGGAACCAGCTTTCATAACATTTTTGATCAGCTACCGCTATTCTTTATGGACGAGCTGCCGCAAGCCATTATCATACTGACTGACGGTTATGCTGAGTTCCCGGCCGAGGCTGCTTCACAAGGTGTCCCGGTTCTTTGGCTCATTTGTGATACCGAAATCAAGCCTCCTTGGGGAACAGTTGCCCATTTGTGACAGGACGTATATATGCTGCTTCATCAGGAATAACGCCAAAGTCCACATTATAATTATGTTTAAAAACCGTCGCAAGGCCTGTTATATAGCCTTGCGACGGTCAATCTTTTTTACCAAAACCGATCTTTTGATTTTGTTACCGAGCGTTTCAAATCTCCAATCATTTTCTTTGTCGCAGCATCCGCTATATCATTGCTCACTTCACCGAACCGTTCAAGGTTATCCAGCACATCTGAAGATTGTACACAGTATACGGAATTTCTGACAACCGGTTTTTCCTGCAACAAAAACAGCTGATTCACTTGCCGCATCAGACCTTGAATGACGGAACGACACACATCATCCAAACACGAGAAGCATTCCTGATCAACAGCTCTTAGTTTAGGATCCAGCAACTCAATCGCCGACAACATAACGGGTGTTGGAAGTATCGTTCCATCTGTATATTTCTCATAAGGAAATGGTTGTCCATGTGACGCTCTTCGTTCTTCTTTTCGGAAAAACGCACACGCCTGTTCACGATACTTTCGTGCCAGAGTCTCGTCTCCAGACAAGTTCGCTCTAAGCAAAAGGATTCTGCCATGCCAGTAGCTGCTCAGCGCTGCGTAGCCGCTCTCACCTTTATAGATAGCTTTTTCCAGGACAGCCATCATCTGTGCCGTCGCTGTCAATAGTCTTGTCCCTTTTCCTGTCTTGATCTGGCCATTGTCCAAAGAAACGTGACCTTTCAGCAGAAGTTCGATGATCTTGATGTTAGAATAAGGCTGACTTCCCCGCTGCAAGTTACAGACGACCATATAGAGCAGATAACCTTTAACATAGTTATCATTATAGAGGTTTTGTCGTACCTGCCACGGTTGTTCGATCTCGTCCCCGTACCGCTTATACTCTGCATATCTCTCCATCGCGTTCGTCTGATTGCATAGCATAAGTCCAAGGATGTTCAAGGCACCGCCGCTTGTTCCCATTGCCGCCAGAGTCAAATATGCCTTACTGGCAAAGCCAAAGCGACGTGCGCATTTTATTTTGCCCTCTGGAGCCTCCAGATAAGCTGTTTTCGCGTGATGCAGCAATTCGAAGCATGCTGTCGCAACACTTTTCGTGGCGGTTTTTGTCCCGGCAGTTAGCAGGTCACTCCTAAGATTATCCACTTCTTCAGCACGCATCGAACCTGCGGCTATTTCCTTTGTTGCGTCATATACCCTGTTTGAGACTGCTTCATCGGGGATGATAGACGTTTCAAGGTTGCCTGAATTTAGGGTATGCTCCATGAGTGTATTGTACAATAATCCCAGTTGCAAAAAGCCATCTACCTTTAACACATTGTGTGTTTTTTGGAAGAGGATAGCTTTTTGCGCCGCCTGTTCACACGCTTCAAAGTCTTTCCCGCACCCTCTACCCTCTCTGAGATCGCGAGCTAAAAGACAAGTAGCATACAAGTAAAAGGACTTGTATCTTTCAGCAAACAGTCTGTGCTCACTTTCCAGGCAGTCATAGCTGTTGCAAAATTCCTGAAAACACTGGTGGCAGAGCGCTTTGCGCTCAGTGTTTCTTTCGCTTGACATAGATGACGACGCAGAGATATTGGCTTCCAAAAATCGAGCGAATACCTGTACCAACACTGCGCGTTCTATGCTAAGCGGAGAAATTCCATCCAAACATTGTCTGATTGAATTGATATCATCGGATTGGAAGGCGAGTCCGAAATTCAGCTCCAGAATCTCTTCGGCCTGGCGAAGAATCTCATGGTCGAATGTTTCCATTTCCACATAAAAAAGATCGGCAGAAACATCTGACTGTTGTTCTATACACATTCCACTTGCGAGTGCGTATACAACATTTGCAATATGAAGCGCGGCAAAGAATTCCTCATAAATCTCATGTGAAAATGAATAATTGTAATTCCCGTCTATCGTCCACGGACCGACGAGATACAGAATATCAGGAGGCTTTTTCCCTGTCCATCCCGAGTTTTCTGACCAATACATTGACCAAGATTGTCTGAAAATCGCCCGATTCCTCGTGCCAGAGTACTCTGACCATATACCAATCGTTTCTGCATTTGAATAGGCTTCTAGCGTTGCCCACAAAGCAGAATCCAGATACTCATTATCAATATCCCGTTCACGCTTCTTACCCTCACGAAGTTCGGATGAGACCCGTTTCTGGAGGACAACGCGGTAAGCAATAGATGGTAATGTCTTTGTCAGGAAAAAACGGCGCTGTTCTGAAAGGGAAACACTCCCCTCACTCAGTCGATCAACTTCATGTAGAAGGGACCCCAACATCAAACTCGTTCGGGTCTGCAAATAATTATGTTCTTCCCATTCTTCTAGTGCCTTTGTGCGCCAACGGCTAGCAGTGGAGCCCAAAGTCAGCTTGCTTTCAAGATATCGGGAAACGAAAAAAGGATTGTCTAGAATACTCCACGTGTCAGTTGCTTTGCTCGGCTGCGTTTCACCCAAAACCTGCTGACGCTGTTCGTCTGTCAGAGAAAGTACCTTGCAGTTCTGAAACAGAGAAATACACTCTTCTATCTGCTGCTGATCAAGGACTTCATCACCATCTTCCCCAACGCCTTGAATATAGATATCAATAGGGTCGCGGCCGCTTACAATAATCGCACTCGAGGTTGGGTGCTGTTTTCCCCAGTCCATGACCTCTTTGATGCATTTTTGCTGGTATACCGATGAAGGAATCTCGTCAAGCCCGTCCAACAGTAACAGAGTATTGGCTCCATTTCTTTCGGGGATACTCCTCACGAGTTCGTTTAGCAGCGAATGTTCAGGATTATCTCGATAAACTCTATAAAGATTATAGTAGTACGGCGTATACGCAGTGTCCCCCATAAAAGAAAAGCTGAGCAAAGAACAAGTTTTTCCTGTCCCACCGCGAAACGAGTTGGTGCTTCCTAGTCTCTGTCCTTCAAAGAGGTAAAAATATCGATACCCCTGCTTCACTTTATCTTTGAATAATTCCACCAGCGGTGCATAATCGCCAGTTGCATGATAAGCGTAAGTCTTCCCAGCCGATTCATCGTTCACACTCGGAAGGAGTCTCCACTCAATAGAATTAAGTTTTGATTGATCCGCTTCGCTCAGATTGGCTATGCCCGATAGCGTCGATACCTCCGAAGCATCCTTTGGGGTCGCTCCATCCTTGCAAGCTGCATCTTCGGCTTCTTTTTGATGCGAAAAATCCTGCACAGTACCGCCCCGGAATCCAATCCCTTCTTGGGTGTTTTCTCCATAAGGTATACCATTTTGAGCATATGCTGCTACATCCGTTACCGTTATTGCGACCTTATCCTCATCATATAACTCAAAACGATAGCCATAACCTCGAACTGTAACTATCCTTTTTCCCAGCTCCTCATGGATGGCGCGAATCTTCGATACCAAGTCCCGGACATTCTGTCGTGCATAAGCATCCGTGCCTTCGCCGCTTAACCCCAAATCCGTCATTCCAGCATTTTTGGCTTCTCGGTCTTGCGTTTCATATATTTCCCATACCTGATCATAGATTCTTTCGCTCAGAATCGTCTGTCCACAGTAATATGCCATAAACTGCAAGCACCGAAACTCTTTTTTCGACAACACATGTTTATTCTCTTTCCCGCGAAGAACTATGTGTTGGTCGAAATCAAGTATGCACGAAGGAGAAAACTCGATTCGCCCCGCTATTTCATACCAATTGCTGATTTTGATTTTCCCATCAGATATCATATTGTCCTCCCATCAGCTCAAAACAATGCTATGGAATCACATGGTACTTTTGAAGAATATCTCGGAAAGTTGCATTTGCCAGAATCAGATTTTTCAGTATGTTCCGTCCGGGCATCGTTCGTATGTCATTTCGCTCTCTTAGCCATCGAGTTACATCGCTTTCTTCAAAGCATTCGGGATACTCATTAATATAAGTCAGCAGCTGAAATAAAGTTTGAAGAATATCGATCTCATGCGCGATGCGGCCATTGATATCGTCTTTATTATCCCATAGCTGCCAAACTTCGTAACTCTCCGGTACGGCAGCGATGCTCGGATAGCTCCCTCGCAACAACCAAATACCCATTTCCTGAGACTCCTGGTCTCGATATCGAGCTGGGTCTTCAGCCTTTTTGGGTTTTTCAATATCTCCAGTCACCGCTTCCGCAACATCATGAATCAGCAGCAGTTTCAGGATCTTATCCTTTGAGTAGTCGTCATAGCCGGGATAGCAATCCGGAAGAAACATCATCGCCATCATCCACGCGTGATACATGTGTTCTGCGACTGTCTCAGGAGTTTCGATCCTCCTTTTTACCCACCCGGTGCGATATACTCTTTTGCAGTATGCCGCATAGGTCTCTGCCCCCATGGTACCCCATTCAGAAGGATCCTGTTTCTCTCTCTTTTCAAAATCCCTCTTCACCATACTCAGGTATTCTCGCAAGACCTTAGTAATATGATGCCCATTCTGAAGATACCATTCAATGTGCTGACAGGCACGTTCCAAATAGGGGGTAAGATCAAAAGTAATATTGGGGTTATACACCTCAACTCTTGCCTGAAGAATTGAACAAATGGTAAAAAGGTTTAATTCAAACACTGGCGGCAGATCCATCGACTGCATACTGACTTCGTTTGCTGTAATGAGCTGGTTAAGCGTTCTTTGCCCCCTCGTTATATCGTCCATGAAGTCAAGATTGTTGTATACGGGAAGATATGCTTTATCACCATAGTATTCAAGGTGGAAGCCTCGATTGATTTCATTTGCCAGACTGTTGTTGATGAGCGATAGGATATACTCGTCCGAAATATCCATATGCCCCTTTACGATCAAGCTCACAGAAATCCCACGCAAAAGGAACAGTTTCTGCTTGTAGTCGGTATCTGTCTCTTTGGCATCTATCAACTCGTCTTTCTGTAATTTATAGAAGTGCTCAAGCATATGTTCTGCCCGTTCTGCAATGCTTGGTGCTTTCATCCTTCCGAGCCAATATGTCATTTCGGATTTCGCCATAAGCGCCATGTTGCTATAGTTATGCTCGATCAAATCCAAGACATGTGCCTCATCGGTTACGTTTCGGTTAAGCATGGGTACGATAAACCTTGTTACACCTTTTGGCATGACAAGATTGAGCAGGCGAATATTGTTCTGGTATGTCTCCTCCCTGATCTGTTCCAGATACCAGCAAGCAATGAAAAATTCCTGAATGCTTTCGTGGGAGCTGAGAAGATCCTTTAATCTTCTGGAAATACTAGGCATGGGTTTATCAGTATAGGCAAAATTGAATGCCCATTGAATTGCCTCGTCATAGTCAGCGCGTTTACCGCCAAGGTAATCCATACAAAGGATTTCATAAAGTTCAGCGAGATCAGAAGCATCCCACAAATGCGGCAAAAGCATTCTAAGTTGGTATGTATCAATCTGACTGATACCAAGTGCTCTCAACTTGCTGTAAATCTGGCGATCTTCTTTAGGCGCATAGATGGACTTAAAACATCTCAAGTACTTTTCTGCTGCATCAGCGTCTTGAAGATGCAGGGATTCCACTACTACTTCACACGCAAACTTTCCGGTCGCAAAAGCTGCAGGTCTTCGCTGCCTAACAGGATTTGTTGTGACCGCATTCTCAGCTGTCACAATCAATCTGGCTGTTTGAGGTAGTTCGTCTATAAGCTGATTCAGGATGTAATCAAGGTTTGACTGCTCCAACGCGTAGTTCTTCTCACCGTCGATAAACACGACAGGTATGCGAGCGTGATGTCCCAAGCAATACTCAGAAAACTGTGTGAAGTCGGATTTCAGCTCCTCTTCTGACGACGCAGCGCCATCATCTTCGACTCTGCTATAGTATCCTAAATTTATATAGTATGGTGCTGCAGTAATATTATTGCCCATTCTAACATCTTCAGCAAGTTTGATAAACAGCAGTTGAGTAATTGCGTTTTTCTCAGCTCCGCCAGGGCCAGATATGTAAATTGATTTCCGATCATCAGTACTGGTTATAGAAGCATATAGCTGATCGAGTGGCATATTATATTTAGATGCCTGCTTCGAGTTTTTAATCGTTACAACATATGAGAATAGCTCATTATACGCACTATAACTTCGGCTGAGAATATCAGAAAAGTTATCCAGGCCACGAATATTGCCAAAGGCATGCTTTAATTGTGGAATTGTCCTTTCTAAATAGGAAAACTGCATCGTGTTAACACGTTCACTTCTAAGGAAGTTGAGCAGTTTACTTAGATCCCCATCAAGCATGAGGTAAACAACGGTCGCTGCGAGGCCCACAGAAGCATCTTTATCGACAGCTTCAGCCAGATACTGACGACTTGCTTCGTCGCCTTCATCTTCGTGCGAAAGATTATGAATGTACTGACAAAGGCCAGACACGTCTTCCGCTTTGTCAACTTCTCGCTTGCAAAGCAAGCAAATCTCATCCCAGAACTCCGAGTGGCTCATAAGAATCTCGCAGAGTGATTCTGAAAAGGTGTATCCATTATACTTGCGATTGAAAATCTTATTCCTTTGTGATGCGCTGCCATTTCTTTTGGTTAGAAGCGTGCGCAACGATCGAGTGCGTCCGTTCCGCACTTCATGGTCGTCTAAATAAAAACTCTCCGGGAAAAATCTGTTCAGAAAAGCATCCTCCGCAATGTTGCCACCCTTCCATGTATACAAGAGCGGTTTGGTATCGGAATATAATGCGTTCTTGAACTCCGAAAGGGTCACCCTCATTTTATTACGCCTCCCAATCTATCTGCGTACAGCGCCTCACATGAAATTTCTGGCATGACTCCCTGAGCAGTGTATATCACACCTTATTATAATATAACAGATGCACTTAGTTATTTCAAGCTGTAGATGAGTTGAGGCAAAACGAAGACGTACTGCCCTCATCGGCGATGGCAGTACGTCTTTGTTCTATACTGATGAACCGCAAAGATAACAGTATTTACTATTGGGAACTAAGCCCACATGACACTTTGGGCATTTTCTTATCACACGGCCGGAAGACTGTTCAAAATTGGAAAAGCCTTGTTCTCTTATAATTTGGAGGGAGCGGTCTTCGAGTACATCCAGGGACTCAATGATAAAGGTTTCGATTGCTATTCCATATTCAGAGAGCAACGCAGAAATCATCGGACGTACACCTGTTGAAATACTCTCAAGGTTAGTCGCTAAATTTATGGAGCTGATTTCCGCCTCACGCGCATAGTTCGCAACATATTCCTTTACTTTACTGACAACCATCCCGCGGCAGTAACTTTCAAACGCTGTCATGGAAACACTATTCCTCGATTCTGCAAGGCGTTGCAGCAGTGCGACTGAATTCTGTACGGTAATCGTCATAGAACCGTGTGCCCGCACTCTGACCGGCACATCATACACAGGATCCTGCATCATTACGGGTGTAGCTGTTCCCCAGTATACTTTCATAGCGCCATTTTTGCAGATGAAAAAGACTTCATTCTGGTTTGGCGATGTCCCTCCCATAGCAAGAATTGTAACAGCTTCACCGAAAGAAGGAATGCTACCGCCGCTTACGGTATATTTTCCAGATCCAAACAGTTTGCAAATGCAACCATTTTTAAGGAGTATTGCCTCCTGGTTTTCGCGTACAATAACTATGGCAGTATGGAAGTCCGTTCTGGGATGCTTCCATACCAGCATATCTCCGTTGCTGTCGTACTTTATCAGCTCAACCTGCATTTTTCACCACTTTTCTTTCTTTTAGAGGGAACCTGCATTTTCTGCAGATTCCCTCTATTGCTACGTTTCCAAAAGAATCTTTAGCTTCAGCAGCAAATGTGTGATCCAGCCTAGAACGCTTTCTGAGGCACATCCTCAATGAGCGACATATAATCTGAAGCTGCGTTCAGGATAATCACAGATCTGTTTGCAGGAGCGTTTTCATTGAGTGAACCATCAGGATTTTTGTCCGGGATATGGAACGCATTTTCATAACCGAGTCCGTAAATGCCCACAATCTGTTCGCTCCCGACTCCCAGATCCAGCAGCAACTGACGCACCGTCCCTGCCCGCTCGTAGCTCAGGCGCTCACAGGCCTCTCTTGTTCCCGCGCTTGCCGTCGTCCCCGCGAGGACAATCCGGACTTCAGGAAAGCCGATCAGCACTTCCGCTATCGGTTTCAGAGCATCCATAGCAGCAGCCGGGTCTGCAAGGACTGCTGAATCCGGAAGAAACAAAACCTTTCCTTCACCTATTCCTTCATCCACCACGATTGGCTTATCAAAAGGCTGGATGTTATCTTCCTTGGTCGCACTTTCTTCAGATATTACAAAGGTTGGATCTCCGTAGATCATAACAGGCGAAACAGCTGGCAACCCGTCATCATCGGACGGTGCCGCACCAGGGAGATCATTTGAGAAGAATACAGACTCCGCGCCGGCGGCAAGCAGCACATCGTTCCAGATAGTCTCCAGTGTCTCTCGGTTGGATGGAGTAAGCGGTTGCTGATTGCCGCAGGTGTCCCCTAAGCCAACCCAAAGCACATTCATGCCGCTCAAGTCAGGAAGGGCTTTTGTGTCCCTCAGGTAAGTCACGACCGTCTGTGTATCTTCAATTCGCAAGAGATTGTTAGTGAAGTCAATATAACCCGCAGTTGCAAGACCGCTGTCCAACACTAGGATCACCTTATCCCCAACATCATCAGAAAGGCTGCGCGCTGCAAGGTTGATAGCCGCGAGGACATCTGCCTCTTCTGTCTGTGCTTTCGCATTGCTGATGGTCTGAATGATCTGCTGCGTCTGCGCAATGGCGATATCCCGACGCTTCGTCGAAGACAGGTTGCGCTCCGGTGCCTCGATTGCGAAATCAGCAACAGCATAAGGCATACCGTCAGCTACAATGATTGTCACCTTGCCATAACTTACGGCGCTTTCCATAATTGCATCAGACACCGTCAAGGAATTATAGGGCGGCAAGGGGCAGTTTTCACGATACCCGTTGACGATTGCGATGCTGACCGTATCATTGTCGCTGAGAATCTCCTCATTCTTATTAGGACAGCCACAGAGTGTAAACAGCATCGTCAACGAAAGCACAAACATCATCATTTTCTTCATGCGCATTTCAGTACCTCCTCTTCCGTTCCATTCATATTCTCGGTAGGTTCAATTTCCTCATCTTTCAGCAGTGGCTCCGTCAAAAGTGCGACGCTATCAGGATCTCCGAGTTTCTTTGCCAGTTCATGTCGCGCAAGTGCTTGGACTTGCTCAGCAACCTCATTCACAGTCGTCTCTGCCGCAGCAAGTCGCTCCATATCCAGCTCATTCAGTCTAGCATACCAATCCTGATTCAGTTCACTTCTGGCTGCCAGCATAACGTCGCGCTGCATGTACAGCTTCTCAAGTTCACGCTTCATAACAGACAGCTTACGTTTGACCGGATCGTCGCTAAAATAGCCCAATGCGAGATTGATAGCGCTTGTAATACCCGGAAGAATGCCGAGAAGGATAGTAAGCGCAACAGCTTCCTTGCTATTCGAGTCAGTCGCTTCGATCCCGTCCGCTTGCCCCGTCGTATCAACCATAGTTGACTCCATGCCGCTAAATGAAAGATCTCTCGTTTCCCAGCGCAGGTAGAATGAAGCAGTAAATAGGATCAGGAAAGCAACGCACATAGCAACTGCCATCCAAATTTTTGCGCCGTTGATATGATAGCGGATGAAGTGAATGTAGCGTCCAATAATCAAGGGTAGGAAATTCAGGCACAACGCCGCTCCACAGGTGAGAATAATCGAAACCGCCTGAGAGTTATACATAACGGTATCGATGACCGTGTAGAGAGTAACCGCGTCCAAAGCACTAAGGCCAATGACGAGAGATGCAAGGACAGCGTCTTTCGTCCACCATGTTTGGTCTGCCTTGTTAGCTTTGTCCACATAATGGTCCTGTACATAGAGATTGTGATATTTGGCCTTCATATTTCCACCTCCCCTAACTATTGCAGCGGTCATAGAGTTCCTGCAGCGCGGAAATCTCCTGCTCATACATTTCAATCAGCTTATTTGTACGAAGGAGGGCACTGTCAAGCCTCTCAAGTTCCGCAGCATGCTTATCGGCAATTGAGCGATTCGCATCTTTGTGTTCAGGGATCTGCTGGCGCAACATGGCAAGGAACACCTGCTTATCTGCCAGGGCAGAAGCGTCAAAATACGCACCGCTCATCGCATCTAATTTCATTTTCGCGAGCGCCTCTTTGATCCGCGCTTCCATCTCCTTCATGTAGCTCTTATGGGAGAACGGAACAATGTAGTCAATGGCCGTCACTGTGACCTGCGGCGCATAATGCTCCATAGAAACGGTTTCACCCTTCTTATTCCTCTTATGCAGCATCTTTGATCACCTCCTGCAATACATTCTCGAGAATTTGCTTCCGGATACGGTCACTCCAGTTGTGGCGTTTGAGATACTCCTCCTCATCGTTAAAGTCATCCTTGATTCCAAACTTAATGAGTGACTTAGACTTACGCTGTGCCAAAGAGGCACCGAGAAGATATGCGTAGATACGACGCTCTGTTTTTGCAAATGCCTCATTCCGAGCGCTTGCTGCCGAGTTCACGTTTTTATTGATGGTCTCCTCAATGGCAGAAAGCCCCAACTCAATTTCCATGGCGCGATTCTGAAGCTGAGGCTTCAATCTGTCAAGGCGAGCTGCGTCCCGTGCAAGGATAGAGGCTGTTGCCCCCTTGGGCTGCTCATCCGGTGAGGCTAGCTTCTCCTTGACGTTGACATACTCAACAGACAATTCAGAGCTCTTTTTATGGTGCGCCGCCGTATTCTCCTCCAGGCAAGCGTACGTTTTATGCACAAATGCCTTATAATTTGAGCTCAAACACCCCAGATGCTGGCCATGCCCCCCGTCTGCATCCAGTGCCACCGCGCCGATCAGGCCATCAATGAATCCACGCAGAGTGGTTAGGAAAAGCGGGATCCAGTCACACTTAAGCCTTGCTTTTTTCGTAGTCATCGTAATACCTCCTCCTATAATAGAATTCGAAAGATCAGGATGCTTAGCAACAGTAACAGAATCAGTGCTGCGATTGCTAATCGGACAACGCTTCTTAGTAAAATGCCGATTACCCGTGTCAGCCGAACGTCCGGAAAGATCAGCTTCACGAACAGTAACACGGCAGCAACTAGAACCATAGGCATCCCCTCCTTTAGAATAATGACTTCGCCTTTCATATCTTCTGACTATATGATAAGGCGGTGTCCGTCATTTGAACAGACACCGCTTATATAACTTATTTCGGCTTAGATTAATTACGGGATTCTTCTTTGTGATGGTGGATTATAATATTGCTGAATTACCTTATCACATTTTCAACAGGCTTTGTACCGATACAGTGTTCGGACCTCAACCTCCACAAGCTCGGTGTTCTGTGCACCGACATCTTTCCAGTCACTCCACTCTGTCCATCTGTAGTAGCTGTATACGGTCGAGATTTCACGCTCACGTGTCCTATACTGCTGGCTGTAGGTAATGGAGTGATATGAGCTTTCGATCCACCACAGCGGATGTCCGTTGTACTTATATGCTTGGTATCCATCATAATTGTTGTAAAGGCTGCATTCATCTGCCTTTGCAGTTACTGTGTACTTGCTTCCGCCTCTGGCAAGCGCGTAGGATGCTGAATAGGTATAATACCATTTCCCCTCATTACTGTTCCAGTATTTATAGTAATATAGGTTGTAATACTGCGTGCGTCCAGTTTCAACCGTTCGGTTTTCGACTTGGATACCATCACCCATACCTCCGCCTACACCGCTTTGCCATTCACTCCACGATCCCCAATCTCCGTATTCTGTGCTCTTATCATAAAGGATCCAGCCTGGAAGGTCTTCCTGATTTGAAGTGATAGTTTCCTTGCTTCGGAAGCGGAACTGCTGTTTTGTTTCAATGGTATATCCTGCCTTCTGTGGCAAAGGAGTCGTTGTCCAATCACTGTTTTCCTTTGCCTGTTCAACAGTAACATAGCAAGTGGCGGAGTATTTTTGTCCTCTGTACTCCATCTCTGCTCTGATTTCCGCGTTCCCCTGTCTGAGGGCTTCTATTGTTCCGCTCTTCGTCACAGTAACTACCGAGGCATCGCTACTTGTCCACGTAAAAAGCGCAGTACCTATAGAAGACGTTGCAGTAATGGATGCCTTATCCCCAGCAGTCATCAGAAGGCTGCTTTTCGAAAGTGAAATGCTGGGGACCGTTACCCGAACCACACACGCAGCCGTATAGCTCTTTCCGCCGATGATAGCCTCTGCAACTACGGTTGCGGCACCATTTCCGGTTGCAGTTACAAGCCCGTTGTCATCCACGATAACTACAGCTGAATCACTGCTTTTCCATGTCACAGCGCTCTTTCCCGTCACAGATGCCGCAAGCAGTTCTGAATCACCGATCATCAAATTCAAACTAGACTTTGAAAGCGTGATATTGGGTTTGGATACCTGAACTTCACACGTCGCAGAATATATCTTTCCCCCGACCGTCATACTTGCCGTAACGGTCGCATTCCCTTCACCCTTGGCATAGACTACGCCCGTTGCATCTACAGAGACGACATCGGTATTGTTGCTGCGCCATTGGACAGCCGCGTCCTTCGGAACCACCGATGCAACCAATTTATTTTGATCCCCCTGAATCAGTGATAGCGATTGCTTCGACAGCTTAATACCGGGTATAATTAGTTCCGCAGGTACACTTGCCTTTGTCATGTCAAGGAACCCGCAGCCCACATCTCTGTTGTGCCAAGACCCATATGTCGTTGCGCCTCTCACCTTAGCTTCCAATTCGGCGGGGGGCAGGGATTTATTCCACGCGAGATCCAGTAAAGCAGCTGCTGCCGAGACAAAGGGTGTTGCTGCCGATGTGCCTCCTGCTGTTGCGTAAGAGTTGTTCGGGATACAGGATTTTATGCTCACGCCGGGTGCGATCACATCCACACTTGCCCCGTAATTAGAGAACGATGCCTTTTTATGAGAAGTGTCTCCTGCGCTAACAACAAGCGTGCCTGCTGTTGTGATATGCGCTGGGCAAGCATGATCTGTCAGAACACCCTCATTGCCCGCTGCAACACACACTATACAGCCATGATCAATAGCATATGATACTGCACTGTCAATGGACTCGCAGTGACCACCGCCAAGCGAGAGGTTTATGACATCAGCCTGATGTAGTGCGCTGTATCGAATACCAGCCGCAACAGCGCTGCACATGCCACTCCCATCCGCGCCAAGCACACGAACAGGGAGTATCTGCACCGGCGCATTGCCGACGCAATCCACAACAATCCCTGCTACGAAAGTTCCATGCGAGTTCTCGTCCTTTGGGTCTGTGTCTCCTGACACGAAGTCATACCCGCTATTTAACACTTTTGATCTCAGAAATGGATGTGTATTGTCTACGCCTGTATCAACTACCGCAACCACAGCCTCACCAGCTAGCTTTGCGTAGTTCGTGGACAGGAAGGAATCAAATCCACAAGCCGGTGCGCCCCAAGAATTGTGTGCGTACGCTGAAAACGACGATATTTCATATTCGTTTGTGGGAGGGATATAATAATCAGGTTCTGCATTATAGCCTTTAGACTGAAGCACCTCTACCGCCTCTTTTGCTTCAGCGGGGGTAGCAAACTGAAGTACGCACAGTCCATTTCCATCGTTCAAGGTCTTTACAGGCCTTAGCGAGCCAACATCCACTGAGTCGGACATCAGCAAGACACGGGAGCTCTGATAAGGCGCAGTAAGCGTGACAGTCCCCGAAGGATCCCACTCCACTTCAAGCTCCAAGGATTCCGCGGTAGCTCGAAGAGGCAAATATGTGCGTCCATTACTGACGAATGAGGACGTATCCAACTCATATGTTTCCTCATTGATCCGTATCTCGTTAGCACCAATGGGACAGATAATCTCGTCTCCGTATGCGCTGGTTATGATGGCTGCCTGGTTGTCAGCATCATAGTCAACTTCTGCTCCAGCTGCTTCTGCAATGGCCCGTATTGGGACCATCGTTCGATTATTTACGACAACAGGCGCAGCATCTAGCGGCTGTTTCTCGCCGTCAACAAGAAGTGAGTTTGAACCGATCGTCACTGTGATCTCCCCGAAAAAGTTGGAACGATCATCATCCTGTAGCAACTCCGCCAGCTCTTGATCAAAGCTTTCAGTTTTTATAGTATCAACGGCGTATGCCGGCATTGCCATCAGGCTAGATGCCAATGCAATTACCACAAGATGGGCAATGAAACGCTTCTCCATATATGTTCCTCCTTTAAACCAGTTTTTACTACTGTCAAATATAGTTTTCCCGTTCATTTTTACTCTGTTAGTAGTTCAAGAAATAATCCAGTATCCGCTTGATGCCGTCGATTATTGGATTGCCCCGCTCTTCATACTCAAACGTCTCTTCATCATGCCGCTTCTGAATATCTCTACGGTGATTTGTCGACATGTGCGAATATCGCTCTTTAACCCGATTCAAATCGGTCCCCCTATGTAAGTCAGCGTATGAATCGGAATTTCGAACACTTGCTTTGCAGTACGAACAGGTTTCCTCGCCTTCACCAACTTCATTCCCACAAAACGGACAGTTTCGATAAATATCTTTCATTCTGGTCCCCCCTTTTGCTCCCTCTTGAACTTCACCTGCTCCGGCCATTTTGGGGTTGTCAGCTCGCTTTTGCTAAGGGTTTCTTTACCTGTCCGTTGACTATCTTATAGACCTGACGGTTTTGAACGATGCGTTGATTGCCGTTGTCAAACAGCACATAGAGCATCTGCTTATTTTCCTCCGGCATAGTATCCAAAACAACACCCCGCCCGCAGAAATCATGAATGACGGTGTCACGGACCGCAAAAACACGCAATTTCGTGTACTTTTTGATCAGCTTTTTTCCCATCCATTTGCGTCGGTACAAGGAGGGAAGATCAGTTCCCCATCGATTGATTTGCTCCATAATGTCAACTTTCGGGATGTCTTCTGCCATTGTCATCCTGAGAAGCGTATCCTCCGTCGTGTTTCGAAACAAACCTTCTCGATATGTTCCATACGGGTCAGTATTGAGGAGCCCGCAGATCGTTTTCCACGCTTTCCCGTGGGGATCCTTATCATTAAACACCTCATGAAGTCCCAAAACATCGACGACAAAGTGACAGTATTCATGGCGAATAACATCTACTGCTGCCAAATCCTTGAATTTTTCATCATTAAAATAGTTTAAGGAAAACTCAAAATGGCACCAACTCCTGTCCCCATTCTTACTTGGGCAATATGCTCCAAGGGTATTCCCTTGATTGATCGACTTGGAAAGGCAGATAGGCAGCGTAGCGCCGTGCATGCCGGTTTTTTCATCAAGGCTTTTGATAATCGCTCGAATATCTTCTCTTTTCCATTTCCCGTAGATTGTAGACATATTCTTCCCTCCCCCTAGCCCATTTCCGGATAGCCTCAGCCGCAGATCGGATATCATACTTCATGCGCCGCCAGACACTCTTACAATGCATTCAAGGGTTGCCCCGCCAACATCTGCATATACCGTCGTTCTTCCTCTTCCCACAGCTGTAACTACGCCATCAGAACTAATGGTCGCAATGCTGCCATCTGCGTCAGCAATGCGCCAGGCAACCGGAGCATCCGTACCACGAACCCTCATCTGCACTTTTTCGCCTATTACTGCCGTGAAGTCAGTGTGATTCAGAGAAATCGCACTTACATCAACCTCAGGCGTTGCAGTATCGCTGGGTTCATCGGAGCAAATTCCATATACAGAGACAGAGCATTGCATTTCCTGGCCATCAACCTGCGCAGATACGAAGGTCTGTCCGTTTCCAACGGCACTTACCAAACCTGTTTCGGTAACTAAAACGATCCTTTCATCTCCAGATACCCAACTGGGCTTTCCCTTGTTTCCAGTAACTTCCAGCTGAAAGGTGGGCAATTCTGCGCTCAAGACAAGTTCTGTGCGGTTAAGGTTTACTGTTTCTTGTTCCGGTACGCTGGCATTACCGTTGGATGCGTTCCCCGAATCCTGTCCATGGTCAGTCATGTTTCCGGCAGCATTCTGGCTATTGCCTGTACCCTGATTGTTGTTTTTCCACTCCGCAATCTTGTCGGAAAGCAGAAAGGGAATCGTCAACAGTACAACAACAATCAAAGTTACTGCAAGCGCTGTTACAAAAGAGTATTTCTGTCCCTTCCCACGAATTTTTCTCCCGCTAGCACGCATCCCTTTCCTTTTGAGCCTTTCCTCCTCGCACATAGGACACTTCTTGTAGCTGGGATTGTACTTGAAATGACACTTGGGGCATTCGATCAATGCCATCTTTACTTCCCCCTCCCCGTTATTCTCTCGTATTTTTCTGGTCGTATCTGCTTAGCTATCTATAAGCAGTTTACAACCCAGCTTTTGGGAAAAGCCATTACTCCATTCTCTATTCTTTGACGAATGGTAAATTTCAGCATAGTCAATTTCTATATGCAAATTAACAAAAAGAAGACGTCGCTCAGTCATTTTTAACTGAGGACGTCTCATTTGCCGCAATTAATTTAGGCACCCGAATCGCATGGTGGGTTTCCCATTACAGTATAACAGGCTTAATAATATGGAGCATTCGCTCATGAAACCCAAGGTCAGCATAGAATGATCTTGCTATGTAATTGTAGGCAAAAACCTCAATGCTGATATACTTGCAGCCCTTTTCTTTAAAGTACTTCTCCATTTCTCGCATCAATTCTTTGCCTATACCTCGACCCTTTGCCTCTTTGGTTACAATAAGTTCCATGATCTCACCCGTTTTTGGGCATGAATAATCGTACCAGTCGAATGGTTCATATCGCCGCATCTTTCCCATAATCGTGCCTATTGCTTGCCCATTCTCAACTGCAACATAGCAAATCCCTTCGTTTTGTGAAAGTTCATTTAAATCATGGCTCAGCATCTGCTCTCTATATGCTGGTCCAACTCTATCCAAGCCATCCTCATCAATCGACATGAGGTACTCTTCCAGTTCAATCAGTAATTTGGTTACGGAATCGCGAAATCCTTCATGGTATCGCTCGATCTTCATTTCAGCACATCCCCAGATCTCTCATCATTTTTAACATTTCTTCTGTTGCTGGCTCGCCCAGCCTTTTTTCCCAGACAGATCTTGGCCATATTTCCACGCGATTTGATAGGCCGACCATAACCACATCGTCTTCTCCAAGCAAACTTGCCATTTCATCTGTTAGGCATAGGCTCTCCTCGTCAAAATGTAGCGTGATAATCCCACACAATAGTTCTGAGCGTTCTTCGTCGCTCATGTTAAGTACATTGTCATCTCCTGTAATGTTTATTACTCTTCTATGGTTTTCCAGTATCCAACAATACGCAATGCCCTTCGGGAAAGCAGATCTTAGCATAGCAGGAATAAAGAGTCTTCCTTGTGCATCAATTGAATGATAATAACATCCGGTCATGGCATTTTCCTCCCCCAAGCTTCGCTCATGTTACAGGCCAAGTTCTTCCAGCGCAGCAGCAAAGTTCTCCGGCGTAAGCCGTTCTTCTTGAAAAATTTCCCAATCATTCTCCGGCCATATGTCTATTCTCTTATTGATAGCCGCCGCAACACAGATATCCCCTAGCTTTCGTCTGAGTTCATCCGGTATATGGAGAATACCATCGGAAAAGGTTGCCTTCATTAGGGTAATTCCCATATCGGCGATGTCCTCAGACAGAAAGTCATCCTCTCCACACACAGTAACACATGTTAATCCACCATCGACAACCTCAAGCCAACAGTATAACGGATCACTTGTAAGATTTTCCTTAAACGTTTCAGGTATAACCATCCCCGACTCATCGTTTACACACTCGAACACTCCTGTTGCCATTGAGACAATCTCCTTTCAAGACATATAGAGACACGTTGCCATACTCCATGCGTTCAATCACTAATTGCTGTCCAGCGTTAGTTTCTAACGCTGGAAAAAGCCCATTACGCAGGAGCCAAAGCACAGCCAATCCATAATTGCATACGGGCCGGAAAACGGCAAGACAAACATCTGATCCCCATAAAGATCAGGGATAAAAAGAGTCATGATTGCGTACAGCCACTTAAGAATCAGATATACCCAGAAAACAGAGGTGTAGCATCGCGTATCCTCGCGTTGTATATACCAGCCATAAGTTGCAACGAGAGCAACACAAACCATTGCAATAAGGAAAAACGCCAGCGCAGGCATGCCATATGCCCATAGGCAGAATTGCACGGGCAAGATTTCCGGCGGTTCATATATTGAACCCATGTGCATGGATGTCATGGCAAAGAGCGTAACCCAAAGAGCAAGCAGTGCCAAAGTCCACTTTCCCCGTCGTCCAACTTCTTTTGTACAAAGGCTGTCCACCAAGTCAAGAGTATAATACCATAACCATGAGTAACACTCAATACATGCCATATTTATTGGATAGTATTCAGAATAGTTCAGATGGGTAACGTGATATGCAAGAAAGGCAATGAGATAAAGCAACAGACAGGTTGCAGCTATTGAACTCAGCCGATTCTTCGCGGAGTCCCGATAGCATTGAATAGCAGAGAGAAATGATGCAGCCACAAGCAGTCGAAACAGCGTGGAAATGCAAGAAGGCAACAGCAAAAGTCCGTTTGTCATATCGGTCCCCATCACCAGATAGCCGCCGCGCTCTGTTTCATGAAGCATCGTATAGGCCAGAAACGCTGGTCTTACCACGATAATATCAAAAAGGCCAACAACCACCAGCGCTCCGAATATTACTTTTACCGACGCTCCGCGCTGAACAAACTCTGCCCACTTAGCTTGGAAAAACGAGAACGCAGCGACAACAGGAATAAGCACAAGTACCGCCTGAAAGCTATATTTACTGTCGTCGGCAATGATCTCAAGTGAATGCGACCTTATGTATCCGTAATTTAGATATACAGAGTACTCCTTCACCGCATAGAGGATGTATACAGTTGCGACTATCGTCGCAACTGCAATACAAGATAACACTGTGCCATTCCTTCTGCAATACCACGCATTACTCTCCACAATGCAACCTCTTCTCCTCACCCTTCATGCACCACCTTTGCTTCTGACAGTGTTCCCTCTATCCGAATCCGAGCCGATTCCTCGCCTCTTGATTCAGGAAGTAGCGGAAGAATATATCCATCTACCAGTGGTTTGAAGGATCTGACTGAAAGCGCCGACCCCTCCATCGCTTCTGTGACAAGCCCCTGAATAAACTCAGGAGAGATATATGTGACCTCATATCCATATTCCGCTGCACTCACAACAATCTGCCGCACCAAAATCTTGATTTTGGTCTGCTCACTCAACTCGCGAAATTCCAGGAAGCAAGAGAATCTACCCGCAATCTCTTTTAATGCTCCCGAAGAGACAAGTCCCTTGCGAGCACGTTCTGTGCTTTGAAATGCGCGCATAGCGACTTTTTGCACGTGATCTACGGGTTGGTCCGCATCATAGGAAATAGTCGCACCACTGTCGGAACAAGTAATGCTTGATATGTTGCGCGCGTTAAACCCGATTGGTCTTGATAGCTGCTCTGTCAAGCAATAGTTTGAAGTAAAGATGAATATGCAATGACGGAAGTCAAACTCTCGTCCGTGGCTTGTCAGGCCTTTTCGAGCAGCACATCTACCTTCGTCAAGAATACTCATAAAGGTCTGAAGCACCAAGGGATGAGCCTTATCCAATTCATCAAAGATGAATACCGTGTATGGGTTATCGTTTACAGCTTCAAAAACCGGCGTATCATCATAGCCCACATATCCTGGAGGTGCCCCAATCAAACGATAGACCGTATGTGCTTCCGTGAAGGTGTTGAGTTCAGTCCACACGGTTGAATACGGATGTTCAGGATAAAACTGCGTGAGAACTCCAGCCAACGCCTTTGCCATCTCCGACTTTCCCACTCCCGTTGGGCCAAAGGAAAGGATAGAAAGCGGTTTAATCGGATTTCGTTTACGAAGGTGAAGCATCATATAATAGGCGAGTTGCTCCACCGCCTCCTCCTGTCCATAGACTACCTTCCCCATTTCCCGCGTCAGATCTTCCATAGTTGGTACAGTTTCAGATTGCTTGTTCCGCAACTGTATTTTTGTCAGATCAGTAATGCGGTCAAAGTCAATATCAGGAGCAGCGACCTTATCGCATTCTGGTTCTGCCATATCTGCTTTTGTTTCAAAGCCTCTGATAAATGACTTTAGCTGGGGAAAAGCAGGGAAAGAGCACTGTCTTTCGAGAAAAAACACCCGGAGATTCAGATTTTGCCCAGTATAGGAAGCTTTACCTGTATAATATATGGTATAGTGATTGAGAGCCTTATAGAAACCAACTTCACCAATTCTCGGGCTGCATTCCTCAGGAAACTCACAATTTCTCAAAACATACGACCGTCCGTTTGGCAGCCTATCGATCGTCTCCTGCAGCCACTCAAATTCAGATTCGGGAGCATACGCAAAATCAGCCAATTTCATATGATCCTCCCTATGCGATGTTACGACTGTCTTTTATTTTTCCTTTAAGCGCTTTTAAATCACCAGTTCCGCCGCAAAGAGGGCAGGTCTTGAACCCGTTTGCTTCGTTGTTTGGTTTCTGCGGAAGCCAAACGGTCTCAAAGGCAAAGCAGACCTCTGCGGAACCCGAAAGCACATTTTCAAAGACCTGATTATTCAACACCACGCTCGCAGCTGGTTTCATTCTGATCATGACAAAGTTCCTCTCTGATACATCATCCAGCATTGTATCATAGCAGCAATGCTTATCTTCATGATACAGGAGAAGCATCTTAGCAATTTCACCTTTCACGGCGTTAAGCATTTGTGTTGCTTGGATAGAAACCCCATCAGAGGTTACGTCATTCTTGTATCCTGCTTCGTATGCATCGTAGCGAGCACTCATCGCGCAGCGTGGACAACAGCTGTTCGTTACCCCAGGATAGCTAAAGTAGATTTCACCTGCGACCCCCTCTCTATAAAGCTGTGCGCCAAGATAGGTCGTTCCATATTTCAAGGCAAGATTAGCGGCTCTTGCCTGCGGCATGTGATTATCCGTGCATCCGCATATCAGGATGTTCGTTGGGTTTTCAAGTGTTTTCTCACCGAGCAGTTCCTCAAACTGGCTATCCTCAAAATTGTCATTAAGGAAGCGTGGTACTGCTATCACATTTGCCTTAGGATTAATATCCAAGATGCGCCGCTTGACCAGTTCCGCCTTATTGAGCCCAATATCGCTAATATACACTTCTTGTGTTGCGATATTCGTGTCAGATACAGAATCTCCATCGATAATTATAAAGTTGGGGAATCCACTTCTCGCAAGGTTTTCGTAGAATGAGATTGCTCCTCCCGAGCCAATCCCGACGATCGTCTTATGTTTCAGTACCCCCATGGGCAACGACCGCTCAATACGCTGAAACCGGTTTTTACTTAGCAGATCTTTTTCCCTCAATCTCGGCTCTTTCGGCTCCGCGCGGTAATCGTCCAAATACTGCACCTTCTGCTCTTTGACTAGCACGTCCGTTTCAAGCGTGTAGGAATGCAGTCTTATTTTTCCGTCCGGTGGTGTGTTAACCTGAACGATAGGCATATACAGCTTCCCGTTTACGTCCACATTACTGATGATCGCTTTAGCATACTCCAAGTCGCCTTCGGATGGTTTCGTGCAGCCCTTCGGATGCGAGTGGATCATTCCCATAAATAGGATTCCTCGACTGTTCCAATCAGCGATGATCCGATTGATCTCACGGATATTTGGTGTATACGTGGAACTGGTCCTATGTGCCGCTGCATCAAAATAGTAGTGATCGATGGTTCTTCCCCCATCACTAGACCCCAAAATACCTCCAGTTTCAGCGGGGTGCCTTCCTATACTCTGCTCGATTTGGTCGAGCACCTGTTTTGTCATGCTTACCGTGGCATCTGTAATCTTCCTTCCATCAGGAGTTCTCGTCTTTTTTTTCATTCTTTCATCCTCCATATCTATATCAACCGCGCAGGGATTTCATAATATCGATACGTCAGACGGCGCAAATCCCTGTCCGAATATACTTCTGAGTGTAGTCTGCCCAAATCTTGCATACTGCTTCCGCATCTCTTAGTGTTTCAATATTGACGGACCAACATACATACGGTGGTCCTATTTGGTCTAAGCCGAATCTATGTGTTCTTACTGAATCGGTACATCTCTTGCCATAACTCGGAGATCGCATGATATAGCAGCGATATCCCTCCGACAGCTTTACGATCCGAAAGCGATAGTAATTGTCTTCATGTTCTCTCACTTTTTCTGGATAGTATACCAACTCATAGCTTAGAAGGCCCTTTGAGAGGATAGCTGTCTCCTCACAGGCATCCTCCTCCCCTGCTTGCCGAGTTGTTCTGCACCCAGCAGAACCCGAAAGTCTAATCGACGAAGTAGCAAGAGAAACCGTAATTGCTACGACCGACATCAACGGGAGAAGTTCCATGCTACCACCTCTTCTCTGAACTCTGTTTTAGCATTGGGTGGCGTCCCTATCGGGTACGCCACCCTTTGTGCGCTCAGTGCAGTGTTCCCGGGGGAACCGAACCCTGGGATCCGCCATAGTTTACATCAACCGGAAAGTGGCCATGATGCTTGATCTCCATGTCGCATTGCTCCTTTCTTTTCGGAGGGTGACCTCCTTTCATGCTTTAAGGATAGCAAATACGAATTATTGTGGCAATTTACACTTCGCATACGAATATTGTTATCAGAGAATATCCTCGTTGTCAGTTTCCTCAACATAATTTAACAGGGAAGCGGTTATTCCGCTCCCCTGTTACGTTGTTTAGCTGAGTGTCCCTCGCTTGAGTCCATTGGTATTGAAGTATTTGATCAGCTGTTTTCTGGCGGTAGCCGTATTGATGTAGTCGAACCAGTCAACGGTTGCATGTGGGATGATAGCCTTTTCATTCAGAGAGTAGTCAGCATCGAAGTTCACCACATCACCGTCTTCCAGTGGAGTCTTGAGAGGATAAAGGTAGTCCTTATCGTCAAAGGTTACCTCGCCTCCTTGCCACTTCTTGATCCTTGCGGCTTTAGCTGTTACAGCCATAGCATGACTTACCAAGAAGGCAAAATCAAGTGCTGTTGCGTTTCTCGGTACCCCCTCGAACTTACGGATACCCTTATGCTTTGAATAGGCATACACTGTCATCTCGCCTCGAGTCTCACCCTCAGGGTGATCAACCAGTGCCCTGCCGTTAGGATCGCCCAGAAAATACTCCTCCAGCTTGTCCTCCTGAACGATAACAATGCGGTAGTTGTTTTCGTACTGATCTGTCAGCGTGATATCTTGTGCATTGCCGTGGTTCTCTCCCAGTTCAAAGTACATGCCATGCGGCTTCAGGTTCTTCTTATAGAAGCGAATAAACTCAGAGATAGCCTTTCCCCAGTCATTTTCGCGAATCGTGAGCAACACCTCGTTGAGACAGATTTCATGCCGGGTGAAGAAGAATCCGTCTTCGATTTGATCCAGCAGTTCGATTGCTCGAAGCGACCTCCGCATTTCCAGCTGCTCTCCACGGAGTCGAGCGAAGGGATTATACCTCGGGAGGGCGAAGACGTCCTGCTTGCTCAGTGCTCTCTGGAAAATCGAATCAAACTCAGAAAACGCATCGCCGCTGACGCTCACATACTGGTGCCGGCACGTCTGAACTGTATCGTACTCCACCGGATCCTCCGAATACTTCATACAGAGGTCACGAAGAGCCGTTTCATAGTACCTCATCCCGAAATATTTTGCTGCCGGAATCAACATCTTTCTCGTCTGCGCGATCTTAAGTCGCCGTTTTTCGGGTGCAACCGCGTCAATTGTGGAAAGGTTATGCTCGCGATCCGCAAGACGAACCAGGAAGGATTCCCTCTGGTACTTCGACTGGATCAGCTTTTCATCTGTCAGCATATCGAGGTAATCATGCTGTTCCTGCTGCGTCATTTCCCTGAACAGTTCGTTGTCTTTCTTTTCCACAGCTTTAATCTCAGTGACAGAATTGACTACTTCGGCGATTTCCTCATTGAACTCGCTCTTAAGCTCCTCATAAGTGTAGCCGCAGTCCTCGATCGTGTCATGCAGGAGTCCTGCAACTAAAACCTCGGTTTTACAGGTGAGGTGCGCAAGCGATTCGGTAACTGCAAGCGGATGGTTAAGATAAAGGGCGCCAGATGCCCTGCGCTGGTCGCCATGAAGCTCCTTCGCTGTCGCATACGCTCGCTTCAGAAGGGTTGTGTCGACCCAGTAACCGTCCATCTTACTGATAAAGCGCAGGATACTCGCAAAGCTTGCATCACAGGCCTGGATCTCCGGATTATCTGGCGGAAGCGGCGTGTTTTTTCTCACCTTGGTGCTTTCGGGGATGTTGTTATTTGAGGTCTGACTCTTGCTCATCATGGTTCTCCACCTCCTTCAGAATTGTCTGTACATCAATGGCCTTTAAGCATCTGATAGACTTCCGAATCCATTTGCAGGGGTATCTTGTAGTAGCTCAGCGCATTCCGCTTCAGAGCTTCCGAAATCTTCTTTTCGATGAAAACCTCCAGGCAGTACTTCTTATCCTCGTCACTGAGCGCCGTAGTCACAGATTCGCCATTGCCATACAGAATCCCCATCCACTCGACAATTGCCTCAACCTCATCTTTGAGAGATACCTTAGGCGGCGCAAAGTAGATCATACTTGCGAGCTTTTCAGCGGAGAAGAACTCGAACCTACTTGCCGGACACATCTCCGTTTTCTGTGTCACCTCATTGATAGACTTCTTTTTGGTCCCGCGTGAAAGAATGACAGCCTGCACACAAGGCATATGTTCAGCACCGCGGCTGACAGACATCATTGTAGCAAGCCCTCCCAGATAGTCTTTGCCCTCCGAAGAGTCCTTGACCCGGTTGTGTGTCATCAGATGGATCACGTCCCTGCCATTCACCTGGTTGAGCTTGATCTCCATCATCTGCTCGGTCAGCATGATGTTGCCCTCATAGAGATGGCTCATCCCGGAACTTCCGCCAAAATCGCTGCTACTGTTCGCAATCTTCTCGATATTTTTGCGAATCATATCGGTATTTTTCCTTACCTCGGCGTCCTCGACACTCGTTGCCACGCTGTTACGCTGCTCAGACGTACACGGGATAATAGCGGAAACGTGGAATTGGGACGCTCCCATTGCTGTCTTGGTGGAGTATACTGCCATCACGCCGAAAGAGATGCTATCCTCCGTGACCTCATGGTTTTCCCCCACCGGCTTGCTGGGATCGAAATAGGCGATGTCGAACGTACCAAGGCACTTCTCATACTCCTTTACAGGCCGCGGCGTAACAGGATTTGGAGCCGGATCCGACGGAACTGGAATAGGATCAGTTCCGATAATGGTCTCGCACAAATCCCCGAAGGTCAGTCCGTATGCGGCAGCAACCGCCATAATAGCATGCCGGGGAATCAACTTTCCCTCTTGCTTGTACATTGCGAACTGAGCCGGCGAAATATAGCCCTGCAATTTCTCCTCGCACAATTCCCTCTGGTTCAGCTTGCTGAGGCTGCGGAGATACTCGGTATTCCGCAAAAACAAAAGATCCTGGTTTTCCAAAAGGTCCGATACCTTTTTTGATATCTCGTCCCCAAATTGCTCGATCTCTTCTTTGGTCTTTGGACGCGCATTGCGGTAGTCTCTTTTCTTGTCTGCCATTTGAAATAACCTCCCTTTCTTTTCATCACCGTGTGTTCGCCTGTAATTTCTGTTTTGCGTAACAAAATGATATGATATTTGGAAATTCTTGTCAATAGAAAAATGGTTTTTCCCTAGATTGAAATTTCAAGCCTCCTTCGAAGCGATTATTCATGCGTCATTTTATTAATACTTTATGTAATAATTTTCATTTCAGCGAATTTTATGATTGACATGTATTTTGAATCTTGCAATAATAGTTTTCGATTTTGAACATTTTCCTACAATTTGGTCCTATGTCCGAGTCTTCAAGCTCTCAGCAGCTGCATCTGCACCTAACATATATATTATAATGTAGGGCTTCGTCACGCGCATCGTTTCCTCTATAGCACTTTTCATCCGAGTTGAACTGAAGCGTTTTCTGACACGAAAAGCGTGTTTTGTGTCCTAAAACACAATAATCCTTGAAAAAGTGATGATGAAGCTTGAAAAAACAGTGCTTGATTTCAATTTATAGGATGTGAGATGATGATAGCGGCAAAACGGAGCGGCTTCGATGCCTAGCGGCTGATATCACATGATTTCCAATAGCATGGGGGTGAGCCTTGGCACATAAGATAGAATGTCTCGTCTGATTTTGGCTTCATGTTTATCAGGATAAAGGCACAGCATAGAATCTATATCTAACTAAGTATAGATTCTACATAGAACCTAACAAAACAAAATAACAGGAGGGAACAAAAATGAAGCATCGTACTATGTCTGAGGGGCTGCGCATCACGTTGAAGAAGGCCATGACCGATTCCGTCGCAGCCTACAATGCAGCCGTCATGCTGGAACAGGATCACCGCGGACAGGCAGCGGTACAGTTTTTTTGTCAGCGCTCTGCTGACGACGGTTACGTACCTGGTCTTCTGAAGCTCGCGGGAATGTACCTTAGTGGCTGCTATCTCCGAAGGACGGGAGGCGACACCTGCCTTCATATCAAAGATGACGTCAAAGCGTATCACCTGATCTCCGACGCAGCGGCCAAACAGGATCCCATTGCTCTCTATATGCTGGCCCGCTGCCATATGGATGGAATCGGAACGCAGCGGGACAAGTCTTTGGCCGAGTATTATCTCGATCAGGTGATTCTGTCCAACTACCCAATGATGGTTCTGGAGTCAGAAGAAATGCTTCTCTTTGGCTGCAATTCCGCTGCTGTGCAAAAATACGTTGCCGGTCACCGCAAGCACCTTCCGCCTGCTGCATAATACTATAATAAGGAGTCTCTACTCCTGCAAAGGATGCAATATGAATACACTTTTCACATGAATCTCGTCCGTTTTAATGGGCGAGATTCATTGTTTGAATTATATTGTAAACGCCTTTTCAATGCGGAAGAAATATAACGATTCCAGAATTATTATGCCATTTTGTAATTTTGCCACCTCTCAAATTCGCAATCAAAGTCTGAGGTATTGCGATTGAATCTCACCTTCCATTCATTTACAATTACAGTAGAGACAAGTTCTCAATACTTTATGGGAGGGCAAAGATAATGAAGAATCGTAATACTATGCCTGAAAGCATTCAGGGTCTGATCGAGATGGCAAAGCACGATCCCAGCAAAGCATACACTGTAGCGCTCGTACTTGAATCGTCGCATAAGAACCCCGAAATCGTCCAGTACTATTATCAGCGTGCAGCGAATGCGGGGTACACCCCTGCCATGGTCAAAATCGCGCAACGGTTGATCTCCGGTATGTATCAAAAAGATCGCGGGGAAGATGCGCAGTCGGTCAAGGATATTTCCGAGGGCATCTTCTGGCTTAATCGCGCGTCGCTTGCCGGAGACTATGTAGCAAGCTACCTGATGGCACGGATCTTCTGGGATGGCATAGGTGTGGGCAAGTCACGATCCAAAGCGCAAAGCTATTTGCTCAGGATCAACTTTCCTTATGCTCCAGCAAACCCCTACGAGGATACCGAAGTGCTGTTTTTTGGCTCAGCGAACCCCGAGCTGAATGAATACGTTACCTGTCGCGAAAATGTCAATCATCTTTCACCTGTTATTTGAGTTAACGGAGGTGTCATCCAGGCGAATGGAGAATGAAAATGTAATTATAAGCCGGATATGAGCTCCGTTCCTTAAAAGGAAGAGAGCTCATATCCTTTATGCGGCATTGTAGAGCATTTTGGATGCAAGCAGAAATCGTTATTTGTCTTTTAGTTAACAAATATCCAAATTTTGATATTTTATCATTCTCCAAACTAGCAATGGAATTGATAATCTTGCTATTGTTAACAGAAAATTCATATGGCATAATCATCATAGAGGGGATCCCCTCAATACTTTCAATAAGGAGGGCACTATCATGAA
>Ga0310695_10002503_pt1 | contig 38623 bp, 32 predicted proteins | sample RumenRJG_04DNA_FD_203882 | JGI IMG/M metagenome (GOLD analysis project Ga0310695, IMG submission 203882) | Bovine rumen microbial communities from Lethbridge, Alberta, Canada - RJG_04 (v2) (version 2) | ecosystem: Host-associated > Mammals > Digestive system > Stomach > Rumen | place: Canada...
AGCAAAAGGAAATTGCCGAATACATAGGCACAAAATATCTTCGCGAAGGAAATTTCTCCAGGGCGGAAGAATTCTTGTCCAAGCTGGATGATTCATTCTGCTACGAAAACCGCGTTTACACTGTTCCAAGATGGTTCAGGGAAGAAAACATAATCAACTCATACAAGGGATTGAACGAATGGTCCGACAAAGACTATTCTTCTGTCCTTACCGCTGAGCAAAAAAATACCCTTGAAGAGTGGAGTAAGGTAAAGAATAAAAAGCTCCAGTATTGCAAGGACATTCAGGCGCTCATAAAGGCATACGAAGCGGAAGACCAGTCTTCTTCAGACGGAAAATACGAGCTTGCCTATAGGATTGCCGTACTTTTTGACCAGGCTTCACATTCAGGCTACTGCTGGTACCTGCGTCAGTATGGCCGTGGAAGCTGGAGGTTGCCGCCGCCAGCAAAAGAAGCCAAATGGCAGGGTGAAGAAGGCGGAGACCTTAGCCTTTTCTACAAGAGGCCCTTCTATTTTGAAAACGAGGCAAAGAAATACCTGGCTTTGGCATCGGAAAGCCCGGATCAGGAGCTAAGCTACAAGGCCAAGTATGCGCTTTTGTTCCTAAGCTATGACGACGGCGACAGCAAGAAGATAGCCCCTGCTCTTAGGACTGAATTGTACGAGGCTCAGCAGCAGGGATTGCTTTCCGGAGAGATGGCCCGCTGCGATTTGCTTGCTGACTACACGGCAAACAACTGGTATTAGCCTTTAATTGTTGATTTTTGCCAATGCTCTCTTAAATTCAAATAAAATATTCCGATATATAGAAGGAACAGAGTAGTTTTTTTTGAAAAAATGGGGCATAATATGAGTATGGATGTAAATAATAGTGAAGATTTTAGCGTAAAATTCTTGGATGCACTAAAAGAAAAGGAAGCTTGGTTAAATTCAACCTTGCTTCCAAAGATTCATGATGATTATAGGCTTCACTTGACTTGTCTTAACAATTTGGTAGAGGCGCTTACAAAGAAATCCCTCATAACTCCAGACCCCTACCAGAAAGACAAGAAAATTACGCAAATTCAAAAACCGGAAGAGTCCTCTTTTACCGATAATGAACGCCCTGTTAAGCTTGGATTGCGTATCTGTGACTACCAGAGCATGATTGACTATGTCTGCAATTACATGAAGTTCAACACCGACCAGCTGAATTTGGACAAGGTTCAGCGCCTTATGGATTTGAACGGAACCTTCCAGTGGGCAAATTTGACTGCGAATTCCCCAAAAATGAACACCCAGGCATTGGCTGTTTGCATTGGAAACCTAAAGACAGGTGCCCAGCAGCTGCAGATTGCAATGATTAACGATAGTGTTCACAAGACCGTAGAGGCTATGGCAGAAATTTCCTCTGGACTTAAGCAGACGGCAGACTTTATCCGCGAGCGTTACAAGGGTGAAGTTAGAAAGAATGTCATTGCAAGCGACAAATTTGATGTTTCCAAGAAGGTTAACCCAACAACTTATCTTTCTGAAATAAAGCGCCTCTTCCCTTCCATTATGGAAAAGCGTCCATTCTCCAATGAATTGATAGAAGAAATCATTCAGGAGGATATAGGCGAAAATAAGGTTGCCATTCAGAAAAAGACCCTGGATAAGCTTCGCATAGAAGAAACAAAGGTTGTTGCAAAAGAGACCGGCCCCAATACCCATGAAGTTCTTATGGAAGCAATCCGTAACCTTGGCACTACTTCCGAGCAGTACGAGCAGGTTCTGATGAAGATTGTTTCTAACAACAAGGTTCTTCAGGGCGGGCGCAATAGTTTTAAGGACAAGATTATCCGCTTTTTCCGCAAGATTTTTGGCCTTCCTGAGCAGCAGATTGACTATTCAATCGTAACAACAGATGCCGCAACACACGCAAAGAAGCACGAAAGCTTGAATTATACCGAATTTGTAAGCAACTTGGCAAAGCGCAACAAGTTCTACTCTGGTATTGCAGTCAAGAATTCAATAGCATACAATCAGATTTCTTCCCAGGACGAAAAGAAGGCTTTGGCATGGCTTAATAAGCAGATGACGGAAAACAGCCGTATTCAGGTTGTGCTTGCTGGGCTTGACGCTTTCTTTAAGTCTTCCGTATCCGTTTTGGACAGACCAAAAATCAAGGGAATTACGATGGAGCTTACTTCTTTAAAGAACATACTCGTAAAAACCAACCAGTTGCGTGCGGAGTATGTTGCATATATAGAAGAAAAGGAACAGATGAGGAAATTAGGAATTACTGAATGAAAAATAAACGCATTTTTTCTTTGGTCACTTGTTTATGCCTTGCTATTCCGGCAGTTTTTGCGCAGTTTAATTTTAATCTTCCAAAAACAAAGAATGCAGCTCCAATTCCGTCTTTGCAGCGGGTTCTTACCATTCAGGATATGGTTCATGAATATGACCTAAATCCTTATACTGCAAGCTATAATTCGGAAGCCCAGCTTTTTACGGCCTTGTATGAAGGGCTTTTTTCCTACGATCCAATAACACTTGATCCTGTAAATGCAATTTGCGAAACATACAAAATCTCACGCAACAAAATGCGTTGGACCTTTACTTTGCGCAAGGGACTAAAATTCAGCGACGGAAGCCCACTGAATGCCTCTGCAATCCGCAACTCTTGGCTTAGCCTGCTTGCCACAAAGAACGCTCCCTTTGCATCTCTTATTGACTGCATAGAAGGTGCAGAAGCATACCGTACAGGAAAAGGCTCTGCAGATGATGTACGCATAATTGTCCGCGACGAAGAGACTCTTGTTGTTCACCTTACCGAGCCAACAGAACACTTTCCCCGCATTCTTTGCCACCATGCATTTTCTGCCGTAAGCAAAAAGAAGAATGTCTTTTCCGGACCTTTTGTAATCAGCTCATACAGCAACGGAGAGCTTAAGATGGTAAAGAACATGAACTACCGCGACGCTGCGGCTGTTCAGCTTCCTGGAATTACGATACGCCAGGGGGACGATGCAAAGGAAAATGCCCATCTTTTTAATACCGGGGAGGCAGACTGGGTTACCGGAGACGTTGAAGTAGAAAAGATTCTTAACAAGGATTCAATCAATATAGCCGGTGAATTTGGCACTACTTTCCTCTTTTTTAAGCAGTCCAAGAAAATCTGGAACACTCAGGAATTCCGCACTGCGCTTTTGGAAGCCGTACCCTATGACGAGTTAAGAAAGGACTATGCGGTAAAGGCAAACTCTTTGGTCTATCCGCTTTCAGGTTATCCCTCTGTTATAGGCTGGGATGATTACGACCCGGAAGATGCCCTTGAACTTATGAATATTGCCCGCAAAAAAGTAGGCCTTTCTTCTTCGGACATTTTAAAAATCAACTTCAGCATAATGGATTTGGATTACATGAAAAGCTGGGCTGAAGTTCTAAAGAAGGCTTGGGCACCTCTTGGAGTAGAGCTGGTTGTAAGCGTTGACGGCAACTTTACTACTTATGTTAACAAGATAAAAAATTCTCCGGCAGACTTGTTCATGTATTCATGGATTGGGGACTTTGCAGACCCTACAACCTTCCTGGAACTTTTTAGGAGCAATTCCACGCTGAATGTTTCTGGTTATAAAAACAGCCGTTACGATGAGCTTTTAAAGCAGGCCGCCGGTACTGCAAAGCAAAAAGACCGTTTTGCCATTCTTGCAGAAGCAGAGCAGGTTATACTTGATGATGCAGAAATAATTCCAATATCACATCCGGTTTGCATGCATGTTATCAACACGAATGTGATTGGCGGTTGGAAGAGCAATGCCTTAGACATTCACCCTTTCAAATATCTTTACATTAAGGCGGAAGAAACTGATGTTCCTAATCTTGTTTCTTATCCTTTGCAGCTGTTGCCTGAGCAAGGACGTCTTCCAAGTTCACGCTTATAAAACCTGAACGGCCAGTCTTGTAAAAGATGGTTTGTTCCCATGCAACATATAAATAGTTTCCGGCAATTGCAACTTCTCCATAGTTGTAGCCAGCTGGCATTAACGGTAGTCTGAACGCAACAGTCTGCGAGTCGGCTGCCGTTTTTTTTATGTAAGTTGTTCCGTCTGCAAAAACACAAGCAACGTAGCCTGCAAGGGGTGCCTCTATTCCGTGGGCGCTAACAGGAGATGCCCCGTTTCCGCTCTGGTAGTAGCTTAGCGGTGTTGTTCCAGATTCATCACGCCAGATAAGATAGAATGGGAATTCGCTGGGGATTGGGGAAAGCAGTTCCTTTACTTTTTCCGGGGCAGAATTGTATAGCTTTGGCAGAATAAGCTTTTTGTACTCGTCTTCGCTTGAAGGCTTAAAGAGCAGCATGTCTTCCGTGTTTAGCGCAGGAGAAAGTTCAGAAAGCTGAACGTAGGGTTCCCATGTAAAGTATGAGAATTCAAATCGGTTTGCATCAGGCTTTCTTTTTGCAGAGCAGGCCCATGTCTTTCCGTTCCACACGTAGCCTGTTACCTGATCCTCTCGTGCCAGATGAAGGTTTTCGTAGGACACAAGCGGAAAGAAAAGCTTCGCAGACGGATTGAATTCCACCAGGAAGGGCCTGTGGGTTGGCTTTTGGGCTGGTTCTGCTGTTTGCGAAAAGGGTTCCTGTAGCTGGTTAAAAAATGTGCTTTTGTAAAGATAGAAAATGGGAACGCCCTTGCTAAAGACCAGAGAGTCTGCGGTTTCGCTTGTAAAAATGGAAATGTCGCTAAAAAATTCTATTCCGTCTTTTTTTAGGGCAAGTATGCCTCCGTGGTTTACAAGAGCGTAAGCCTGGTAGGCAGATGCTTCACCTTCCATGGAGGGCACGCTACCCGCAGAAGAAATGCGGACTGCTTCTGTCCAAGGCTTTTCCGGTACGGCTGGGGCTTTTTGCGGAAGGTCACATTTTTCAAATCCGTTCTGGGTAAAATAGTACCAGGTGTGGCTTTTTTGAACGGAGCGCAGTTCCATAAGGCTGCTGTCTTTTTGCTCGCTCTTCTTTTTAGAGCAGGAGACTGATGAGAAAACAAGTATGGTCAGGCCTAAAAATATAGGGAATCTGTAAGTTATGGCTTTAATATCAATAATTTTCATTGCATTACTATATATTAGATTTCGGCTTTATTCCACCGTAACATTACCTAAGCCTTATGTCGCTTTTTTTGAACTTGCCGGAAGAAATTGCCTTCATAATCCGCTCCTTGTCCAAAAGCCAGGGATCTGCTGATTTTTCAAGACATGTTTGTTCAAACTTTTGCCAGTTAAAGCGCGTAAGGAAATCCTGCACGTCTTTTGCGTTTCCAGAGCATGTTCCCTGATAGAGTGAATAGAGGACGGATGCCGCAAATCCGTTTTTAAAGGAAAGCTCCTTGTTTAGCGGAAAAATAGCCCCCGTAGGACGCGGTATGCCTTTGTTTTCCCTGTTTGGAGCGCAAGGAAAAACTGGTTCTGCAAAAAAAGAGGCAACCCGGTTTTTGCATACTTTTGCCTTGATTGTACTTCCAGACGGAATCATCTGCATCTTGCCGCAGTTGATTCCGTCGCTGTATGCCATATTCCAGAATTCAACAGGAAGATAATTTCCATCGGAATCCATTGTACAGCAAGGGAGCTCTATTCTTACATCTTCTTCGGAAGAATTGACCGCCTGCACTTCGCTGCATCCTAGGATTAGGCATAAAAGTGCCGGTGCAAAAAAGAAATTTATTTTATTCATCATATAATATATATGCTTTAAAAATTCAAAAAGGTAGAAAAAAACGTAAATTTTATATATTATTGTGCTTATTGTGGAGGAATTATGGATCCAAAAAAAGATGCCGTTGTGGAGACAATTGGAGAAATAGGAACGGAAGTAACGGAACAGACAAAATCCCTTTTTCATATTGATGAACTTAAGGAATATATTAAAGGGCCCAATCTTTTTAAGCTGGCAATCATCCTTGTTACCTTGATTATATTTTACACGCTGTACAGAATTCTAAAGAATATACTCAAAAAACGTATTGCGGTCAAAATGGAGCCTCACAATGCCCAGATGCTTAGCAAGGCAGTAAGCTATGTTTTTTACATACTGATGGGAATGTACATTCTTAGTCTTTTTGGAATTGACCTTAAGGCAATATGGGGAGCTGCCGGTGTTGCAGGACTTGCAATCGGTTTTGCAGCCCAGACAAGCGTTAGCAACATTATCAGCGGACTCTTTGTTGTTTCCGAAAAGACGCTCAAGATTGGCGACTATATAGAAGTTGGCGGTGTGGCAGGAACCGTAGACACGATAGGTCTTTTGAGCATAAAAATCCATACGGCGGACAACCAGATGATCCGCATACCAAACAGCTCAATCATCAACAATAACCTTATCAACTACAGCCGTTTTCCCAAGAGACGCTTTGTCTTTGAGATTCCCATAGGCTACGACATGGACCTGAAGTACGTCTACAATGTGGTAAGCAAAATTCCTGCAAAGTGCAAGTCTGTCATAAAAGACCCGGCACCTCTTCTTTTCTACGACGGCTTTGGCGATGCAATAAAACTAAAGCTTGCCGTTTGGTTCAACAACGGCGACCTCTTTGCTGTAAAGACAGAAGTTTATACGGAAATAGTAAAAACATGCCGTGAAGAAAATGTTACCATACCGTTTACCCATTATGACATTACGATTTTAAATGACAAGGGCAAAAAGGAAAGCCTTCCCGAACTTGCAATTCCTTCGGGCAGCAAAAAAACTTCTGCGTCAAAAAAATCCGCCGCAAAAAATGTTGCCGGTAGAAAAAAGCGCGGCCCAGTTTCCGCTGCGGAAAAAAGAGCCATAGAAGCAGGCATCCTAAGCGATATGGAAGAAGATGATATTAAGTAGGGCTTGGGAAAAATTCCTATTCACCCTTAATTTGCAAAAAGCGCTTGTATTCCTCTTCCGTCATTTTGGATGAGGAAACGGCGTCTAAAATTGCCATGCTAAGTACCCGGGAAGCCAAAGTTCCAACAAGGTTGCAGTCGCTTTTTATGTCTCCGCATGAAACGGCATAAACTGTGTCTCCGTCCGCGCTGGTTCCAACAGGATTTATGCTGCGTGCAAGACCAGCCCTTGTCATTGCCGCTATCTTGCACATCTCCTGCTGACTGAATTTTGCGTTTGTAATTACGGCTCCAATAGTAGTGTTTTTTCCTTCCTGGATTTTATTCTGCATCCCTTCCTGCATGGAATAAAGAACTTCTTCGCTGTCTATAAAGGCTGTCCGTTCGGCATTCATTGCACCGGCAACTTTTTTTCCATTTCTAAAGTCAAAGACATCGCCAAGTGCATTTACAATTACAATGGCGCCTACCTTAAGCTCTCCAACCTGAAGTGCGTAATAGCCAATGCCACTTTTTTGAGCCCGTTTAAGACCGCATAGCTTTCCAACCGAAGCACCACATCCGCCGCCAACATTTCCTGACTGGGGAAGGGCATTCCTTTCTGCGTCTTTGCATGCAGCGTACCCCATCTTTGCATCCGGCCGCACTTTTGTCTTTGTACTTAGGTCAAAGATGCAGGACTGGGGCACAATTGGAATCACCATGTCTGCAAGGCGGTAGCCCATTCCGTGTTCTTCAAGATACTGCATTGCCCCGGTTGCAGCGGCAAGTCCGTATGCAGATCCGCCAGACAAAAGCAGCGCTGTTATGGATTGCTTGTAGGAAAGCGGTGTAAACAGGAAAGATTCCCTGGCAGCAGGGCCTCCGCCGCTAATGTCTATTCCGGCAGTATTTTCCCTGTCAAAGACAATTGCGGTAACCCCGGTCATGGCATCGTAATCCTGTGCGTTCCCTATCCTAAAACCGCCAATGTCTGTTATGCTGATTTCTTTTACTTCCAAGATGCAGTTCTCCTTTTAAGCTACTATTGCCTTTGTTCCATAAGCAAAACAATTTCATCAAGAAGACAGTCGGCCGCTTCTTCTTTTTGCATTACTGGCAATTCCTTTGTGCTAGAAGGAGAAATTAGGGTAAGCACGTTTGTGTCAACCGCAAATCCGGAATCCGGTGAAGAAAGCGAATTTGCCGCAATCAAATCAAGGTCTTTCTTTACGAGCTTTGCCTTGGAATTTTCAACCATGTTTTGGGTTTCCATAGAAAATCCGCACAAGAACTGTCCGCTTTTTTTGTTTTTTCCGCACCATGCAAGAATGTCTTCCGTGCGTTCAAGGGGCAGACTTAGGTCGTCATCGTGTTTTTTGATTTTTTGGTCGCTTACATTAGCCGGCCTGTAATCTGCAACTGCCGCCGCTTTTATTAGAATGTCTGAATCAAAAAAATTATCCTTAACGGCTTCTGCCATTTGGGCAGCGCTTGTTATGTGAACTGTGTTTACAAAGGAAAGTTCCTTTAGGGCAACAGGTCCGCTAATAAGTGTTACTTCTGCACCGCGCCTGCTTGCGGCTTTTGCAACGGCATATCCCATCTTGCCGGAAGAATGGTTTGTTATGTAGCGCACTGGATCTAAAGACTCTTGGGTTGGGCCTGCGGTTACAAGAATCTTTTTTCCTGCCAAGTCTTTTTTGCAAGGAAGTTCGTGTTCAATCCAGGCAAAGAGGTTTTCTGGTTCTGCAAGCCTTCCTTTTCCGCTTGTTCCGCAAGCAAGGTATCCTGCATCGCCCTCGGCTATGCTCATTCCGTAGCTGCGGCATTTTTTTAGGTTGTCCTGGGTAACGGGATTTTCGTACATTGCCGTGTTCATTGCGGGTGCAATTATTTTTGGACAGGTGCAAGCAAGAAAAGTTGTTGTTAGCATGTCGTCTGCAAGGCCGTTTGCAACTTTTGCAATTACGTTTGCACTTGCTGGTGCGATTATAAAAAGGTCTGCCCTTTGCGCAAGTGAAATGTGCTGAACTTTAAATTCGTGGTTGCGGTCAAATGTTTCCAAAAGGCAGCGGTTGCCCGTAAGGTTTTCAAAAGTTGCGGGTCCAATCAGCTGGGTTGCATTTTTTGTCATTATAACGTGGACATCTGCGCCGGCCTTTACCAGCATGCTTGTTAGGGCTGCGGCTTTGTATGCGGCTATGCTTCCGCTTACACCCAATACGATGCATTTGTTTTTTAGATTCTGAATTTCCATACAAGAATTATAGCAAAGAAAATAAAGGCAAGCAAGTTTTTCTGGAGCAGCCTTTCTGGTTTTACTGTGCGTAAGGTTACTGTAAGGTCTTACAATCGGGGCTAGGCTTGGTTATCCATTCGCCGTTCACCAAAAGTTCATGCGGAAAAAAGTTTGCCTTGTAATTCATCTTGGGGTGGCCTTCAATCCAGTAGCCAAGATAGTAATAGTCATAGCCGTGTTCTGCAGTCCAAAGGATTTCGTTTATTATGCTGAATGTTCCTATGGAGCGTTTTAGAATTTGCGGAGAAATGTCGTAGTAAAAATAGTTTGAAGAAATTGAATCAAGCGCAAAGTCAAGCACGCTTACAGCCACGAGCTTTCCGTCCAGGTAATAGTCAAAATTTTTTGTTCCGCAGTAATTCTTTCCTTGCTCAAAACCAGAGAATACTGCTATATCCGAAAAGGCATCTTCTTTAGAAATATTTTTTTCGGGGTTGTGCCGCTTCCAGTAATTTTGGTAAAGCAAAACTTTTTCTTCCGTAACAAAATCATTTGCTTCTTCTGTAATGCGAAGTTCAAGCGATGAATTTTTTCTTATAAGATGGCGCGCGCTTTTATTTGGCCTGTATTCACCTGCGGGAATTCTTATTGGTATGCATTTTTTACATTCCGGGCATGTTGCGCGGTAGATTATGTTGTCTGTTCTGCGGAATCCTTCTTCCAGCTGAATGGTGTAGAAAAATTCCTGTCTGGTAACTTTCTTTCCATACCTCTTTTCTGCGCTGCGGACAATTTCATCCGGAATAAGGTCTTTAAGTTCGTCTTCATCTGGAAAAGAATATATCTCTTGGTTCGAGGTAAGGCCGTCAAAGTAACCGCATGAGGATTCATACAGATTCATAAGATAATTATATTCTTGCTCTTTTGCGGATGTCAACTGTAGCTTGTAATTCTTCCCATTTGCTTTTAAGTTTCCTCAATAGACAATTCGTTGCGTCTGGTGTAGAATGGTAGCGTGAAAATTATTTCTATCGTTGTGGCTTTTGTTCTTGCCCTTTGCTTTTTTAATTCCTCTGCTTTTGCACAAGCAACTAGCTCTGATATTTTTGAGCCTGTCTTGGATGCCCAGAATAGGCTGCAGGAGTATTATGATGCGGTGGCTTTGGAAGAAGATGGTAAGCTTTCGGAAAAGCGTACTGACGAGCAGAATGATTTAATAGAAGAGGCTGTGATAAGTTTTAGGGAAGCTGCCATCACCCTTGCAGAAAAATATCCTGATGACACCGAAAAATTTCTTGAAAACATAGAACAGGTTGAAAGTTCCAAGAGGTCAATCCTCAGGTTGCGTTTTGAAAAATCAAAATCACCGGAAGCAAGCTCTGTTGAATATGCTTCGCAGGTAAACCTGGACAAGTCTTACAAGGTTCTGGAGAACAAGGTCTATACGGCAACGTCACTTACGGACACCCTTGTTTTGCGCGGCTATGCATACAACTCTTTGCGCAACCGGTGGACTATTTCCATCAAGTCTAATTTTTTTAACTACACATCATTATTCTCTATTGATTTGCCCTTGTCTTACAAGGCTCTTACCGGTAAAGAGGTTAAGTCCCTTGTAAAAATGACCAAGGAAGAGCGCGAGGAATACGAGAGGAACATTATGCTCTATGACAGCCTCTTCCGCCAGGCAGTGCCAGTTGTCTATGTGCGCTTAAAATATAAAATCCGCAAGTGGAAGGAAGCATCAGAATACCGCTTTGAACCTGAGCAGCTTGAGCTTGTGCGTACCGATACAAACAAGACAATCTTTACCTTTGGAAAGGATTTTCTTTCGGAGACCACATTTATTGTCTATCCCCGCATCGAAATACGAACTGCATCTGAGCGCGAGGCAGACATAAATTCTGCTGCAAGAGTCCTTATGGGAGAAATGAAGACAAGCCAGGAAAAGGCCGTTGCCAGGGCAGAGTCCAGAGGGCAGATTACCATTGTTGATGATAAAAAGAAGCAGGTTGAACAAAAGGGACGGAGTGCAGTCTACATTTCAACGGACACAAGAATTACAAATTCCATGCTGAATGATTTTGAGGCAAAGGACATACAGCTTAATTCCATAGTTTTGAATGTTGCCTTGGGACTTGGAAAGTTTGGCTTTGTTGGCGGTGACTTTGGTTACGATTACAAGAACCGGTCAAAAGAAAACAGTGCTTACTGCTTTGGTGCTTTTGGCGGCGTAAATTTTATGCCAACGAATTTTATTCGCCCCTATGCCGAGCTTGCGCTTAATTATCACACGGATGAAAACCTGACCCCAGAAATTGGTGTGGGAACAGACATTCTTATTGGAAAAGTTATGCTAAACCTTGGCTACAATTTTGGCTGGAAGATAAACCTTGAAAACTACTTTGATGAAAAAGAATTCCTTGATGATGATATTTCAACTTACCACCTCTTTACCGTTGGCTTTGGTTTTACTTGGCGGTAAAGAAGTGGTTCAATAAGCCTTTAGAAATTCAAGTGTACGTTTATTCCGTAAGGACTGAACATAAGCTGCGGTTTTTTTGACGAATCCTTTTCTGATGAATTGCTTTGGGCAAAAAGATGGTGGACAAATGGAACTGCAAATCCTACTGCTGTACCCATTGCGGCTCCTGCAAGCACGTCTGTACAGAAGTGATTTCCGCTTGCCATACGCAATGCTCCTGTTCCTGCTGCAAAGAGGTATGAAGTTGCAATTACCGGAATCTTTAGCTTTGAATCTGGATAGTAGCTGCAAAAAACGTAAGAGGTGAATGTTGCTCCCATAAAGGCATTTGCTGTGTGTCCGCTTAAGAAGGAATATTTGTAGTCGTTGCTGTCTATTCCGTCTTCATCGCGCTCGTCAAAATACATGTAGGGCCGTTCACGTCTTGCACCTATCTTTATCCAGTCTTTGATTCCGTTTGTGAACAAAAGTGCTTCTGAATACATTACGGCAACATCAAAAAGATTCTGCTTGCTAAAATTTCCACAGGCGCTTTCTGTTAGGAAAGTTGCAAAAGGAATTCCGGCAGTGGCCACTAGGCATGTCGCGGTTCCCATGTTGTGCAGGCTCTTGCTGTATTCATTCATAAAAAAACGGTCAAAGGGGTTAACATCGTCCTTGTCGTAGCTTTTAAAATCATCAACGTCGTCGTTTGAAGAAAAATGGTCTTTTAAAAGTGCCCCTCCATAAGTTATGGCTCCTGCGCCAAAAATAATTGGATCCCAAACCTTGTCCAGCGCAAAAGGAGAGCTTTCTTCTGGAAGGCAAAGTTCATTCTGAGGAATGTTTACATTGAAAATTTGTGCGCCCGCATTTATTGGGAAGAGGCATGCAAAGGCAAGGACTGCAAAAGTCTGTGTGATTTTCATAAATTTATTTTCCCATAAGTTCATACATGATAACGGATGATGCCTGGGCAACATTGAGGCTGTCTATTACAGGCTTTGCATCCGGGAATCCTGCGTAAGGAATAAGAACCAGGTGGTCGCAGAGGGATTTTACCTCTTTGCTGATTCCGTTTTCTTCGTTGCCAAGAATTATTATTACGCCCTTGTCTTGGCACATCTGCTTTATGCTGCGGGTTGTCTCCTTTGCATCAAGCGATGTTCCTATTCTTACCATTTTGCCCGCCATGTCATTCAGAAGACGCGGAATTGATTTTATGGAATAGATGTTTACAAATTCCATGCCGCCCTCTGCTACACGGTAGCTGCTTGTTGTAACAGATGACTGTGCTTCGTCCAGGGGAATTACGACGTTCTTTATGCCAAAGAAAGCAGCGCTTCTGACAATTGCGCCAAGATTGTTTGCGTTCCCTACGCGGTCAAGAAGAATTGCAGACTGTTTTTCTTCCACCCATTTTGCCGTAATTTCTGTGTTTAGGGCTTTTATTTCCGGCGTCTGAATCATGGCAACTACGCCCTGATGGTGTACGCTGCCACAAAGACGCTCAAGTTCAACCTCATCCTTAACCTGATTGTAAGGCTTTTTTGCGGCGGCAAGTTTTTTGCACAATCCGCCAAAGAGTGGAGCCCTTGCGGAAGAAAAATAAAGCCTGGTGATACGTTCCCAGTTTGCCTTTTCCAAAGTTTTTACTGCTGCAAATCCGCAGACTGCAAGTTCATTATTCAGCGTGTTCTTCATAAAATTTTGCTCCTATTCCACCCATTACCTTAAAAAAGTCAGGGAAGCTAACTGCGCAACATTCTGCGTCGTTTACGATAATTTTTTCTTTTTGTCCAAGCGCCAGCCCCATGCAGGCCATAGCCATTGCAACCCGGTGGTCCTTGTAGCTTTCTACATTTGCTCCGTGAAGGGAGAATTCCGGGTTTGCAGAGCCGTCTGCTTTTATTGGGGAGTGTCCGTGGATAACAAAGTAGTCTTTGCCTTCTTCTGTAACCGCACCAAGCTTTGCAAGTTCTTCATGAAGCACTTTTATGCGGTCTGTCTCTTTGCGGCGGCAAACGCTTATGTCTTCTATAAAAACCTTGCCTTCTGTAAAGCATGCTATTGCCGCTACCGCACAGATTGCATCGGGGTAGCCTGAAAGGTTTACGTGGAGTTCCTTGCCGGGAAGATTTTCTGTGGAAAGCCGTCCAATTCCGTCTGAAGATTTTTTTAATCCGCGTACACGAAGGGTTTTGGCTTCTTTGTTCCACTCTATGTCTGCTCCAAGTGATTTTAACACCTGAACAATTGCTTCGTCTCCCTGGGTTCCCGAACCGTCTATGTCTTTTATTGTGATATCGCTGTTTGTGATGAGGGCTGCCACAAGGGGAAAGGCAACCGCTTCCCAGTCGCTTGGAATTGTTGTGTCAAAGGCCTTTATCTTTACGGGACCTTGCACTTCTATGTGCTTAAAGTCCGGGCTTATCTGAACTTTTGCGCCAACGCTTTCCAGCCACTTTTGAGTCATAGTAAGGTAGGGCGTTTCTTTTGGGTCGGTTAGTTCAATCTGTAGAGTTCCGCTTAGCCTTAGGGCTGCCATCATGAGGCCTGAAATGTATTGGCTGGAAACAGTTCCGCCTGTGGTGATTTTGTTCTTTGCAGAAATTGGTCCTTGTATTAAAAGTGGGCAGGTAGAGCTTCCCGGAACAGAGGTGCAGGCCTTGGCACCCAGCTGGTTGAGCGCATCTACAACGTGGTGGACGGGACGCTTTCTTATGCTTTCGTCTCCGGTAAAAATGCTCCATCCGCTGAAAGTTGCGGCGATTGGAGAGAGAAAGTAGAGCAGGGAGCCTGAATTTCCAACGTTTACAACATCGCTTGGCAGATGAAGTTTTTCTCCGGCGCCGTAAACAGTCCATGTCTTTGAAGGAGAGCCGTCGCTTGATTCGCCCAAGTTTGTGCTTGCTCCAATCAGGGGCAGGGCAGCGTATGTGCTAAGGCAGTCTTCGCTTGGCAGGGGGTTTGAGATTTTGCAAACTCCGTCAGACATGGCTGCCAGAAGGAGGGCTCTTATTGTATGTGACTTTGAACCGGGAACGGAAATTTCTCCGCTGAGTTCAGATTTTTCTGTTGAAATTTTCATGCTGATAAAATAGCACAGAATGGTATTAAAAACAAGGCGCAAGTTTTTACACGTAGTTTTTCCAGCCGCATTGGTCTTGCAAAACAAGGATTTTGTTGTGCCAAAATTTTTGTTGACAAATTTGTGCTAATGCATGATAAATAGAATATGTCCTACACACAGCCATTGCCACAGAATGTTTCTCTGCAGGTTTTTAACCGGGATTCTTTGATTTTTGAAAGTTCCGGTAAATGGTTGAATCCTTTGTTTGAGCTTGAAGAATTTTTAAAGACCTATGACGGTGAGCGTGACATGCTTTGCAGTCATGATTGTGCCGTTGGAAAAGCTGCCGCTGTTTTGACCATTCGGCTTGGAATAAAAAAAATCAATGCGGATCTTTTGAGCGAAAATGCGCTTAGATATATAAATCTTCATAATGCTCATGCTGCGGAAAGTGACAGCGTGGGGGTTGAGTATAGCCATCTTGTTCCCAAGCTGATGTGTGCCACAGAAAATCAGCTGGAAGAACTTGACGATGATGACTATATGTATTTTCTTTTAAGGCAGAGGGCAAAACTTGTTCAGGGTGTTGACGTTAGTGTGCAAGACCTTGTTCATCCCTTTGTTTGCAAGAAAAAACTTTCCTTTGAACTTAAGGCGGGTTCCCATCTTATGGTGCTGGGCGAAAACGGTAGCGGAAAGACCACCCTGCTTAGGCTCATTTGCGGAATAGAAAAAAACTATGACGGAAAGATTCTTGTTGACGGAAAGAGCCCTGACAGTTTGCAAAAGTTTACGGTGGGTTATATTCCTCAGTTTACAGATGCTCCTTTTTTTAGCCTTTCCTGCCGGGAAGTGGTTGGGCTGGGGCTTGATTCAAAGGCTAAGAATAAAAATCAGCTTATAGAAAAAACGCTTTGCCGCCTGTCTTGCCAGCATCTTGCGGACAGAAGCTTTTCTTCTTTGAGCGGCGGTGAAAAACAAAAAATCCATCTTGCGCGTTGCCTTGCCCAGAATGCAAAGCTTCTCCTTTTGGATGAACCTACCGCAAGCCTTGATGCTGAAAACAAAAAGATGGTGACGGATATCTTGCGCTCTTTAACGCTTTCTGAAATTCCAACAATAATTGTTGTGACTCACGACAAGGAACTTGCTGCTTTGAGGGGTTGGGAAAAGCTTGTGCTTGGGGGAATCTATGACTGATTTTTTTGAACGCATAAGTTTACTCTTTTCCCTTGCGCCGGTATTGCGGGGCTTTCTTGCCATGATTATAAGCGGTGCCTGCTTTCCTCTTTGCGGAGTGATGGTCCTTCGCTTGAACCTAATTCCCCTTCGCTACATGCTCATGCACGGTGTTATTTTGGGTGGTGCGCTTAGTCTTGCCGTAAACCTTCCTCTTGTACCGCTTACAATTTTTGTAAACCTGTTAATGGTTTTGGGAATTGTTTTTCTTGGAAGGAATCAGGCCTTTGGATTTGGTTATGCAAGTGCGGCAGGAATGATTTTGAGCATGGCATTTGCCTCTATAATAATGCATGTAAAGAATGTTCCTGCAAAAGACAGCCTTAGCCTTTTGTGGGGAAGCCCCTTTGCGCTAAAGCTCTACGATGTAATTCTTCTTTTGGGAATTTCACTTTTGCTCTTGCTTTATCTTGTGATTAATTTTCACAACATACTTGCACTTTTCTTTAACAACGAAATTTCCAGGTCAATTGGAATTAATGTGAAGTTGCATTATACTTTTATGGTAATGCTTATTGCGCTTGTTGTTTCTGTTGCAATGAAACTTCTTGGCGCTTTTTTGATTGACTCCCTTTTGATACTTCCAGTCCTGTGTGCAAGCAGAATCAACATAAGGCGTTTCTGCGGGATTAAGAAGCTTTTCTTGGTCAGTTCTGTTCTGGGAGTTTTGTTTTCTCTTGTCGGATATGTAACCGCGGTAATTTGCAATCTTCCTCCGGCTGCGACTATTTCTGTTGTAGCGGGTGGCATATTTATAATATTTAGCGGGGTTTTAAAATGAAAAAAAATTGCCTTTTTTTTGCAGCAAGTATTTTGTTTCTTCTTGTGGGTTGCAAGAAGTCTACTGCAAAAGTTGAGCCTGCGGCAAACGGTCAGCCTGCCCTAAAATTTCTTGCGTCTACAAGTTGGACTGCGGGCTTTATGGATATTGCCGGGGTTGACGGTGTGGAAATTATTGCTCCTGCAAGCCTGCGCCATCCGCCTGAATATGAGGTTACTGTTTCTGACATTCAAAAAATCAATGACAGTTCATATTTTGTTTATGCAGGTTTTGAGCGCATGATGAAAACCCTTGGCGATGCGGCAACGGCAGATTCAAAAATGATAAAAATCAAATGCGATAATTCAATTGAAACTGTTTCTTTGGAAGCCAAAAAGCTTGCGGAAATTTTTGGGACCCAGGATGAATGTAAAAAGCGTCTTGAAGAATATTGTGCGGTAGTTGAAAAAGGAAAAAATCGTCTTGCAAAAGAAGGTCTTTCTGGTGCAAAAGTTTTTTGCAACAAGAACCAGATTTATCTTGCTAAGGACCTGGGGCTTGAACTTGCGCAGACCTTTGGGCCAGGGGAAGTGACTTCTGAACAGATTGCCTTTGCAAAAGAACAGGATTTTGTTTTTATCATAGACAACGTTCACAATCCGGTTGGCAGTCCGCTTCTTGAAGTTGCTCCTGATGCAAAATATGTTGTCTGGCGCAATTTTCCAGAGACGGTAGAAAGGGCTTCGTTAAAGAAAGTAATAGAAAGCAATATTGATTGCTTGTTCAAAAAGGAATAGCAAAAATCGGGCAGCTTTTAACAATAAGGCACTTTCTTTTTTTAATTTTTAGTTTATCATTGTTTTATAATAGGAGAAATGTATGGCACTTGATTTGACAAAGATACCAAAGCTTGGCTTTGGACTTATGCGTCTTCCGGAAAAGGACGGGGCAATCGACATTGAACGTGTTAAGATGATGGTGGATAAATATATATCTGCCGGCATGAATTATTTTGACACGGCTTATATCTATCACGGTGGTCATTCGGAAGAAGCTGCCAGGGATGCTCTTGTAAAGCGCTATCCGCGGGAAAGCTTTATGCTTGCAACAAAGCTTCCAATTTGGGAAGTGAAGCAGGAAAGTGATGTTGAGCGTATTTTTAATGACCAGCTTGCCAAAACTGCTGCCGGATATTTTGACTTTTATTTGCTCCATTCAATTGAAGAGGCTAATTATGACTCATACGAAAAATATGACTGCTTTAACTGGGGATTTAAAAAGAAAGAGGCTGGTCTTATAAAGCATTTTGGTTTTTCTTTCCACGGAAGCCCGGAACTGTTGGAAAAGGTGTTGGACAAACATCCGGAGATGGAATTTGTTCAGATTCAGCTTAACTACCTTGACCGGACAAATCCTGTGGTTCAGTCTCAAAAGCTTTATGACATTCTTCACAAACGGAATATCCCTATGATTATCATGGAGCCGGTTCGCGGAGGAATGCTTGCCAACATGCAGCCGGAGATTGAGGCAAAATTTAAGAGCGTGCGTCCCAATAATTCAGTGGCATCATGGGCCTTGCGCTACGTTGGTTCCCTTGAAGGAGTTATTACGATTCTTTCTGGAATGTCCAGCGAAGACCAGATGGATGACAATATAAGGACATTCACTAATTTTGAGCCACTTACGCCCGAAGAGTTTAAGATTATTGATGAAGTGACGGAAGAAATCTTGCGCATTCCTCAGATTGGCTGTACTGCCTGCAAGTATTGCACTGACGGTTGCCCAATGAAAATAAGCATACCGGATGTCTTTAGGACGGTAAACACTTTAAGGCGTTATCCTGATGACTGGCGTGCAAAGAATTTCTATTCCGGTCTTGTTAACAGGAGCGGCAAGGCTTCTGACTGCGTTGAGTGCGGTCAGTGCGAAAGCGTTTGTCCTCAGCATCTTCCGATAATCAGCCTTTTAAAAGAAGCGTCTGAAATTCTTGATGCCAAGAAAGGGGCCTAAGCTAATTTTTGGTGAGCCGTTGAAAAAAAAACTGGCCTTGAACTGCTTTGCATTTGTGCAGTAAAAGACCAGTTTGCTGAAGTCTTGGCAGCAAGTGCGTACCAGCGCACCCACAGCCAAGAAAATAAATGTAAAAGCCTCAAATATTGATGAGCATTTATTTTGTTACGTTAAACTTAAAGAATAACACATCCCCATCCTGTACGACGTATTCTTTTCCTTCCGTGCGGTATTTTCCGGCTTCCTTGATTTTTTCTTCGCTGCCGTACTGGCGCAAATCGTCCACGGTGTAGGCTTCTGCCTTGATGAATCCTTTTTCAAAGTCGGTGTGGATGACTCCTGCTGCCTGTGGTGCCTTGTCTCCGGCGTGAATTGTCCATGCGCGGCATTCGTCTGCTCCTCCTGTAAAGAAGGTGCGGAGTCCCATCAAGTGGTAAACCTGACGGGCAAGAACTGTAAGTCCGCTTTCTTTAAGTCCAACGGATTCCATGAATTCTTTGCGTTCTGCTTCATCGGTAATCTCTGAAAGGTCAGCTTCGAATTTTCCGCAAATAACAACCACTTCGGATTTTTCTTCTGCGGCAATTTTCTTTACGGCTTCTACGTATTTGTTTGTGCCGGATTCAATTGTGTCTTCGTCTATGTTGCAGACAAAAATTTGCGGCTTAATCGTAAGCAGGTGAAGGTCGTAGATTGCCTCGCGCTCGTCATCCGTAAGGTCTGCCATGCGGGCGCACTTGCCGTCCTGGAGCAGGGGCTTAATCTTTTCTACGGCGCTCATGTAAGGGGCAAGTTTTTTTTCTTCTTCCTTGCCCATTGCACGTATCTGCTTGGTGATTTTTTCCTGCCTCTTGGTGATTGTGTCCAAGTCTGCCTGTGCAAGCTCAAAGTCTATGGTAAGGATGTCGCTTTCCGGGTCGATTGGGGCATCTGTCTTTGCGTCTTCGCGTACGTGCTGAATGTCCGGGTTGTCAAAGCAGCGTACAACGTGGGCTATAACGGTTGTCTCGCGTATGTTTGCAAGGAACTGGTTGCCAAGGCCTTCTCCCTTGCTGGCACCCTTTATGAGCCCTGCAATGTCTACAAAGTCTACGGCAGCAGGAATTTTCTTTTTGGGCTGGAAAACGCTTGCCATAAAATCAAGGCGTTCATCCGGAAGGTCAACAACGCCAACATTTGGGTCTATTGTACAGAAAGGATAGTTTTCTGCGGCGGCAGGAGCTTTGGTGAGAGCGCAAAAGAGAGTGGACTTTCCAACATTAGGAAGCCCGACGATTCCACAGTTAAGTTTCATATATGATTCCCTTATTTATAGAAAATATTTGAGAGATTATAGCGCATTTTGCAAAATTAGTTAAGGGCAGAACTTATGTAAAAAAACACGGACTTGTTCGGCGGGTCCCAGTAACGGAAAAAATCAAGGAATCCTCCCTAAAGGGTCCCTCCTTGCTTTTTTCCTACGTCCCGCCGAGCAAGTCCGTGTTTTTTTAGTAAAATATAATGTTGCAAATGTTAGAAGTCAAAGAGGTGGAGGTAGGCTCCGAAGATCCAGCCTTCTTTGTCTTCGCCTTCAACCCTGCCGTAGTACCAGTAGTCTGTTATGCCGTTGATTGTCTGGGTGTGCTTTGTGCGCTTCTGGGCAAGAAGAACCTGGTAGTTGCTTCCGCTGCCAAGACCTTCAACTTTTGCTGTTACGGAATTGTCTGCGCTTGTTCCAGGCTTGCTCCTCATGTTGATTGTGGAGCTGGAGTCTGCAAAGATTGCCATTCTGAGCGTTGAAGAGAAATCGTAGAAGCCGCCTTCTTCCAGGTCTACGCCGTGCAGGTATTCATCCGCGGCCTTTACTATGGCAGAAATGTCTTCTGTAGATTTTTCCTGGAGCTTCTTAAGGTTGTTAAAGCTTGCTTCCTGGGCTTTTTTTGTCTTTGCCTTCTTAATTTTTGCAAATACCGTCATTGCCTGGCGCATAGCCTTGTCTGTGGAAGACTTGCCTTCGAGAATGTAGCCGGTTGTTACGCTCTTTATGGAGTAGTTGTAGTACTGGATTTTTGTAAGCGTTGCAAGTTCCTTCTTTGAAGTTCCGCAAGAAAGCACGAGTGCGCCGGTCTTGAGAACTGACTTTCCGCAGTTTACAAGGTCAAGTCCGTCGAATACGGTTGCATCTTCTACGATGATGGCCATTGCTCCGTCCGGGATGGAAGAGATTTGGTTCTTGTTTGCCCAGAGCTTTTTGCCCTGATAGCTTACCTGAACTTTGCCGTCTTTTTCTTCTCCGCCAAGAGTTTCAAGAGAGGTGCCAGTGGAAAGCTTTGCGGCCTGTGCCATCTTACCGTCTTTTTCTTCGTAGAGAAGTCCGTTTGCCATGAGCATATAGGCTGTTGCCGCAAACAGGTTTGCCCCTGATGCTGCCATAACAAAAGCTATTATAAAATTTCTTATTGTCTTTTTCATAACTGGTTCTCCGTCTTTTATTCTTCTATTCCAAAGTCTGGGGTTCCAGAGCTTGGGGCTGGTTCAAGGACACCGTCTTTTATCCATGCGCTGAATGCCCAGCCTTCTACAGCGTTTGTGTAGTCAAAGTATGAGTGTGATGAAAAGCGTGTTGGGGAAATGTCCAGTTTGTTGCCGTTTTCAAGGGCGGAAGGTGTGTCTTCTCCAGGCTTTCCTGTGGTAACGTAGAGCCACTTTCCTTTCTGGCCTGCAACAGTGCCTGTCTCTGGAACTGACATGCGGTAGTAGACAGGGGTTTTGTCGTCTAGCTTTGTCTTTACTGCAGAAGCTGTTGTTGGCTGCAAGCGGAGGGATATTTTTGAACCGTCGCCTGTGTTTACGTAGGCTACGTACCAGTTGCCCATCTGGGTTATCTTGTCTGTGGAAACGGAAATGTCTCCCTTGTCGCTGGTTGCGTTTACCATCTGAGAAAGCCTGTAGTCTGTTGAAGATGAGAGGCTTCCGCTGTTGCCTACAGACCTTGCGATTGCAACGAGGTCCTTCTTTACGGTTGCATTTGCAGTGTTTTCTGCACGGCCAAGGAGCATTTCGCAGGCGATTTCTGAGCTGTTGGACTTGATGCAGTCTGATTCAATGTAGAAAGTCTGGAGCCAGCCTTTGTTTGTCTTTCCGTAAACCTGATAGAATCCGTCTGATTCCGGTCCGATTCTTGCAACAATCTGGTCCTGGGGGTAATAGAGACCGTCGTCGCGGATGTTTTCTATGGATGGCTGGTCATAGGCAAGGGCATCTCCGCTTCCGCTGATGATTACCGGTGTTCCGCGTACTGCAACAAGGTCCTTCTGAACCCACCTGTTTTCCTGGTTGTTGAACACTACATGAATCCATGTGCGCTTCTGACCGTCGTATGTGCGGATTGCCTCTTTTTCTTCCGGCTCACCGCTTGCATTCTTAAAGGCATAAAGGACAGTTCCTGCTGCTGCCGAGGCTTTCCAGTCCATTCTGCCGTTCTTGTTTTCTTCGTAAACACCGGATTCTGGTGTCCATACCATTACGACTGGAATCATTCCTGCGGTATTGTATTCCTCTGCAACAATTGGGGCTGCTGGGCTTTGTCCGCTGCTGGAAGAGGCTGTTCCGTCTTCTGAAACGGTTTCAAAAGTGTCTTCGGTATAAAGTTCTCCGCCTTCTTCGTCTCCGTCTCCTTCTTCTGAGGAAGACTCCTGGTTTTCTGCTTCTTGATCTGTTTCGCTGCCTGATGAATTCTTGCTACCATCTTTTTTTGAACAAGAAAGGATGGCTGCGGCAAAGATAAGAACTGCCGCAACTTTTATGCATTTTTTGAATATCTGCATGCTCTGCTCCTAAAATTTTTAGTTATGAGAGAATATAACATTTCTGCATATTTTTCAAGGTTACGATTTTTTTAAGGCAAAAAGGTATGTAAGTGTACTGCTGATGCGCTAACGGGTTATGCAACGAGTAGTTGAATTTTTGTATACTATAGTATACAATTGAGTTATGGTAAAAGTAGTTCAAACGGAAACCTATAAAAAATGGTTTAAGAAATTAAAAGACTATACGGCAAAATTTGCTATAGGTCAAAGAATTGAACGAATGCAGCAGGGCAATTTTGGCGATTCAAAAAGTGTAGGGGATGGAGTATTTGAATTGCGTGTTGATGTTGGTAAAGGTTACAGAGTGTATTTTACAAATGATGGTAAGGAAATTGTGATCCTGTTAGTAGGCGGAGACAAATCTACTCAGGATTCTGATATAGCAAAAGCCAAGAAAATGGCAAAGGAATTTTAGCATGGAAAAATTAACAGAATTTGATATGGCAGAATATCTTGATACAGAAGAACTTCAGCAAGGTTATCTTGATTACAATGCAAAGCAAGGAAGTCCAGAAGATTTGCTTAGGGCAATAAATACTGTTGCAAGGGCAAGAGGAATGACAAAAACTGCAAAGGAAGCAGGCATTACAAGAGACGGACTTTATAAGGCCTTGTCGCCAGACGGAAATCCTGCCTTCTCTACTGTGTTTAACATTCTTCGTGCGATAGGTTATACGCTTACTCCAACACCAATATCTAAAACGGTGTGACAAGCAAAAAGGAAGAGCCTAATTATATAATACGCTACAGTTCCAACAAAATGAGAATGCTCAAATAATACATGCTCAAAATCAAAGAAGAACAGCTGAATTCCGAGCATGTATTTATAAAAGCATCGAGTGATGAAAAGCATATATGTCGCAAAGTCTGATTATGATGCAGATGATTGGTATGTGCAAAACAAAGTTCATCTTCAACAAGTTCAGAAGCAACAAATCACGCTATCAGATTCTGATGCTTAAATTCAAGCATTAGAATATCAAGTGCTTCTAATCTTTATCTCGCAGGATGCATTAAAGTTGGTTTTATTTTTGGAAGAAGAAATCTGCCCAAATTATCCCAAAATTATCCCATTTTATTGCAGCACATGAACAGACAATATATCCTTGACTGTTTAGTTGGATATTCAACTCTGTGCCTGAGAATGACATATAACCATTATCTGAACTCCAATTGAAATTCACATTTTTTGCACCTTCCCAGTACATAACTCCAGTTCCATCTTCGTTCAGGACAATTTTTTTAGGATAACTTTTTAGTTCGCCAATATCGTATTTTTTACCATTATATTGACATCTGAACATTGACCATGTACCAGATGAGTTCTTTATGTCGTTGTTTGAGTCGTCCATATTGTTTGATTCAATTCTTTCTTCCTCAACTTTTTTCTTTGGTTCTTCGCATTTTTGCATACAAAACCCAATAACCCAAAGCACTGCTACGACAATAGCTATTATTGCACCTTTTGACATATTTTGTCTCCTCTTTGTTTATTTTTTTTCAAATTCAGATAATTTCTGTAGTTGTTTTTGCAGAAAGTCGTCTGAATGTTGTTACCGTTGATTATTGATAAATTTATTTTAGGAATGGGTTTGGATAGTCACGAGGAATGTGGTATGGACTGCCTTTTTTTATCCTGCGTTATTCTTTTATCAGTGAGAATTATAAGTTTGCACCACCGCTGGATTTTTTCTTGCGTTACACCCCATAGTTTTGCGGCTTCTTTTGTGCCCATATCAGCCATAAACCAATCCTCATTCTTTTTTCCTAATTCTATTTTCGAGCGTAGCGAAGAAAATCGAATTAGTTCTATTGTGTCAATGGCACTAATGATATACCGTTAGTTCTATTGTGTCAATGGTACTAACGGTATACCATTAGTGCGCTTCGAAGTTTGTGTGCAAAAAAAAAGAGCCTAGCCCCGATTGGAAGGGCGGCGAAGCCGTTGCCGTGGTGGGTGAGCGCGGGCTTTGCCCAAGTCGAACCCCAGGCAATGGAGGGGGTAGGGGCCCCCGGAACCCTGGAAAGCGGGTAAAAATTGCAAGTTGCGGTTTACGGTTTTAACTGCCGGTTCAAATTGCAGTATGCTCCAAAATAAAAAAGAGAAATTTCTGGTCTACTTGCTTATTTTGTATTAAAAAAATAGAATTGCAGTATAAGGGGGTTGGCGATGGGCTTTTTAAAACACACGGGGATTTCTACTGATTTTAATTCTGCGCGCTACCATAAAATTCTGTGCGCCGATTATCCTGACTTTTTGGATGAGTATTTAAGGCTTCCTATTTTGCAGCGCTTGGACGGCGTTACGCTTTTGTGCGGGACTGACTGGACGCCTCTTTTTAAGAACCGCTTTTATTATTCCCGCCTGGAACATTCGGTTGGGACTGCCCTTATAGTTTGGAATTTTACCCACGACAAAAAACAGACCCTTGCGGGGCTTTTTCATGATGTTTCTACCCCGGCCTTTAGCCATGTGATTGATTTTAGGAACGGCGATTCGCTTACCCAGGAGAGTACCGAGCTTAACAACCAGAAGATGATTAACGAGGATTTGGAACTTAGCGAGCTTCTGTTTAGCCACGGAATCTACAAGTACGAGATTGACGACTACCACCGCTATCCAATTGCAGACAACAATATTCCGGGTCTTAGCGCAGACAGGCTTGAGTACATGTTCCCCAGCGGATGTTCGCTGGATGCAGTTTGGAACATGGACGAGATTGAAAGGCTTTATTCCCAGGTTGCGGTTCTGGAGAATGCCGATGGGCTTCCGGAGCTTGGCTTTTTGGACCAGCAGGCGGCTTTTGACTATATGCGCAAATTTATAGAAGTGAGCATGATTTTGCAGCACAACGAGGACAAGGTTTCCATGCAGCTTTTGGCGGATATTGTTTCGCGGGCACTTGAATGCAAGCTGATTGCGGAAGAGCAGCTTTTTACGATTAGCGAAAAGGCCCTTGTGGAAAAGTTTGATGCGCTTGCAAAGGATAATGTTGACGAGTCTTTTACCAGGCTTTACCACACTTTCCGCAACATGAAGGTTGTTCAGCATACGCAGGAACCGCTTCCGGACAGTTATTGCGTTTCTGTTTCCGTAAAGAAGCGCTATGTTAACCCGCTTGTTAAGCTTGGAAATGGGGCTTCTTCTTCCCATGCCAAGGCTGTAAGGCTTTCTGAACTGAATAAAGAGGCAGACTCTTGCATAAAGGAATTTCTTTCTTTTGCGGACACTCAGTTTGGCTGTGTTCCCTGGTGCTGATGTGCGGTTTGTTTTGCGATGCGTGTTTTGCGGTGGGTGCCTTGCGGGGCGGGGAATGCCGGTGTGCTGATGCGTGGTTTGTTTTGCGGTTGCGTTTTGCGGTTCATTTTTTGCGGTGCGCAGGGTAGCCGGTGTACGGAATAGCTGATGTACGGAAGAAAGAAAATACTTTTTGTTGGGACTGACCAGAAGATGCTTGTCTGCCTTTCTCGAGATTACGATACGGAGGTTATTTCTTCCGTTAGGATTCTGGACAGCATTTTGTTCAATTTTATTCCCGACATGCTGGTTTTTGACTCTTTGGAAGACCTTGACGTTAAGGCTGTAAGGCGCTACGAAAAGCTTAGGAATGTGCCAATAATGGTTATAAGCGACAGTTTTAACGGTTTTGGAAATGAGAGCCTTGTTGCAGATTTTCCGCGCACCATTCTTTGCAATACCGCCATTGCCCTGGAAAAGCCTTTCTTGCAGCGCATAAGATGCATTCTGGAAAAAAAGGATGCCATCTTGCCGCCACGGACAGGTAAGCTTGTAAAGCGCGCGGTTTTTTTTATTAACAAGAACTTTGGCCAGCAGATTTCCCGGGAAGATATAAGCGCTTACTGCGGGGTTTCTCCCGACTATCTTACCCGGGTCTTTGAAAAAGAGATGGGAATTCTTTTGTGGAGCTATCTTGCCGAATTCCGCCTTTACATGGCAAAGCTCATGATGGAAGAAACTTCCCTTACTGCAAAAGAGGTTGCGCTAAAGTGCGGCTTTGCAAACGATTCGTATTTTAGCAAGGCCTTCCGCAAGGCTTATGGGGTTACGCCCAATTCTTTGCGCAAATGAATGCTTTGCAAAAAGAACATTTCTTTCCATAATAAAGCCTACCCCCGATTGGAAGGATGGCGCAGCCAGACCGCCACAGGCGGGCCGGAGCGAAAGCGTAGTCCTGGAAAGCGGGTTTGCGAACAAAAGCGGGTCCAAAAAAACAGATATTTTATGCTTACTTTTTTACAATCACGTTGTAAATGCGGTCAAGATCTGCCTGGTTGTAGTATTCAATCGTGATGGAGCCCTTGTCGAAGCTGCCCTTCATCTGAACCTTTGTTCCCAGCATGTCGCGGAATTTCTGCTCGATTGCGATGTAGTTGGGGTCGCGGGTGTCTTCTGCCACCTTTGGAGCCTGTATTGATTTGGAAGCGCGTTTGCCACCGTTCAGATCCGTTGCCTGCTGCTCACACTGGCGTACGCTAAGTCCCTGCTTTGTTATGCGGTCAAATAGAAGCTTCTGGTCTGCGGGGTTCAATACGCTAAGAAGTGCCCTTGCGTGTCCGGGAGAAATGGAGCCTGCTGCAAGTGCGTTGAGCATGTCGTTTGGAAGCTTTAAGAGGCGAAGGCTGTTTGCAACCGTTGAGCGTTTTTTGCCTACGCTTTCTGCAACCTGGTCTTGGGTAAGGCCGTCAGTCTGCATTATTTCTGCATAGGCCTGGGCTTCTTCCACAGGGTTAAGGTCGCTGCGGTGAATGTTTTCTATAAGTGCAACGCGTAGCTTTTGGCTGTTTGAGTATTTTTTTAGCTGAACCGGAACTTTTTCAAGTCCTGCGGCCCTTGCTGCCCTTGTGCGGCGTTCACCTGCAATAATTTCAAATGAACCGTCACCAGAATCCTGGATGACGATTGTTTCTACAATGCCTTCTTTTTTTATTGATTCGGTAAGTTCGGCAAGCTTTTCTTCGTCAAAGTATTTGCGGGGCTGCCTGGGGTTTGGCTTTAAGAGTGCCGGGTCTACCCACAGGGTTCCGTTTTCGTCTACGCTAATGCCTGCTGGAAGCTTTGATGATGCGGGCTTGGCAGAAGGAATGGATGCAGCTTTTACAGCTGAATCTTCTGCAGCGGTATTTACACTAGCGGTATTTTCCGCAAGGTCTACAGGTATAAGGGCATCGAGTCCCTTGCCCAGAGCTTGTCTTTTAGCCACGGTGAACCACCTCTTCCGCAAGCTTTTCGTAGCTCTTTGCACCTACGCAAGTTGGGTCGTAAAGGCAGATAGGCTCTCCGTGTGATGGAGCTTCCGAGAGGCGGATGTTGCGGGGAATAATGGTATTGTAGACAACGTCCTTAAAGTAGCTCTTTACCTGCATAACAACATCCTGGGCAAGGCGTGTGCGGCTGTCGTACATGGTAAAGAAAATGCCGCCAAGAATAAGGTTTTTGTTTATACCCTGCTGAACTTTCTTAACGGTCTGCAAAAGAAGGGTAATTCCTTCCAGGGCAAAATATTCGCACTGCATGGGAACAAGCACTGCGTCTGCCGCCGCCAAACCGTTCATCGTAAGTATGCCAAGGGACGGAGGGCAGTCAATAAGAATGTAGTCGTATTTGTCGCGGACAGATTCCAGGGCCTTCTTTAAGAGGAAGTCGCAGTTTTCCACGCTAACAAGCTCTATGGAGGCACCGGAAAGATTTATGGATGCGCTTATAACATCCAGATTTTCTATCTTTGAATGCTTTATTGCTGATTCTGTTGTGGCTGCGATGGGGTTGTCCGGTTCTACCATGCCGATTATAACTTCGTAGATGGTGGGCTTGTCTTTGCTTACCCCCACGCCGCTGGACATGTTGCCCTGGCTGTCAAAATCCACAAGCAGAACTTTTTTGCCTGTCAAAGCTATATATGCGCCTAAATTTATAGCGGATGTAGTCTTGCCAACGCCACCCTTTTGGTTCACAAAAACAAAAACCTTTCCCATAATATTTTAATTATAGCACGATTTACGCCATGCAAGCAAGAGAATGGCATGTTTTTGAACATGCAAGTTTTGGACGGCATGCCCGGTTTTACTGTGTCCGGTCACTACATGCCCGGCCAGAATGCAATTTTACCCCGCTTTGCGGGGTTCCGCGGGGCCCTTACCCGCTTCATTGCTGCCGCAACCCGCCTGTGGCGGGCCCCTCCAATCGGGCGTAGGCGGAATGGCAAGTTAGGAAGAAGCGGTAATTTCTTTGCGGGCAAGGTCGTAATGGCTGCCGGTAAGGCCAAAGTCCATTTCCTTGTAGCTCCAAAGTGCGCGGCCAATCTGGTGCTTTTCCAAAGCCTTGTGAATGTCCCTAAGCCAGCGGACTGTATCTTCCTGGGGTGCGCGGTCAATTACACCGTATTCCCCACAGTAGAGAGGAACACCTGTCTTTTTTGAAGCCTCTATGGCCGGAGCAAAAAGGTTTTCAAAAAAGTGCTCGTCTATCTTAAGACCGTCCATGCACTTTGCAAAAACCGCACCGTGCTGTGCCTGTGGAATAAGAGCACTTTTTTCGCGGATGTATTCAATGGAGCTTCCGGGGTAGCTAACTTCAAAGTCGGCTGTCATACCCTTTACCCATGGCGCTTTCTGGTGGGTAAAAACAAGCGGTTCGTAGCAGTGGAAAGTGAATACGGTTTTTTTGTCGTAGGGAACGTCTATGCCCGGTACTGCGGAAACGCTGTTGTAGTCAACTCCGCCAACAACAATCCATGAATCTGGGGCAATGCCTCTTATTGTCTTTATTGCCCTAGTTGCAATCCCGTTCCATTCGCGCTCAAGCTTGGGGTTTACAATCTCGTTCAAAAGCTCAAATGCAAGCATGGAAGAGTAGGAAGCGTAGCGGCTTGCAAGTTCCGTCCATATCTTTACAAACAAGTCCTGAAGTGCTGTGTCGTGGAAAAATGCGTCCGGGTTTGGAACCGCATTCGTGTCGAACATGTAGCCCGGGGTTTTGTGCAGGTCTAGAATCATGTTGAGTGAATTTTTCTTGCACCATTCAATGCAGCGGTCTATGTAGGAGAATCCTCCTTCTATAAAATTGCCCTTTTCGTCAAGGATAACCTCGTAGTCAAGCGGAAGCCTAACGTGGTCAAAGCCCCAGCCCTTTATGGTCTTTATGTCGTCTTCACAGATAAAAGATTCGTAATGCTCTTTTGTGTATTCACTGCACTGCGAAATCCAGCCGCCAAGATTTATTCCCTTGTAAAAACCTTCAAACTTGCTCATAAAAACCTTCCTGCTTGTTAGTGTTAACACCATGAAAATCAGTTTTGGGCTCCACTACAGGCAAAATCTATCTGAAACCCCATGGCGTTACGCTTTCATTATCACAAAAAAGTTTTCTGCATGCTGTAAAATATCCATACTTTATGTCATAAATCCACCACGCATTTTTGCCAATTTAAAAATTTGTGTTGATAAATAATAATAATGATACAATTTTGACATTAGCCTTTGTAATCTGCTGCATAATTACTGTGTTTGTTTATAGGAGGTTTGTATGGAACTTAAAAAGACACTGAGGCTTGCAGTAAGCGCAAGTCTTGCAGTAGCTACAGCTGCATCCGCACTTCTTTTTGCTCAGAATGGGCAGGGTATCCCCTCAAAATACACGGAAGCGGATTTAATCTGGAAAGACGACTTTAACGGCAGCAAACTGAACAAGGACGACTGGAACTACGAAACACATAAGCCGGGTTGGGTTAACAGCGAGCTTCAGGCCTACGTAACCTCGGAAGAAAACACCTACCTAAAGGACGGCTACCTCGTGATTCAGCCGGTAAGAAAAGAGGACAAAAACGGAAATGTTTCCTATACATCCGGCCGCATAAACACATACGGAAAGCACATCCCCACCTACGGAAGAATAGAAGCCCGCCTAAAAGTTCCAAGCGGAAAGGGATTCCTTCCTGCCTTCTGGATGATGCCCCAGAACGAAGGCCGCTACGGTCAGTGGCCCAAGTGCGGCGAAATAGACATCATGGAAGTTTTGGGAAACAAGACCGACACCCTCTACGGAACCCTCCACTTTGGAGAACCGCATACCCAGGTTCAGAAAGCCTACACGCCGGGCAAGGTTGACTTTTCAAAAGAATTCCATGTCTTTGCCGTTGAATGGGAACCCGGAGAAATCCGCTTCTACTGCGACGGAGTGAACTATCAGACCGCAAAAGACTGGTTTACAAAAAGACGCGGCGCAAAAGAAGAATCATACCCTTACCCAGCACCCTACAACCAGCCCTTCTACATAATCTTTAATGTTGCAGTTGGTGGTGACTGGCCAGGAAACCCGGACAAAAGCACAAAGTTTGGCGAAAATGCCCAGATGGTGGTGGACTACGTAAAAATCTACCAGAAGTCTTCCTATGACGAAAACGTAAAAAGACCGGAAAAAGCACCTGTAAAAACCGTTGTAGACTGCATTGGAAACATTGCAAGAAGCGGAAGCGGTGCATGGGAATTCCTTAAGGCACAAGGTGGGGACGGAAGCATTAATGTAGACGGCAACAAGCTGGACATAATACCGACCAAGGACGGTTCTGTGGAATATTCTGTACAGGTAGTGCAGCCAGCCCTCCCCATGGAAAATGGCAGAAAGTACAGAATTTCCTTTGACGCATACGCAGACAAGTCCCGCAAAATGATAGTCGCAATTTCTGGCCCAGACCGCAACTGGGTACGCTACTTTAAGGATACAAAAGTTTCCCTGGGCAAAAAGAAAAAGCACTATTCCTGGGAATTTACCATGACCGATGAATCCGACGCAAACGCCCGCATTGAATTCAACTGCGGAGCGCAAGGTTCAACAGCCGCAATCCACATTTCAAACGTGCGCCTGGAGTTCGTGGACAAGTAAAGTTTTGCATCTAGGAGGGGGAAGCCTCCCCCTCGGCTACAATTCGCTTCGCTCATTTCCGCCTACCCCCTCTACAGGGGGCAAGCCCCCCGTAACGCCCCCCTCCAGTACACAGACGAAGCTCTGTCACCCTGAACTGGATTCAGTGGCTGTAGCAAAACAATCCTTCATTTGTAATTAACATAAAGAAGTTGTCATGCCGAACTAGATTCGGCATCTATTTATGGCATTGGTTTATCTTGCTGCTTGGGGTGGTGACTACGGTTGGTATTCTGGGCGACCATCGTATGTGAAAGAGATATCAAATTCTACTATTTGTTCTTTATACCCGGGGGCTCTTATATTGCAGTATATTGTCCAAGTAGTACGTCCAACATCTGTGGAAGGGTCGGAATCTCCACCCCAAAGTTCTCTGATAGATACTGTGTAAGATGTAGCCGTGGTACTCCAGTTGCTCCAAGACTTACTCCCCCATACCCATCTATATTCACAGTTTGCAGGGAATCCACTACCCAAACTATATGTAAATGTTTCATTCCAATCGCGTTGGTACAACAATGCATCTCCATTTGGGCTTGGTACATATGTAAAAGTATAGGTTTCAGCAATTGTAGCAGCTGTGCTTGCAAATGTTTTTGGCTTTAAAAAGTCTATTGTTGTTGTGGCGGATTTTGTTTCGCAGCCAGTAATACTTGCTTCACATCTAATCGTTACAGAAGCGTTGCTTGTAAGTAAGGCGGAGGAGTTTCTTATTGTGGCTATGGTTGGTTCTATTTCTTGACCTGTACCTATTTGTCTTGAACCTACATACCATTTGTATGTTACTCCATCTGGCATAGATGGACCTTGCGCCTTTAATGTGAATGTCTTGTCGCTATCATTTGAGCCAACATAGTATTTGCCAGAACTATCCAAATCCAAATCTGTTGGTTTAATTCTTTGAGATATGGCTATGTTAGGAATTGTTAGATGGTAGACGTATATATTGTAAGCATTTGTTGATGTATAACCTGACGGGAGAGTTACCGTACTTATAATCATCCACCGGTCTGGGGCGCGCTTGTTTGTTGTTGTTGAACTATTTACATCGCTTGGTTTTACTGTAGCAGTGGAGCCAAGTATATCCGGTCCTGCAGATGCTCCGTGTTGTATTTGCCAGCTAAAGCTTGTTCCTGCAGGGAATGAGCTTGCCGTGGTTACGGAAAGGCTAAATGTATCGTTTAGGTTTGTAAGAGCATAGAGTGCAGATGGGGTTGTTTCGCTGTTTTGGGAGTTTACGCTTGTTGGCGGGGTTATGCTTACGGCATGTTTGTAGACCGTAATCCCCGTGGTCATTACTATGGTTTGCACGTCGTTCAGTTTTGCCCTACAATAGATGGTTGATGAGCCGGCTGTTGTGGTGGAGGCTTTAAATGTGCGGCTGTTGCCTGAGGCTGTCATTGTTACGACAGAATCGTTTATGTTTTGCCATATATAGGTTATGCCAGTTGGAGCAGGTCTTCCTTCTGGGGATGAAACGCTTGGTGTGTAGCCGATGGTGTCATTGCTGCCAACAAAGAGTTCGTGCCTGTTGCTGCCTCCATCTTGCGATACGGTAACTTCGTGCACGTAGATGTTTTGGGTTTTGCTTACAGACTTTCCGCCATAGCTTGCCGTTGCGGTGATTGTTGTGCTGCCTTTTGCAACGGCTGTTACTTGGCCGCTGGCGTTTACACTTGCAATATTCGTGTCGGTGCTTGCCCAGCTAAGGGTTGCAAAGTCTGGTTTGCTTGCGGTTAGGGCTACGTTTTCCTGTCCCTTTATAAAGTCTTGTGGCGAGGATGAATCAAAGGTAAGGTCCAGTACCCGGATGGTTTTTGTGCTTTGGACAATTCTTCCGTCCAAAAGGGTTGCAGTTACGGTTACGGTTGTTTCTCCGCCACCAGCGGCCGTTATGGTTACTGTGTTGCTGTTGGTTGGGTTGACCGTTGCAACATTGGGGTCGCTGCATTCCCATAGCCAAGTACCAACGGTTCCTTCGTCAACGCTAGCGGTTAAAGTTGTTGTGTTTTCGCCTGTAGTTGTGGCAAGCAAAGTTTCTCCGCTTATGCTCATGTGGGCTTCTCTTACTATTGTAGAAGCCGTCATCTTTCGCGAGGTAAAGCCTCCGCTGTCTTTTAAATATATGGTCCACGAAAGGTTTTCGTCTTCTTGCATGGTGCGGCCAGTATTATAGTAAAAAGCAGTGCCGTTTGAGGCTGTTCCTGTAAAGCTTCCGCCAGAGGTAAGTTGAGCCAAATCACCGGGGTTTGGTGCGGAAGCCGCTGTTAGCTCGGAAACTGTTCCGGGGCCAAAAGTTTGTCCGTTTGGGCCTTCTATAAAAAGGGTGTGGGTGTCCGGGCTGTGGCTTTGCCCGCTAAGTTCTGATGGAAGGTAAAAGCATACAAAGTAATTTTGGCTATTGGATGGAGAAACAAGCACTGCCTGTCCTGCTACGGAAGGTGGCGGAGTGTTGCATTTTAAGCTGAATGAATAAGGCTCAAATTCTCTCTGGGTTTCGTGTTCTTTGACGGTGATTGTACCGCCTATAGAACCTCCCGCTTCGTTTTCAAAAAGGACGCCTTGTGGGTAGGTAATGCGGACAACGCTTTTGTCTTCCGTGTCCTGTACTGGTCCTACACAACCTTCCGGGCCGTTAAAAGTCATGTCTAGGTCGTAGTTGCGGGGGTTTCTAAGGTAGAATGTTACGGTTTTGTCGCCGTCGCTTGGAATACAGCTTGATCCAGAATTGTCTTTTACACTGGCAAAGCCTAGCTCGTGTTTTTCTATAGCGGCGGTGTTGGTGTATTTTTCAAAGTAGTCGCGTACAGGTTCTTCCCAAGAGTCAGAGGAAGGATTTTTGCATCCAGAGAAGATAAAAATTAGCGCTGCGGCAAGAAGGGTTGCGAAGTATACCCCCCCCTGTATGTGTTGATAAAACTGTAGTTTTTCATGGCAGTTACCTCCACTACTAATTATTATCGCAAATCTTTCCCCAAATTTCAAGTTTAATCTAAGAAAAGTGCGGTAGCGATGGGAGGGGCCCGCCGTAGGCGGGTTGCGGAACGAAGTGGAGCAATGGAGGCGGGAGCCGGAACCCCGGACGTAGCGACGGCAACTTGTTGCCGGACCGCCCAGGGTCATATTAAAAACTAGAAGCTTCTTCCGCCGCCGGAATGGCTTCTTCCGCTGCTGCCCCTTGAAGAATGGTATCCTGAAGAATAGGAAGAACGGCCGCCACCTCCGCCACTTCTTGTGCTGCTAGATATGATTCTTTCCCTTGTTTCCGTAGTATTTATAAGCACATCGGATGAATCGGTAAGCACAAAGCTGTTTTGTTCGTAATAGGGTTCAGCGTCTATGGCTTTTTGGATTGTTACCATTCCACGGTAAAGTCTTTTGCGGTATTTGCCGGCAACAATAAGTGCCAAAATTAAGCCCAGTAAAATTGGCCAGAAGAATCCCAGCTTGGGAAGGGTAAAGCCCAGCTTGTACATTAGGCCCGCATCGGTTAGGAATCTGGAGGCGGCGCTGTAGCAGTCTCTTTCATCCATGGCAAAAGCTATGTATTCGTGCATGTGATCCATGTTTTTTTCGCTGTAGCATTTTCTTTGGGCATCTCCGGTTATTAAAGACCACCTCCTGCTGTAGTCGTCGCTGATTATGCAGAAAACAAGCGCATCGTTTGCATCTCCTTGACCGTATCCGTTGTAGCGGTAGAAGTCTTCGGCATACTTTGTCGGCGATTCACCGCGGATTGTATTTTCTGCGGTAAGGATTATTATGTCTGAGCCAAATTTTGTTGAAAGTGCCTTAGCTCTTTGTTCAAGCAGGTCCCTTTCTTCTTCGCTGAAAACTTCTCCCTGGTCAATTACGTAGTTTTTGTCTTGGGCCTTAAAGCGTACAAAACTTGTCTTGTCTTTTGGGTACCAGTCGGGGATTTTGTAAAGGTCGTAGATTCTTTCCAGATATATAAGAGCTGCTTCTCCGTAGGTGAAGTTTTCCGAAGTAAAGTATGACCTTACTCTTTCGTTCAGCTTTCTTACTTCGTAGTCCGTATAGATTGGCTTGCATTCTCCGTCTGCATAAAAGCCTAAGCCTCTGTTGCGGTTTTCTGTGCACATAAAAAGAACTGAACCTGTGTAGTCGTCTCCAAATCCGTAGCCATTGTATTTGTAGAATTCTTCCGCAAGAGTGTCCCTGTCTTTCCAGTAGCTTGTTTCGTCAGTATAGATTGCAACGTCCATGCCGTATTCGTCTTGGATGCGCTTTATTGCGTCCTGGATTTTTTCTTTTTCTTCTTTGCTAAAGATGTTTGCGTAGTCTGCAATGCGGCTTGCGCTTTCGTTGTGGAAGGGCTGGAATGCGGCCTTGTCTGCGGGGTACCATTCAGGAACCCTGTAGAGGTTTTTTACGTTCTTTAGGTAGTCTATGACTCCTTCTCCGTACTTTCCCCCGACCATGTAGGGTTCAAGGGCATCATCCAGGTAGTTTATTACGTATTCAGAATATATTTCTTCACATTCGCCGGTTGCATCCGTCCACCAGCCGCGGTTGCCTTGTTCCATGCAGATAAAAAGCACCGTTCCCGAAAAGTTGTCGCCGAATCCGTAGCCGGCCAGTTCGTTTATGTCTGCCGCAAAGGTTCTGCGGCTAAGTCCGTATGTGGTAACATCCGTGTAAACAACTATGTCTTTGCCGGAGTCTTTCTGGATAGCCTGTATTATGGAAAGCATCTGCTCTTCTTCTTCCTTGGTAAAGATGTCTGCAAGGTCTACCAAGCGGGGTGCATCTGGATCGTGGAAGTCTTTAAAGGTTTCAAGGTCTTTGGGGTACCATGCGGGTTTGCCGGATTCCTTTATTTCCTGATTCCTTTCTTCTATTAAGTTTACGTAGGCGGTTACTATTTCTGACCAGGAGCGTTTTTCTTTTTGCATAAGAGAAAGCTTTGTGCAGATTTTTTGGTTAAGCTCTTTGTTAAGGAACCAGTGTCCAAATCCGTAGCCTTTGGCAAATACTTCTTCCTTGTCCGTGTAAAGAACAAGCATTACTCCGTCTTTTCCGTCTCCCCAGCCCAGACCGTTGTGGGCGTAAAAGGTGTCTGTGTATTCTTCTGAGCTTTTACTTCCTGTTGTTTTTAATATGATTGGAAAGTCCAGGTGGCATTCTTCCATTTGTTCGCAGACAAGGTCATCCAGCTGGTCTTTTTCTTCTGGCTTAAAAACTTCGCCCCAGTCGTTTATGCGGTAGACGCCGGTTTTGTACATCTGCTTGGGGCTTCCTTTCGTGCTGCCACTTTCGCTGCCACCAGATTCACTCCCGCCAGATTCACCTGCATCTTCTGCATATGTGTTTGCGGAAGGGACTGCCGCCAATAATGCGGTCAAAAGCAAAAGTGTTATGCTGCGTAAAAGTCTATTTCTTTCTTTCATCTTTGTTACCTTACCCCTTAGAAAATAATCTGAAGCAAAAGCATAATGAAGGCTGTTAGCCCTCCAGTCATAAGGAACATGAACCAGTACCAGAACTTTGCTTTTTTCTTGTCTATTGGAAGCTCGCCAACAATCTTTCCTGTCTGCCCGTTTACCGCATACTGGTATTTTTTTCCTTCGTAGTTGCATTCAAAGATGTAGGCCGGGACCATTGCATATATTACGCTGGGGTTTTCCGTGGTGTAATTGCAGTTTTTAATCTTTACGTCTGAATAGCCGGAAATTGTCTTGGAGAAATGCTTTTCCGCTGTCCTTGTCATTCTGTCTTTTGCGCGGGGAAGCTCTTCGTCCGGTGAGCGGTCAAAGCGGTCTGCGCAATATCCTGCAAGGTAGCGGTTGTCAAAGTCCACAAGTTCCGAATAGTTGAACGGTTCTAGGGAATCCATAAGCTCGTTGTCCATTTTTTTGCTTGCGTCTACAGGAACCTGCTTAAAGCTTAGACTGCCCGACCTGTTTACGTCATAATGCTTTGTTTCGTGGTAGCGGTAGTCACCCTTTGTGTAGCTTCTCGTTTTTTTTGCGGAAAATACTGCGTCGCCGGAAAGCTTTGTGTCAAAGAGCCAGAAGGGAACATATACCCCGATAGGTTCTCCGACTTTGTTTGCGGTAAAGAAGTTGCGTGGAAGAAGCTTCTTTTGCCAGTAGAATGAGCGCAATATGCCCGGCAGCTTGTCTTTGGTGAATTTGAAGGGGATTATCTTGTTTGGTTTTAGGCCGCCTGTTGCAACTTCGTTCAAGACGGTGTTGTTGTGGCAGTAGGGGCAGGTCAATGCCATGGTGGTAGCGTCAGTTTCTATGGATGCACCGCACGACTTGCATTCGAATATCTTTGTTCCTTCAAGTTTTTCGCCGGAAAGATTTGCCTTGTAGTCTCCCCAGTCAAAGGCAATTTCGGAAGGTTTTGCTTCTTGTGTTTCCGCTGCCTCTTTTGCTTCTTCAGATTGATCGGCTTCCGCAGCTTCAACTTGCGCAATAGTAAATTTGTTTCCGCAGTAGTCACAGACCAAAAGCTGGGAGTTGGGGTCAAAGTGCAGAGGGGCTCCGCACGCAGGGCATTTGTGTTCTGTAGTTGTTTCCATAAAATAGATTATAACACAGTATTGGGTATATTCAAAAATTATTTGCTTTTTTTATCTTGCGGCAATGCCAGCTTTCCAGCGGATTTTTTTTATGCAACGCACCAGCCGCTTTTGTGTGGGCTTTCCGGGGTTCCGGCTTTCGCCTCCATTGCCGGTGGTTCGGTTGGGCAAAGCCCGCTCTCACCCACCGGCAACGGCTACGCCGCCCCTCCAATCCCTGCCGTGCTTGCTATTGCACACAAAATTTATTCGCGCGGAAGGGTTGAATACCCCGCCCCTTGGGGCGGAATAAGGGTATTCAACCCTGACTGCAATACCTTTTAAGAACAACGCACACCTCGTTGGTTCGCGTAAGGATGTTTTGATACAGGGGGATTCGTTTTATGAGGAACTCATACCCCATAGCTTGCTGCGGGGTGCGTTGATTCGCGCGGATGGTTCAATACCCAGATGCTTTGCGTCTAGGTTCGTTGATTGCCTTTTCTATTTGGTGTAGAGCTTAACTTTACCAGTTCTGCCACGAATTTCGGACTCGTCAACAAAGGTCAGTTCCTCGCCGGAAAGGTTTGCCGTTGTGTCGGAAATAAGCAGGTCCGTCTTGTAAGTCTTGCACAAGCCTTCAATTCTGCTTGCGGTGTTTACCGTGTCTCCAATAACGGTGTATTCCATCCTGCTGGA